>Ga0210396_10004719_pt1 | contig 13280 bp, 9 predicted proteins | sample IncBWH17OmetaG_FD_155466 | JGI IMG/M metagenome (GOLD analysis project Ga0210396, IMG submission 155466) | Forest soil microbial communities from Barre Woods Harvard Forest LTER site, Petersham, Massachusetts, United States - Inc-BW-H-17-O ...
AGCGGTGGAGCCGGAGCCGGTCATCGGCTGCATCTTCGCGAAGTCCGAGAACCGAGATGGCGACGATTCTCCACTGGTTGCCGCAAGCCCGGACGAGCGATTGTGGCGCTGCCATGCGCGGACATCCTGGTGCGCACGTCTGGCGTAATTCCATCCCAGGAAGCGACTGCTTGCGGTGTGCCGCGCTCCTGGGTTCGGGGAGACAGCGTGTGATGCCGGGTTGAGTTGCAGGCGAGGCGCGGGCTTCGCATTTTGGGCGTCCGCGATACAAGTAACCAAGGGCAGAAAAACCGTTAAGACAGCAATGCGCAGGCCCACGCGAAGGTCGAACATCGCAAGAGTTTAGTGCCTGAATAGTCACAAAGTCTGCAGGATTTTCCATGGAGTAAATCCTGGGTAACCCTCCTGCCACCCAGGCCGTCCGCGACCAAATGGAGGAACAAGTCTCGAATTAGGCAGGGCGCAACTGCGTTCGCAAAGAGCGTTGGGAGCGTTACTTCAGCCGTTGACTCGCAATTAGCTCTTGCACTTCATTCAGCTTTTCTTTCCGAACCCAATCGACAAAGCATTTCTTCTTTGGACCCGCTGGATGAGGAAGGTAAAGAAAGACTCGCTCGCGCCCGAATGCCATTACCAGGGGCGTGCCATCTCTTTCCGGGACGTGGGGCACTGATGGCAACTCCAAGGAGTTCCAGTAGCCTAACGCCTTTCCTCCAACGATGACGACTACCAATGCGCTGGAAAACTGGAGCAGTCTCGGCAGGTACCGGGACGCGCAGGTCTTCAATGCCGAGAGCACACCATCCTCCCTGATGGATTTGCAGTGCACAATCTCCGAAATCGCGTAGTCGACGCCCGGGACCGCCTCTCTTCCGAGCAACTCGGCCGCGCGATTTCTGATGCATGACCAGTACGGCACAACAGGTCCATAAGACCCATCGGCATTGAGTGACTGATTCTTCTTGTTGACCCATTTCCCGTCAAATCGGACCTCGAAGAATGAGGTGACCTCCGAGGGTGCACAGGAACCTGTGGGATATGCCTCTGCAACACTGATGCTGGGATTCGAACTGAGAAAGAGGATGGGAGATTCTGTGAGATGTCCACTCCACGGCTCGGGCACCTGGAATGCGTTCCAGTTGTGGACGTGTTGAGTCGCGACGATTTTGGAGCACGGGTGACCCGCAACCGGTTTGTCGACGAGGCCTCTCGCTATCTCGCAGTACGAGATTTCTGTGGACAGCCTGTCCACGTCCATGACGTCACGAGCCATGCGTACCTTCTCTGACACACGGGGCCAAATCCATCCCACTCTTCCCTTCCGAACCAGCTGTCATCGGCTCAGTTCTGAATCGCTCATCTGCCTCATCGTAGCGCCACGTTTGCCCGCCCCGAATGACGCGCTAGGACCGGGCTACGAGAGCAGGGTGATCAATCCGGCGACCTGCTTCTGACAATTCTCAACCACCTGCACTCTTTGTCCTTCAGTCAGCTTTAAGGGAATGGCAATTTGCCTCCCATTTGTTCGTACGAAATACTCTTTCCCTCGCTGGTATTTCGACTGTAGCTTTCTCTCAATTTCGGGTATCCGTGGATCTTCGAAGAAGATCCAAATGGGACTTTTGCCGAGTTCGGACCATGTTTCAGAGTCGACGCCAATCCATGCCTTGTAGTTGGCCAGTCTGCCCCATGCGCCAGACCACGTGCTCCCCCAGGCGTTACCGTACTTACCCCAATTCTCGATCGTGGTCGAAAGGCTGGATTTGGCAATCTCACTCGCAAGATCCATGAAATTCCGCATCCGCGCTGCGGTGGGGCAATCGGGAGCCTCGAAGGCATTCAGGTCTTCCGATCGCAAAGGTATGAACTCGTCAGGTTTTGCAATTTCGCACATGATTTCGAGATCCTTCAGCAAGAGGTCGAATTCAGGAGCGACATAATGAACGCTCCGAAGTCGTTGGATAACTTGATCCCAGGTGATGAAGTGGATCGGAATCAATGAAGCAGCTGGGACTTCGCCCTGTTGCGCCTTGACTCGGGCATTCACCTCAGCGGAGTACTGCATGCTAACTTTCGCGGGCACAAGAAACAAGAGCGCAGCCGGATCGCTTGCTGCCTTCCCATCAGCCAGAAACCGTAAGTAGCCATTTGGCTGATGATCTGTAAGCGCTGCCGCGAACTTTGCCTCGAGGATTGCACGAGGCGTTCCCTCCTCGGTTCTCAGGAGTAGATCAGGAGTTCCACAGGACTGGGTGCAATATCGGGTATCTACGACAAAGCGCTCTGGCAAGGTATTTGGCGTCAGCGAATTGATCAACGCGCGGACTTCGGCACGAGCCTCCGGGGCGTTCCGTAAGACGTGCGCAAGCGCATCGGTAGCCACGTCTTCAAACTTCAGCCGGCGTTGCTCGACGATGTATGACAAAAAGCTGGATGGCATGCAGCGACTTAAGACTCTGGCCTGTGGCACTCTCAGCGGACAGCTAATGCGGTAGGGCCGCTGATTGTGTAAGGCGAACCGGGGGTTTGTATGGCACTCGTTGGCGTGATCGTGTAGACGTAGAGCTTTCCGGTGGAGTAGCTGAGGGCGTAGAGATGGTTCGCGTTGTCCCAGTGAACGTTGTTTATCGGAGTCTGGGTAAGCGTTGCGGTGTAATGGGTGATTGGCGAGCCTCCGTTGAAGTGGAATACCTGCAGCCCTGCCGTTCCCCAGCTAGCCCTTCCACAGTTGCAGCCAGAGCCAGAGTAGCCCGTAGGACTAGCGACCGCCAGCAGCTTTCCGGACGGCGACATGTTCATGACGCTTGGATATACCGACGGCGCAGGCATATTCCGGTAGGTGTTGGTGGTCATGAGGTTTCCGGAAGAATCCATCGTGTAGCTGGCTAACTGCGGGTAAGCGAACGGGCCATAGGGGAGACCCTGCTCCTGCATTTCGAAAACAGCGACGTGGTTTGTGGGATCGGCGGTCACACTGAATTGCATCCATGACCAGCTAGAGTCATAGGTTGGCGGATTGGAGACAGCAATGTTCCATTGGTCCAAAGAGCCGGTGCTCGCGGTCCGCTTGAAAGCCTGAACGAAGGAACCTTCATACCCGAAGCTGTAGCCGTAGATGTCAAACGCATAGTTGTTTTGGCCGCTGATGGTCAGGGGTGTCGGGGCAGCGACATGAATGTCGACGCCCTGTTCCGTTGCCCCGACAAAGGTCAATTGCCCTGTGCTGCCGAGTCTGTACGACTGAAAGGCGGAACAGACAACGGCGCCGTCCACGCTGTCGGCGTGTTGCACGTACAGAGTTTGGCCGGTGTGGTCTAGAACCGTTGGACCAGTTGTGCCGCACTCCGCACCCGAGTAGAGGGCAGTGTTGATGTTAGAAACCTCCTTCCCGATGGCACCGGTCGACGACATCGCGTAGACGTGAACATAGTTCGTGCCGTTGCTGATGAAGTACTTTCCGTTCGTCCCGACCATCAATCCGACAGTCTTGAACGGCGACCCGGCTGCTAAGGTAAGTCGTCCCGTTGGAGAGGTGTTGTAGAGATTGACTCCGTGCGGCGTTTGCACATAGACGTGTTCGACGGGCGCCGGTGCTGTGGTAGCGGGTGTGAATTGGGCGAGAGCAGCCTGGGGAGAAGCGGCGACGACGAGGCAGAGAAGGCGTTGCAATTGGGACGTCATTGGACTGGTGTCCTATCGGAGGGAGGACCAGAAGTTAACCCTGCGACCTCTGAGCTTGCAAGACAAAAATGGACAGCGCTCTAACCAAGAAATTGACTGCCCGAGTCTGTGCCTTGCAACTACTGTCAGCGGTTCATATGCGTTAGGGGGCAAGTGCCTCATACATTGATTGATCACGTAGCCCTCAGCTTTAGATCTCGATGCAAGAGCGAGAACAGAAGGTCCGGCTCCTTCAGACGCCCAGGGTGATTTGCCGGCGCAATGACTACTCATCTCGACATTATTGTGCAAATAGCGGATGGCCCACTCGATGGCCATTCGATACGCTTCAGAGGCTATTTTTAGATCCAGAGTCTCGACCCAACGATTCGCTTGCTCTCACTTAAGAAGTTCGGTCATAGCGATATGACTCTTCTGAGGGTCGACTCTCGTGTAGAGGACGGTCCGGCCGTCACGGGAGCAGGAAACGCCCGGATCGCCATCCATAAGATCATGCTCGACATCAATGACAGAGGTAACCTTACGGGTGCCGAACCTGTAGAACTCCAACTTACAGTGCGACGACGCTTTGCAAGCGAGCACATACAAGCCGCTTTCGGACACTGCCCAATGTCCCCACAGACCTGGAGGGTCAGAAGTCACGCGAGTTTCCAGCCCTCCCATCGTTGGAATGCTCCAGATTCCACTCTCTCCCCATCGGGTGTAATAGATGGTCTTTCCATCGTAAGATTCAAAGCCAGAAAATCCCCATCCTTTCGTTACTTCTACGGGCTCCCCGTCCGGGTGTCGACGATCAGACGTTAGCCGTTGTTTCCAAAGTTGGAAATGCCCACTGCGCGAGCGGGAGGCGAAATAGATGGATTTGCCGTCGCGAGACCAGCTCGGAACCTCAGAGTCGTCAGCACTTGAGACCAGTGAATGAAGATCGCCCCCATCGGAGTCCATGAGCCAGAGCTGCGAGCGAGTTCCCGGACGGCGATCGAAGACGATGAGCTTTCCATCGGGTGACCAGCGTGCAGAGCCGGCGGGCTCTCCCCCAAAAGAGGTGAGTTGGACGGCCCCATTTCCCTCGGAGTCGCTGGTCCAAATTTGAACGTGGCCGGATCGGATGGAAACAAAAGCGATCCTGGTTCCGTCGGGTGAAAGTTGTGGAGAATCGTCAAACAAGCCGGAGTCGATGATTTTCTCGTTGGAAATGACTCTACTCCCGGCCGCCGATAGTCTCGCTCGCCAAATAGACCGAGGTTCACTCTCGCTATCATCCGTATACGCAACTCGCTGACCATCGGGTGACAACGCGCCAATCGTCGTATACACGAGTTCCGGACCGATGTCTCCGCCTTCGGCGGGAATCTGCACTGTCCGGTCGCCCTGAACTTCCTGGTGACCAGAATAGAAAATGATACGGCGGGAGTCGGGAGACCACATTAAAGGCCCGAACTGTATCTCACCCCGCGTCAGGCGTAGGGGCGTGCCCCCGGTGATCGGAACAACATAATAATCGCCGACTTGCGGAGTAGGCGCGCGAACGAACGCTACCTTTTTGCCATCCGGGGAGAGCTTAAATTGCATGTCGAAGGTATGCATCGGAGGCGTTGTAAGGCAGTCCTTTCGGCCGGAGGGTAGCGACAAACGGACCAGCGCGATAGCGAAAGGCGCCTTGGTCCCGCATTGATCTGCGATCACCATCGCTCTGCCATCCGGGGTCCACTGGGGTGGTCCATCGAAGGCTGCAAAACAGACGACACTTGTCAACTTTCGCTCTGGGCCACCGAGTGCCGGAACAACAAAAACGCCTGCCTCGTCGTTTGAACAACGAGCATAGGCCAAAAATTGGCCGTCAGGTGACCAGGAAAGCGCCGGTGCTACTTCGGTCAGTGGAGCGACTCCAAAATGGGTCACTTGGTAGGGTTGGTCTCCTCCGATCGGCAAAGTGTAAATATTCAGTTGGCTGTGATCTTTGCCGTCCCAAACGAACGCGACTTGTTTTCCGTCTGGGGAAAATGCTGGATCGCCCATTCTGCCGGAGAAAAAAGTGATGGGTACTGTGCGTAGCCTTCGTGCGGTGGCGTTTTCAGGTTTTCTGGATGGGAGCGTGTGATCTTTCATTGCGCGCCAGCCGAGAAAGGCCGCTAGTGCTAGCAGAAGCGAGCCTATGGCAAGCGAAAGCGGCCTTTTTGACGCGCGTAGCTTGGCAACGGATTGGGTATGTCCTTCATTTCGAATATCTGCGGTGTCGTGCCCCAGCGTGCCAGCTCCCTCAGATACCAGACCGGAGGCACCTTCAATGTCCGCGCTTTCGACCGTAGCTACGAAACGGTAGCCTCGTCGTGGAACGGTTTCAACGTAAGTTGGTGTATGGGCATCGTCGCCCAAAGCGACGCGTATTTGATTGATAGAAAAATTGATCCCGCGCTCGAAGTCGACGAAGGTGTCGCCGCCCCAGATGCGCTGATGAATCTCCTCTCGCGAGACGATCAGACCAGCGCGCTCAACCAGCAGTAAGAGCACGGAGACCTGTTGCTGCTGGAGCTTGACCACCTTGCCGCCCTGGCGCAACTCACGTTGGATGGGATCAAGCTCGAACGGTCCAAAACGCAGCTTGCTTTTCCCAGCTGGTGTGGCCATCGCGGGTCGCCTCAAAGCTCAGTGTCGCAACAAATACGTTATACCTGCCGATCCCTAGGTAGCACATTCGACGGGTTTTTCTCAGCTAACAACTTCCTAAGAAAAAGCTGATCTCCAGGTCATGGCCTTTGAGATTGCCCCCGGACTACTTTCAGCGCGTTTCAGCCCAGAAGACCAGGCTGACCCGGAGGCGATATGCGCAATGTCAAGCCACGCAAACTTCCTTTAATGGCGCTTTTACTGACCGTTGCAGTCGTTATCAAAGCTGGCGCCTCAAAGGACCATGATCTGCTCTCACTCGTTCCTCCCGATGTCCAAATTGTGGCCGGCATGAACGCCATGACACCCGGCATGCAACAAGACAGCTTCCTACTGATCACCCACAACAACATGGTCGACCTTGAAGATGTTTTAGCCCTCTCCGGTGCCGATGACGCGAGGGTCATAGAACAGGTCGTCTTCGTGGCAGGAGGCCTGTCGGGGGGCCTGAGTGAGCATAGCCTCCTGGCAAGGGGCCATTTCGACAGAGACCACATCTATCGATCTGTCAGCAGCGGGGGCGCAGCAGTCACCCAATACCGGGGTATCAAGCTCCTGGTCGTTCAGCCTTTCGAACGAAATCGCGATGTCTCCCGCGACCAGCGTTGGCTGGTCATCCTCGATGTGAACACTCTCATTTTGGGGACGATCCCCAGCGTGCGGCGGGAGATAGACCGATCGTTGGCACACAGCACGACCGATACGACTCTTCTTCAAAGGTTGGCGCGGATGCGGTCTGGCGAAGACACTTGGTGCATTCTCAACACTCCTGCACGAAATCCAGAGATCAAGAATGCACTGGTGGCGCTCGATCCAAAGCTTTCCGAGCTTACCGAGGAGGGAGATAGCTTGCAATTCGGTATTCGCTACGGAAGACATATCGAGTTTGAATACGACATCACCACAGCAGCAGGCTCTTCCGCACGGAACATCTCCAACGCTCTCGCCCAGTCAATCGTCGGAGTTCCCACCACGCAATCCTCGCTCCTCTCTCCTCCCGACTCCCGAGAGAACGCAGCTGTCGAGCATGGGTTCCTCAAAATCTCAAGAGCGCAGTATGGCCGATGGCTGGCTGAAGTCGCGGCACGCATGCGTGCTCTAAGGGCCACGCCTTAACAGGCTTTGGCCTTCGTATGTCACCGTGCGTGATCCAAGTCTCTCAGGTCGACAGGAGTGATGTTTGACAGAAGAGTCCGCATTTTACGATTCCGGGACATGATGGAAGCGAGGTGCGATGTTGGGAGAGGTAGATTTGATGGGTTACGTCCGCCAACGCAATTCTTGGATTCAGAAGGTAAGCGGCTGGAAGGCGGATTTCGACGAGAGTGCTACTTGGATGGGTCGTGGGGGACCGTTGGGCGGGAGGGTGACCTCGACCCAGAGCTCCTGGCCCGGCTTGAGGGGAAAGGGCGACTGCGCGCGATCCGGGATGAAGTATTCAAGGGATTGCGAGACGGGCACGCGGTCGCACGGACGGTCATCTGCAAGTGTGAGCCGTAAGGTGTCACTCGGATTCCTTGGGTGGTCCTGAAGCACGGGCACGAGATGGCCGTTTTCCACGCGGAGGGAAACATACCAGGTCCAATAACCCGTTGTTCTCACGGAAAAGGGGCGAACGCCATAAGGCATGTACCGCTGGAAGTGCGCTGAGTCGCGTGGCAGATGGCAGGCATCAACGAGCACCTGTAGGGCGAGGTAGCGGCCGCGCAGGGGCTGATTGGGGTCGTATTGGGCGGAGGGCGTCCAGATGCGCGGGCAGGTGCGGCGCTCGTAGAGGTACTTTGCCGCCACGCTGGAGACGACGACGAGCTGCACGAGCAGAAGAAGTGCGGCGGCACGAAGTCGAGTCATGCGGCAGCTCCCGCGAGGCTGGCTACGAGCCGGCGACGGGTGCGTTCGAGTGCCCAGCCACCAGCAAGAAAAAGGACGCCAAGCATGATGAGACCCAAAGATCGGCCGAGCTTATCCATGACGCTGGAGAAGTAGAACCACATCACGGTCGCGGCGAAGGCGACAACTCCATAATTCACGAGAGATTTCGCGGCGATGTGCACGCCCCACCAGACCAACACCACGGCCGCCGCGGCGACGAAGGCATAAGCCAGGACGCTGGGTTCGGTCCGTTGCCAGGTATCGCCGCGAGATCCTTCCGAAATGGTCTTTTGCGCCCAGGGAAGAATCAGCGCGACGGCTGCGATTACGCCGGCCGGGACAATGCTTTGCCGTTCCAGGAATGCGCCGGCAGCAACGGCCACAAGCATTACGGCGAAGGCGGCGATGCGACAAGAAACGAGCACAAAGCCCCAGTGCTGCTCGTAGCTGAAGGTCTGCCATCCGTGAGCAAGTATGCCGATCGAAATGGGCAGCGCAACCGCGGCAAAGCCGAAGAGAATGCCGGCTACGGCGCGGCGGCGCGAATGCAGGAAAGCCGTGAGATAGACGGCAGCGACGACAGCTATCATGCGGGCGAAGTAGATTCCAGCGCCGGAATAGGGGCTCGCACGCTCGATCCATTCGGAGAAGATCCACGCCGGAATGAGCAACAGCGCGAGCGTCTGCTGAAACTGATCGCGCAACAGCAACCATCCCACGACGGTGCACGCGGCCCAGAGCATAACGGCTGCGGGCCAGTGCTCCTGCATGTTGAATATCTGACCTACGAGAGCGATGGCTGCGCCGGCAGAGATGGTGCCAAGTGCATGCATGGCGGTCGCAAAGCCAGGGAACTTGTCGCGGGATGCGATGCCGAGCCCATGGAAGAAGACCAGCGTCAGCAGGGTGAGACACATGCGGCTGAGGGGAGAGATCGCATCCCAGTGTGCCGCGACAAAAAGAAGCACGCCGGCACCGAGCAGAATTGCCCCGAGAATCAGCGCGAGCAGAACCTGCCATTGCCTTCCGGCGGGACGGACCTGCAGGCGTTCGTAGTTACGGATCGCCGTAACGGTGGTCTCGTTGAGCAGGCCCGCGCTCTGCCAGCGCGTGAGATAGCGTTCCGCCGCGTCCATGTCGAATGGAAGTAGAGCAGACGCGCGCGTGGAGGACAAGGAAATTTCAAAGGGAGCAGGCGATTTTCTTCTGCCATTCCTGATTGGGGATGCCGCTATGTAACTGACGGCGTTGCGTTCTTGATGGAAAGATATTGTTCTCGAATCTTTGACTCGGCGCCGGTAAGTTAAAACACCCGTCGCTGGGACACAATGAGAATCCAGACTGATGCGACCTTCATCATCACAGTCATCGTTCAGTTCGTGCAGCATGGGTTGTGCTCACGACTTGGGGTCGATTTCGATCCCAAAAACGGTGACATGGGTAAGCGTTTTCTTGCTCATTATCGCAGCCGCTTACTTGCATCTCCACCACTGTTTGCCTGGACGGCAGAATAGTTCGATCCGAAAACGTGACGCAGATGGTCGTTACTGGGCATTTCGCTGTTTCAGCATGAGCGAGTGAGTACATCTTCGAGTGGGGGATCGTCGTCTTCAATGAGCCCATTGTCTGGAACGTAGGATGTGAACCCAGGTGGACCCGGATCCGCCGTGATGGATAGTGACGGTATTGTGTCGACTGGAGAGATGTTTGACACGAGAGAGGAGCGCTGAACAATGGACCATTTGAGAAGGTGACTCTGCGGATCGCTGTTTGCGAGTTCCATCTCCCATGCGGGAACGAGGCGGTCGTGTATCTGAATTGAAAACGGTGCAATCAGTTCGCCTCAAGCCCAGTAGCTTGAGGTCATCGCGCGACGGCCATATCTCTCTTCACTGCACATTGATCGTGAGCGAAGAGGAGGGTCCGGCGCCTGGGTTAATCGCTGTGAGGGTTGCAGTCCCTGGTTGGGTGAGATCGCTGGCCGGGATCGCAACGGACACGTGCGTGACGTCGACGATCCGCGTGGATCGATAGCTGCCATTCCACGTGACAGCGACTCCGGGGATGAAGTTGGTACCGGTCAAGGTAAGGTTGGTGTTCCCCGAGCCGTGCGCGATGGAAGTGGTCGAGACGCCTGTTAGGGTTGCCGCACTGTTCGTATTGAGAAGTTGCGGAACGACCGCTGCACCCCGCAGTAGGTACAATTGGCCGTTACTAGTCAGCGCAGCTACGCCATCTTGCCCCCACCGAACCAGGTCCACCGCGTTGGTGCCGGCATCCGGGTCCGTATTGCCGCCAACCGCGGGCGCAAAGTTGATTGGCAGCACCGCAGCCGGCAAGAATGTATTCAGGTCGTAGGCGGTAATGGCGTTGACGGTTCCTGAGACTGGCTCCGTGTCGTTATTCATGAAGAAGACGCGCCCGAGGGAAACGTCCGGTGCAACCTGGCGCACTGGCATCCCATAGGTATCCCAACTGACCATTCCTTCGAATGTCCCGACCTGGATTTCGGGCGCGGCCGTCTGGAGAACACCACCCGCAGTAGAAAAGAGCAAGCCGCTGTCCAACTTGTAACAGTCAAGATAGCTGGCAGCCGTTATGGTGTGGTACGGGTATGAGCCATTGAGCAGGCCCGATGCGCTGACGGTATACCGCTCGAGTCCGTTCGGACTGCCATAGAGGTCGATTGCGAAGAGACTGTTCGGATCGGGAAAGGCCAGGCATGTACCGGTGTAGATGCCGGTGGAGGCACCGCGTGCGGTCGCGGTTTTCTTGGCTGGATCGAAATCGTAGAGAGTGATGCCGGGATACTCGCCTTGATCTAAAGCGATCGTATTCTCCGATCCCGGCTGCACAGCGATGTCCCGCAGCCCGACGTTGTATCCGGCAGCCTGAAGATTCCCGACCGTGAAGTCGGGCGGTCCTGTGAGCAAGTTGAAGCGGGCAACGCTGCCGATGGAAGGCAGGAGGGTGTAGAGGATCTGCCCGTCCGAAGTGAGCGCCATGGTGGTTGGCGTGCTTCCGAAGGGGCTGGCGCTGCCGACTGCGCCGGTCTCCGGTGTGATGGCTACCAGCGAGTTTGCTGGAACGGTGGACGTTCCCGGGCCGATACTCGCCATAAGCTTGCGGGAGTACGGATCGTAGACGACGTGATTCGCACCCAGGTTGAGGACCGAATAGACGCTGAGCGGCAGCGCGGAGGAAGTACCGCCGCCAGGGGCTGGATTGGAAACGGAAATGGCGGCCCAGCCAAGCGAAGCGAGTGATGTGGCAGGGACCGTAGCAGACAGCTGCGTCGCACTGGTGTAGGTGGTCGGGATTGCGTTCCCGTTCAGCAGGACTGTACTGGCGACCGCGAGGTGATACCGTGTCTGGCTATGCTGTTCGAGGAGCGTGGGTGGTGAGACAGTCGTGACAATCGAGAAGTCGAACTTTGTTACCCATGTTGCGAGATTACCCTCAAGTCGTGTCTCTTCCTTTCTTGTAATCTTGTCCCGGCACCAATCGTCCCACTTCTCAACCAATCGAGCCTTCATCGCTACCGGGTCATCGATTAGATCCTGTAGAGTATTACCGACGCCACGCGGCGACACGATGTAGTAATGCTGCGGAACCGGATAGCTGCCTTTTTCTGTGTAGCTTTCCAAGCTCCACGAGGAAATCGCTGGGTGTCAGTGGATCGTCGTATCTCTTGCATTGGAATAAGTCCCAGCGTCTCGGTGTGACTGACGCATCATCAATCCATCCGATCACATCGCGTCCCTTGTCACCAGTCCCTCCACGCGCTTGTACATCAACGTACCGGGTTGAGAGATAGCCGTGGACCCATTCCCAAATGAATCGTTCAAACTGGGTGTCATCGAAATTGCTCAACCGGACCAATGGGTCGACGGGGGCCCCTTGGCCCAGAAGCAAGCGCCGATTAGCGTCTGGCCAAGGAGTTGGGACAGGTATTGCTTGTGCAGCCAGCCCTAGCGATTCGTTGAGCATGCGTGTCGATAGATCTGCAACGCGAGAAGTTCACGGCCCCTTTTCTCTACGGCGGGAGCAGTTCTCTTAAAAGTTTCGCGCAACAAGCATACTAGAATGCATTGAGCGGGTGGGCTTTAAGAAGGGGGAATACACCCAGACTGTATCTAGCTTCAAACCAGCCGAGATCGGGACCTTAGACCGCCGCTAAACACGCATCAGTTTGAGTACGGTATTCGTGCTGATGTCTGCCTCAGCCGCTACTTGCCGGACGCTCTTGCCAGCCGCTCTCAGAAGTTGAACTGCCTGCACTAGCTTGTGGTCGTCCTCTGCCTTCGGTCGGCCTCCAATGCGTCCCTGTTTGCGCGCGCGTGCCAGCCCCGCCAGCGTCCGCTCCCGTATCTTCTCCCGCTCCATCTTGGCGATAGTGGCCAGTAATGACAGCGTTGCCGGCGGAGAGGACCTGGCCAATAACGTCGATATCGTATGGTGTTTCGCCGCGGGCGAACGTGGTGCTGTCGTCGATCGAGTAGCAAAACGCGACAGGCGGGACACCCTCGCGCCGACGTTATGCGCGCGAATCCAAACGGGCGAGGTGAAATACACGCCATTGGCAGGACTTGCCACGGTGATATCAGAGGCGAGCGCCGGAAGGCACAGCGTTGCGCTTTTCGCGGGGAACTTCACCAGCCTCGCGACTGTGCAAAGCTATCGCTGCGGCGATTGAGCGACCGAGAATTCGCTGATCAATATTGCCGAATGATCCAGTCACGAGGCTTCCCAACCAACCGGCCCAGGCCGGGGTATGAGCGTTGCCCACGATGACCCCGGGCGAAATATGGCGAGGCGGGCAGAGAGAAGACCTCGTTTGTCCACTTTGCTAGTTCGAGCGGAATCTCAAAACCCGTGCATCCATTATTCAGGCTTTGGGTTTGCTATTCCACTTCGCTATCCAAGCGAGACATCGAACCCGCGGTCCATTTCCATTCAAAAAAGGAACTGCCACTGTTGCCTTCAGAGAATTCGCGAACGAATGCGGCGTCGTTGCAGTGAACCCGATTCTCTGAATGCTGACAGAATCGCGGTTTTCC
>Ga0210396_10004720_pt1 | contig 13275 bp, 9 predicted proteins | sample IncBWH17OmetaG_FD_155466 | JGI IMG/M metagenome (GOLD analysis project Ga0210396, IMG submission 155466) | Forest soil microbial communities from Barre Woods Harvard Forest LTER site, Petersham, Massachusetts, United States - Inc-BW-H-17-O ...
CAACCCGCCGACACCAAGAGAGCTTCTACGGGTGGTGCGCGTCAACTCACTGGCCTGCGGCGCCTTGATGCTGACGGTGGCATGGCTCCTTCAATACACCAACGCCGGGGCGATCAAAGCCAACCTCACGATGGTCGGCATTCTCGACATGCCGCTGTTCGTGGTGACGGTGATCTACGGCATGGCCTGGACGCGGACTAACTGGCAGGGCGCGGTGGCGGGATTTGTGGCCGGCGGGCTGGCGGGCGTCGGGTGCTACCTGCTGATCGACCCTGACTTTTTTCACCCATACATTCAGGTGCCCGTCGGATGGGTTTCCACGGCGGCAAGCAACTGGGCGGCGTCGATCAACGCGCACCTCGAGCACCTCCAGCACGACGTGCGCAACCTGGCGCCGATCGTCAGCTCGAGCGCCGCTCTGATCGTGACGCCGATCGTGAGCCTGTTGTTCAGCCCGCCCGCGACGCTGCCTGTCGCGCCACCGGCCTCGGAGCATCCGAGCGAAGAGGTGGATGACTTTCATCTGGTGCCGGCGAGTTTTGCAGGAAGGGTCGGGGCCGGCGTGGCGGTCGGGGCACTGCTGGTCTTTCTGTTCGCGGTGATCGCCGCCGCCTGGAAATGGCCGTCCGCCTCCGCGGTGGCGGTGGCAGCGATGCTCGCCGTCGTGCTTGGAGGGTTGTTACGGGTGTATGTGAAATAAAGGGAGGGCGAGGCTCCCGCCGAGCCGGTATTTTCCGGCGCGGAAAGATCCGGCTCGGCAGGGGCCTCGCCCTCCAGGTCGTGTGGAGCGATCGTCGACTACAGGAGCGAGGACCATGAACGCATACAATTCAGTTTCTCGACGGCGTTTTGTTCGCGGCTGCGCGAGCGGCGCGGTGGCGCTGGTCTCGACTCGCATTCTCGGCCGCCACGCTTTCGGTCAAAACAACAGCAACGCACCGGCGCGCAGCGGTGCAGCGGCCCGCATTATCCCGCTGAACACCGGCTGGCTGTTCGGGGGCAAATTCGATTCCGTCGCGACGGGTACGCAATTCGACGACGCGTCTTTTACGCCGGTCACGCTGCCCCATTGCGTCGCGAAGCTCTCCTGGCAGAACTGGGACTTCAAAAGCTGGCACGATGTGTGGATTTACCGCCGGCACTTTGCTCTCCCGAAGGATTCCAAAGGCTTGCGCGTTTTTGTCCATTTCGACGGTGTCTCCGTCGGCGCGACGCCGACGATCAATGGCACGACGCTCGGGGAGCACCTGGGCGGCTATTTGCCTTTCAACTACGAGCTCACACCCTGGCTGAAGGACGGCGATAACGTCCTGGCCGTCGCGGTCGATTCCCGCTGGCTCGACGTGCCACCCGATGGCGCGCCGGTGGGCCCGAGGCGCGTGGATTACCTCGAGGCCGGCGGCATCTGCCGCTCAGCCCACCTGGAGCTCGTTCCTTCCACTTTCATCCGCGACGTGTTTGCGAAGCCCGCGAATGTGCTGGATTCGGGCCGGCACATTGACGTGAACTGCACGCTTGACGCCGCCGCTGCCGACAATCAGCCGGTGCAGGTCCGCGTCGAGCTGAGGCAGGCTGACCGCGTCATCGCCAGCGCCACCGAATCGGCCACGATCGGCCAGCCGGGCGAGTCGGTGGTGAAACTGACGCTCTCGAAGCTGGGCGACGTTTCCCTTTGGGACGTGGACGCGCCGCACTTGTACGACGTCGTCGCGACGCTGCTGGTCAATGATCAGCCGGTGCACGATCATTCCGTGCGGATCGGCCTCCGTGAGGCGCGGTTCGAGCTGAACGGCTTCTACCTGAACGGCCGGCGGCTCCAGATCTTCGGCCTCAACCGCCACGAGATCTACCCCTATGTCGGCTTTGCCATGCCCGCCCGCGTCATGCGGCGCGACGCGCAGATCCTGAGACGCGAGTTCAACTGCAACATGGTGCGCTGCTCGCATTACCCGCAGTCGGAGGCGTTTCTCGACGCGTGCGACGAGCTAGGACTGATGGTCTGGGAAGAAACGCCCGGCTGGGGCTACCTGGGTGACGACGCGTGGAAGGAGCTTCTGGTCACCAATGTGCACGACATGATCATAAGGGACCGCAATCATCCCGCGATCGTCATCTGGGGCACGCGGGCCAACGAATCGGCCAACGATGTTCCGCTGTACAAACGAACGCGGGAGCTGGCCGCGTCGCTGGACGATTCGCGCCCCACCTCCGGCTCGATGACTTCCGGGTCGAGGAAGACGGTCCAGAACTGGCACCAGGACGTTTTCGCCTACGACGATTACCACGCCGGCCCCAACGGGACGGTCGGCATCGACAGGCCGGTCGAGGGCGTGCCGTACCTGCTTTCCGAGGCGGTCGGGCAGTTCAACTACACCGCGGGGCGCCGGTTCGATTCCTACTATCGCCGGGCCGGCGACCTGACCGCACAGACGGCGCAGGCGCTGCGGCACGCCCAGGCCCACAGCAAGGCCGCCGCCAACAAACGCATCTGCGGTGTGATCGCCTGGTGCGGGTTCGACTATTCGAGCCTGGTCAATTCATTTCACAACGTGAAGACTCCGGGGGTCGCCGACGTTTTCCGCATCCCCAAGCTCGGCGCGTCGTTCTATCAGGCACAGACCCAAGCCGGCGCACCGCCGGTGATCGCGCCGAATTTCTACTGGGACTTCGGTAAGCAATCGCCACGCGGGCCAGGGAAGGATGCCGCGATTTTTTCCAACTGCGACCGGCTGGATCTGTTCATCAACGGGCAGAAGCACGCCACGCTAACGCCCGACACGCAGCGCTATCCGCACCTGCGGCATGCGCCGTTCTTTGCCGATCTCGATCTGGATGGGGGCGCGCATCCGGAGCTGCGCATCGACGGGTTCATGGGCAATCGGTTGGCGCTGTCGCGGTCGTTTTCCCCCGACCCGTCGCAGGACCAGCTCTTCTTTGAAGCCGATGACAAGGAACTGCTCGCCGACGGCTCCGACGCCACGCGCCTTGTTTTCAAAGTGGTGGATCACTTCGGCGCCGATCGCCTCGGAGCTGAGGGCGAAGTGAAATTCGAGATCACCGGCCCGGCCGACCTGGTCGGCGACAACCCGTTCGTCCTCGCAGACAGCGGCGGTGTCGGCGCCGTCTGGGTTCGAACCAAACCGGGCGCGACGGGTCGCGTCCGCGTCACCGCCACGCATTCCACGCTCGGAGGAAAGTCGGTAGAGATTGATATCCGTCGAGTCGAATCGTAATCGCCGTGGCCTGCCCTTCGCGACTGCCTCGACCCATCACTGCCCTTGCGTGGGCCGAGCGGGCATCTGCGGCTCACCCACGATGATCCTGCCGATGTAAGCCACCGCCTTGCCCGTTGCGTCGACGGAGTTGGCATCGACGCTCACGACGACGAAGGGCTTGTGCGGCTCGACCGGGCCCTTGTTGGAGATCGTGACGCTCCGGATGACCGGCACCTTGACCCCCTTCCCGACCGTCACCGGGCTGTCGGAAATCGACGACAACTTGATTCCCAAGTCAAGCTCGACCATACCGCCCGCCGGGCTGCCCGCGATGCTGAAAATCGCCCCCGTGCTGTAGTACGAATAGGAGCTGACCTCATGGCCGTTCGCAGTCGTAGTGGTGTTCGTAATGATCGGGGTCTGAGTTTCTATGGCGACGTTTTCGCCGGACAGCCGAACAGACTGATTGGTGCGGAAAAGCGGGCGGACCGAGCCCAGCGCCGCCAGCGCCTTTTCGAACGTGTCGGTGCTTTGTGCGGCCTGCTGAAACGCATCGACGTCCAGCCGGCCAATCTGATCGGCCGGCATGCGCACATCGTAAACGGTGGCGTCAAACGAACAGGTAGGTCCCGTCCCCGGCGTTGGCTGAGGCAGATCGCCAAAGCCGCGAAGTCCCGCTCTAGTGCCGCCTCGCCCGGCGCGCCCGATGGGCTGGGTCGTGGGCGTCCCCGACAAGGCATTGATCGTCGGCGGCTCCTGGGCTGCGCCCTGCTGCGCCCGCGTCACTGCAACGGGAACGAGCCCCGCCAGCAGGAGGAGAGCGGCCGCGATGCTTGCGCGGACGCCGGGCGTGCGACGGCTTCGCTGCGAATCCAATATCGCCCGCAGCCGCTCTTCGAGCGTGGAGCGCCGGGCCATGGCGACCGCCGCCCCGACGAAGCGAAGGCTCGGCGCCGACGAGACGCTGCGCAACAGGTGCCGCGCGTAGGATGAGGCTTCTGCGCCGAAGTTGAGCACCAGATCGTCGCAGGCGCGCTCGCGTTCGACTTGCATCCGCCGGTTGGCGAACCATGCGATCGGATTGAACCAGTAGATCGCGCAGGCCAACTGCACGAGCAGTTGAGTGAGGCAGTCCCACCGCTTCACGTGCCCCAACTCGTGGAGAAGCACCGCTCTTTGCTGCTCGTGGGGCCAATCGGCGGCCTGATCAGGCAAAAGAAGGTGCGATCGCAGGACTCCCCAGGTCATCGGCATCGTCCGCAACGGGCTGCGCAAAAGCTCGACGGGCCGGCGGACGCCGAATTCACGCCCAAGCCGTTCGAGCAGGCCGTGCAGCTCACCCTCGCAGACACGGGCGCAACGCCGTCTCAGCGACCGTAGGCTCAAGTACCCCAGAACCATGTGCCCGAGAACCATCAGACTCCCGGCCAGCCAGCCCAGCAAGAGCCACGCGGTCCAGGGCAAATGCCCGGGAGAGGAAATTGTCGGCCCCGTGGATTTCGCGATCGCGCGCGAAGTGATTTGCACCGCTGGCGGCGCCATGATCGCCGCAGATCGGGGCGATGCCGCGTTCGGCGTGTCACTGATCAGGGGCGCCCGTTCTTGATACACCGCATCGTGCACCGGCAAGACTGACGACGATGAGACCGGCAATGCCGCCCTCTCCGATGCCGGCGCCCGCCATTCCCTGGCTTGCAGGTTTGGAAGAACACGCCAGGCCGGAAGCGCAGCCGAAAGAACCGGAAGCAACAGCACCCCCGCAAATCCGAGCAGCCACACCCAATACCGTACCGCGGCCGAGGCGCGGCGCATTGCCAGCGCCGCGCATGCCGCCATCCCGAGGACCACCACGCTTCTTGCCGCCGTGCTCAGCATGACGGGCGCCAGGCGATCAAGTGTCGCCACACATTCGAGAAAAGAAGGCAGTCCCATGTCAGTCTCCTTGTTTCCTGGCTTTTTCGATGAGATCTGAAAGGCGCTCCAGCTCTTCGGCAGTGAGCTTCGCGGACCGGCGCGGGTCGCTAAGGTGGGCGGCGACCGCATGTTCGAGCGACCCGTTGAAAAAAACATCCAGCACCCGCCCCAGCGCCGACCGCCCCGCCTGCCCACGCGGCTGCGTCGGGCGATAAATGAACTCCCGCCCTTCCTGGCGGTGGGTCAGATGCCCCTTTCGCTCCAGGATGCGCAAAAGCGTGCGCAGCGCCCCGCGCATCGGCGGGTTCGGGATCCCTGCCATCACCTGCGAGACGGTCGCCTCGCCGTGAGCGTAAACCACGTCCATGATCTGCCGTTCGCGCTTGCTGAGTTGGCGTGGGTCGGCCATCGCAGTCTCCATCGTGTTTGAAACCTCCGTGCCCGATAGGATAATAATTTATCCCTTGCGGGGGCATCTGTCAACCCAAATCAAGCTGATTGAAATCAACGCCGCAAATGTAGCGCAACGGGTATCGCTGATGTCGCGAGGCTCAAGCCGAAGCGCCGGCCGCCCCGCGGTGCGACAGCGCTTTGAGCGACAGTCCCAGCCCGATCCAGTTGGAACCGCGGAAGATCAGACTGATGCCCAGGAACAGCCCGATGACCCAGAAGGCCGAGGCCGGCCACTGTCGCCAGATCAAGATTCCCAGCGCCAGGTCGACGACGCCGCTGAACAGCACCCAGCCCCAGGCGGCAAAGTGGTAGCTGAGTGCCGCCACGATGCGGAAGATGCCGCCGACCATGAGCAGGCAGGACAGCAGGAGCGTCAGGGCGAGCAGCGCGCCCACCGGCGCGCGGAGAAACAGGACGCCGACGATGACGGAGAATACGCCGCCCAGCAGCAGGAAGAAAAACCCGCTCCACCCGCGGCACCACAGAGCGCCGAAGGTTTCGGTGAATCCGCCCACCACCAGCAGCGCGCCTAGAACCAACGCCGTCGCCAGCGACGCCACCTCGACCGCCGACAGCGCTACGAATCCGACGACGATCAAGGCGACCCCCAGAACAATGAACCAGAGCCAGTTGCCGCGAAGGGCATTGACTTCGTGTCGAAGCTCCAGGCCAAACGGACGCGGGAAAGCTGTAGTCATGACAAACCTCCGTTGCAGCGGGATGTTCGAATCCGGCGAATCAAGACGGTATGTTGCCGCGTGATGGCAGCATTACACCTTTCTCCCGCCGCAAGGGTCAATACAAAAATGCTCCCGGACCGCTGAGGCCGGCTTTGCCAGGCGCTGAAGGTTCGCGAAACGTAAAGAAAGCAGAGACTTATGACTCGCAGACAATTCATTAAAACGGCCGCGGCAGTCGGAACAGCACCCGCGGTCGCGGCTGGCGCCGGCAGTCGGTCCCTGGACGCCGGACTAACGGATCGTTTCGAGCTGGCCGAACTCACCATCCGCAATCTTCGACGGCAGCTTGCCAACGGGGCTCGGAAGAGTCAGTCGTTGGTGGAGAAATACCTCGAACGGATCGCCGGGATGGATCGCGCCGGCCCGATACTGCGATACGTTCTCGAAACCAATCCCGACGCGCTGGCCGACGCCAGCGCCGCGGACCGGGAGTTGAAGCTGGGACGCTCCCGTGGCGCGCTGCACGGCATTCCGATTCTGCTCAAGGACAATCTCGATACCGCCGGCAAGATGACGACGACCGCCGGGTCTTTGGCGCTGGAGGGTTCGATCCCCAAGGCCGACGCGTTTGTGGTCAGCAAGCTCAGGAGCGCCGGCGCAATTCTCCTGGGTAAGGCGAACCTGAGTGAGTGGGCAAATTTCCGCTCGACGCACTCATCGAGCGGCTGGAGCAGCCGGGGCGGGCAGGCGAAAAATCCCTACGCGCTGGACCGTAACCCATCGGGCTCGAGTTCGGGGTCAGCGGGGGCGGTGGCGGTCAGCTTCTGCGCCGCCGCCGTCGGCACCGAGACCGACGGCTCGGTCGTCTGCCCCGCTTCCTGCTGCGGAATCGTCGGCGTCAAGCCGACTGTCGGGCTGCTGAGCCGATCGGGGATCATCCCGATTTCGAAGACGCAGGACACCGCCGGCCCGATGGCGCGGACCGTGGAGGATGCCGCGATCCTGCTCGGCGCCATGGTGGGAGTTGATGTGCAAGACCCGGCAACCCGGCGCAGCGAAGGTAAATTCGAGACGGATTACACTCGTTTTCTCAACCGCAACGCGCTAAAGGGCGCGAAGATCGGCGTCGCGCGGTCAGACTCCTTCGCCTTCGCGCCGCCTTCGGACAAAGTGCTCTCCGAATCTATTGCGGTGATGAAATCCGCGGGCGCCCAAATCGTCGATCCGATCGATTTTGCCATCCTCGGCAAGCTCGATGACGCCGAGCTCACGGTGATGCTTTACGAATTCAAGACGGGCATCAATACCTACCTCGCAGGCCTGGGTGGGGAAACGCGGGCATGGACGCTGGCGGACCTGATCGCGTTCAACAAGGCCAACTCCGACCGCACGATGCCCTTTTTCGGACAAGAGTTATTCGAGAAGGCGCAGGCCAAGGGGTCGCTCCGTTCTCCTGAATATCTGGCGGCGCTGGAGAAGTGCTCGGGCGTGAAGAAGGCGATCGACACCGCGATGGAAAAACATCATCTCGACGCACTGGTTGCGATCACGGCCGGTCCTCCGCTGCTGACCGATCAGGTGAATGGCGATTACACGTCAGGGAACAGTTCGACCCTCGCTGCCGTGCCGGGCTATCCCAGCATCAGCGTTCCGGCGGGATTTTCCTTTGGACTGCCCATCGGGATCAGCTTCACCGGCCGGGCATTCTCCGAGACGACGTTGATCGGATTGGCCTACGCCTTTGAGCACGCAACCGGAATTCGGAAGCCGCCGAGATTCCTGCCTACCGCCGATTTATCGCGCCCGTAGCAGAGAATGCCGCCTGCCATTTAGCCAGCGGCAGCCGATCGCGCGCGGACTATCGCCAGGACTGGAATCGCGACAATCGCGGCGATGGCGCCGGTCAGCAGGCCCGCCTGGAGGTGATGGTTGAGCAGCCATACGTTCCACAGGCGTCCGGTGATGAGGTTGGCGGCGATCTGGCAGACGCCGGTAACGGTATAGAACAATCCGATGGCCCCGCCGCGTTGGTGGGGTTCGACAACGTCGGCGATCATCGCCTTGGTGACGCCGTCCGTCAGGGACTGGTAGAGGCCGTACACCGCGAACAGCCCCCACACCTCGGCGGATGAACGGGCGGCGGAAAAGCCGAGGTACACACCCGCAAAGACCAGCCAGCCGGCGATGATGACCGGCTTGCGCCCGATTCGATCCGAGAGCCGGCCGAGCTGCGTCGCCGTCGCCGCGAACACGGCGCTGAACAGCGCGTAGGCCAAAATAACCCCTCGGAATCCGAGCCCAAGATTCGTCGATCGCAAAATCAGGAACGAATCCGCGCTGTTGCCAATCGCAAAGACGGCCATCGCGAGAATGAAAAGCCAGAACGAGGAGGAATGAGACTGCCACAGGCGCGGAGGCGCTTTGCTGGCGGTCGGTTCGTGAAAGGGGTCTTCCACCGCGACGGCAGCGACCGCTACGCTCGCAAGTCCCGGCACGATGGCCACGAAAAAAATCCACGCCAGCGGAAATTTCGGCCAAAACGTCAGGATCGCCAGGAGCGACAGCGGCCCGGCGATCGCGCCGATCGTGTCCATCATGCGGTGAAATCCGAACGCCAGCCCGCGGTGAAGCGGATCGGTGGAATCGGCAATCAGCGCGTCACGCGGCGACGTGCGGATTGCTTTTCCGATGCGGTCTCCCACCCGCCCGGCAAGGATCAGCGGCCAGCCACCCGTGTACTTAGCGGTTCCGATGACCGGCTTGGCCAGCGCCGACAGAAAATAGCCCCACACGACGAACGGCTTGCGCCGGCGAAACCGGTCGGAGAACAGGCCGGTGAGCCAGCGGAGAATGCTGCCGCCGCCCTCGGCGACGCCTTCGATGAGCCCCAGCAGCTCCGCCGAGGCGCCCAGCGTCTTCGTGATGAAAATCGGGATGACCGGGTAGAGCATCTCCGACGCCATGTCGTTGAGCAGGCTCACCCAGCCAAGGATGATGACGTTGCGGCTGAGACCTCGGATTTTCATCGGGCGGAATTTGAACCGGGAGCGCTGAAATTCGGAAGTGTCGCGGGGAAATTCCATCCGTGAGACAATAAATGTTTCACAGCGTCGGCGCCGGCCGGGATGCCGGCTCCGACCCGCGTGGCCGCTTGCCAGGCGGCAATGGCGTCGGCAATTCGGCCCTCGCGATCCAACTCGTTGCCGTAAGTGTCCAGATCGGTGGCGGCGGCACGCTTGTCGAGCCGGCCTTCTCTGGCTGCCTGCTCGGCATCGCGCGCCACCGCGGCCAGGTCATCGATCGCCAGTTGGCGACGGCCGAGAAGAAAAGGAAGTTGATAGTTTGTGATGCCGCGTAGAAAACGCACCTCAAGGTCCTGCCGCGCCATCGCCACCGCGCGGTCCTGGAGCACGAGCCCCTGATGCGCCAGCGACGCCTTGTCCCACAAAAGAAACGCCCGTGACGCCGCCAGCAGGTCTACTGCGCCACGATAGGCGACGACCTGGGCGTTGCTCGAACTCGCACCGCCCAGCTCGTCGAGCAACGCTTGCGACTGCTCGAGCGCTTCGTCGTCGCCGGCGACGGCGCGATAGAACAGATCCTTTGCTCGCGACAGCCGCTGCTCGCGCGTCGGTTGAGTCGAAACGGTGCGTGCCGGTGGAGAGGGAGCTGCATGGCTACAGCCGCCGATCACAGCGGGAAAAAGACAAATCGCCACCGATGAACACCGATAAACACAGATGCCGAGCCAGTCTGAAACCTGAGTCGCCAAATTCTTATCTGTGTTCATCTTCGTTGATCTGTGGCGAACCATTTTTCCGGGCACCAACAAAAAAGTCTGCCGCCCGTGTCGGCGGCAGACTTTATGTTCGGCGGTGATCCGCTTCAATTCCATCGGCGATCAGAGCTCGGGCAACTGGTACTTGTCGCGGCGTTCGCGGTCGCGCCACCCGTTGGCCTCCTCGTCGCCCGGAAATTCCCACTTCTTGGGGTCCCATGTTAGCTTGCGATGGTGCCAGTAGGCCAGGTTCACCAGGTGGCAGACGGTGACGCTGCGGGCTCCGATCTCGACGTCGGCGATCGGACGGTTGCGGGTCTTGATGCAGGCCATCCAGTCTTCGTGGTGGCCGGGACTCTTGAAGTAGAAGATCTCGTCCTCGTGGATCGGCTCTTTGAGGATTTTGTCGGGGTTGCTGATGATCATTTCCCGGTTGACGAAGATTTTGCCGTGCTCGCCGATGAAATGAATGCCGTTGGTTTCCCTGGCCTCGCGCGTTCCTCCGCCGCGGCGGGTGGGCAAGGGCCCTTCGTACACCACGTTCTTGTGCGTCACCAGGATTTCGTCGCCCACCTTCGAGCCTCGATAGATGACCGATGCGCCGTACTTGTCGTCGGGGCTCTCGGGCGGGAGGATTTCGACCGGGCCGGAATGGTCCATGCCCAGGGCCCATTGGGTGATGTCAAAGTGGTGGGCGCCCCAGTCGGTGACGTAGCCGCCCGAGTATTCGCGGTAGTCGCGCCAGCCGGGGTTGAAGGGATAATCGTTGGGATTGGATGCTTTGCGGCAGAGGACGTCGTTGTAGGGCCGCTCGGGGGCCTGGCCGAGCCAGATGTCCCATTCGATGCCGTCGGGAATCGGCTGCTCGGGCAGGTCGCAGGGCTTGCTGGTGGCGCCGACGCCAACCCACACCTCCTTGATCTTGCCGATGCGGCCGTTCTGGATGTACTCGCAGGCCTGCCGGAACGGGCCTTCGGAGCGCTGCTGGCTGCCGGTCTGGAAGACGCGTTTTTCCTTGCGGATGCAATCGAGGATTGTCTTGGCCTCGTGAATGGTGAGGGTGAGCGGCTTCTCGCAGTAGATGTCCTTGCCGGCCTTGGCGGCGTTCATGGCGATCGCCGTGTGCCAGTGGTCCGGAACGCCGATCACCACTGCGTCGATGTCCTTGCGGTCAAGCAGCTCGTGATAGTCGACGTACTGATCGACCTTGCCGGTGCGCTCGAGCTGCTCGTACTTCCTGTCGACCGTGTTCTTGGCGCGTTCGCGGCGGCCCTTGTGCACGTCGCATACCGCCAGCACCTGCGTGCTCGACAGCCCCGAGAGCTTGTTGAGGTGACCGCTGCTTTGCTTGCCGATGCCGATGAAACCCAGTGTCAGCCGCTCGCTGGGCGCGGGTTTGTCGTCTTTTCCCAGGGCGCGGGAAGAAATGATGGTTGGCGCGGCGACGGCCAGCGCCGCCCCTCGGACAAAGTCGCGGCGACTGACGGATTTGCTCTTGGGCATGTCGGCTCCTCGTTTCAAGAAGGTTTTCGTGGATGAACGTCCGCACATAATACAACGGAGCGGTGAATTTGATGAATTGGCACCCCACAGGCAATCGCAGGCAGCCATTTTCCGGAAGGGGCGCGACTCATGCCGAACCGGAGTCTTCCGCCTTGACCGTTGGCGTTACGTCCCTCCCCCGAGTATTCATTGGCCCCCAAAATCCGTAAGTTCTCTCAACAGGGACCATTGCCGGAGCCGGATATGACCACCACCGCATCGCGGTATACGTACCTCGAAGATCCGTTTCATTCGTCCCTGGACAGCTATGAAGGCGTTCCCGATTTTGTCGCGCCGCGGAAGGCCCAATCTGCATTTGACCTGACCGGCGGGGCCCACGAGATTCTCGCCTGGGCCGGGAATATTCTGCCCGGCATCGCTCTGGCTTTCGTACTCGCGTGGTTCGGATATTTGCTGTCGGAGCTGTGCGGCCGCCGGCTGAATTACCAGCCGGGCAAGAGCCCGGTCAGCCCTGTCACCGTTGCCGTGCTGCTGGGATTGCTGCTTCGCAACACGATCGGAGTTCCCAAGGTCTATGAAGCCGGGCTACGCCTGTGCCTCAAGACGGTTTTGCGGCTGGGAATTGTCGTTTTGGGTTTGACGCTCTCTTTGACTGCGATTCGCAGTGAGGTCATTGTCGGTCTTCCTGTCATCCTCTGCTGCATCGTCACGGCGCTGGTTCTGGTGACGTTCGTGAACCGCGCTCTGGGCCTGCCGCGCCGGCTTGGCACGCTGATCGCCGTCGGCACGAGCATCTGCGGCGTGTCCGCGATCGTCGCCACCGCGCCAATCATCGACGCCGAGGATGACGAGACCGCGTATGCCGTCGCGTGCATCACGATCTTCGGCCTGCTCGCGCTGATCACCTATCCCTTTCTCGCTCACCAGCTCTTTGCCACGCCGGTGCAGGCGGGCACGTTCCTGGGCACCGCCATCCACGACACCTCGCAGGTCGCCGGGGCCGGCCTGGCTTATGCCCAGCAGTACAAGGCCGAGATCGCGATGAAGACGGCCATCACCGTCAAGCTCGTTCGCAATCTCTGCATGTCGCTGCTGATTCCCATGATGGCCGTTCTCTATCATCGCGGCCAGGCCCAGGGCTCGGCCCGATCGCCCGGCCAGAAATGGCACAACGTCATTCCGCTGTTCGTCGTCGCATTCGTGCTGATGGCATGCATTCGCTCGCTGGGCGATGCCGGGGGCGCCAAGGCTTTCGGGATGATTCCTCAGGATCAATGGAAGCTCGTCGACAGCGGCGCCAAATTCTTCGCCCCCTGGCTGCTGGCGACGGCGCTGGGCGCCGTCGGCCTGGGCACCGGGCTGGCCAAGCTCAAAGGCCTGGGGCTCAAGCCTTTCTCGGTCGGTTTTGCCGCGGCGCTCTGCGTTGGCGCGGTGAGCTTCGCGCTGATCAAGTTGCTGGCGCCATACCTTCAGTAGGCGTGAAGGGGGATCGGGCATCGGCTTATTTGAATTTCAAGATGACCGCCGAGGCGTGCGGGAGGGCGAGGCGGATGACGCCGCCGGCTGCGGATATTCTGTCGCGATCGCCCGGGGTCCAACTGCCGTCGGCGGCGACCGAATTCCCGGCGAACGTCACGCCGGTTCGAGCGTCCGCCGACGTGGCACGCAGGGACCAGACTTCGGCCATTGACAATCCCTCGGGCACGGCACATTCGATGATTGCGTCCTGCGC
>Ga0210396_10004721_pt1 | contig 13272 bp, 27 predicted proteins | sample IncBWH17OmetaG_FD_155466 | JGI IMG/M metagenome (GOLD analysis project Ga0210396, IMG submission 155466) | Forest soil microbial communities from Barre Woods Harvard Forest LTER site, Petersham, Massachusetts, United States - Inc-BW-H-17-O ...
CGTAGGCGGCGGCGTAGGCGGCGGTGTTGGCGGCGTTGTTGGCGGCGTAGGCGGCGTTGTTGGCGGCGTAGGCGGCGGTGTTCAATTCTTCTAAAGAAATCTCGCCATTCGCAAACTTTCGCGCCGCCGTGATCGCATCACGAACTCGTGTATCATTTGGACACTGCTTCTCATAAATCCCCAACACCCGCTCAGCACAATCCGCAGCGAACAATCGTTGCGTCTTCTCGTTCCACGAAGACAAACGCTCAATTAATCTCGCTTGCTCGGCAACAGATTTATCTTCTTGCTTAACAACTTTCCCACGAACCTCAATACGATAAATCACTGGCCCAATCCAACGAGTTAGCTGATCAATCGTTACAAAATGATACCCGCGCGAACAAGGAGAGATATCCTTAATCCTTGGCATCCATTTTCCCGCACGCTTCCCTTTCGGGACGAACCATTTCCCTGATCCACCGTGATACGGCGACACGCCATCCTTCGCGAGAACTTTGAAATACTGCTCATTTTGTTCAGTCATATCTTCGCCTCACTGATCCGTTTCCACAATCCAGCTAAATCCAACGCTTCCTCTTTCGCCACTAACTTACCCGATAACGCTGCCGGTACCTTATGCTTCCCGAACCCCTTCCTCAACCTCGTCACATCCTTACCGAACTGATCCTTCGCAACATACGGTATCGTGAAATGATCCGTCTTCATCTTCTTCGTTTCTTTGTCAAGATAAAATACGTAATCGAACGCGGCCTCGATGTACTTCGCCGTACCCTTGGACATAGCCGGGTAAATTGACCAATCGTCTTCATTCACTAACGCAGTGAAGATAATATGCATTCTCTTACGCTTCAGTGAATTCAATATCGCCCGCACATCCTCATTGACCGCGCCGTAAATCTTCCTCCCATCCTTAATCTCCTTTCCTTCATCATTAAACTCATTGTCCTCGACAAGCATCAACGCGCCTTCGGTCCAGTCGTCCACGACCAACACCCGATCTTCCCTCTCCTTCCACTCAGGGAAGCCTACAGCATCCGCCGCCGCCTCAGGATTCGTCATCGCCCATTTGAACGTATCTACATCATGCGCGAGTACTACTGGCTTAAAACCTCTATCCTTCAGAGGAATTTTATACTGCTCAATGTCCCGCGTACCGATGATCAGCGTACGCTCGGGCCCGCCGAACATCGCTGCCGTGACAGTTTTGTAGCTACCAGTGTAGCCGTAAATGAGACAATGAAAAAACGTCGGCGCCGCATCATCAATCCCACCCGACTTGAACCCCTTTGGCAACTTCGCGGACAGTGACGCAGAGATGGAACTGGCTATTGAAGACATGAGACTCCTAACGGAAGATTATTCTACTTGGTAATCACTGAAGATGTCAACTGATTTTCTCGCACTTGACGATAATACTCCGACACTGCCGCATGCAGAACTGTCCCGGTCGATAACGCCATACTCTCCTCGCCATCGCCCGACAACGTCGCCCTCCGATACTTCTCTGCACACTCAGACACAGTACCATACATGCTCGCCCCGAGAATCACCACCTCAGGATCATGCACCGCATCGCCGATATGTGGTAGCGCAAGACTGAACGCAGGATCGTTCTGCGCGAACACACCATACTGCAACGGCGCCTTACCAACCGAGCACTCAGAATAATGCTCACATTCACGCTTGAACTGATTCACACACCAGATACCAGGGAGCTGCCATGGGATAGGACCCTTACGCATCGCGCGGATACTCGCTGCCTTGCTCAGCAACGCCGCCCTCGTTCGCTCTAGCTCCGCGTGACAAAATGTCAAAATACCATCATTATCCCCCTTCCAGATCACTGGAGGGGTAGATTTGCTAATGGCTCGCACGCGTATCCTTGGGATATTAACTCGTGGTACAAACGTCCCTCCTCCACGTTCATAGTACGTACCGGAGGAAAGAGCAAGTCCATAAATACTGACTTGACTACCGCTTGCAATACTACTGAACCATCGAGACTCGTTCCAGTATCGTGTGGCTTCTTTGCACGTTTTCCACTCATTTCCTACAATACCTTCCTCGTCGGTCAACAAATCCTGCACGCCGATAACATACGTCAACTCATCAAGCTTGAGTACGAACCCACACTCGACCGCGACGATCTTCTTATCACTGCATATCTCTGAGCTAATCCAATGATCCGCCAGTACGCTTCCTTCCTCCATCGCCAGAGGACTACAGTTAGTATCCAGTATCGCCTGAGTAATTCTTTCTGTATTTATGACCATTTAATCCCTTTTGTACCCATAATGATCGCGAGCTTAATCCGTTTTCCTTGTTGCCCGCGCAGACCATATCGTTGGTATAAACTAGAAATAATCTTCTTCACGCGATCAATTGTTAGTCCAGTCGCACTAGCTATCTCTGGATTAGACGCCCCAGCAAGTAACTCTTCAATTACCCGAATCTCATTCATTAACGTGCCTCCCGCCATTTTGAATCCGACATATACTGACATAATCTACACTTTCTCCTCTGGAATTTACCAGCAGAATATGTCATCAAATTTAATCCAGAAAGCGGGTGACCGCGTTTACAGTGTGTATCCTTTTGCCCAGATAAACGCTTTTTACTCTGCGCATCGTGTATATTTTCAATATTCGTTCCGAGCCAGAGGTGCTTAGGATTCACGCAAGCAGGATTATCACAGGTATGGCAAACAAATAATCCATCCGCAGGCCATTCTTTATAGTGTAGGAACCAGGAAACTCGTGGGGCAGTCACTTGATGACCGCTAACACTAATAGTTCCACGCCCGTCTTTTCCACTCGCTCCAATCCATTCCCAACATGTATTTGGATATCTAATCGAATTTACTTTAGCCCAAAACCGTTCGCTAAGACTTCTTTTCATACTTGGCCCGTAATTCTTGTATCTCTTTCTGTGCGGAGAGAATCGCCGCCTCGGCAGTTCTTCGCTCATTGTCGATAGATACACTGGTGTCCGCCAATATTTTGTTAGCCCGCACGACGGCGGCAAGCTTCTCGCGGATGGCGGATAGTTTCGCTTGGAGAATCTCGATGGCTTTGTCCGCTTCATCAAGCTCGGACTGCTTATTCTCTAGCCGCAGTTCGTATAGCTCTTTCTGGGCGGCAAGTTGCTCGCGGATAGACTGAGCGTAGGCTTCAGCAAATTGCCGCGCATACTTCGCATACATGGAATCCCCAATTGCTCCAGGCCAATCTATTTTTGCGAACTCCTCAGCGCTCCGAGGCTCAGCCATCTCGTTAAGCATTTTCTCGGTCTTAATGCGTGCTCGCTCTTGCGACTCATCCGACATAGTCCGGTTCACCAAATCTTTAAACTTCGGCGCGGCACCCTGAGGCGGGAGAGTGTGCCCAGAGCCGTCGCAATGCGAGCACGCGATCTCTGGATCGTTCTCGCACATCGGACACCCGCGTGATCGGTCAAAGCTAGTCATAAGCACCTCGACAAAGGGAGTCACCGCTCCCCTTGCCACGGGACTTATCCGTTTGGCTTCTTACACGGATTCTGCGGCGTCGGGTGACACAACGGCATCGGGTCACTCCCATCCGCTACAAGATAACTCTGCACCGCTTCGCCCGTCCCGCCGACCAGCGTATCGGTGATCACATTGTGACACCCGCCGCGACCACATACACGGCGAATAGTCCTTACATACTTCACCACAACGTTAAAGCTATCGAGGATATTACTCGAATTCCCTGACGTTCCGTACTCACCGGTGAAGTAAGGACAACTCGTCGACGCCGGTCTCGTGTACGTATCACCGTTATGCGTGCCGTCGCCGATGACCCAGGTATCGTTCCCCCACACAAGAGGATTACACGGCACGAGATATCCGTTGTTGAGGTAGCCAAGCTGCCACGGAATACCGATTCCTGGCTGACTACCGAGATCAACGAATCCCATCTCGTACGGATAAGGGGGATTGTTGGGATCACTACCATCCCAAGAAACGATCGAGGACGTGTTGTCAAATGTAAATGTATCCGTCCGTGGAGAGAACGTTTGAGCTGAACTGGCAAATGCCGAAGCTACCAGCAGGAGAAGAGTTGCAATACAACTACGTGGACTCATGGGGAGTCTCCTTTTCGTTATGTACTCTAAAGGGCCGAGGGGAGGACTGTCACACCCCTATCCTCTCACCACTGTGACAATTTGTCAAGCACGAAAGTGCGTGATCGACCGGAATTAATTCTCGTTGCATCTAATAACCGCAACACTCTCGCGGAGTCGCCTCCGCTTGCTCGCCTCGGGGTGGGAATTGACCTCCCACCCTGACGAGCTAGGTCAAGAAAGGCTGAATGAAAAGCGTTACATTTGAAGAACTTCGTGTAAAAGTTAAAGACGCGCCGAAACTCATCGTCGAAGACATGATTCAAATGAGCACTGTGAATGTGCTTATTGGCGACTCAGGCTTGGGCAAATCTCCTCTACTAATGCAAATGGGTATCTGTGTCGCTCTCGGCATTCCTTTTCTCGGACTCGAAACGCGCAAGGTCCGAGTGCTGTACATCGACTACGAGAATTCACTACTCGAACTCCGCGATACGATCGATAATCTGACGACATTCCTTGGCCGACCGGCGGGCGAGGACTTCCGCGTCCTGCATTTTCCTGCGACCAAAGCCGACGTGCTCAAAGAGATCAAAGAATTTAAACCAGGCCTCGTCATCATTGATGCCCTTCGTGGGTACGATCCACGAGCCGAAAAAGACAACGAAAGCATGGCAATATGTCTCAAAGGACTACATGACATGGCGATCGTTGAACAATGCGCGTTCGAGATTCTCCATCATATTCGTAAGAAAGACACCAAAGATCCTCCTCCTCGCCTTCTTGCAGCTTCGATTATGGATTGGCTTCAACAAGCATCTGGCGCCCGGGCATTGATCAATCAAACCGCCGCCCGGTTCGCTATCGAGGACTACACTGTCGGCGATGCCTCTCTCGTTATGCGCGGCCACTTCAAACTGAAAGGCGAAGTCGGCCCGTGGAAGCTGAAACGAGTCTTTGGCGAACAAGAAGACCCCCTCGGGTACGAACGCATGATCGGCTTGGATATGCTTATACCAATCGATCAAGCTCGATACGAGTCCCTGCCCGCGATATTTACTTGGACCGAGGCCGAAATCATCCTTGGCATGAAAGCAGGTAAGACACTGAAACGCTTTCTTACAGTATGCATCGCAGCCGGTCTGCTGCGCAAAACTGGCATTCGAAAGGAAACGCGTTACCATAAGGTACCCTAGGGTCTCTCCCGCGCGTATTATTATATATAAAACAAGAAGAATCAATGACTTGGTTGACTTCACCCAGCGGGAGAAGTAAGGGGAATTCATAATGTGGAAATATAATAGAATCAATAGATTAGAAATAGCTAACTTCACCTAGAGGGTTACTTCACCTGACTTCACCCTCGCTGGGAAGTCTATTATGTTATTGTGAGCACATGATTTAGGTAAGGGAAGTAAGGGTAAATAAGAGTGTACGGGGTGTATATGAAAATGCTGATGGTTCGGATTCCTAAGGGCGAACTGGCATGCGTGCCAGAGTGTCATCATTGCCACAAGCCGATTCTTGATTTCAACAAAGCTAATCTTTGCTCGTACAAAGACGAAACCTCGTTCCCGATTGAAATGGACGCGTTCCACTGGGAGTGTGATCCAGGGTTCCATCCTTGGCGCAGCCTCGCGGAAGTTATGAAAATGGACCAGCGATTGCGTGCCAAAGACGGTCGTGTTATTACGCTGTAAGGAAGGGGGCAGAGTAGAGGGAACCCTATCTCTCTACCCCACCCCTCTGTGCCCCACGACTGGCGCTCACGAAGAGTTCACCTCTCTTCGCGATTACGAAGCTGACCGGAGGACGAGATAAATATCCTCCATCAGCTTCTCCCCCTCAGGGCACATTCGTAGACCGGGGTCGTTACAGATCACGCACCCGGTTTGGTGTGTATCGAAAGCGCGGAGACAATCCCACAACTCCTTCTCCCTCGCCGCCTTAGGATCCGCCGCACGACGATTCATATTCATCATAATCATGCCGCTTTCTCCGTGATCTCCCACCGGCCACTGACTAACGCCCAGATATCAACACACCCATCCATACGATGTATCACAATGTACGCATCGTGAGCATTGATCGAGCTGATACGATCAATTTTCCATACGTAATGCTGGCGTACTTCGCGTGGTAGAGAATAGAACGAACTGCGTAATTCGTCAGTCATGCTGCTGCCTCCTGCGCACCCTCACGAGGCCGACCGCGCATTGCTCTGAACTCTTCCGGTACAGCGATCGGCGCGACGCTCTGAGCATGGCCTACACCTAGATCAGTCAGTAGCATACCCGACAAATGATGCACCCAAGTCTTGCGTATTCTGCTGTTTATCGGTAACTTACGATACCGTAGGGAACAGAAGCGATAACACTCCTTGAGCAGAGTGTCAGGATCCTGTGGGATCGGGACAGCGAGGTCAGTACGCTCAGGAGCATCACTCCGTTCCTTCGCAGCCTTAACAACGCTGTCGAGCCATATCCCCGCCTGCTCATCGGTAGGATCCGCAGGCGGCGGGAGAGCCTTCGCCGCAGTGGTATACCGTCCAAGCGGTTGCTCAACCGACTCACCAGAGATATCAATCCCGCGCACCATCGCGGTGCGGAGAATCGTCTCAGGGAGATGAGAGGAAGCGTTGTTATACCTCTGAATATACCGATAAGCCGTGCGAGCCGTGAACCTGAACAGCTTCAGGAACTTACCAAAAACATGATGCGGTTCGAGTATCGCTTGAGCTTTCACCAAATGAGCGCCAATAGCGAGCCGGGAATAACCCTGCACCAGCATCGCCATCGCTAAGCCTTCCGACTCCACTTGCAAAATCGTCTGCTCGCTCGGCGCCAATTTCTCCCACCATCTCTCACTAACCAGCTTCGGCGTAGTCTTACTAGCCGTTGTCAGCTCGTCGAGAGAAACTCCTGGTAACAACTCCGGGGAGGGCTGTTCAAGTACAGTAGGTCTGATCCTTGTCTTGCGTGCGTAAGTAGCCATAACGCTTAATCTCCTAATCATTCGATCTCTGCGCTGGTAACACTCCGAACCAGCGTCGAGTAGGAGATTACTATAGTAGGATCAGGTTGTCAAGAGTAATCTTTAGTAGTAACCAGATTACTGCCGTTTACTGCCGTTTACCCTTGTTCGTTATAGCCTCAATATGCACTTCCGCCTGCGTATCAAGGAATTCAGCCATTACATCGCTGATCGTCCGAGCGATATTCCGCCCGGTGATGCGTTTATAGTGTTGTAGCCGAGTATACACATCACCACGAATCTTCACCGGTACCGTCTTCACTGTATCACTATTACTTTCATCCATTTACCTTGGCCCCTTTACTACCAAATATACAGTTCTCACTGTAATCCGCCCACTTTACACTACTAAATAATACTTAGTCAACGTCAAATTTTGTCATCGTTTGAGTTTGACAATACGTCACGCAGCAACGTCGATAACTCCAGTTTCATCGATTCAGGTAACGACGCGTAATTCTTACATTGGATCAAACGGGTAATTGTACGGTGAATGGATAGTCGGAGAGTCAATTCGCGCTCCGTGAGAGCGTTTCGGGGAGAAAGCAACACTAGACAACCGCCTTTTCTGTCACTGATGTGACGTTCAGCGTTCAATCTGTTGCAGGAATGGAATGTATTTATTGCGGCGATATTGCACGGGATAGGGATCACGTTATCCCACATTCGTTAACTGATGATATAAAAAGGACTTGGTTCTCAAATGAAGTAGTGCCTGCATGTAAAGACTGCAATATGTTTCTGTTCAATAAAGCACTATTCACAATTGCAGATCGTGCTGCAGCGATCGTTAAACGACTGAAAAGAAAGATAAGTAAACTTGGCCCAGAATGGAAGCAAGAGGAATTAGATGCGCTTGGCCCTACGCTGAAAAGATACGTTGTATCCCAACAATTGAATCGACGGCTGCTACACAGCAGATTAGCTCGGGCTGAATCAGTCGCGAAGCTCACAAAATTGACTCCTGAAGAGTTCTGGGAATCAGAGGAGAAATAGCTGACTGCCAGCCTAACTTTGGTCCGATCGGGGCCTATAACGCATTGTAGCACGATTACGGGGTACTGTGGCGTCGCTTTCGATCACTCTCTCGTCCTCGCTCAATCCACACCGCCGACGCGAGCATATAGAATATCCCCGGGACCTTAGGATCCTCCCAGTCGTCCCAGCGATCACTCCGGCGCCAGCCAGCATTACGCAAGTAATCTTCCTGCTCAGTTTTGGTCATACGACGCAAAACGCGTAATAACTTACGCAAAAATGCTTAACAACGCTCACGTTAATACTCATTCGCCTCAGCATATGCCCCGGCCTATGCCCTCAGGTAATTTTCCTAGTTAACGATGCATCTCTTCGGAAATCCTCTTCCGTCGGCCACTGGGAGTACGTTTCTCTCACACTCTCAGGCGCTTCTCCGCCTATTTCCCATTTAGGCGAATAAGCGCTTAACTCGCCCTCATGCTGCGGGAAAGCATACGGCACGCTCGTGCCACAGGTCAAGCACGTACGTGTCAACGCCCCTGCGCGTCCTCTCGGCCACGTAAAATTTCCCCGATGCCTGCAGCGGAAAAGATAATCAAAAATGCGACGCATATTATCTCCTTTGTGCTATTGATGCTACTCGGCGACACAAAGGATCGTAGCAAGTGCATTACCGCTCGGACAACTCACACGCGACAATAATAATCGCTATCACCAACACAACCAATAACGCCCACGCGCGATTAGCGTCAGCCGAGGACATCAGTCTTGCCCTATTGCATAAGCGATCACGACCGCCGCGACGACGAGGAAGAAGAGTGTTTCCATGGTCATTGAATATCCTCAAAGTTGCTGTGCGATAACCACACTCCGTAATCCTCTTGCTGCTCCTCAGCGACCATACGCTCAAGTAACACAATCTCATCTTCATCAGTAAGTATATTATGCTCGTCCTCGTATGCCGCAACCAACCACGCCCCGACATCATCCACAATATCCTCGTCGTCAACGTAGATATACCTTACGTTACGAGTATGAGCGGCTAACGTAAGCTTCGTCCACTCAGCAATAAAATCATCGAATGCTGTCATCACTACCCCACTCACGCGGCGCAATCTTCCCGCATCCGCAATTCTGTTCTCCAATTTCCTTACGCTTCCCGCATAAGCAATACGTGGATTCCCGTACAGCTATCTGTAACGATGATTCCTCTGGATATCTTTCAGACCAATCAATGAACTCAAGATCATCTTTATGCATACGTCCCCTCCGCTGGCATCGCGCGGTCATAAGCTATCGCGACCCTCACAGGGATATAGAACTCCCGATTATCCATCCTCACACTAACTGTTAACGCACCATACACAATCGGCGCAAGCTCTTCCATCTTTGCGTCAATACGATTACGCTTCGCAATCGCCCGCGCTGTCCGCTCAGCGTCCCAGTTACCGTTCGCATCCTTATAACCGTTCGTAAGCTCAATCTCAATACGAACATGAGTCGTCGCATATCGCAGAAGCTTTCTTGCTACTTTGTTGAGACTTCCATACCTCTCTTCGAGTGAGAAAGGCGCATACTTCATAAAGAAGTGAATGAACTCAGCACGATCACGTTGCGTTGACATTGACCCTCCGTTTTTATCGTCCTGACCGGACCGTTGTTACACCTACAGAATACTACCTAATCCTACTCCTGACCATAGCACGAATAGGCTATGCGTATAGCACGAGAGTGTTATTAGAACTCGCTCGCGCATCGACCGCCCTTTTTACCATTCTCTCTCGCTGCAGCTGCTTTAGCCTCAGACTTGGCCCGCCCGCCTTTACGGCCTAGGGAAACGGCGTTGGGATTCTTAGTCATCTTGTTTGATTTCCCACCTCCGCGCTGTTCCTCACGGAAATACGGACACCATGTTAAATGCGGACCTTCGTGGTGCTTAGCCGCCTCTATTGGATTAACTTGGCACCAAAAGCAAATTTTGAAGTGATCCATGCGCCAATTCATAGTTCTTTACCCATACTTTTCCCTCCTCTCGGGGTTTCTTGATGTCGCCCCGCATCTTACCGAAACTTGCTCGATAAACTAGTTCTAGCTCTTTCGGCTGTCAATGCAGCGCTTCGCTGCCTCTGCCGATAAATGATCGTTATGTAGGTCGCAGGCAAAATATCCGGGGACGATTCCCTTGGGATCGTGTGTAGGACATCCCGGCTCGTTACAGGGGTTGCGATAACATGCAAATCCAGCATCGGTGGCAGGCTTTGGCTTGCTCTCTCCCAGCTCATACAGAGGAACAAAACCTTTCTTAACTTTCATTTGAAGTTTCGATCCTTTCAGAATGCTCACATTCGCCAATAGGCATGTCACACATCTGGCAGGTCTCCATATGAACGTGTGACATATCGGGCGGCTCGTGGAAATCTTGCTCATTATCTGGCACGTTATCCGTTTCCCAATTCCGATTCCATCCGTGTTTGTTCACGTCGTAGTCCATAACCCTTCCTGGTTAGTGTTCGTTCCTCTTATCGGCTTCGGCCTGAGCTTGTTTCCGTGTCTTAAACACTCTTGGATTATCAATTGGGTTTTCCAGTGTCGGACGCACGATCCAATAAAATGCCGCTCCGCCGATTCGCTCATCCATCCCGATTGTGTAGTACGTTTTCATGCATCCCCTCCAAACTCAATTAATCTCGCTCATCAATACAGTCACATCCTAACCCAACCGCTTAGGTATGGCAAGAGAAAAGTTCAGCCCGAGTAAAATAATCTGTAACGAAGATGGCAGGAGAATTGCTAACAAGCGTAAGCAAGCGCAACGAACCGTAACCGTACGAAAGTTAGGCGCGGTTACAGCATGTTGTCGGACAATGTTTCCCGCCACACATACAAATCTCTGATCCGCGATTGCTGAGAATCCATTGACGATATGCAGTGGAGACGTTGTCCCAAAAATCCGCTGCAGGCGCCTTTTGGTGACGGAATTCCTGAGAATCGTAGATATCGCCTTTTTGTTCGTTCGACAGCTGCCAGAATGCTATTGGTTCATGCATACTCACCTCCAATACTCAGGATACCAAAGTAGTCTCTAGTAGACAAGCACAAAATAGAAATAATTACGTAAAAGAGACTTTACAAAATACTCACGAATACTCTTGACGCATGCGACAAAACGTCATAATATCTGTCAACAACATATTAGTCGTATCTCAGTATCGAGAAAAACGATTTTCTAAAGGGAATTTGAAAGGAATAACGATTATGCAGACGCTTACCGAATGGGTCGTTGCGATGACTGATTATCATTTGCTTCAACAGCTACGTGACAAGTTGTCAAATGCTAAGGAGCTAGCGCACCTGGACGAGCAGACGGCTCGCGAGTATTGCGCCACCTGGGAGGAATACGATGCGATTGTTGCCGCGAGATGAGTTAGTGGTATTCATGTTAGGGATGATCGCCGGAGCGGGCGTTGCGATCGGCGCCGGACTCGTCGCGTACTTCTTCTAATTCCCACGCATCTAATTCCTAGCCGCCTCATCCTGCACGCTGGCTCTGCACTGCGGCCCAAACCAGCTCTGTTACCTGATAACCTAATCCCCGCACGGCACAATAACCTAACGCTCGCACTCACAGTTCCGCAGCTAATCACAGTCAGCTCGCGACGACTCACGCTCATTCGTCCTCCCTAACCCGATCATTCTTATAGCTTTAGGTGGGCGTGGGTATTCCTTGCTAAAGAATCACTGGGTCCTCGACGCAAACGTGTTTATAATTGAACAACTTACAGATAACGTAATTAATATTATCCCGATTTTCCTACCCTACTCAAAAAATGTATGGTATTATGACAGAATGTCACTAGTTCATCGGCGTTCTCCGCACGTCGTAAAAGTGATCCACGGGCACTGCAAAAGGCATGCTCCTTCGCCGACTTGGATAAGCTATACTTCGGCGAAAGCGAGGTGTGAGAATAAGAATCGTCCGAATTATTGGAGGTATGGTGGGCGGGGAATAGAATTTCGCTTCCGCGACTTCGCACACTTCTTAGATGTCCTTGGGCCGCGTCCGGACGGTACTTCACTGGATCGTTATCCGAATTCTTCTGGTCATTATGAGCCGGGGAATGTGCGTTGGGCGACGCTGAGTCAGCAGAATAGGAACAAGAAAGATTGGCGGAATTTTATGCTAGGTTTAGCTTGACAATCCGTCATATCTTCGCTAAGATACTCCTACATTTGGGTGGTCGATGGGGAAAAGGATTCCGCGCGCGGAGTCAATAAGACTTTTCTGTTATCCTCATGGCTAGTATGCACGATTGGTTGCAACGCCTGAAAGACTACGGCGAGCGTGTCGCTAACTCCTACATGTCCTCGTCCCAACAGACATCGGGGCTACCCAGTGAGCTGGCGGCGAAGCAGGGGATGATTGATCAGGTGGCCCAGCCAGCCGCTCCCGCACAGCCCCCGATGCAAGCTCAGCCTACGCTGGCGCCGTACGAGCATGTGTCTCCCGGCTACGCTCCGATCGGCGGGGCGAACGCCCTTCAACAACTCTACTCCGGACGCGCTCCCAAACTAAGATAATCCCGAGACTTTTGTGCCAACCACAGGAGTCTCTCTTTGTCTTCACATATCCCTACCGATGAGGAACGCGCAGCGATCGCGGCTGGTGTGCGGGCGCGGGTCGAGCGTAAGCTCGCTGAGGCCGAGGAAAAGAAGAAGAAGATCACCGAGGAATTGACTCGGTCACACGAACGTCCTGCTCCGACTCCTGTTCAAACAATTAAGCTTACTGAAGGACTAGCGGACTACCGCGCGAAGGTCGCGTCGGGCGAAGTCTTCGTCGTCCCCCGGGGAGTGAAGAAGTTTCGTAACAGCGCGGAGGTCATCCGCCGGTTCCTCGAAGACGGTCGCAAGGGTGCGTTAGACGATAAGGGCCAGACACGCCTCGTACGCATGATCGAGAAAATGTACCAGGTCGCGGTGAGCGATTCTCCCCGGAACATCGACGCGTTCAAAGCTTTGATGGAGAGGTCGTACGGGAAGCCGAAGCCAAGTGACGAGGCTCTCGATGCGATGGCTAAGGGTGGGGTGCAGTTAGTGTATGTCGCTCCCCCGCCGGACGTTCCGTTCGCAGAGGAAAAGAAAGCGTTACCGGTTGTCCCAGATTTTATTGAC
>Ga0210396_10004722_pt1 | contig 13271 bp, 9 predicted proteins | sample IncBWH17OmetaG_FD_155466 | JGI IMG/M metagenome (GOLD analysis project Ga0210396, IMG submission 155466) | Forest soil microbial communities from Barre Woods Harvard Forest LTER site, Petersham, Massachusetts, United States - Inc-BW-H-17-O ...
ATCGCGACCGGCGCCCGCTACCGGGCACTCCCGCTGGAACGCTGGCCTGACTTCGAGGGCGCCGGCATCTATTACGCGGCCACCGAACTAGAAGCCCGGGCGTGCACGGGCCTCCCGGTGACGGTGGTCGGCGGCGCGAACTCCGCGGGTCAGGCGGCGCTGTACCTGGCCGGGCGAGGCAGTGAGGTCTCACTGGTGGTCCGCGGCCCGGACATCGCGACCGAGATGTCGGCCTATCTCGTCGACCGGCTGGTTGCCCACCAGCGGGTGACGGTGCGGTGCCTGAGCGAGGTCACCCGGCTGGATGGCGGTGACTTCCTCGAGGAAGTCACCATCACCGACCGGACGGCGGACACCGCACAGGCCCAGCCCTGTACGGGCTTGTTCTGCTTCATCGGTGCTGAGCCCGTCACGAGCTGGCTGACCGGGATCGCTACCGGGGACGATGGTTTCATCCGGACCGACGTCCAGCTGACCGACAATGACCTCGGACCGGCCTGGGCCACGCTGGGACGGCGGCCGCTTCCGTTCGAGACCAGCATTCCCGGCGTGTTCGCGGTCGGCGACGTCCACTCCGGCTCGATGAAGCGGGTCGCCGCAGCCACCGGCGAAGGCGCCAGCGCCATCGCCTCGGTTCACAAGGCCATCGCCACGCTGGCCTAGCGATCAAGGGGTGTCCAGCGCCGGGATCGCGCAGCGGGTCGTGCTCAGTCCGCTGACCGTGAAGACGCACGCCAGCCACGCGATGACCAAGGCGGGCGCGCGGACCGCGCCCAGCTGGTGGTCCTGGCCTGTCAGTACGGGCTGGCGGCGATTCCCGTCAGGGATGACGAGATCACCTCGAGCACTCGTGCCCGGCAGTCATTGAGATAGAAGTGGCCGCCCGGGTAGACCCGCAGATTGAACGCTCCGGTGGTATGCGCGGACCACGCAGCCGCCTCCGCTATGGTGCTCAGCGAGTCGCGATCGCCAGTCATCGCGGTGATGTCGCAGGACAGCGGGGGCCCGGGCTCGAACTGGTATGTCTCGCTGGCCGTATAGTCGCCGCGCATCGTCGGCAAGATCAGCTCCAGCACCTCGCTGTCCTGGAGTATTCGCGGGTCGGTGCCGCCTAGCGAGGCGAGTTCGGCGATGAACGCGGGATTCCCCGCCCGGTGGAGATTGTTATGACGATGCCGTGGCGGAGCCGACCGGCCGGACACGAACAGGTGCGCTGGCCCGCGGCCTTCCTCCCGGGTGATCCGGCGCGCCACCTCGAAGGCGAGGATCGCTCCCATGCTGTGGCCGAAGAACGCGAACGTCCCGGGCAGTGACGGGCCAACTGCCGCGTGGATCTGGTCGGCCAGGTCCGGGATATTCGTGACGCATGGCTCCACGGCGCGGTCCTCACGGCCCGGGTACTGTACGGCCAGCACCTCGATACCCGGCGCCAGCGACGCCGACCACGGATGGAAATAGCTCGCCGCGCCGCCCGCGTGCGGGAAACAGAACAGGGGTACGCCGCCCGGCACCCGGCGGTAGCCCCGGATCCACCTGCCGCTGCCGGACCTACCTGTTGGCATCGCAACTCCCCGCCCACGGACGCACGTCGTCAGACCGTACCTGGGGATCCCCGCGCCAGGAACTTCTGAAGTGCTGACTGCTGACCCGGTTGCCGGGGCTGTGGTCAGGGGGATGGCTGTGGGCTGGCCTGGGCCCGGTGGCTGGGGAAGTCGGGCTGGCCGGTCAGGGCGGCCCTGCTGAAGATGGCGGCGAGTTCTGCTGCCTGGGTTCCCTGGCCTTCCCGTTCGGTCTGGACGGGCGGGAACACTGACCGGATGCCGTTCAGCAGCCCGGCCAGAGGTGGTGCCGGGTGGCGGCTGGTGACGGACAGGGCCTGGCTGGAGACCAGGGCCAAGATGGCGAGGACACTGTCGAGGCATTCGGCGGCCCGGTGCTGGCTGCGGTAGGCGCCGAAGGTGGGCGTGGCGATGTCGTTTTGGGTGTCGTTGATGGTAGCGGGCAGCAGGGTGGGCGCGGCCAGCGCCCGGGCTTCTTCGACCAGCCCGGTCGCTACCCAGCCGAACAGATTGGTGGCTCCGCCGGAGGCCCCGGGGATGAAGCCGGCCGGGGCGAGCAGGTGCGGAAGCCCTGAGGTGGCGCTGTGCATGGCGGTGACCTGGCGCTGCGCCACCAGGGCGAGGTCGGCCCAGGAGGCAGTCAGCCAGTTGATGGCGGGGGCAGCCGCGCCGTTGTGGAAGCCGCCTGTCGATAGGACGCGGCCGAAGGGATGGCCCTTGCTGGCGGGCAGGTACACCGGGTTCTCGGTGACCGAGCCGAGGGCTGTGGTTGCGGCGTGAGCCACCGCCTGCACGGCGCGCTGGGCCTGACCCAGGACTTGGGGAAGGATGCGGTAGCTGACCGGCGCCTGGTGCGCAAGCCGGCCGGATGTGACCGCGCCGCGCAGATGGCCGCGCAAGTGATGCAGGACCGCGCGTTCTGCCTCATCGCCCCGCAGGTCATCAAGAGCCTCATCGTAGGCATCTAGCGGGGCGGCGAGCGCCTCTACCGACAGCGCGAAGATCGCCTCGGCCAGCCGCAGGCGGTTCCTGGCGTGCAGGGTGATATCGGCGGCCAGCGCAGTGGCGCACGGAGAGCCGTTGATCAGCGCCATGCCCTCGCCCTCCATCAGGTCGCCGGAGGCCACGGCGGCCATCACATGCATCAGAGGCAGGATCTCCCCGGCGCCGCCCTGCCCGTCGAGGGGAACGCGCGGCATAGCGCCATCCAGCAGGGCGGCTACGCGCTGGGCGAGTTCAGGCCGCACCTTGGCGTGGCCGCCGACGAAGTCGGCCAGCCGGGCGAAGACGATGCCTCTGACAACACGCTCATCAAGGCAATCCCGGCCGAAGCCCCGGCCCACCCCCCGGAAGCGGCGCGCATAATCGCGCAGGTCCTCCGGCGGGATCGCTGTGCCGACCTCCACCCCTGGCCGGGTGGTCACCCCGTAGATGAAACCGTCCGGGTCAGCGCGCAACAGGCGCTCGAACCCCGCGCGGGCCTCACCCATGACCCGCACCGCGGCCGGGCCGATGACGACACCCTCACCATCTACGGTGACCCGCCGGAACGCCTCCAGCGTGAAGTCCCCCGGCACACCGACAATCACGGTCATTTCTCCTCCTGGCGGCCACAACGCAGGTACGGGCGGAGGCAGATGCCAGGCAACGCCTCACCGCGAAATCCAGACCGCCCAGCATCCTGCCCTGACTTACCCGCGGCACCCACAACCTGCGGATCTGGATGGCCGCCAGTGCGCCTGCGCTCAACCTAGCCGCCGCCCAGAGCGGCGGCAGTGTGCGCGTTGCTTCACACGAGGGCTGACCACGTAGGGCGACGACGACCGTCCGCCTTGGGACGCCGATCGCCGAGCATCCCTTTTCGGCGTCGCGCAGATTGCTTGGTCGTGTGCGCGCAGATCAGCCTTTACGGTCCTGTCTGGGCGCTACTTGTTCCTGATCCTCGCGGCGGATTCTGGGCGGCCGTACTCCCACAGCATGTTCACCTCCCGCATGACCGTGAGCATCTATCCCGGCTGGGAGTTCAGGGACCCGCGGCTATGCGATGAGGGCCTCTCTGGCCGGCCGCGGTCAGCAACCAAGGGCGTACAGCAAGCTCGTCAGCCTCGCCCTTACCTCTCCGCCGGCCACCACACTGCCAGGCGGCAGCACCGGGTGAGGTCCTGTGGCCATGCCGATCTCAACAGGCGGAAAGCCGGCGAGTCGGGAATGAAGCCGCGGCGGCCCGTGTTGATCAGCGCCGACCGGCTCTCCTACCCCGAGGAAGAAGGCAGTCTATGACGTTCTCGGCGGCCACTATGCGCGCCGTCCGGCTCTCCGCCCCCGGCCCCGTGGACAACCTGCGGCTGACCACGCTCCCGCTCCCGCCCGAGCGGGACGGTTGGGTGCGGATCCGCGTCGAGGCGTTCGGCCTCAACCGCTCGGAGCTGAAGCTTCGGCTGGGTCTGAGCGTGGGCGTCAGCTTTCCCCGGGTGCCGGGTATCGAGGCGGCCGGCACCGTGGACGCGGCCCCGGCCGGCAGCGGGCTGGCTCCCGGGCAGAAGGTCGTCGCGATGATGGGGGACATGGGGCGCACCTACGACGGCAGCTATGCCGAGTACACCTCGGTGCCGCTGTCTCAGGTCATCCCCGTCGACACCGGCCTGCCCTGGGAGGTGCTGGGCGGCCTGCCGGAGATGGTGCAGACCGCTTACGGCTCGCTCACCATCGGCCTGGACCTCAAGCCCGGGCAGTCCGTGCTGATCCGCGGGGGCACCTCCTCGGTGGGCCTGGCCGCCGCCGCTCTGGCCACATGGCGCGGCGCCACGGTGCTGTCCACCACCCGCCGGGCCGGCCGCCTGGCTTTGCTGAAGGAGCACGGCGTCGACCACCCCCTGCTCGACACCGGCGAGGTCGCGCCCGCCGTGCGCGAGCTGTACCCGGACGGCGTCGACGCCGCCCTTGATCTGGTCGGCACGCCGACCCTGCCCGACACTTTGCGCGCGGTGCGCGTGCACGGCACGGCTTGCTTCGGCGGCAGCCTCTCCAACCAGTGGACGGTGCGGGATTTCTCCCCGAACGAGTACCTGCCGAAGGGCGTGCGCCTGGCCGGCTACTTCGGCGACGCCGCCGACCTGCCCCGGGAGGCCTTCCAGGGAATCCTCGACGCGGTCGCGGCCGGCCGGCTGGCCTTCCCCGTGGACCGCGTCTACGACGGCCTTGAGCAGGTGCCGCAGGCCCACGACGACATGGAGCACGACCGCGCCACCGGCAAGCTCGTCGTCCGCGTCCGGCATTAGCCCGCCACTGGCCGGAAGTCCGCACAAGCCTTCCGGGACGGTGCGGCCCAAACGGCGAGCAGCGCACTACGCCGCCACGCGCATAGCAGCGGATATTGAATGCCTCGACCCCACGGTGCGTTGCAGTGTGTGATCGTAGTCGCTTCTGGCCGGAGACGGCACGTGCGACCATGCTGTTCGTCTCGCAGGCCCCGCTCGAGACGCTGCAGGTGTTCAAGCGGCGGATGGGCTGGAGCTTCCCTTGGGTGTCGTCGGCCGGTAACGCGCCTTGGAGGAGAGTCATGACGAACTCGGCTCCGGACGCCGGACTACGCTGCATCACCGACTACGTGACCCCCCAATGGGACTACGCCCGCCAGCCCAGCCGCAGAGGAAGTCAGATCGACCAGCTATGCATGCCAGACACCGCAGACCGCGCGGGCTGCTATGCCCGCCATATGGAACCGCGACACCGGCCGCTACGGCCTCCGCCGCCTGGTCCTCTGCACCGCCTGCGCCGCCGCCCTCCAGGGTCAGGACTACAAGCGCGAAGTACCCGAAAGCGCGGCACGCGCCATCCGCCGCGGCGCAGCCTGACAAGACGGCGGCCGCACAGAACAGTGCGCCTAAACCCCCGGGATGCGGTGCGCTGTACCGGGTCACTATCACCCACAGTATCGCCAGGAGGACCACCCAGAAGACCACCTTCTGGACGGCCCCCCACCCCTTATGCCCGACCAGCCACCAGATAGCAGCAATTGCCGCGACCAGGAGCAGGGCAACGACCATTCCCTCATAGTCGCTGCAGTCACGGGACCATGCAAGCCGCCGCTTCGACCCTGGATGCGCCCCGAGAGAACGTGCATCCGCGCCGGAGCGCACGAGGCGGTGACATCACTGGCCACCCGCGCCGCCGAGGGCGTCAGCCTGGAGGATCCTCACGGCGCCGCCCAGTTGCTTGAGGAACTGCCATGCGGCCGGGGCCGGCGACGCGCTCCGGGCGTTGCTGGCCCGCAACCCCGGCGCCCGGGTATCCCTCGGCGCGAATCAGCAGCGGGGCGTCGCCCGGCTGCTGACGGCGCCGCGCACGGCCGGGGCCGGCCAGGCGGCTCGGACGCTGGCCGGCCGGGCCGCCACCGCGGGGACGTTTGAGTTGACGGAGGACCGGGCCAACTACCCGTTCGGGCGCGTGCCAGACGGCGCTGCGGCGCCGCCGTGGCGCTGGGCGGAGCCCCTTCCGCACCCAGATGGAGCACCAGCCGGGCCATCCAGCTAGGTGCCCGCCACCTGTACCGGGCGGCCTTCAGGAAGTGCCGACCTCGATCCGGGCGAAGGTAAATCCCGACGAGGCGCCGCGGATGGCCAGCCCGGCGCACACGCACTCCGCCACGAGCGGCCGGGGCGGGGTCCGGTTCCGGCTTGGGCTCGTATACCGAGTACAGAACGATCCGTCCCGGACGGGCTCTGACTCGTTCCCACAATCCGACGGAAACCCGCGCCGATCAGGCGGTTACTTGAGCCGGATAGTCATAGCGCGGCGTTCAGGCTGCTGCACGATACGCGGGCCGCGGCCGAGGGGGACACTGAGGATATGAGCCGCGAGGGCGCGGAAACCTATCTGCGGGGCCTGGCTGAGGCAGAGCTCCGCCGTGCCGCGAGCCAGCCTTGGGACAGTGCTCCGCAGGCCAACTCCACCGTCCGGGTGAAGAGGGTTGCGGAGGTCCTGACCTTCGTGGGCGCGCTCGATGACGGGATCGCTGATCAGATTCTGGACGACTTCGAGCTTGCCCTCGATGCCCGGCAGACGGGCCAGACGGCCTCGGTTCGGGGCTGGTTCTCGCAGCGGGCTGCGGGGCGCGGGCGGCTGGCCAGACGGGTGAGCGTACCGCCTGCGGCGGCTGGCCGGCTGGCGGCGGCCGGGTCAGGCACCGGGACGGCCGCGGGGCGGACGCACGCACCGGTTCCGCTCAGGCAGATAGTTCGGGTCTGCGACGCAGATGTCGACGGCGAGGTCTACCTGTTGTCGTACGCGCGCGTGGCGTCCGGCCCGCAATTCAGCGTATTCGCGCGGATACGCCAGCTGCCCGGGCCGTGGGAACCGTCGGGTCCGCGCCTTTTCGACCCGTTCACCGCCACCGATGATCAGGGGACCAGCTACCAGGTCACCATCCGCGACATCGGCAGTCCCGTGCTCGGGTGGACCCTCATGCTGCGCCCTGACCCGCCGCACGACCCGCAGTGGCTGGACTTGGCCACCACCGCCGGCGGGCCCGCCGCGCGCATCATCTTGCCCGCTGCGGGTGGTAAAACCTGGCCGCCAGCCGCCGATGTGACGGTCAGCCAGACAGCACCCAGTCCCGGCGAGCGCCTGCTGAGCACGATCGCGGCCCGGCTGCTGGCGGCGGTGCCGCCCCTCCCGAACGACCCCTGGCTTTACGGGACCGCGCCACGGCCCAGGGCGCTCCCCAGCATCACCGATGGACTCGGTGACCTGATAGCGGCGCTGCAGCACTGCGGCGCCCTGCCCCCGCTCAGCCCGGTTCCTGGCCAGCTCGCCGCCCTGTGCGCGCGCCTGAACCTCAGCGGCCACGGCATCACCACGCCGCCCGCCCGCGACCTTCCCGACCCCTGGCTCAGCGTGCTCACGCAATACCACCACAGGGAAACTGGGGCGGCGCCGGTGCGGGACGGCTGCGCCGCCGCGGCCGTCGTCCTGCCCGAACTGGACGGAATCCAGCTCACGATCCTTGGCCTGCACAACTGCGCGGACAGCAGCATCCTGCATATGCACGCCACCGGCCCGGCGTGTCACACAGCCTACGGGCCGAACGAACTCTATTCCTGGCCGCCGATATGGATATGCGACAGCGGCCGGCGCTGGCACGTCACCCGCACCAGCGGCCGGAGCGGAATGAACGACGAAATCGCGCTACGCCTGGAAATAGTGCCACCACTGAGCCGCACCACGACCTCGATCCAGGTGCAGGCGATCGGGCAATCAACTCAGGCCCACGCCAGAATCCTGCTCCGCTGGCAATCACTTTAGCCCGGCAACCGGGAACATCTGGGGCGGCGTATCGATGACTGCCGGTCTTACGTCAAGGGCGCAGGAGCGAGGCCTGCCGGTGCCTGCGGAGATTTCCTCGGGCTGGCCGCTCAGGTCGTAGCCGGGGGCAGTGGGGTGGAGATGTCGACGGCGATGCGCCAGCTGCCCCCAGGGTCGCGCTGCCATATGGTGGCGTCCCAGACCGCGATGCTGGTAGCGCCGGTACCGGTCGTGCCGCTTGCTAGCGGGATGCGGACGGTTACTGCGCACAGGGCGTATCCCAGGTCGCCCGAGGAGTGCGATTCGTGCAGCCGGATGGCGCGTCGGGCGCCGACGGCCGCGGCGCGTGTAATCGCGGCGTGCCAGAAGTCCATGATCGCGGCCTGACCTTGGATGGGCCGCATGCCGTCGGCCATGAGCTTGGCGTCCTCGGTATAGTAAGAGGTCATCGACGCTGGGTCGGCGGCGTCGAAGAGGTCCTCGAATTCGCGGGTGAACTGCTGCAGCCGCTCCGGACTGAATGCGGTCAGCGTCACGGTTACTGCTCCTTTCGTTAATCCTGTAGGCCGGGCAGGGCGGTGATACCTGCCAGCAGCGGCAAGATGATGTCATCCACGACATGGCACGCGAAGATGCTGCCGGTGTCGGCTTCGATCATCAGCTGGCGGAAGATCTGGGCCTCGATCACTTCATGAACCAGGCGCGCCAGTCTCCCCGCGGCCGGCGCCGGGAGTTCACCGCGCTGTACCGCACGCCCGATGATCTGCTCAGCTGCTGCATCCTGGTCAAACAGGGACCGCAGGCTGGCCGCCAGCTCGCTGTCGGCGCGCATAGCGTGGACCAGGCCGCTCATCATGGCCGTGAAGTCCGGGGTGAGGTGGCCGCTCACGGCCTGCATCACGGCCAGCAGGTCTCCGCGCAGGCTGCCGGTGTCATGCGTGCCGGGCACGCGCCCGGCGATGTGCGCGTCGACCGCGGCGCGCACCAGTTCGGCCTTGCCCGGCCAGCGCCGGTAGATCGTGGTCTTGCTGGCGTGCGCCCGGGCGGCCACGGCATCCATCGTCATCGCCTCATAGCCAGCCTCGCCGAGCAAGCCGATGACAGCCGACAAGATCGCTCGCTCGCGCGACTCGCCTCGCGTCCGGCGTGCAGCGCCTTCACCAGCCGACATCACTGCTCCCCGCGATCGCGATATGTGTACGATACGGTATCGTACACATAATAAGTCATCGGGAAGCTCGGTCGGGGCGAACCTGCGGTGAAACGGGGCCACTGCCCGGTAGCCGGCCTCCGCCAGTGCGAGGAGCAGGTAGCGGTAGGTGGTCTGCATCGCAAATCATGCGCGCGGCGGCTGCGAGTAGTAGTATCAGATGATATGTCACGTAACGGCGAGGCCGGCCCGGCACCCGCCGGCGGATGGCTTGACGGGGACCAGCAGCGGGCGTGGCTGGCCTATATCCGGGTCCAGCTACGGCTGGCCTACGAGATGAATCGCCAGCTCCTCGCCGACAGCGGCATGTCGCTGCCCGATTATGACGTGCTGACAGGGCTGAGCGTTGCTGAAGGGGGGCGGATGCCGATTACGGTGCTGGCCGCCCAGATCGGCTGGGAGCGCAGCCGGGTGTCCCACCACGTGCGGCGGATGAGCGCGCGGGGCCTGGTGACGTGCGGTCCGTCCGCGGCGGACAGGCGGGTCACCGAGGTGACCCTGACCGCCAGCGGGTGGCAGGCTCAGCAGGAGGCGGCGGCCGGGCACGTGGACCTGGTCCGGCGGCTGTTTTTCGGGGGGCTGCCGGACGGCCTGGTGGGGCCGCTCGGCGAGGCGCTGGAAAGCGTGTATGCCAACATCATCAAACACGGCTCGCTCCCGCCGCCGGTGGACTGGCACCCGGCAAAGGACTGACAAGGCCCTGCCCAGGCCGCCTCGGTCCTGCGCCCGCAGGCAACCGCCGGCCTTCCCAGTTGATAATTACGTGACACATCATGTTGACAATTACGTGATACATCACCTATGTTGCCGAGGAGAGGGTGACCGGCCCGCCGGGGCCGGGACACGTGACCATCGGCCTCGGGAGCTTGGACATGAGACAGCGCAACCGCTATCTGGCGAGCCGCAGGGCCGGCGGCGTCAACTCCGGGGAGCGGCCAGGCCGACGGGCCCGGTGACCCTCGCGCGCAGGGCCAGGAAGCGTCGGCACCGCCGCACGACGCGACCGGTGGAGTAGGGAACACCACACCACGATCACGCTGAAGTTGCCGTTCGCGGCCATACCCAGGCCGCTACAACAAGGAAGGAACTGCCATGCCCAACGCGGTTGTGATGACCGGATACGGACCGCCTGAGGTGCTGAAGTGGGCCGCGGTCCCGCTGCCCGAACCCGGTAAGGGGCAGGTCAGGATCAAGGTCAAGGCCGCCGGCATCAGCCCGACCGATCTGGCCCTGCGGGCCGGCTATCTCAAGGACATCCCGCTGCCCGCTGATGCCGTCCTCGGCTTCGAGGCAGCAGGCACCGTCGACGCGGTGGGGCCCGATGTCACGGGCACGTCCATCGGCGACGCCGTCACGGCCCTGCTGCTCAGCCTGGGCGGTTACGCCGAGTACGCGGTGGCGTCGATCTGGGCCCGCAAGCCAGGCGCCGTGTCGTGGATCGATGCCGCCGCGCTGCCCAGCTCGGCGGAGGCGGCCGAGCGTGTGCTGCGACAGCTGAACGTCACCAGCGGTGAGACGCTGCTGCTGTTCGGCGGCGGCGGGTCGGTCGGGATCATCGCGACGCAGCTCGCGGCCGCCCGGGGAGTGAAGGTGATCAGCGCGGTCGGTGAGCACGACGAGACGCTCGCCCGCGAGCTGGGCGCGACGCCGGTGCGGTACGGCGCGGGTGTGGCCGACCGGGTCCGCGCGCTGGGCGCGGTGGACGCCGTGTTCGACGCGGCCGGCACAGGTGTCCTGGCCGACGCGATCGCCCTGGCCGGCGGGCCCGACCGGGTCATCACGTTGTCCGACCCGGCCGCCGCGGACTTCGGCGTCACGCTCTCCGAGCCCACACCTGACCGTGCGCCCGACGCGCTGGATGAGACGATCGCCCTGCTGGCCGATGGCCGGCTCCGCCTGCGCGCGCACCAAACCATGGCCATGCGGCAGGCCGCCGAGGCCCACCGCCAGCTGGAAAGCGGCACCGTCCACCAGCGCATCATCCTCACCCTGCCCTAGCACGGGCGGCACCGCGGCGGCCAGGCCAGCCGCTCGTGACATGCCGCCCGGACCCCACATGGAGGTCCGGCCAGTGAGACCAGATACGGATACTCAGCCGGGCGAGGTGAACCCGGCTGACGGCCCCGGACCGCGGGAACTAGTCCGCTACCGCTCGGCGCAAGGCCGGTGGGTGGTCGCGGCGATGATCTTGGGGTCATCAGTGGCCGGGATCGACTCCACGGTGGTCGTCGTCGCGCTGCCAGCGATCGGGCGGAACCTGCACGTCGGCTTCCAGGCCCTGCAATGGACCGTTACGAGCTACACGCTTACCCTGGCCTCGCTGATTCTGCTGGCCGGCTCCCTCAGCGACCGGTGGGGGCGGCGGCGGGTGTTCCTGGCCGGGCTGAGCTGGTTCACCCTGGCGTCGGTGCTGTGCGCGGCCGCGCCCGGCATCGGCTGGCTCATCGCCGCGCGAGCCGTGCAAGGCATCGGAGGCGCGCTGATGACACCGGCCAGCCTGGCGATCATCGAGGCGACCGTCCAGCCTGCCGACCGCACGCGCGCGATCGGGACATGGGCCGGATTCAGCGGGGTGTCCGCCGCGATCGCGCCCTTCCTCGGCGGGTGGCTGCTGGAAGCCGGCAGCTGGCGGGCGATCTTCCTGATCAACGTCCCGGTCGCCGCGGTGACGGCATGGACGACCCGGCGCCACGTCCCCGAATCCCGGGACACCTCGCTGTCCGGGAGCGCCGACTGGCCCGGCGCGCTGGCCGGCGCCGCCGCACTGGCCACGACAACCTACGCGATCCTCGTTCTGCCTGGCGGGGGCGTCACCTCGCCGCGGTTCGCCGCTGCCGCGGTGCTCGCCGTGGCGTCCTGGTCCGCCTTCGCCGTCACCGAACGGCGTAGGAGCCATCCCATGCTCCCGCCGGCGATCTTCCGGCCTGCGCAGTTCCGCGCCGCGAACGCCGTCACCTTCGTCGTCAACGGCGCCCTCGGCGGCTTCGCGTTCGTCTTCATCCCTGCCCTAGAGATCATCGCCGGTTATAGCCCGGTGGTAGCCGGCTCGGCACTGGTGCCGGTCACCGTCGTGACCTTGCTGCTGTCGGGAGCCAGCGGCCGGCTGGCCCAGCGGATCGGCCCCCGGCGGCCACTGGTAGCGGGCTGCCTATTGTGCATGGTTGCGTCCATGCTCGCCGTCCGCATCGGCCCCCACGCCGACTACTGGACGGCCGTATTGCCGGTGGCCGTGCTATTCGGCCTTGGCCTGGCCGCCCTCCTGCCACCCCTGACCGCCAGCGCGATGAACTCCGCCCCCGACTCCCTGGCCGGTCTCGCCTCCGGCGTGAACAACGCCGTAGCGCGGGTAGCGGGCCTGCTCTGGATCGCCGCGCTGCCGCCCATCACCGGCCTCACGGGTGGCGCCTACACCGACCCGGCGCAGTTCCGGTCCAGCTTCGGCCAGATCAGCTGGATCTGCGCGGCAGCGTTCGTCTGCGCCGCGCTGCTCTCTGCAACCTTCATCACCGGGCCGCCCCGCCGCACCCCGGCAAGGCGGCTGGCGCTCATTCAAACCCCGGTGCCCCACCTCGCCTGCCCCGTCGCCCTCCGCCACACACCGCGACAAACCCGCAAACCGAACAGCAGCCAAACGAGCAAACCCCTCCTGTGCAACCGATACTCCTACACCTAGCCGCCCCCGGATAGACCATGCCCAAGCAGAGGCTTGAGGCATTCAGCTACGGCGTGATCGCGATCCTCATCACGATCATGCCTTGGAGGTTCCCATGATCGTCATCACCACCCCCGCCGGCCAGATCGGCCGCCAGGTGCTCGCCACCCTGCTCGATAGCGGCGAACGGCTCCGGGTCATCGCCCGCGATCGGTCACAGCTCCCGGCCGAGGTACGCGAGGACCTCGACATTGTCGAGGGCTCGCATGGCGACGCGGCGGTGGTAGACAAGGCATTCGCCGGCGCCGACGCCGTTTTCTGGCTGACGCCGCCGGACCCGCGGGCGCCCTCGGTCGAAGCCGCCTTTGCCGACTTCACCCGGCCCGCCGCCGAGGCGTTCCGCAGGCACGGCATCAGGCGGGTGGTCGGCGTGTCCATGCTCGGCCGCGGCACGCCCTGGGCCGGCCGAGCCGGCCTGGTCACCGGCTCGCTCGCGATGGACGACCTCATCGCGGCCAGCGGCGTCGCGTACCGCGCGCTGACCAAC
>Ga0210396_10004724_pt1 | contig 13267 bp, 13 predicted proteins | sample IncBWH17OmetaG_FD_155466 | JGI IMG/M metagenome (GOLD analysis project Ga0210396, IMG submission 155466) | Forest soil microbial communities from Barre Woods Harvard Forest LTER site, Petersham, Massachusetts, United States - Inc-BW-H-17-O ...
ATGAAGCTGATACTGCCGGATCTGCTCCGGTCCGAGCGTATCTGGTGAGCGCCGAAAATGCTTGGCGAAATCGCTGATGACGTGAAGGTAGATTCTTGCTGTAGACTGTGAATAATCACGACGCTGGAGTTCCTCCAGCATCCGTTTTCGTAGTTGGGTCACAGTGACCTCCTTAAGTTCTGTGACCCACTTATCTCAATCTCTCAACACCCTTGACAACTGCTGCCCCCGCCTCACGCGAAGCGTCCGTCGCGCCAGCGACTTCGTTCAACAGGCCTTTGCGCTCAAATTTCGACTTCTTTCGATTAATTCCACATCCGCACGTTTGTCAGTGGTCGATTGTCGGGGCGGGCGGGGGGCCCAAAAACCAACCCCAGGGGGGTCCGGGGGAGGGGGGTGCAACTTTGCGGGGCTCTGTCTCCTAACCCGTCAGTTGTCTCAGTAGTATCTATCGGGAAAAATTCGGCAATTCCCCTTGGCCCCCGGTTTTGGCCGCCTCCGCCCGCCTGAGTCGCCAAACATCAGAAGCGCTCGATCATTGCCGCGCTGTTTCCATAGATTCTCTCGGTAAAGGCAAGGAAGCGCCCATCGGGTGACGGCACCGGGTAGATAGCAAACGCGCCGCTGAGTTCGAGGAGTACTTGCGCTTTGCCCTGCAGGTCCATGCGCATAAGAGTGCTGGAAGGTGTGTCCTCCAAGGTATGCGTCGACAAAAAAATGTGACGCGAATCGCCGGCCCAACTCACACTGGCAGGCCAGCCGACTCCATCGAACGGTAGCCTTCGCATCGATCGGGTGGCAATGTCGATGATCTGAATGGAGTATTTCGCAGATTGATCAATTACGATCACAGCGATGTGCTTGCCATCCCGAGCCAGACTCCAAGAATAATCCGGAAGGAACGGCACCGCCGGCAACGATAACGTCAGCAAGTGTTCGCCTCGGCCCTTGATTGGGTCCAACAAGGACAACGACATCTCTCCATTGTCGTATTCTGCGAGAACGCAGCGGTTTGATAGAAAAGAAGCACACTGGTGCATGATCGAGGATCCCGAGAAAACGAGTTCTGGTTTACCCCCCCCGGTAGGAATCCTCACAAGCTGGCCGACTTTAGGATAGGGTTTATAGACATCGCCGAGGAGCCAGTGGCCATCCGGACTTATGTCGAACCACGAATAACTCTCTGCGCCGGAAACCACAGCTTCGGGGGTCTTTTGACGGATGTCTTGCCTGAAGATTCCCCACTTGCCGTGCCGCTCAGACTTATAGAAGATCGCTGTACTGTCGCCGCTCCACGCGGCCGCCCAGTTGTTCCAGTTGTCGTTGGTCAGCCTCCGGACATCTGAGAGCCTTCCATCACTTGCACCGACTCTCGCGATGTAAACGGAGTCCAGATTGCGGTACTCAATGAAGGCTAGCCGGCGGCCATCGAGCGATGCACTCAGAGAGTTCATCTGAAAACCTGTCCAATCTGTAAGTCTCTCCGGCTTACCGCGCATTTGGCCTGTTCTTTCATCCACGCTCACGCGCCACAGATTATCGTTAGTCTGGTTGGGCGGATTGTCGCGCATGATGCTCACGATGCTTCCGTCCTTCAGCCAGACCATGCCAATTTCACCATCCCGCCCACTGAGGCGAGAATCAGACGCCAACGGGACGGGCGCGCCGCTATTTACGGTTCGGGTCTCTAGTACCGGTTCTCTGTGTCCTCCCACTAATCGCACGCGAATATCAGCAAAGTGTTGACCGTCGGGTGCCCAGGAGAAGCTGAAGAAACTGTCCGGTGAATCGGCCTGTGCGATTCGGTGTGCGCCTTGCCCATCAGCGCCCATGAACCATAGTTCGCGCCCCAGTTCGCTGGAAAATTCAACCGTGGAGCCATCGGGTGAAACGTGAGGGTCCTTTGCATGATCTCGCAGCAGCTCCCGAGCTCCGGTAATTGTCGAGATCTTCCATACGCCGCCATGCCCGTTTTCTCTGCGGTCAGCGAGCAACTTCGTTCCGCCGGGAAACCAGTCCGACACAGACCAACCCGGCTCGGGACGCAACAAACGATCTTCTCCGGAGACGATGGTCAGAACATGCAGACCATTCCTATCAGCGTATGCGAGATGGTTGCCGTCCCTGGAAATTGAGGCGCGACCAATTCGGGTTTGTCCAAGGTTGGCGGTCAGCACCAACGGCGCGGGGCTCCTCTTTTGGGAAACATTCTTTATCGAAACCAGCACTGCGACGCTAACGGCTGCCGTTGCAATCGTCGCAACTAGCGACCAAACCTCCGTCTTGCGGCGCCGAAAGAGCTTCGAAGCGCGGTAAGCGAGGGAGCTAGGGCGCGCCTTCACTGGCAGTTGCTGCAAGTGGCGGTCGATGTCGCGCTTCAACTCCTCCACCGCGACATAGCGCGCTTCTGGTTCCTTGCGCAACGCCATCAGCACAATATTGTCCAGATCGCCGCTGAGGCTTTTGCCTAGTTTCTCGGGGAAACTTTGTCGAGCCATGGCAACTTCCTGCGCAGTTCTGGCGGCAGATTCGTGTTCTTCGGAGGGCGGCCGGCGGATTGCCGAACTAGGTTTCTCGGGTTCCTCTTCACAAGCTGCGTGGGCAAACTCAGCCGGAGTGCGGGCGGACACTCGATACGGGCTGCGCCCGGTCAATAACTCGTAAAGAACCACTCCTAACGAATACACATCGCTGGTGATGCTAAGGGGCTGGCCTCGAATCTGTTCTGGGCTGGCATAGGCCGGAGTCAGTACTCGAAAAACTGTCAGCGTGTGTTCATAAGGCCCGGTCTCGGAGCCTTGATCCATAATTTTGGCGATGCCGAAGTCCAGGAGCTTAGGGACACCCTCGGACGTTACCAGGATGTTGCTCTGCTTGATGTCGCGATGGATGATTAACCTGTGGTGCGCATACTGCACCGCCGAACAGACTTGCATGAAAAGCTTGAGCCGCTCTGGAATCGGGAGCCTGTGCTGGTCGCAGAACGCATTCAGGGGCAGTCCTTCGATCAGCTCCATGACAAAGTAGGGCTCTCCTTCATCGGTGCTTCCACCATCAAGCAATCGGGCGATGTTGGGATGGTCGAGACTGGCCAAAATCTGACGTTCGTTCTTGAAGCGTTGAACGACGAGACCCGAATCGTCCCGTGCTCGAACCAGTTTGATTGCAACCTGCTTCTTGTATTGGTCGTCTGCGCGAAAGGCTCGATAGACCTCACCCATGCCTCCGATGCCGATCAGCCCAGCAATCTGGTAGGAGCCCACGCGCTGGCCTTGAAACTCTGCCTGTCCATCTTGTGGTGGAATGACCGAAGTGGCGGGTGCCCACGTGTTGAGGAAATCGGTGCCCGTCTGTTCGTGAGAAGCGATTAGAGATTCGAGTTCACTTCGCAAATCAGGATCAGCTGCTCCTATTTCCGCAAGAAAGACCGCGCGCCGCGTGGACTCGAGTTGCAGAGCCTCATGCAGTTTGTCTTTGATCGCGTTCCAGCGTTCGGGAAGCATAAAGACGACTCGTACGGTTGCGATTACCCCAAAGGTCGCCTAGCGTTTCTTGGAATCGTCGAGCATTCGATTGCTCGTTTGGCCTAAACTAAGGTCCTCGACAACGCGGCGTTCGCGTATTTCTCTAGCCGTATCTCCCGGGATCATACTTTTGCCGATCTATCCATCTCGCGATATAGCCATGCCCGGGCGGCAGTCCATTCCCGCGCAACGGTGGCTGGCGAAACGCCCAGCACTAGCGACGTCTCGTCAATCGAGAGTCCGCCGAAAAAGCGTAATTCGACGATATGAGATTGCCTCTGATCCAGTGCGGCAAGAACTTTCAAGGCATCGTCTAGTGCCACCAGGCGCAGCTCACGCCGCCTAGACACGGCGATCGCCTCATCGAGAGAAAGAGTCAAGTGGTTTGCACCACGCTTGCCGGCAGAGTGCTTTCGTGCATAGTCCACCAGAATCTGCCGCATGAGGTGGGATGCCACGGCAAAAAAGTGTGCGCGATTGTCCAGTCGCAGCGGCTCTTGGCCTACCAGTCGCAGAAAGGCTTCGTGCACCAAAGCAGTGCTCTGCAGCGTGTGACCCACGCGCTCGGCCTGGAGGTGGTGATGTGCAATGCGGCGGAGTTCGTCATAAACCTGCGGTAGCAGAGCGTGCAGAGCTTCCTGGTCGCCGCCTCTCCACCGCATCAACAATTCGCTAACTGGATGGGACGAATCAGCGCTCACGGTGTCTCTTTTGTCTCTTCGGTGAAGATCGTGGGGGATGAACACCAAGGAATTCGGCACGAAAGATACTCCTGGGCTCACGCGCGGTCAATCAGCAAGCGCAAGGAGAATGCGTGATGGGCTGTTGGGCAGCTTTCAGCGGTGTCGCAGACCGTTTCTCGGGCGGCAGCAATCGATTGATTCTAAGATACATAATGCAAATTCGACGAAGGGAACCCTCCAGCTCGTTTTAAAGAGTTCACCCCGGGATTTCTCTGGTTTGAACAAAAGTATTCATTCCCGTGAGGCATTTTGCCCCGCTTTTGCGCTTTGTAGGACAAGCGAATTTCTTCTCGCGCGTCCCACGGGACTTAAGACTAAAAGGGGGATTCTATGGTTTCAGCAGTGCGTAGCTCTGGGCGTACATTCTGGCTGATTTCGATGACGCTGATAACCCTCATCGCTTTGTTGTCCCCAGGTCAAGCGTCGGCGCAGTCACTTCCAGTTACAGGTGATTCCTACACTCAACAGAACCAGCCAACTGCGAACAATGGTAGTACCGCTACTCTGATTGTGAATGGTTCCACCACCACTCACCGCAATGTCTACATCCAGTTCAGCCTGGCGCCTCTTCCAGCGGGGCTGACGAGTGCGAACGTTTCGATCGCTACGATGAAGCTTTTCGTCACCGGCGTGACAACGTCGGGGACGTTCGACGTTGATCTCGTCACCAGCCCATGGACCGAAAAGACGATTACCTACAACACGGCCCCAACATTGGGAACGACGGTGGCCAGCGCCCTGCCGATTACGGCATCAAGCGCGGGGAATTACATTGTTGTGAATGTCACTTCCGCGATGCAGGCATGGCTCAGTGGGACGTCGAATTTCGGCCTGGCACTTGTCCCCACGTCTGGAAGTGCCATCAACGCCGCGTTTGACAGCAAAGAGAATGGCAACACCAGCCACGATGGACAAATCGGGGTTGAAGTGGTGTCGTTCGGCCCGCAGGGGCCTCCGGGTCCGGCAGGAGCCACCGGGCCTGCAGGACCGCCGGGCCCAGCCGGGCCAGCGGGTGCAACCGGCACACAGGGACCAGCAGGACCGGCGGGGCCGCAAGGGCCTGCGGGTCCGGCGGGTGCTACGGGGGCTACAGGACCGCCGGGCCCAGCCGGGCCGACAGGCGCAACCGGCGCACAAGGACCAGCAGGACCGGCCGGACCGCAAGGCCCCGCAGGCCCGCCGAGTCTCAATCTTAAGCAGTTGAAGCTAGCGCTCCAACAATTTTACCGGCAGGATTTTTCTGTCGGCCCTGAGCCGGTTGCAGCGGCCTTCGACGGGATCCACATGTGGGTCGCGAACTGGGCGGCCGGTTTGGGGTCTGGCAACCTAACAGAACTAAACGCCAGCGACGGCTCCTTTGTAGCAAACGTTACTGTAGGCGCTAACCCTTACGGAATTTGCTTCGACGGGACAAACATCTGGGTCGCAAACTGGGGTGACAACAGTGTCAGCGAATTGCGGGCCAGTGACGGCACCCCTCTGGCCACATTAACCGTCGGCCCAAACCCAGTGGGGGTTACCTTTGACGGGGCCAACATCTGGGTGGCCAATAGCGGCAGTAATACTGTCACCAAGATTGCTGCAAGCAGTGCCACTGTTGCCGCAACCTTCACCGTCGGTAGTAGCCCGCAATGGATTAGCTTCGATGGCACCAACGTTTGGATAGCAAACTTTAGCGATGGCACCGTAAGCGAGCTCAACGCCAGCAGCGGCGCTGTTGTGCAAACAATCACAACAGGCGCTGGCGCGATCCGTACCGCCTTCGACGGAGCCAACATCTGGGTTGCTAACAACGTAGGAAACACCGTCACTGTAATACGCGCTAGTGACGGGTCCGTTCTGAACACCTTGAGCTTCACCAATCCAAGCGGGGTCGCCTTCGACGGGATCCACATGTGGGTGTCCAGCAATACGGCCAGTGCCGTCTACGAACTGGACCCAAGCACCGGCGCCACTCTGGCAACATTCAGCGGGTTTTCCGGCGCAAACATGCTTGCGTTCGACGGTGCAAGTGTCTGGGTGCTCGACTTTAACACTGCCCAGATCTCAAAATTCTGAGTGCAATCCCGCTGCCGATGCCAGCGGGCCGCACCCACCGGAGGGACATGAAAGCCGTGAGCATCTGGGTTCGGAACAACTGGCCCAGATGTTCACGACGTTATCTAGTGATGTTCACGAGCTTGGCCAATACCTCCCAGTGCCGCGGATGCGGGCGCCGTCGGCCCACGCGGGCTAGCGCGGCATAAGGCTTCGAACGTCCTCGTCTCCGAGATGTCCCGAAACCGATTAGTTCTGAGTCGTGCCCACGGACCAACCGCCCGCCCCAGAAGCGGCTGGAGCCTAGAGCCGCCAAAACGCCTGATACAATCCCCCGCGAGGGGGAACTCAATGTCCAATTTAGCGGGAGTGGTCCGGCTGTTGAAGAAGGAGCAGGATCGACTGACCAAGGAGCTTCACGGCATTACCGCCGCGCTCGCAGCGTTCGGCCAAGCATACGCAAAAGGAACCGGCAATCGAAAGCTCTCCGCTGCCGCTCGGGCGCGAATCGCGGTTGCCCAAAGAGCGCGCTGGGCGAAGGTCCGAAAGAATGCGGGTGCTCAGAGTAAGGTCGCCCCAATTCGCGGAAAGCGAACGCTCTCGGCATCTGCGCGAAGGAAGATCGCTGCTGCGCAGAGGGCACGATGGGCGAAATTAAAGGCGGGGAAGAAGACGGCCTAGCAAGCAACGATCTTACAGGCTAGTCCGGATGAAGCAAATTATGGATCGAAGTGCGGTCGTCATCTTTTCCGATGAACTGCGCGAGGCAAGGGAGAACGCGCTTCGCGATTCAGAAGCTTTCGACGGCATTGTTCATGTTGTGGAGCGACTGGGGAGCTTCCTGCGCGGGAAAATTACTCACCTTGGTGACTACAAGGAAAAGATTCAAGAAACCGCAATCGGATCTGCTTTAGCTGAGCAAATTGCCGGCCAGCGACCGGATCTTCACGTCCCTTTCTCCTTGCTTTACAAACTCGTCAGAGAAGCGGCCCCAAGCGCGCCAACTTGTTGGCATCGATGCGATCGCTCTTCCGCTTACGACGCTTCGACCCTTCCATCCACCGCGGGTTAGCCACCAGCACCTCGTGCCCCCACTCGGTGATCACGTCCTGCATCCAAGCCGAGTGAGTTCCTACTTCCATCACTACCCGCGCCACGGTCAATGCCTGGAAGAACTCTCTTACATCTTCCTGCGTGGTCCGCAACTGTCCTTCGGCCAGGGTTTCTCCCTCCAAACCAAGAATGCAGTACTGACTCCAGCGGTCTCCCAGATCCACTCCCACCGTTAGACGATCTCGATTGGGGCCCACTGTGTTTCCTCTGCGATTTTCTTTTGCCCTCGTCAACTCCGCCGGCGCATTCAGTTTCCCCGTCAACTTTTCCAGAACTTCCGCGAGTACTTCTTTCGCATTGCGCTGCACCGGACCTCGCGCTTTCGTCCGCTTCAAACTTGGTTCACTCCGCTGCGAAGACTTGTTATGCTTCTTCAAGGGTCGATCTCCTTTTTCATGGGATTGCACGTTGAGTGCCTTGATCACCGCTAGCTTAACGCCATCCGTGATCGGGGATCGACCTTCTCATCCCATCTGGTTACAACACCTATCTCGACTTTGCGATGCCAACCGCAGGGATCCGATTCGCAGTGCAGGACACTGTCATTATTGACAGGCGCCAGAGTCGCCACCAACTTCCTAGCTGAAATTTTTCCTCCTCCTGACGAAAATCCTCTTCTGCAGTCGTGCATCTAATACAAACCGTAGAGACGTATACCTCCTAGTTGCAGAAAGATCCACTCGCTTTTGGAAAGCGTGGAAGGAGTGTTTGTTGTGAGCGGCAGTAAAGAAATTCTGGTAAGGACCCGAAAGTTCTCGAAGGCGAACACACTCTTGGGTCTTGGCATTGCCCTAGTTCTGCTTAGTTGCTGTGCGATGGCGAGTGCGCAGACTGGGGGAGCGACCGAGCGCGGTCTGTCGGTCGGAGAGATACCTCCCGAGGGTCCTTCGCCATCCACCTCGGATGGATCCGAGCAGAACACGCAGGATCAAGGCACCCAGGCGGCCAAACTGGGAATCGTCATCGGTACTGTCCTCGACCAATCGGGGGCGGTGAGCGTGGGCACGGTGATCCGGCTCACTCCGGAGGATAAATCCGCTTATCGAGAGGTCATTTCCGGCGACAATGGGCAATTCTCCTTCTCGAACGTACCTGCGGGGCACTTCCAACTGTCGGTGAGTTCGACGGGGTTCGGAAACGAAGTGTACTCTGCGGATCTCGCGCCTGGGCAGACCTTTCTTGCGCCACCGATCATTCTCTCAGTGGCCACGGTCGTGACACAAGTAAAGGTGACCGTAGACCCGGTGGAAGTCGCAACCCAAGAGGTTAAAGAGCAGGAACAGCAGCGCGTGCTCCGCTTCATCCCCAATTTCTATGTGAGCTACCACCCGGACGCGGCCGCTCTGACTACGAAATTGAAGTATCAACTGGCGTGGAAGTCATCGATCGACGTCGTTACGATTGGCGGAGCTGCTTTTCTTGCCGGGCTCCAGCAGGCGGGGGATGAATACTCGGAGTTCGGGCAGGGGGCGCAAGGTTATGCCAAGCGTTTCGGCGCGGTCTACGGGGATGTGTTTGCGTCCACGTTTCTCTCCGGTGCCGTTTTCCCATCCCTCCTGAAGCAGGATCCTCGTTATTTTTATCGCGGGACGGGGAGTACGAAGAAGCGCTTACTTTACGCGATGGGTAACTCGATCATGTGTAAGGGCGATAACGGACGCTGGCAAGTCAACTACTCCAACATGGCGGGTGTTGTCTCCGGCGCGGCGCTTGTGTCCACCTATTACCCGTCGAAAAACCAAGGGCTGCAGATCCTTCAAAACAGCCTGGTACGAATGGGCGAAAGTTCCTTGGCGGGCGTTATGCAGGAATTCGTCTTACACAAGCTCACCAAACTAGGTCGTCGGCAAGACTCGTCTGTCACGCTGCCGACCGACGCCCTCTTGGTTTCCGGGCCCAGCAAGCCTTAGGGCTGCTTCTCGGCCGTAAAAGGCAAGTTGGACACTCCGGGGCAGAAGCGCGGGCCAGGGGCTGCAGACGACTTTCCGAAACATCGAGAACAGGATCGCAATCGCGAACCGGCCGAAGACTGTACACGTCGGATTGCAGAAAGTGAAATCAATCGCCGGAAACAGATTGTGGGACGTCCTCTATTAGTCGTTTACGGACAACGCCGTCGTGTTGCCCCATCATGATCAGCAGGCCTCCCAAGATGGAAATCCAGCAAAGCATGTTGACGGCTTACCATGCTTTCGCTAAATCGCACCCGCTAATCTTAGCGACTTTTTCAACACCCACGCCTGATAACCGAAGTTACCGAGCAACCATTGAGCGTGATGCAGAGAAAAGCCGCTCCGATCAGGCTGCTTGGTGTTTGTTGCGACTCATGCCGGGAATCCTCTGTGAGCGGGGATGGCCACAAGAAAGAGCCGCAGTTGCTGCGGCTCGCCTCAGACGCACAGAAGACTCGAATCAGTCAACCGAAATGCGGTCCCCCGTGACAATACCGGCGACCTCCGTGATGAAGTTGCCGGAGGGGTCGTAGAAATCCAAGGTGAACGAACCACTGTGCGTATTGCCGCCTTGACCCACAGTGACTGTTTCACTGAGGTTAATGGTTCCCAGGAAGTTTCCGTTCGTGTCGTAGTTCCACACGCGGTGAGTGAGCTTGAAAGCGCCGTGCGGAGCGTGTTTCCACACCCCCAGGCAGACGCTTCCCCCTCTCGGATCAACATTCGGGTTGTGAACCTCAGTCCCCCCGGCATTCCAGAGCTGGTACGCCGCCTGAATGGTTTGATCGCCGACCGTGAACTGGATGTGCCAAAGACCAACCATGGATTTGCCGGCGTTGTCCCCGGAAGACGCGGAGTTTGGTTGGATCGGGCGGGTTTGACTATGGACCGAACCGCCCCCTCCAGCCATTGCAGATAGGGAATCGCCGCACGAGGCTGACAAAAGTCTGCCGCTGAGAAGCGTTCCTACCAGAATGATTCCCAAGGCTATCGTGGATTTGTTGAGCGCTGGTTTCATGTGATCTCCTTTTGAAGCTGCCTTGAACGCTTTGCAGCTGCGGGAGCGAATCCTGACCTAAGCGGTGCGCATAGGCAAGGACCGGCGGATGAATTTAGATGAAGAAAGGTGAAGCTGTAACGAATTGACGCCAAAAGCCTTTACCCACGCGGCCCCGGCAATGCTATAGTTTTTTGCCTCAGTTTTGGGGTGGTATGTCTGAGTCGCAGTACAAATTCGCTGAATTCCAGCTCGATTGCGCCAGCTTCGAGTTGCGCCGCCAGGGACGCGCCCAGAAAAGCGAGCGCGTTTCCCTCGAGCGCATCCCCATGGAGCTGCTGATCCTTCTTCTGGAGCGGCAAGGTAGTGTCGTCACCCGCCAGGAAATCGTCGACCGTCTCTGGGGTAAGGATGTCTTCGTCGACACCGAACACGGCATCAACACCGCGATCCGCAAGATCCGGCAAGCTCTGAAAGACAATCCCGAGCAGCCGCGCTTCATCCTGACCGTCACCGGCAAAGGCTACTGCTTCGTGGCGGGAGAGAACGGCAACCAGCGGTCCGCCGCCCCGTCGGAAACTCCGACGGTGATACCGGAACGACAGCCTCGCCCATCCGGCTCAGACGTACCGGAACGCGGACCGGATGCGGTAGTCATGCCAGCGGTTCAAAGCAACCGAGCTAAACTTGCCATCGTCATCGCCATCTGCGTCGTCGTAGCCGCCATTCTCATTTCCTTCCTGCGCCATCGCATCGTCCGCGCCAATCAAGCTTCCCAGATCCACTCCATCGCCGTAATCCCCTTGGCCAATCTGTCGGGCGACGCCGCCCAGGACTACTTCGCCGACGGCATGACCGACGAACTCATCACCGCCCTCGCCAAAAACCGCAACTTGCGAATCGTCTCCCGCACCTCCGCCATGCAATACAAAGGAGTCAAGCGTCCTCTTCCTGACATCGCCCGCGAACTCAACGTTGACGGCATCCTCGAGGGCTCCGTTTCCCGCGTCGGCAACCGGGTACACACGACCGTCCAGTTGATCCACGCTCCCAGCGACGCCCACATTTGGGCCGAGAGTTACGACCGCGATCTCAGTGAGGTCATCTTTTTGCCGGAGGAACTCTCACAAACCATCGCGAAAGAGGTGAAGGCGGCTGTCTCGCCACCAACCCGGCAGCGCTCCATCAGTCCCGAAGCCCACGACGCCTACCTCCAGGGGCTGTACTTCTGGTATCGCGGTGACTTCGACCACAGCAAGCAGTACTTTCAAAAGGCGATAGATCTACAGCCCGACTACGCCGCTGCGTGGGCCGGGCTTGGCGACAGCTACGGAGTCCGAGCCGGAGGCGATACTCCTCCACAGGCGGCCTTTGCCAAAAACGAAGAGTATTCCAGAAAGGCCCTGGAACTGGACGATTCCGTTGCGGAAGCCCACAACTCCATGGCTGCCCTCTATTTGTTCCATGCGTGGGATTGGAATCGCGCCGAGGCCGAAGCACAGCGCGCCATCGAACTGAACCCTAATTTAGCCGCAGCCCACCACCTTCGCTCTTACATTCTTTTCGCGCTCAACCGCAATGCCGAAGCTCTGCAGGAGCAAAGACAGGCCACCGAGATCGATCCGTTTGCTCAACCGTGGCATTTGGGTAGGGCCTATCTTTACCTGCGCCAGTATGACGCTGCCATCAACGAACTCAGCGCGCGTGCGGCTGTCCAGAAAGTAGACGGGATCGAATTCATCCTGTCAGATGCCTACCGTTTCAAAGGCATGAATAAAGAAGCGGCTCGGCATCTCGAACTTGGATTTCTCGCCGAGGATGATCAACACTCCGCCGAAGCCGTCCGCCGTGCCTTTGATCAGGGAGGTTATCGCGCAGTAGCGGAGTGGCTGCTCCGGCGCGACCAGGACAAAGCTCGCGAGGAATACGTCTCTCCCTTTTTTCTCGCGCTGGACTATGCCCGTCTGGAACGCAAAGACGACACCCTGCATTTCCTGGAAGGCGCCTTCGAGGAACGTAGTCCAGAAATGGTCTTTCTGGAAAAGAGACCGCACTTCGACTTCCTCCACTCCGACCTGCGCTTCCAGGCCCTGGTAAGAAAAGTTGGCCTGCCGGCCGCCCCATGACCAGCCCTTGCTACCATTTCGACGAATTCGAACTCGATTGCGACCCTTTCGAACTGCGCCGCAATGGCCGCACCCTGAAACTGGAACGCATCCCCATGGAGCTGCTGATCCTTCTTCTGGAGCGGCAAGGTAGTGTCGTCACCCGCCAGGAAATCGTCGACCGTCTCTGGGGGTAAGGATGGCTTCGTCGACACCGAACACGAACAGTCGTTGGGTTTCCAACAAGTATCTATCTGTATTACTATCTATGTGGTCCCAGTACTAGGCGAGGTCACAACAGCCGGGGCGTCGGACCCACATGCGAGGCCAATCGCCATGGTTTGTCAAATTGAAGTCTCGAACTGCGGAGCGATGACCTCCCGCGCCCGTCGCGATCATTTTGACGCTTTGTCGGTTACTGCCCCCGGCGAAGGACCCACGGTTCCTGGCGTTTGGATTGCTGTTTGATCTGCTCCGGCTATCCAACCTTGGTTTTCTTCAAGTAAAGTAGCCTCGCATGGCTCGACCAAATCCGCAAGGCGTGCGCCGTTTTTGGCACCCCATCGGGCTACCATGCCCTCAAGCCGATCCGCGGTCGCGCGATAGCTAACAGTAAGCTGATCATATCGTTGTGCCATCGCGTGCGCCGCGAGTGCGCCGCTGACCGTCGTGATGACAGCCACCCAAGCGCCGTACGCCTGTTTTCCCGTAATGGTGAGGGCTGCGCCTAATAGCGCGCCGATTAGAGCAAGAACGAACTCACCGCCACTCAGAAGGTGTTGGGTACGCGAGTATT
>Ga0210396_10004726_pt1 | contig 13264 bp, 9 predicted proteins | sample IncBWH17OmetaG_FD_155466 | JGI IMG/M metagenome (GOLD analysis project Ga0210396, IMG submission 155466) | Forest soil microbial communities from Barre Woods Harvard Forest LTER site, Petersham, Massachusetts, United States - Inc-BW-H-17-O ...
GACCTATAAATTCAAACTTATCGGGCACCAGCGTAGCTGCTTGGCAAATTCGACATTGATTACTGCGATTCTCGCGCCTGCGGCCTTAGCTTCCTCAGATGGGAACGGCGGTGTCTTCTCCAGAGGGAGACGAAATCCTGATAGGCGGTCCGGCCTTGGTTTGTCGCACTTGCAAGGCATAAAGGCGAGCGCCAACACGCCTAACTAACCAAGGGTATGGCGCAGATATCCTGCCACGTCGTTAATGAAGCGATGAACCGACACCTCCGCTATGCGGTGGAGCACGACCGCGTTCATAACCTTGCCCACGGCGCCGAACGGTGGTTCATATACGCCCCGAAAGTCCAACTGCGTCTCGGTCGCGGTCAACGGGTAGATCGAAAGCTCGGCCTTCATGAGCGGGAACAAACGTGGCATGGTCGCGGCTTCCCATTCGAGCAGCAACCGGGTGACAGGAGCCGACATGGCGTCAACTTTCTCCTCCACGTTTTTGACGGAAATGCTGATATCGGTCTTGATCCCAATACCGCCACTGTCGACTTGCAGTTCAGCGGCGATCGATTGCGCTCGGGAAGCGGCAGCCTTGGTGGCCGACTGGAACACAGCGAGTGAGTTCTGCCTCAACGCATCGCGGACTTGCTCGTAGGGGTGGTTAACGTAGTCGAAACTGCGAATCTCACGCCTTTTACTCATCAACGTTCCGTCCAGATTGACAGAGTGTCTTCAAACTAGCGATCGAAGGATCTTACCACGCCGCCATCGCGGCGCATGTTGCAGATCGCGCGCGCGCCAGTCATCCAAGGGCGCAATCGGACTAGCACTTCGAACCCAGACAGAGTAATCTTTGCAATCGAAATTGCCATACGAAGTTTTTTCGTCAAAGCTGTCAAAGATTAATGACCACTTCAACCGATGGACTCAAGGTAAAGCAATTTCACCAGAAACAGTGAGGGTAGATGTCTCAGATTGACGTGCCACTCGTACGCTCTGGTTTTGGGCAGACCCAGCGCACCGACAGGTGGTGGGTGCAGCCAGTCCTGGTATTTCTCGGGCTTTCCACATTCATCGTTTACTCCACGTGGGCGGCCCTGCAAGGGCAACACTTCAGGTTCGGACCATATCTTTCGCCATTTTATTCTCCAGAATTGGTGGGGTCCTCCGATGCGTGGTTCGGGGCAAGGCCGAGTTGGATGCCCGTGTGGGTAACGGCGGCGATGTTGATTCTATGGGCTCCCGGCGGCTTTCGATTCACCTGCTACTACTATCGCGGCGCGTATTACAAAGCCTTTTGGGCAGACCCGCCATCGTGTGTTGTGGGTGAACCGCGGAAGACCTACGTCGGTGAGCGGACGTTTCCTTTAGTGATGCAGAACATCCATCGCTATTTTTTGTACCTTGCGCTGATCTTTATCGTTCTTTTGGCACATGACGCGTGGAAAGCTTTCTGGTTTGACGGTCACTTTGGCGTTCACGTCGGTACTCTGGTTTTGCTGACCAACGTCGTGCTGTTAAGTTGCTATACCTTTGGCTGCCACTCGTTTCGCCACCTCGTCGGCGGGCTCAGTGACAGGCTGTCCGGAGCTCCGGTACGCAAGCAGGTCTATGACTGTGTGAGTTGCCTGAACCAACGGCACATGCTTTTTGCGTGGTGCAGCCTTTTCACGGTGGGATTTTGCGATTTGTATGTGCGTATGTGCTCTATGGGAATATGGACCGATTGGAGGATCTTCTAGTGGCCGAGTACATCACCCACGAGCACGACGTTCTGATCATTGGTGCCGGAGGCGCGGGTCTGCGAGCGGCTGTAGAAGCTTCCAGTGCTGGTGTAAAAGTCGCCGTGATCACGAAATCGCTCCTCGGCAAGGCTCATACCGTAATGGCGGAAGGTGGCATAGCTGCGGCGATGGGCAATGTGGATGACCGAGACAATTGGGGCGTGCACTTTTCCGATACCATGCGCGGTGGACAATATCTTAATAGTTGGCGCATGGCCGAGCTTCACGCCAAGGAAGCGGCGGCGTGCGTGCGCGAACTGGAAGCGTGGGGCGCGCTTTTCGATCGAACGACTGACGGCAGAATCCTGCAGAGAAATTTCGGCGGTCATCGCTATCCGCGACTGGCGCACGTTGGCGATCGAACTGGGCTGGAAATGATCCGCACCTTGCAGGATCACGGAATACATCTGGGCCTGGATGTTTTCATGGAATACACCATCGTCACGCTGCTGAAAGACGGTGACCGCATCACCGGCGCGTTTGGATACGATCGCGAGCGTGGCCGCTTCCATCTGTTCCGCGCGAAAGCGATTGTACTCGCGACCGGGGGAATCGGACGGGCCTACAAAATCACCAGCAACAGTTGGGAATATACCGGGGACGGACATGCGCTCGCCTATCACGCCGGTGCCGCACTGATGGACATGGAATTTGTGCAATTCCATCCAACCGGAATGATCTGGCCGCCCAGCGTCCGTGGAATCCTGGTGACAGAAGGGGTGCGCGGCGAGGGAGGAGTGCTTCGGAACAACAAAGGCGAGAGATTCATGTTCAAGGACATACCGCCGCTGTACATCGAGCAAACCGCGAATACGGAGGAGGAGGGCTGGCGGTATACCCAGGGTGATAAGAATGCCAGACGCCCTCCCGAGTTGCTAACGCGCGATCATGTGGCCCGCTGCATCCGTCGAGAAGTGAAGGAAGGGCGGGGAAGTCCGCACGGTGGCGTTTTTCTAGATATCGCATGGATTAAGGAGCGGATTCCGCATGCCGCGGAACATATCAAGAAAAAGCTTCCGAGCATGTATCACCAGTTTAAGCAGCTCGCCGATATCGACATCACTCAGGTGCCGATGGAGGTTGGTCCTACGACGCACTACATGATGGGCGGAGTTCGTGTTGATCCCGATTCTCAAATGTCAGACGTTCCCGGACTTTTTGCAGCAGGTGAATGCGCCGCTGGATTGCACGGTGCCAACCGATTGGGAGGGAATTCGCTCTCCGATCTCCTGGTGTTTGGCAAGCGGGCCGGCCAATACGCCGCAAACTTCGCGAAAGAACATTCCCAAGGCGCCATCGATTCCGGCGAACTCAGCGCCGCGGAAAAAAGGGCTTTACAGCCTTTTGAATGCGACGGTTCCGTAAATCCCTACAGCGCTCAGCATGAATTGCAGAGCATCATGCAGGATCTCGTCGGGATCGTCCGTCAGGAGCAGGAGATGCGGCAGGCGCTCGACCATATTCAAAGGCTGGCCGCGACCAGCGAGCGCGTCGGCGCGAGTGGACACCGCGAGTTTAATTCAGGTTGGCACACCGCGCTCGATCTCCGTAATCTTTTGACCGTTTCCGAGATCGTCACGTTAGCCGCGCTCGAACGCAAGGAGAGTCGCGGTGCCCATTTTCGCGATGACTTCCCGGACAAGGACGCCCAGTTCGGCACTTTCAATATCGTCGCAAAAAAGCAGGCCGACGGCAGGGTCGGGCTAACCCGCGTACCCATTCCCGAAATGCGTGCGGATCTGCGGCAAGTTATTCAGGAGATGAAGTGATGCCGACAACGACCACGTTTCGTATTTGGCGTGGAGAACAAGGCCAGGGAAGCTTCCGCGACTACACCACGCAAATCGAAGACGGCATGGTGGTTCTGGATGCTGTTCATCAAATACAAGCTGAGCACGCTGGCGATCTCGCCGTTCGTTGGAACTGCAAGGCAGGGAAATGCGGCTCATGCTCGGCCGAAATTAATGGCATGCCAAAACTGATGTGCATGACGCGCTTAAACACTCTTCCGCTCGATAAACCAGTGACCATCGAGCCCATGAAGGCTTTCCCAAACCAGAAAGACCTGGTCACGGATGTTTCCTGGAATTACTCCGTTAAACGCCGGATTCCCAAATTTAAGCCCAGGAGCCCTGACGCGCCCGATGGCACCTGGCGCATGGACCAGGCGGATGTCGACAGGGTTCAAGAGTTTCGTAAATGCATTGAATGCTATCTCTGCCAGGATGTCTGCCACGTCTTGCGTGACCACCATATGCACGAGCAATTCATCGGTCCGCGATTTCTCGTATACACTGCCGCGCTGGAAATGCATCCGCTGGATGTCGCGGATCGCGTTCCCCAAATGAAAGAGCAATTCGGCATCGGCTTGTGCAACATCACTAAATGCTGCACCAAGGTGTGCCCCGAGGGCATCACCATCACCGACAACGCCATCATCCCTCTAAAGGAACGCGTCGTTGATCGCTTTTTCGATCCTCTGACAAAGCTATTCCGGATCTTTCGCCACAAAGAAACATAGGAGACTTTTATGCAATTCAAACTCAAGTCGATCTCGGTGCAAAGCATTCCAGAAGCGCTTGCAAAGGTCGAGCGCTACCGTCTTTTGAATGAGCCAGTGCTTGCGGAAAGTATTTGCCTCGATATTCTTTCCATCGTACCCGATCATCAACAGGCCCTGATTTCGCTCCTCCTCGCCCGAACTGATCAATTCGATTCCAACATGAACGCCAAGCCCGCTCTCGAGGTCCTCTCACAAATCAAAGGCGACTATGAACGCGCGTACTACGCCGGTATCATTTGGGAGCGTCAAGGAAATGCCCACATTCGACACGGCATCTCTGGAGGATCCGGTGCCGCATATCATGCACTTCGCGGTGCCATGGCCGATTTCGAAAAAGCTTCGACTTTAAGTCCGCCAGGAAACGACGACGCCATTCTCCGTTGGAACACCTGTGCTCGCATGATCATGCAGAATCCAGGTATCGTGCCATCCCCCGACGATCAATCCACAGAAACTTGGATCCGCGAGGAAGCCAGCTCTCGAATCGGCGACCTTTAGCCACGCACGCCTGCCTCCGGAATACCATTCTAGTCGTTCCATGCAAAAGCCATCACGCCGTGAGCTCGTTGAATTGACTGGAGGAAGGCGTGGTGCCTTGCTTGCCGAGATTTGAATTGAGTTCCGGGGTTGACTTGTTGTTCATTGCTCTATCGCCTCGAAGCAGTATTCCAAGCGAGCATCCCAGAATCTCGAGTGCGAGAAGGATATAGACGCTTGCGTCAAACCAACCGGTCCAATTCCCAGGTGCCATCGTGAAAACATTGTTCGGAGATGCATGCAGGAAGTGCTCATAAAGATCGGCACCCATAGCAGCCAAAAAGAAAATCAACGATACCAACCCGGTAAATCTAGTGCTGAGCTTCCATAAGGCAATGGATACGCTCAAATGCAGTGACGTCAACAAAAGTATGGCCAACCAACTGACGTTGTTGTTTGGAGGTGGAAGAATCTTTGCCGCAAGGAACAGGTGCCAGATTGCGACGATCCCATGTGCGACAACAATTAGTAAAGCGAGTGTCCGCAATTTTGCCATAGAGAATCCTCTTTGCCCCTCCCCGATATTTCCTACTTATTATGTAAGACGTACGGGGGACTAAGTTTATGACACGGTGCTTGGGGATGCGTCGTTTGGGTTCTTTGCAAGCGTGGCGATTCTCTTTCTCAGCCCCACGAATCCTATCGTCTGGAAATCTTCAGTTTGGCCAACGTTTTGCGTTGTTCAACTTCACTTACTACTCGGCACTTACGAATCGAGTTAAGAGAGTATCTTTCAGAATTAGAAATCGCGATGACGCAAATCACCACCCAGCCAGGAAATCGTAATCTCCCGTGGGTGTCAACTTCACCTCGCCCAGCTCTTTGCGGTGCACAGAAACTACATCCGTATACCACAGCGGAACGTACGGCAAATCTTCTGCCACTATTTTCTGCACTTCGCTGCACAGCGCTTTTCGCTTTCCTCGATCCATCTCCACGCGTATTCTTTCCGTCAACTCATCCACCGTTGCGTTTTTATAACGTCCGCGATTCGGTCCGTCCGGCGGAATTCGCTTGGAGTTGAACACCAACTCAAACACGTCCGGGTCGTTATTCGCGCCGACCCACTTCAAATAGGAAATCTGAAAATTGCCTTTACCCAAATCCGAAAACAGAGTCGCAATCTCCAACGGCCGCACTTCCAGTTCGACGCCGACGCCGCGCCACTGTTCCTGCAGCGCTGCGCCTAACAGTCGCGCCTGCTCGTCCGTAGAAACTTTCAGAATTACGTGCATCCGCGCTTCGTCTGCCTTCCGCGGGAATCCTGCCGCATCCAGTAATCGTTCCGCCGCTGCCGGATCGTATCCGTACTTCTTCACATTTCCGTCATACGCCCAATGATTCGGCGGCAATATTCCACTGGCGAGCTGCGCTTCGCCGCGCAGCAAATATTTGATCAGCGATTCCCGATCCGTTGCATACGCCAGCGCTTGCCGCACTTCGCGTTTGCCGATAATCGCGTCCTGCATATTCATTCCCAGATAAGCGAAGTTCGTCCCCGTCCTTTCGCTCACCGTCAAATCCACTTGCTTCGCGAGAACAGGAATCATGTCAGGAGAAAGGGAACTTACCTCAATATCAGCCGATCCTTTACGCAACTCCAGCGCTCTGACAATCGCGTCCGGCACAATCCGGAACGTCACGCGTTCGATGTGCATTTTGTTTTGTTGAACAATCTCGGCGTCCACCGTTGGCCGAGTTGCAATGTTGCCGACACCTGCGCTCTGCGGACTCTGCGCCGCTGCGTTAAGTTTTCCTCGCAAATCTGCAGCGCCGCTCGCGCGAAAATAATCCGCGTTCCTTTCAATCACCACAGCATCATCTTGGGATTGGCTAACAAAGCGGTACGGGCCGCTGCCTGTTGGATCGCGCGAAAAATTCGGACCTGCGTCTGCTGGCGCAATTCCGACTGCGGAGCGTTCCATGTTCCACAAAAACGATGCGGCCGGTTCCTTTAGATGAAAGATGACTGTTTGCGCGTTGGGCGCTTCGATGGAATTAATCATGCGAAAGGCCCCGCGTTTTGGAGAACGGTTCGTGGCATTCATCATGAATTCCACAGTGGCTTTCACGTCTTTGGAAGTTAGCGCGCGGCCATCGTGAAATGTTACGTCTTTACGCAAATGAAAAATGTAAGTCAACGCATCCGGCGTGTCCCAGGATTCCGCAAGGTCGCCATGCAGATTCATTCCCGCGTCGCGTTCCACGAGGCCATCGAAAAGCAATTTATCAATGCGCTGTGATTGCGCATCCGACGCGTACCGCGGATCGAGATTTACGGGATTAGATTCAATCACGAAAACAATGTGTGAGGGATCGAATGTTCGTTGTCGCGAGCACGCCGCTAGAAATAAAACGCATCCTAAGCTAATGCTGAGTGCCGAGAGAGTGCGAAATGCGCGACGGCAGTACTCGCGCGAGGGTCTGCTCTTTCGATTTGGGGCGATCAGTATCGTGGAATATTGCTTAGGCAAGCTACCGTATCCTTTTTACTATAGACTCTGCGTCCTCTGCGTTAATTCTTTCTTCGCATTCACCCGGCGTAGCAAATCTTTCCCAGGATTGCTTCTTTGTCCGCGCCAGTGGCGCTGGGCAAATTTCCTGGACGGCAATGCAGAGTTTCGTAGGCCATCAAAGCAAATGCATATGCTTCTTTGGCTTCTTCCGGCAGGCCCAGTTTGGAGGATGGCACCACTTCCATCGGCGTCAATGCTGCGGTCAGTTGCGCCAGGATCAGAGGATTGCGCGCGCCGCCACCGGAAACTATCAGCTGCGAAATCTTTGTTTTGCGAAGTACAAAACGTTTCAGCGCGTCTACTACGGAATCTACGGTGAATTCGGTGGTGGTGCGTATTAAATCGTTGGGAGTCGCGCGATGTTTTTTACCGAGGCGAAGCAATTCCTGAAAGTAGGCTCGACCATAATATTCCCGCCCGGTGGATTTTGGCGGACCCAATTTCAGATACGGATCGCGCAGCAACGCCTTCAACAGTGGAGCATTCACCTGTCCCTGCCGCGCGAGTCGCGCGCCACGATCGAATCTTTGTTTTTTGCGTGTGAAGTGCCACACCAGCGCATCGATCAACATATTTCCCGGGCCGGTATCGAAAGCCAATACTTGTCCCGGTTTCGCGCCTGCCGGCAGCACGGTGACATTTCCAATTCCGCCCAGGTTCAGTGAGACGCGTCCTAATTTGTCATCTCGATACAAGATCCAATCGGCGAACGGCACCAGCGGCGCGCCTTGTCCGCCGACGGCCATATCCGCGACACGAAAATCGCCGACAGCCGTGACTCCTGTTTGCGCCGCAATTACTGCGGGTTCGCCGATTTGTAATGTGGATGCGGTTGACTTTCCAAGAAAGGGGACTGCGCGGCCTTGATGAAATATGGTTTGGCCGTGGCTGCCAATTAATTTCACGCGGGATAGGGCGACGCGAAATTCCTTGCAGGCCGCGACGGCTGCATCTGCAAACGCTCCACCCAGGCGGAAATTGAGTTGGCTGATTTCTCCCGCGGTGCAAGTTGCGCCTTCGGCAATACGCAGCACTTCGGTTCGCACGGCCGGTTGCATCCGCATCGTGGTGTGATGCAGTAAACGGCAGCGCAAGCGGGGTGGACCGCCACGCACCTCGGCCAAGGCGACATCAATGCCATCCGCTGAAGTCCCCGACATCATTCCGATCACTAACATAAGGTGCCGCCCATGGTCCCTGGTTGCCAGATTGCGTCGCAAGAGGGCCACCCGATGGTTCGTCGAACTTATCACAAGAGGTGGCCGCTACAAGTTTTTAGCACAGCACGAGCTAAAGCTGCAGGCCGATACTATAGAAAAGTTCCATGCCGAGTATCGTGATTCACACAACTATTGAGGGAACCGCGGAATCGAGGCTCATCCAATCTGCTTTTTCAATTCTGCTAACAAATTGAGGGCCTCGATGGGGCGGAGTTCGTCGAGGTCGGCGGCTTTCAGGCGGTCGATTACGGCGCGATCGAGCGCGGTGAATAAGGCATTTTGATTGCCGTTGCCGTTTCCATTTTCATGGGCGCCGGGGGAAAGCGTTTCGCTTAAGGCGTGTTCACTGGCTTCGTGTCTGCGGAGTACTTCGCGAGCGCGTTCAATCACAGTTCGTGGCAAGCCAGCGAGCCGGGCGACTTCGATGCCGTAGCTCTTATCGGCGCTTCCGGGTTCCACGCGCCGCAAGAAGATAATTTCGTTTGGCGTTTCTTTGACGGAAACATGAATATTCTTCACCGCGGGCAGCAGGTCAGCCAGTTCGGTTAATTCGTGGTAGTGCGTGGCGAACAGCGTGCGGGCCCGAGTATTTTTCTGCAGATGCTCGACCACCGCCCAGGCGATGGACAGTCCATCGAAAGTCGAGGTTCCACGGCCTACTTCATCGAGCAGCACCAGGCTCGATGGTGTGGCGTGATGCAAAATCGCTGCCACTTCGCTCATCTCCACCAAAAACGTAGAGCGTCCGCGCGCGAGATTGTCGCTGGCTCCGATACGAGTGAAGATGCGGTCGGTGATGGGCAATCGAGCTTGGCGCGCCGGAACGTACGAACCCATCTGCGCCATCACTACGATCAGTGCCGCTTGGCGGAGGTAGGTAGATTTGCCGCCCATGTTTGGCCCGGTAATCAGCAACAATTGCTGGCGTCCCGGTTCAAAGTACAAATCGTTGGGCACGAAGCGTTCGCCCTTCTGGCGCAGGAGTTCCTCGATCACCGGATGGCGTCCGCCGACAATGAGCAGTTCGCCGGTGCCATTAAATTCCGGCCGGACATAATTACGGTCCGCAGCGATTTTGGCAAACGAGGCCAGTACATCGAGTTTGGCGATGGCCGCGGCGGTTTTTCGCAATCTTCCCGCTTGCGCGGCGATTCCTGAACGCAACTCCACAAAGAGCTGCCGTTCGATTTCGATAATGCGTTCGTCGGCCGCTAATATTTTCCGCTCGTACTCTTTCAACTCCGGACAGGTGAAGCGTTCGGCATTCACCAAGGTCTGTTTTCGTTCGTAATCTGCCGGCGCTAGATGGAGGTTGGGCTTGGAAATTTCCATGTAGTAGCCAAAAATATTGTTGAAGCGAATTTTTAGCGAATTGATTCCGGTGCGTTTTCGCTCTCGCTCTTCCATCGAAGCGATGATCTGCTTGCTGTGCTGGCTGAGGTCGCGCAGTTCATCAAGCTCGGCGTTATATCCGGAGCGAATCATTCCGGGCTCGGTGGCGACCACCGGAGGCTCATCCGCCAGAGCTTTTTCGAGGCGCTCGCGAACGTCGGTTAGCTCGTCGATTTCCCCGTGTAACTCGCGAAGCAGGTCGCTGCCGCCGGTTTGCGGTGGGGTGAGAAAATTCTTGAGGACCGGCAACTGTGCCAGCGATTTGCGTAAGGCGAGCAATTCGCGTGGAGAAGCCAGTCCCAGCGTAATGCGGCTGGTGAGCCGCTCTAGATCTTGAATGCCGCGCAACTCTTTGCGAATTTCGCCGCGCACCACGGTCTGCTGCAGAAGATGCGCAACGGCGCCGAGACGGGCTTCGATTGCATCATGATTAATCAGGGGACGGAGCACCCAGGAGCGGAGCAATCGCGCTCCCATCCCTGTGACCGTCGATTCCAGCGCACTTACCAGTGTCGTTGGTCCGGATACCTTGGCTTCTTCAGTAAAAATTGGCGCAAGCAATTCGAGGTTCCGCACCGAGACGGGGTCCAGCAACATGGTGTCGTGCTGTTCGTAATAGCGAATCTGATCGACGTGGCGCAGCGCTTCGCCGCTGGTGCCGTCTTCGCCGCGCGCTGCATTTTCCCGCAGGTAATGGACGATCGCGCCTGCGGCACACATGGCTTGCACATGATCATCGAGGCCGAATCCGGTAAGTTCCGCGACGCCGAATTGTTCGCGCAAGATGCGTTCAGCGTAATCGCGCTGAAATACCCAATCTTCAACGTGGGTTTCGACGCCGCCGGTGCCATCGAGCAGGGAAGTCTTCGCGGTTTCGAACAGTTGCTGCGGGCGCGGGAGCAGTGTTTCGCGCGGTCGTTGCAGTTGCAGTTCGTCGCGCAACAGATCTTCTGCGCCCGCACCTTGCAATTCGGTAGCTTGAAATTCGCCGGTAGAGAGGTCGACCAAAGCCAAGCCGATTTTGGTGCCGTTCTGCGCGACGCTGGCCAGAAAATTATTTTCGCGGGCGTCGAGCACGGAGACGTCGGTGGCAGTTCCGGGCGTAATGACGCGGGTCACTTCGCGGCGAACTAGTTTTTTCCCGGGGCCTGGCTGCTCCATCTGCTCGCAAATCGCAATTTTGAATCCGGCCCGAATCAAACGCGCAATGTAGCCGTCGGCGGCGTGATAGGGAACGCCACACATCGGGATGGGCTGACCTTTTTCGCGGTTGCGGGAAGTGAGAGTGATTTGGAGTTCGCGCGCGGCAATCATGGCGTCTTCGTAGAAGAGTTCGTAAAAGTCGCCGAGACGGAACAGGAGCAAGGCCTGCGGGTAGCGCGATTTCACAGCGTGATACTGCTGCATCAAAGGTGTGGTGGGTTCACTCATTCAATTCGTGTTTACCGTTGCGTTGGATTGTAGCCCTTCGTCTTGGTGATTCCGAGCGAACTTGCCACAACCCCTCCACTGCGAGCCAACAAACTACGCTGACTCTCCAGGCCCTTCGCCGCTCAGGGTGAACGGGATGACAGGTTTATGCGAATTTGCTCGGCTTGTCTAGTTGCGCGCCCCTTTTCCTTCACTCTGTAAACCCAACTCGCGAACCAGGAATGCGTAATCGAAAGCGATTTCGCGGAGATAGTCGTAGCGGCCGCTGGCGCCGCCGTGTCCCGCACCCATATTCGTCTTCAATAACAAAGCGTTTCCATCGGTCTTCAGTGTTCGCAATTTGGCGACGTATTTGGCGGGCTCCCAATACATTACCTGGCTATCGTTCAATCCGGTCTTCACCAACATGGTTGGATAATTCTTGCGTTCGAGGTTGGTGTACGGGCAATACTTCCGCATATAAAAATAATCCGGGGCGAGTTCCGGATTGCCCCACTCTTCGTACTCGCCGACCGTTAGCGGGAGCGATGCATCGAGCATGGTGTTCAGCACATCGACGAAGGGAACGTGGCTGATGACGACGCGAAACAAATCCGGGCGCAGATTTGTGACCGCGCCCATGAGTAAGCCGCCGGCGCTGCCGCCTTCAACCACCAATTGATCGGGCGAAGTGTACTGCTTTTCGATCAGATATTCCGCGCTGGAAATAAAATCCGTGAAGGTGTTCATCTTCTGGTGCATTCGGCCGGCATCGTGCCAAGGTTTGCCAAGTTCGCCGCCACCGCGAATGTGGGCGATGGCGTAAATCATGCCGCGTTCAAGCAGGCTCAAGCGATTCGAACTGAAGGCCACCGGCATGGAGAGCCCGTAACTTCCATAGGCATAGAGGAGCAGCGGCGCGGTGCCATCCAGGGGAATATCGCGGCGGTAGACCAGCGAGATGGGAATGCTAGTGCCATCGGTGGCGACGGCGTGAAGGCGTTCGCTCTTGTAGCGGGTCGGCTCGTATCCGCCGAGCACCGGTTGCTGCTTGCGCAAGATGCGTTCCCCTGTGGAGAAATCGTAGTCAAACACGGAACGCGGGGTGACAAACGATTCGTAGTGATAGCGAACGTGGCCGGTGTCGAATTCCGGATTCGCGCCAAACGCCGCGTTATAGGCGGGCTCGGCAAATTCAATGCGGCGGGAAGCTTCAAGCGCGGACGGGGACTGGGTAGTCAGATCGACAATGCGCAAATAGGGCAGGCCATCTTCGCGCTCGAATAAAACGACGTGGGTGCGAAAGACTTCGCAAGCGGCGAGCATCACACCGGGGCGGTTCGGGATGACTTCGTGCCAGTGTTCGCGCACCGGATTGGTGGCGGGCGCGGTCATCAGGCGATAGGTGCGGCCGCCGCTGTTGGTTCGGATGAAAAATACGCCGCCCGCGGGATCTGCCGAGCTTCCGGGATGATGGTCGACGTAGTATTCGTGATTTTCTTCGCGGCGTTCGATTACTTGGAATGTGGCGAGAGGCTGATCGGCGCGAAGGTAGCGGACTTCACTGGTGGTGTGGCTATTGGTGACCAGAAATAGATAGGCACCGCTGCGGCTGCGCTCGACGTCGATGCGGAAGCGTTCGTCTTTTTCTTCGTAGAGCAGCGGATCTTCGGGGCGCTCCGCGGGTTTGACGGATGGCAATTGCACTTCTTGGGACTTTATTATTTCAGGCTTAGGCTCTTCGCGCACGGGAGCAGCGGTGCCGCGGAGCATATTGGCGAAGGCACCAAATTTTCCGATGACGCGAGCGGCGGTTCCTGGAGCCTTTGCGGCCGTGTCGCCTGGTTTCGA
>Ga0210396_10004727_pt1 | contig 13262 bp, 13 predicted proteins | sample IncBWH17OmetaG_FD_155466 | JGI IMG/M metagenome (GOLD analysis project Ga0210396, IMG submission 155466) | Forest soil microbial communities from Barre Woods Harvard Forest LTER site, Petersham, Massachusetts, United States - Inc-BW-H-17-O ...
GTGCAAGCTCACGGTGAGTCAGGGCGGACGGCTCACATGGTCCCGCTCACGGTGGACGGGCTGATATATGCCAGCTCGATGGTGATGCTCGACTCAGCGCGGCGGAAGACGCCGGTTCCGGCGCTGGCGCGGTGGCTCCTCGGCTTGGGCATCGCGGCGGCGCTTGCAGCTAACCTCGCCCCCGGCTTGGGCGATGGTCCGATCGGCGCCGCCGTGGCCGCGTGGCCGGCGGTCGCGCTGATCGGCTCCTACGAACTCCTCATGTTGGTCATCCGCGGTTCTCAGATATCGACGGACGGCTCCTCTGGCGCTGAGCATGAGGTGGACCCGCTAGAGGCAGCAGCGGCCAAGGCGTTCGCCGAGCAGCTTGCGGCTGACCTGGTTCCCTCGATCCGTACCATTCCTGCTCAGCTTCATGTCGGCCAGCCACGTGCACAGCGGCTACGCGATTATCTTGCTGCGCGGGCTAAGACGCCAGGTCAGGATCCGCCGCCCAACCGGACCATCAATCTGCGGGACTTCGTTAGGGGAGCTGGCTTCCCGCCTACTCTCTAGCCATGCCGGACGAGTCAGCTTTTGCTCGTACACCTACCTTGAGGGCTGGGCGTTCTCAGCATCGAGAGCCACCTTCCACCGTGGCATCAGGTACGCGAGCGAACCGACCAGTGCGGCCGCCACGAACAGGAGCGCTCCCCACCAGTGCCCGGAAGCGCAGAAGATGGACCCCAGGGCCACCAGCCAGATGGCAACGAGAGAACGTATGATCGCGACGCCCTTGACATGACGCCGGCCAAACTCCGTAGAGATGCGGGCGACGATCCACGGAGCTGGCCTGGTCGGTGGTTGCATGGTCTCGTCGCCTTGCTGGCGCTCAGCGAGGGGACGGTTGGTCGGTGCGCGCATTGCGATGCCTCCTGTGTTCTTCGGCGCCGGCTACTCCGGCCGCCTTCATCTCGATCCTCATCCTCGATGAGCGAGAAATCGACCGAGGGAGCACCCGGACCTGAGGTACGGCTAGCACGGTCCCTGTCAGGTTCCGGTACGCGGCCGAGCGCTTGACCATGGCACCACGCGCTGAATCGCCATTCGGGCCGTCCTGCCGGACGACGCATCACCAGCTGGTGACCGGCCGTCGTCGGCGGGGCAGCGGGCAGTGTGATGAGGGGCGGCAGATCTGTCGTCACCCGCCCTCTGAATGCCCTCAGCAGCTCTGGCGCCGGCAGCCGCGCTCGTCAACGGCACCCCAGGCGGCCCCTGCTCGCTCGCGTCCTCCGGACCTAGACGCCGACCGAGGCAGCAACGTGAATGCCGTCCGCCGAAGACTGGAAGTATAGAGGCGACACCGCGCCTCGCCGGGCTGTCGCCCGGGCCTGCAATGATTTCCCCGTGCCCGCTAATTCAACCCACTTAATGAAAGGAACTGAAATCTCGCACGGAAAGCGGTATAGGCCGTATTTGCCCAAATGGCGGCTGCTTCCCTTTTCCCGGGACTGGATTTATGGCGTCAATTCCTGGATTATGAGAAAGATAGCGTTATTCCCTGATCAAGCCTGCCGCGGAGGTGACCTGGATGTGCGCGGCGCCGATGGGAAGCCTCTCGGCTGGCGGGCGACCGCCGGGTGGGGATGTCCTGGCGCGGTGGGCGGATGGCCTGGGCCGCCGCCAGAGGGCGCAGCCGGGCTGCTGCGGTTCGCGTTCTACGGGCGGGTCTCGACCGAGGACTGGCGGGACCCCGAGTCGTCGCGGGCGCGGCAGCTGCGGGAGATCTGGTAGCGGCGGCACGTCTCGGCCACCGTCAGCCCGTGCTTGTCCGGGCACATCAGAATCTCAAGCCACTGCTCAGTCAGCGTGATCACCTTCAACGGCACGAAACCTGATCGATACCAGAAGGTGTCAGGCATGTCCCCGGAACAGAACGTCAGCTATGTCTCCGGTCCGCACACAACCGACGAATGACCACACAGGGGTTAATTTTCGGACGCCGCCAGGGGGTCAAGATTCGCGCGACGTTGACACGATGTCGGGGTAAATCGATTTATCCCGACCAGTCCGGCCAATCAGTCGAGTTCCCGTCCTACAGCCGGGCCCTCGACTACGAGCTCCAGCTCGCCTTCGTCATCGGCGGGCAGATAACCGGTGATCACCGGGCATGACTACCCGGGCATAGCCGCCAGGATCCGCCAGCACGGCGCCGTAAGGCGGGCGTTCCACGCGCCGACCTCACATTCCGGTGCGGTATCTCGTCGGACTAGGTGAGGGAAGATGAAGCCAGCGGAGGTGCCCCTATGACCACCCGATCTGGCCCGGGACCCGGCCAGTCCGACCCGGACCTGAGCGCGATCACGAGCGAGCGGCATGCGCTGACCAATCTCGCCTACCGGATGCTGGGCTCTCTAGCCGAGGCTGAGGATGCCGTGCAGGAGGTTTACGCCCGCTGGTATGCCATGACACGGCAACAGCAGCAGGCAATCGAATCGCCCGGCGCCTGGCTGATGAAGGTCACCAGCCGTCTCTGCCTCGACATTCTCAGCTCGGCCCGTCTCCGGCGGGAGCGCTACGTGGGGGAGTGGCTGCCCGAGCCGTTGCCGGATCACGCCGAGTGGGTCTCTCATCAGCCCGGAGCCGAGGACGACCCGGCCGACCGGGTCACTCTCGATGAGTCGGTCAGCATGGCGTTCCTGATCGTGCTCGACTCGATGACCCCGGCCGAGCGTGTCGCTTTTGTCCTGCACGACGTCTTCGGCTACCCGTTCACCGACGTAGCCGAGATTGTCGGCCGGACCCCCGGGGCATCCCGCAAGCTGGCCTCCTCGGCCCGGCAGCGCATTCACGCAGCTCGGCCTCCTGCAGGTCCGGGGGCCCACGAGGCCGGCGTCGTCCGGGACTTCAAGCAGGCATGGGAAGCCAAGGACATCAACGCCCTCATCCGGCTGCTTGACCCAGACGCCGTGATGACCACAGACGGCGGTGGTGTGGTCGCCGCCGCGCTCCGCCCGATCGAAGGCCGCGAGAAGCTGGCGCGGTACGCCTTCGGCATCGCCGACAGGGTATCCGACGTCACGATCCTGGAACGCACGGTCAACGGCCAGCCCGGCCTGGTGGTCCAGCAAGCCGGCGCCACCGTCACAGTGCTGGCGTTCACCGTGACCGGCAACCGGATCACCCGCATCTGGGCGGTACGCAACCCGGAAAAGCTCCGATCCTGGCCGGCGGAGAGGCAGGTGCCGCTCACCGGCATGCGACCAGGTCAGTCGCGGCGATCGCCTGCACCTGGCGGTAATGACACCACCCCTCCTGCATCCGGAAGCGAGTGTTGAGGACATGGTCAGCAACGGGGCAGCGACCGGCGGCAAGTCGGCGGTCGTGGTGGGTGGCGGGATAGGCGGGCTTACCGCAGCCGTGGCACTGCGGCGGGTCGGTTGGCGGGTCACGGTCCTGGAACGGGCGGTAAGTTTCGGCGAGATCGGCGCCGGCATCACGCTGCTGTCCAATGGGCTCCGCTGCCTCGACGCGATCGGCCTCGGTGACGCCGTACGCGGCAGCGGCCTGCCAATGCTCGCCACGGGCATGCGCACTGCGGGCGGCCGGTGGCTGTCGCGGATCGACGGCGACGGCACCGACCTGCAGGCGCGGATCGGCACCACCACACTTAGCATCCACCGCGCTGAACTGCACAAAATCTTGCACGACGCCCTGCCGGGCCCAGCCCTTATCGCCGGCGTGACGACCACCGGCATCCACGGCGGCGCGGACGGCGGGCCTGCGGAGGTTCACTACCGGCACGGGGACCGAGACGCGCTGCTGTTCGCGGACCTGGTCGTCGGCGCCGACGGGGTGCACAGCTGGGTCCGGGCCCAGCGCTGGCCCGATGCGCCCGCTCCGGTCTACTCCGGATCAACCACCTGGCGCGCGGTCACCACGCCATCGCCGGCCGCGGTCACCGAGATGAGCCTGAGCTGGGGCCGAGGCACCGAGTTCGGCGTGATGCCCCTGGTCGACGGGCGCACCTACTGGTATGCCGCCGCCAACGCCGGCGAGGGCCAGCGCAGCCTCGACGAGCTCGGGGAGCTGCGCCGACAATTCGGGGCCTGGCACGAGCCAATCCCGGCAGTCCTCGCGCATACCCAGCCCCAGGCCGTGCTGCGCCACGACATCTACCGGCTGCCGAAGCTCGACAGCTACCACCGGGGCAGCGTTGTCCTGCTCGGCGACGCCGCGCACGCCATGACGCCCAACCTCGGGCAAGGCGGCGGGCAGGCCCTCGAAGACGCAATCACGCTCGCCGCAGCACTCAGCAGCACCCGCGACGTGGCCACGGCGCTGGCCGGCTACGACCGCGAACGCCGCGCCCGCACCCAGGCAATGTCCCTGGCAGCGACCCGGCAGCTGCGTTTCGGACAGCAACTGCACAACCCGATCGCCGTAACGATCCGCAACACTGCGGTCGCGCTCACACCAGACCGCCTCGCGCTGCTCATCATCGCACGGTACGGCAAGTGGTACCCGCCCGCTAGCCGCGTACTTCAAGATGCCCGGCCTGCTCGAGCGTCGCCTGGCTGAGCGGCGCGTCAGGGCTACCACGGCGGCAAGAAGATCACGGGAAGAGGTCCGCACGTCGTAGTCGACACCGACGGCTGGCTGCTCGCCCTCGTCGTCGTGACCGCCTCGGTCAGCGACAAGGCCGACGCGAAACTGCTGGCAGCGCGCCTGGCCGCCATGTTCAGCACGCTGAAGCTGATGTGGGCCGACGCCTGCTACGGCGGGAAGCCGCTGCGCGAGTTCCTGAAGCGACCGTCGGCATCACGATCGAAATCGTCATGCGGGCCAGCCCGCACTCCTTCCAGGTCACCCCAATCCGCAAGCAGATCTATGAACAGGCTGATATCATTCTGATATCAGTTATAGAGAGCAGGTGGAGACCATGACTCAGTACGGCACATGGGTCAGCTACAGCGGGGATGCCAGGATCTGGCTCGCCGCCGTCCTGCTGGCCGCCGCGACTGGTACCACCATCGCCGGAATCCGGCTGCGGCGGCCCATCCGGGCAGTCCGGCCCGGGCCAGCCGGCCGTACCACCATGATCCTGGCCTGGGTGGGCTCGATGGTGGCGTTCCTGATCTGCTTTGCCTTCTACGTCCAGCAGTACGTTCACGCCTATGGCTCGGCCGCGTCTTCGCCCAAGGACCGCATCGCGCCGATCACGCTGACGGCTGTGGCGGCTACGTTCGTCGTCATCATCTGGCGCCGAACGCCTGTTTTCAGGACGAGACTGGCTGCCGGATTCTTCGGCGCCATTGCCGCGCCGATGATCTTCGAGCTTCCCTTCGACCTGATCGTGATGGCCAGGACCTACCCGCCGATCCCTCCCGACCCGGCCTTCTACCGGGCCCTGTTCTTCGTGCCTCTGTTCCTGATCGAGACCACCACGCTGCTGCTGCTGCTGCGGCTGTCGCCGATGGTGCGCGTGACCAGGGCCACGTTCTTTTCCTTCGCGCTGATGCTGGGCGTATTCGCGGTGTGGGCCCTGTCCGGTTTCGGCTACCCGTCAACCGCGCTGCCTACCGGGCTGAACATCGCCTCGAAGCTGCTGGCTTTCGTCACGGCCCTCACGCTGTTCCTGCCGCAGCGGCCCGCGCCCGGGCATGCACCCCCGGACAGCGACGAGCAGGCCCATCGCGACACGCCGCCGCTGGCAGTCAACTCGCCGGCGATGGCCGGGATCGCGGACGGTCCGCAACTGAGCGGCCAGCCCGCCGCGAGCAGTGTCATGCACGCGGGTCGGCCAAGGCGCCGGCTGATCGCCGGAGCTGTTGGCGGCGTGCTGGTCATGACGCTGGCAGCGGCCTGCTCCTCGGCGGGCGCTGCGGGGGCGCCCGCCAGGACTACAGGCGCTGCCTTCTTGTGCCAGCCGGGCCAGGCGGCCGGCCCGTGCACGTCCAGCCTGACCGTCTCGGCGGTCACGGCCGGGGGCACCGTGAAGCCGGCCACCTGGCCGCGGTCGGCGGCGGCATCAAAGTTCGCCTGCTTCTACGTCTACCCGACGGCGAGCGAGGCCAAGACCGCCAACGCCGGCCTGGCCGTGACCAAGCTCGAGACATACGTCACGAACCAGCAGACGGCTGCGTTCTCCCAGGTCTGTGACGTGTGGGCGCCGCTGTACCGGGAGCAGACCTTGCCGACGGTGCTGAAAGGGCTCGCGGGCGACCAGAGCCTGATGCGCTCGAGCTTCATCACCGCCTACAACAGCGTTCTCCCCGCCTGGCGGTCATTCCTTGCGCGTACCGGCAGCAAGCCGATCATCCTGATCGGGGATTCGCAGGGCGCGGCGATCCTGATCCACCTCATCTCCACCCAGGTCGATCACCAGCCGTCCGTCCTGCGCCGGCTGCTCGTCGCAATCCTGGTCGGCGGGAATCTCCAGGTCCCGTCCGGGAAGCTGGTCGGGTCGACGTTCACGAAGGTCCCGCTGTGCACGTCGGCCACGCAGACGGGCTGCGCGATCGCCTTCTCCTCCTTCCCCTCGGAGCCGCCGGCAGATGCAGTGTTCGGCCGGCCGGGCCAGGGCACGAGCCTGCAGAGCCTCCAGACGACCAAGGCCGGCCAGCAGGTCGCCTGCGTCAACCCGGCTGCTCCTGCCGGCGGTACGGGCGAACTGGCTCCGTATATCCAGACGAACGCCGCGCCCGGGCTGAAGGAGCCGGTCCACACCACCTGGGTCACCTACCCTGAGCTGTATTCGGCGACCTGCGAACAAGGCGGCGGGGCCAGCTGGCTCCAGATCACGAGCCTCGCCGGGACCAGCGGCACCCGGCCCGTCGCGAGCGAATACGGTGTCAGCGCTACCGACACCGGCCCGGCCTGGGGCTTCCACGGTTACGAGTACGGACTCACCCTCGGCAACCTGCTTCAGGACGTCATCGGCGAAGAAGCCGCCTGGGAGTCGAGCCACTGACGCTCTATTTCCGATAGCTTAGCTAGTTTCGGCCCCCGCTTTGGCGACCGGCGCCGCAGAGTCGCAGTGCGCTCTCCAAGACCATGGGCGCCGCGTCGCTGGCGGTAAGGCGGCCGGCGGCGAATTGTTCGGCGGCGCTGCGCATGAGTCCGGCGACGGCGGCGGTGAGCCAGGTCGCGGGGAGCGTGCGGTCAAAGTCGCCGGTGTGCTGGCCTCTTCGGATGATCTGTTCGAGCCGGGCGATGCCGGCGAGGTGAGCGGCGGCGTGTCCGGGATGTGGGCTTTTGGCGAGAGCGGGCCCGAGCAGGAAGGTGTTTCCGCCGATGAGCTGCCAGCCGATGTCGAGATACCGGCGCAGCGCTTGCGCGGGCGGGGCGGTGTCAAGGCCGGCGGCGTCCATGGCGGCGATGGTTTCGGTTCCCACCGCGTGCAGGAGGGCGGCGATCAGGGCGCCGCGTGAGGGAAAGTGCGCGTACACGGTCTGGCGGGAGACGCCGGCCGCGGCGGCGATGTCCTCCATGCTGGCGTCGGATCGCTCGCCGAGCACGGTGCGGGCCGCGCCCAGGATGGCGTCGATGCTGCGCCGGGCGTCGGACCGGAGGCGGCGAGCGGGCAGTGCGGCATCGAGCGTGTCAGCCATCAAAGGCGAAGTTACCTGCCCGGCCGCATACTTAACAAGCCGTAAGAATTAAATCTTGACAAGACGTAAGACTTAGTTAATGCTTACAGCATGTCAAGGAACGGGACGGCCGGGGGCGGCCCGGCAATCGAGGCGCACGGCCTGGTCAAGATCTATGGCGGCACCCGCGCGCTGGATGGGATCGACCTCACGGTCCAGCGTGGCCAGGTGTTCGGGTTCCTCGGCCCCAACGGGGCGGGCAAGACCACCACCATCCGCATCCTGGCCACCTTGACCCGGCCGGACGGCGGCACCGCCCGCGTCCTGGGGTTCGACGTGGTGAGCGGGAGGAATGCGATCCGGGCCCGGGCGGCCGTGACCGGCCAGTTCGCCTCCATCGATGACGACCTGACTGGGCACGAGAACCTGGTCGTCTTCGGCCGCCTGCGTGGCCTGTCTCGCGCCGCCAGCCGACGGCGGGCCGATGAACTGCTCGCCGCCTTCGACCTGACCGGCTCATCCGGCTGTCCAGCGGGTAGCTACTCGGGCGGGATGCGCCGCCGGTTGGACCTCGGGGCCAGCTTGATAGTGACCCCCGATCTGCTGTTTCTCGATGAGCCGACCACGGGCATGGACCCGCGCAGCCAGAGCCAGGTATGGGAACTGGTCCGCCAGATCGCCGCGGCCGGTACCACAGTGCTACTCACCACCCAGTACCTGGCCGAAGCCGACCAGCTTGCCGAGCAGATCGCGGTGATCGACCACGGCCGGATCGTGGCCGAGGGGACCAGCGCCCAGCTCAAGGCCCGGGTCGGCTCGGGGGCCCTGCAGGTCCGGCTGCTCGACGGCCAGCAGCGATCCCAGGCCCAGGCGGTCCTGGCGCGCACCCTGGACGGCCCGGTCCAACTCGGCGCCGACCCTCTCGCCCTGTCGGTGCCGCTTGCCGCCCAGGCCGACGCGGCCGACGTAGGCCGTCTGGCCGGGCACGCCATGACCCGGCTTTCCGAGGCCCGGGTGGCGGTCGCCGAAGTCACGCTCGGCCAGCCCAGCCTGCACGAGGCGTTCCTCGCCCTGACAGGCCGGCCCGCCAGCCCAGCCGTCACCGACCACCAGGACGTGCAGCCATGACACTCCCTGCCGCTACCGCCAGCCGTGCCGTGCCGCAGCCTCACCGCGCCGCCGGCCTGCTCGCCCCCAGCGGACCGCCCCGCCGTGCCGGAGCCATCGCCGCCTCGGCGACCTTCGGGTGGCGGGCCATCCTCAAGATCAAACACGAGCCCAAGCAGCTCACCGACGTGATCGCCATCCCGGTCCTGATCACTGTCTTGTTCACCTACATCTTCGGCGGCGCCATCGGGGGCACGCCCGGCCACTACCTCAAGACCCTCCTGCCCGGCACGCTTAGTATGAGCATCGCCATCGTCACCATGTACGGTGGCGCCCGTCTTGCCCAGGACGTGACCACCGGCGTGTTCGACCGCTTCCGATCCATGGCCGTCTGGCGGGGCGCTCTCGTGCTCGGCGGCCTGCTCAGCGACATCGGCCGTTATCTGTTCGCCGCCGTCATCGTGGTGGTCCTTGGACTGATCATGGGCTACCGGCCCGGCGGCGGCGCCCCTGGCGTGATCGCCGCCGTGGCACTCGTCATCGCGTTCGGGCTCTCACTGTCCTGGCTGTGGGCCGCGGTCGCCCTGCTCGTCCGCGACCCGGCCCTCGTCATCAGCATCGCCAACGCCGTGCTAATCCCGCTCTCGTTCGCCAGCAACATCTTCGTCCAGCCCCGCACCATGCCCGGCTGGCTCCAGGCCTTCGTCAACGTCAACCCCATCAGCCACGTCGCCAACGCGACCCGGGACCTGATGAACAACACCAGCGGCGCCGGCGGCCCCGTCACCTGGTGCCTCGTCGCGACCGCCGCCATCACCCTTGTGTTCGCGCCGCTCACCCTCCACCTCTACAACAAGCAAAGGTGATGCCGCGGAGGACCCGGTACCACCAGCCACGCCGCGTGGCAGCACCCACCTCCATGAGGAAACGATGAAACCCACGGCCCCCACAACCATCACGATCCCCAGCTACGGCAGATGACAGACTCACGAGGAGACAGCGCAGTGGCAGAGCACATGTCCAGCGATCCGAACACTGGCGGCCGGTTCGGGCAGCTTGACGACGGCGACATATACGTCGTGCAGGACGGCAAACCGGGCGCGCCCGCCTTGCTGCTGATCCAGAATGCCGCGGCCCCCCTGGCCTGCTGGGATCCGTTTGTCCCGCAGCTGGCGGACGCGCACCGCGTCATCCGTGTCGACCTGCTCGGCCCCGGGAGCCCGGCTGACCCCGCGAACCGGTACGACATCCGCGCTCAGGCCCGCCGGGTCGGCGCCATGCTGGACAGGCTCGGCGTGAGCCAGGTGATCGTGGTCGGCCATTCCTCGGGATGCACCGTGGCCACGGCCCTGGCCGAGCAGCGGCCCGGCACGGTAGCGGGCCTGGCGCTCATCGACTACGGCCCCACCCTCGCGGCCAAGATCCCCGAACGCCCGCTCTTCCGGCTGGTCCTGACCCAGTTTCCGGGACGGCTGCTCTGGCGCCTGCGTACCGATGCGTCGGTCCGCAAGGCCGTGCGCACCGGCTTCACCCGTCCCCTGGACATCCCCGACGCCTTCATCGAGCACGCGCTGGAGATGACACACCGGGACTTCGTGGGAGCGATGCGCGGGCCCCTGAACTACCTCGGGCAGCGGAGCCTCCCCGACCGGCTGACCACGCTGGGCATCCCGCTGCTGGTGATCTTCGGCGCCGACGACCAGCGGTGGCGCTCCTCGCTGGCTTCCGCCTATCAAGCCGTGCCCGGCGCCCGCGTCGAGCTGCTGCCTGGCATTGGACATACGCCAATGCTGGAAGACCCGCAAACGACCGGCACATTGCTGCTGGACTTTGCCACAGCCGTCGGGGACCCCAGCTGACAGCGCTGGAGGACTACGGGGCGGTTGTGCGCCGCCCAGCTGTGCTGACGAGCGTGCCAACGGTGCAGACACCCTGCTGGAGTGCCCCGATGGGCCACGCGCTGATGCCGCGTGACCTGTTCCTGATCGTCGGCGATGAGATCATCGAGACCTCGCCCGCCGTGCGGGCTCGCTACTTCGAGGCCGACCTGTACAAGGAACTATTCAACGGGTACTTCAACCAGGGTGCGATACGTCGCTCGATACCGGCGAGGAAGGCGCGGTCCACGCCGCAGCCGCGGAAAAATAGCGTAACGTCCCGCTTCCCACGCGTCAGTAGCGGCACCGCATCGACAACGGCATCGAGACGTCGGGCGGGAAGTGAAAAGCAGGGTCATCCGCGCTCATCGCTTGTTGCCTACCTCCGAGGCGCCGTAGTCCACGCGGGTGGAAACGACGGACACGCGCCGTTTCAAACTCCTGGGATTGACCCCAGCGGTCGCCGCGCCGCACGCCTCGCGGGTACGAGCTTCGCGGCCTCGTGCGCTGCGGCATCTGCAAGCGCAGGATGCAAGGCAGCTGGAACAACGGCAAGCCGCACTACCGGTGCACGTTCCTCAGCCAGTACGCCGCGAAGAACAAGGTCAACCACCCGACGTCTGTCTACCTGCGCGAGGAACAGCTGCTTCCGCAGATCGACGCGTGGCTGTCACGCAAGTTCGACCCGGTCGCGTTCACGGCCGCTGTCCGCGAATTCGAAGCCGCCCATCCTGGCGAGCCGGAGCCGGACGAGGAGGCACAGCAGGAGATCGCCGAGTGCGACGCCAAGCTACGCCAGCACCGCGCCGCGCTCGAAGCGGGAGCCGATCCGGTGCTCATCACCAGCTGGATGAAAGAGACCCAGGCCAGGCGCGCTCTGGCGGAGGCACGGCTCAAGAAGCCCGTGCGACGCCGACGTATGACCCAGGAAGAAATCACGGACCTCGTAACCGAACTGGGTGGCCTTATGCAGGCGCTCAAAGACGCCGACCCGGCCGACAAAGCCGAGATCTACCGCCGCATAGGGCTGACGCTCACCTATCACCCGCAGGAAAACGAGTAGCAGCGGAAGCGCGACCGAATTCGATCATGTACGTAGGAGCGTGTCCGAGGGGCGTCTTCACCAAAAAGCCAATACGCCGCATCGCTCTTGACCAGCGAATTCGTGCTTGACGCTGTGGCGGCTGCCGGATGACCGGAGCAGACTGGACCATCGGTTGTGAACCACCGCGGTCGTCGGCTGGGCGGTGGTCAGCCTTTCTTGAGGTGCCGGTCCGCCGTGGGGCGGTAGTCGATGCTGAGCCCGTCGAAGAGGAAGGCGTAGATGTCGGCGAGTTCGGATACCCGCTCGTCCAGTGAGCCTGGGCCATGCCCTCCCGGCCTGACCCGCATGAGGACTGGCTGGCTGGATGAGGTCGCTGCTTGCAGGCGGGCTGCCATCTTCTTGGCGTGGTATGCCTTAGCGAAGGGGTCGGATTCGCCGGCGGTGAGCAATACTGCGGGGTATGCTCTGCCGTCCTTGACGTTGTGGTAGCGGGAGTAGGCGCGCATCGCCTGGAACAGCTCCGGGTCGTTGACCGTCCCGTACTCGCCTACATTGAAAGTTCCGTTCGGGTCTAGCTCCACGCGGAGCATGTCCATGACCGGCACCATCGCTACCACGGCACGGCTGAGGCCGGGGTGCTGGGTCATCATCGCTCCCATGAGCAGGCCGCCGTTGGAGCCGCCGAGGATCGCAAGCCGTTCGCTGGTGGTCAGGTGCTGCTCGGCCAAGCGGGGTCCTACGGGGCGGTCTTGACGCCGGCCGTGCGGGCCAGCTCGGCGGACAGCTCGGCCTCGAGCGGCTTCACTTTCTCAGCGGGCGCCATCGCGGTGATGAGGCCGCCGAGACCGGACGTGCTGCCTGCGTTGTCGCCGGCCGCCTTGATGTCGGCGAGCATCTGCGTCCAGTAGCCGGCCGGGTCGGCGCACGCGGGCATGGGGTAGGCCTCGAGCTGCGAGGCGTCGCTGCCCAGCTTGCCGAGTGCCGAGTCCATCGCGGGGATGTCATCGACGTTCCCCGCCGCGGTGAGCGCCTTGTCGTCCGGGCCGAACGTGCGCTTGGCAAGCGCATCGGCGGGACCGCCCTGCCATGCCTTGTACTGCTGCGCGCAGGTCAGCGGCTTCGCGGGGGATCTGGTGAGCGCGTACGCCGCGCCGCCTCCCGCGAGAGCGATCACGACGGCGGCACCGGCGGCGTACAGCGGGATGCGCGACCGCTTGCGGTGGTGCGACTGCGGGCGCTGGTGCTGACCGGACTGCTGCCAGGAGGACTGCTCCCAAGGGCCGGGCTGCTGCTGCGGCTGGCCTTGCAGGTACTGCTGGCCGTAGCCCTGCTGCCGCCAGGGCTGCTCCTGGGTCTGCTCCTGGGGCGGCCTTTGCATGCGGCGGTGATGCGCGGCGGGATCGTACTGCTGCGGCTGCCACGGCTGGTCCTGCGGATGCTGCTGGCCGTAGCCCTGCGGGTCCCAGGGCGGCTGTCCGTAGTCCTGGCGATCCGTCATCTCTGGCCCCCTGCCGGAACGTCCGGAAGGCGCGGTATGCGCTCTCCCTCACCTGGTGGACGCGGCGGGCAAGAGGATGGTGCACGACCGAGACCGTGTCGTTCCTGATTGTCTCCGGAACGTTACCGAGAGTCCCTACTGAGAGGGAAAGAGCCGCTAACGGC
>Ga0210396_10004728_pt1 | contig 13257 bp, 12 predicted proteins | sample IncBWH17OmetaG_FD_155466 | JGI IMG/M metagenome (GOLD analysis project Ga0210396, IMG submission 155466) | Forest soil microbial communities from Barre Woods Harvard Forest LTER site, Petersham, Massachusetts, United States - Inc-BW-H-17-O ...
GTCGATTCGAAAACTAAGACGGACCGAGCCGACGGCAATGGTAAGGATCTCGACAAGGTGCGCCGCTTCGTCACTGCCGCGAAACTCACCATGTCAAAGCAGTAGCCCGCAGCTCGACGGCCCCATTGTTCTGTATGACGCCCAATAGCTGCCACCGGCACTGCGATCCGGGCGCACAACCGAGACGCCGGTCGTTCTCCGCCTTGGCCGTGAATGCTGGATCGAAAATGACCGGCTTGCCGCTGTCTGTCGGATGCGGCAATGGCGCCCACAGCTGCTGTGCCGCCGCGGGCAATGAGGCGAGCATCGCCACGAGGGCAACAGCGAGGGCGCCGTATTGCATTGCGCGTCAGAGCGCCTTCAGCATCGCCTCGGCACTGGAAACCTCGAATACGCCCGGCTCCTCGACGTGCAGCGCCTTGACGACGCCGTTGTCGACGAGCATCGAGTAACGCTGCGAGCGCATTCCCATGCCCTCCTTCCTGCGGTCGAGCTCGAGACCGATGGCGCGAGTGAACTCGCCGCTGCCGTCACCCAGCATTACAATGTCGCCGTCGCAACTATGCTCCTTGCCCCAGGCGCCCATGACAAACGGGTCATTCACCGCGATGCAGGCGATCGTGTCGACGCCTTTCGCCTTGATCGCGGCGGCCTGCGTGACGTAGCCGGGCAGATGGCGCTGCGAGCAGGTCCGCGTATAGGCGCCCGGGACCGCGAAAAGAGCAACTTTCTTGCCGGCAAAGAATTCGTCGGACCCGACGGCCTTCACGCCTTCCGGCGTCAGATAGCGCAATGTCACCGACGGGATCTTGTCTCCTACCTTCATGGTCATTGGTCGTCCTCCATTCAATCGATGCGAAAAACGGCTTTGCCGGCGATCTGCCGGTCACGCAGTCGCGGGCCGATTTGGGCGATGTCGCGCCAGCTCCGTTCGACAAGCTGCGGTTTCAGTGATCCGTCGGCCACCAGAGAGGCCAGCAATGCGAGGTCCGGCGCAAAGCGCTCCTCGGCTTCGGATGTGAAATACGAGAAGCTCTGCATGCGCGCATTGGGGTGCTCGGCGAAGTCGCGAAAGGTGATCGGCGTCGTCTCGCCCGACGAATTGCCGAAGACGACGATCGTTTCCTTTGCCTCGATATGCGCGATCGCCGCGGCGAGCGAGGGCCCACCCGCGGATTCCAGGATCAGCGCGAACAGGCCTTGCGCCTTGTCGATGCCTTCGACGATCTCTTCGGCGCCGCGTAAGTGCCGTCCGCGTTCCGGGCAGCCGACCACGGCGGTCACGCGCGCCCCCGATCGCGCCGCAAGCTGGGTCGCGAGGTGCCCGACACCACCTGCCGCACCGGTGACCAGCACCCGCTTGCCGAGCAGCGGCGCGCCGTGCCGCAGCGCCGTCAAGCCGGCGACCGGCAATGCCGCACCATCCTCGAAGCGGACATTGTCCGGTAGCACCGCCATTCGGTGGGCGGGCACGGCGGCGTATTGTGCCCAGCCGGCATTGTCGGTCAGCGCGACGGCCCGCGCCCCGGCCTTGGGACCGCTGCCGTCCGCGGCGGCTTGCACTATCACCCCGCTGATGTCCTGGCCCGGCCGCCAGCCTTCAGGGCGGACCTGGAACAGCCGCAATTCTCCGCGGTTGAGCGAAAACGCCCGCACCTCGACGAGCGCCTCGTTCGACGCCCGCTGCGGCTCGGGCACCTCGCGCAATTCAATCGGCGCGGCGGCGCCGGCGGTGTTGACCAAGGCCAGCATCAAATTCTCCTGGCCAAAGCCCCCACCCCAGCCCTCCCCCAATGCGGGGGAGGGACGGACCCGCGTCAGCGGGAGGGTGGGGGTTGGCTCCGCACTTCAGTTCAGCCGCAGATCGGTGATGTGCTTCGGGTCGGGCTTCAACTCGCCGCGTTCGACCCGGGTGACGATGTCGGTCAGCACCGCGTTGGTGGGTGCTGAGATCCCGACCTTCTCACCCTCGCGCACGACAAAGCCATTGAGGAACTGGATCTCGGTGCGGCGGCCTTTGACCATGTCCTGGCCCATCGACGGGCGGTGTTCTCCGCCGCCGGGACGGCTAGCCTCGGCGAGACGGTGATCGTCGATCTGTTTCTGCGCCGCCGGATCGCCTTCGCCGGCGCGGGCCAGGGTCTCCGGATCCATGTGGCTGACTTCATCGAAGGTGTAGCCGAGCGCCTGCCCGACGCGGATCGCCTCGCTGCCCAGCCGATTCGAGAAATGACGGATCGCGTCATTCTTGATCATGTCGCGGCTGATCATGCCCGTGCAGGCGGACAGCCCGTTGCCCATGACGTTGGTGATGAGCTTCGACCAGCGCTCGCCCCACAGATTTTCGGTCACCATGGCGCTGTCGGCATTGCCGACCAGCTGGCAAACCTCCTTGGCGCGGTCGGTCTTGCGGCCGTGCACCTCGCCGACGCGGAAGACGGTGTGGCGCGAACCCGATTTGCCGGCGGCGCGCCGCACTTGGCCCGGTGCATGAAGCTCCACCGTGATCGAGCTGGCGATCGAGCCCAGGGTTTTGCCCCAACCGACGATGCCGGCGATGGTTTCCTCGTTCATGCAGTTCTGCAAGGAGACGACGTACCCGGCAGGCGCGAGGTATTGCTTGATCATCGCCGTCGCCCAGCCGGTGTCGTAAGATTTCATGCAGACAAACGCGATGTCGATTGGCGCCTCCTTGGCGAGCTGTTGCGCCTCGGTCAGGTGCAGCGCGCGCGGCTTGACGGTAAACGGCTCGACATCGCGAAGGTGGGTGATCCGAAGCCCGTCGCCGCGCATGGCCTCGACATGCTCCGGCCACGGGTCGATGAAGGTCACGTCGTCTCCCGCCTGCACCATGTGCGCGCCGGCATAGCAGCCGACCGCGCCTGCGCCAACGATCGCTATCTTCTTCGCCATTACGTCTTCTCCCGTTTGAGGCTGTGGCACCGCTCGCCGCGCGCTCCGCCGCCGATCCTAGTACGGCTAATTCGCCGGGTCACCCTATCGCTTCGGCGAAGCCGATTTTCGCGGCCGGCGAGCGGCGCGCGAGACCCGCCGAGCGGCCGTCTTGACACCCCGTCTTGGCATACCCCGCGCAGCCTTGATGGCGCGCCGCCAATCCGCGACCATGCCGAACGGGATCGCGGCGATACCCAGCGCCATGAGCCCGCTGGCGACGTGCTCGAGCGATTTGATCTCGGCGCCGAGGACGACGAGACCGAGCAGCAAGCCGATCCCGAACGCCAGCAGCGCAATCTTGGTGTAGCGCATCCGCTGAAGCGGGAAGTCAACGGTGCGAGGACTTTGGGCCCAGGACAATCAACGAGAAGATTTCGAACAGCATCTGGGCGCCGACCATTGCGGTGTTGCTGGTCGGGTCGTATTGCGGGGCGACCTCGACCACGTCGCCCCCGACGATGTCGAGGCCTTTGAGGCCGTGGAGGATCGTTTGGGCCTCGCGCGGGGTCAGGCCTCCGGCTTCCGGCGTCCCGGTGCCCGGGGTGAAGGCGGGATCGAGACCATCGACATCGAACGAGATGTAGGTCGGACCGTCGCCGACGACTTCTCGCGCTTTCTCGACGACCGCGTCGATGCCGATCCGGTCGACATCCTCGATGTGCAGCACGGTCATGCCGGACTCGTACGAGAAGCCCCAGAAGATCTCGGCCGGTCCGCGGATGCCGATCTGGATCGTGCGCTCGGGGTCGAGCACGCCCGCGAGCACCGCCTGACGGAACGGCCCGCCGTGATGGAACTTGGACCCGTCGATCTCGCCCATCGTGTCGCAATGCGCGTCGATGTGGACGAGGCCGACCGGGCGCTCCTGGCCCACGGCCTTCAGGATCGGATGGGTGATCGAATGATCGCCGCCCACCGACAGCGGCCGCACCCCGGCCGCCTGGATGCGCCTATAGAACGCCTCGATATCCTCGATGCAGTCGTCGAGGCTGAACCGCGAGCGCATCGGCACATCGCCGATATCGGCGGCCTGGCACTCCGCCTTAGGCACAACGCCGAGCGCGTGGTTGTAAGGGCCGATACGCTCGATCTCGCGCACCGCGCGGGGTCCGAGGCGGGCGCCGGCCCGATTGGTGACGCCGAGATCCATCGGTACCCCGACCAGCGCGATATCGAGCCCGCCAAAGTTCGGCAGATCGGGCGCCTCCGGCCGGTACGGCAAATCCAAAAAGGTCGAAAACCCGGCAAACGGCATCGCCCGTCGGTAGCTGCTGCCGAAAACCAGCGACAGCGCCTCCCTGAACTCGACCGGCGCCACTTCCGTTTCCTTGGCGCCTTCGTATTTGGCGCGCAACGCCTCGAGTTTCGTCTTGTCGAACATCGGTCTCGTCAGCTAGCGATCACCGCGCACGCGCGGCAGGACCAGATGCTTCCATGGATCGGGCATTTCGCCGACGGCAACCTCGATCAAGGTCGTGCCGCGCCGCTTCAGCGCCGCCGCCAGCTCGCGCCGCAGCCCGTCGGGGGTCGTCGTGCGCACCCCAGCGACGCCGAAGCTTTCGGCCATCTTCGGAAAGTGGGGGTTCTGCAGATCGACGCCGATCAGCCGGTTGCCGTAATCCTCCTTCTGCATGCGCCGGACATTGCCGTACGCACCATCGGCGAAGACGATCGCGACGATGTCGATGCCGTGCTTGACCGCAGTGGAGAGCTCTTGGATATTGTACATGAACCCTCCGTCGCCCGAGACCGAGACGACCGGCAGATCGGGGCGCCCAACCTTGGCGCCGAGCGCGGTCGCAAAGCCGGAGCCGAGCGTGCCCTGATAGCCGCTGTGGATATAGGTGCGCGGGTGATAGATCGGGAACGCCACGCGCCCGACATAGCCGACCTGCGTCAAATCCTCGACATAAATGCCGTCATCGGGCAATTCGGCGCGTATCGCGCCCAGATATTCGCATTGCGGCCCCAGATTGTCTGCCAGCCTCGCGAGAGTGCGGGATTTGAGCGCCTCGAGCTGCTCCTTGCGTGAGGGGCGCCTCGGGTTGCACCGTTCGAGCGCATGGTGAAGCGCGGCAAGCGCAGCCTTGGCGTCGGCGACGATACCGAGCGACGGTTTCAGGATGCGGGTGATCTCGGTCGGGTCGATGTCGATGCGGATGAGCTTGAGGTCGGCGTCGATACCCCAGCGCACCTGCGGTTGATGGAGGCGCGTGCCGACCGCCAGCACGACATCGGCCTTGCGCCACAGTTCGTGGCCGGCGAGTGCCGACTGGGCGAGATAGTGGCGGTCGCTGACGATGCCCTTTCCGCCCGTATAGCTGACCACCGGCGCTTCGAGCATCTCGGCGATCGCGAGCACCTCCTCGGCCGCGCCAATGGCGCCGCCGCCGACAAAAAGCAGCGGCTTCTTGGCGTCGGCGAGCAACGCCGCGGCTTTGTCGATCAGCTCCGGGTCAGGCATCGTGGGGGCCGGCGGCTCCGCGGCGGCCGGCAGCGCGACCTCGGTCTCGAACGCCATGACATCGAGCGGCATTTCGAGCGCGACCGGGCGCGGGCGGCCGTCGCGCAGCTGGCGGAACGCCTCGTTGACGAGTTGCCCGGCCTGGGTCGGATGGCTAATCCGAGCCGCCCATTTGGTGAGCGTTCGCAAAATCCCGAGCTGGTCGGGGATCTCGTGCAGCAGGCCAAAACCGCGCCCGATCAGGTCGCAAGGGATCTGCCCGCTGATGCACAGGACCGGCGTGTTGGTCGCGTAGGCCGTGGCGAGCGCCGCCGTGGTATTGAGCAACCCCGGTCCCGGGACTACGGCATAGACGCCCACCTTGCCGCTCGACCGGGCATAGCCGTAGGCCATGTAGGCCGCGCCCTGCTCGTGCCGCGTGTGGATGACCCGGAGCGCCTCGCCGGCGTCATAGAAGGCGACGAACAGCGCATCGTTCTGCACGCCAGGGAGCGCAAAGATGGTCTCCACCCCATGGCGACGCAGCATCTCGACCAGTGCTCCGCCCCCCGTCATTCTCGTCATCACGTCCCTCGCAGCAATTATCTCGTCGTTCCCGCGAAAGCGGGAATCCAGCGGCAGCAGCTCTTGCCCAGCCGCCCTGGACCCCCGCCTGCGCGGGGGTGACGAGAGAGTCAGTGGGTGCCGAACATTATTCGAAAGAGTAACTGTAGGCGCTGCCGTGACGCACGATCCGTCCCACCGTCGGGCTCGGGAAATGGGCCGGCAGCAGGCGGGTGCCGCGCTCGGCATGTTCCTCGATCAGCCGGGTCCGCGTCTTGCGCGACAATTCCGGATCGGTGCAGGCGAGGGTCGACCATTGCGGCTTCAAGAGCTGCAACGGATGATGGATCACGTCGCCCATGAAAACACCCGTCTGGTCGCCCGAGCGGGCATGGATCACGACATTGCCGGGCGTGTGGCCTGGCGCGCTCTCGAACCACAGTCCGTCCCCGAGTGCATAGTCATCGTCGACCAGCACCGATTGGCCGGTACGTACCACCGGCAGCACGCTGTCCTCGAAGGCAAGCCGATGGGGCGAATCTTCACCATTCCGATGCACGCCCTCCCAATGCGCAAACTCGCGGCGGGCCATGACGTAGCGCGCATTTGGAAAGGTCGGGACCCAGCGTCCGTTTTCGAGCCGGGTGTTCCAGCCGACATGGTCCCAGTGCAGGTGGGTGCACATCACATAGTCGACATCCTCGAGACCGACGCCGGCGCGGGCGAGATCGGCGACATAGGAGCTGCGCAGCCGATGGAATTGCGGCCGGGTCGGACGCTCCTTGTCGTTGCCGAGGCAAGAATCGATCAGAATCGTGTGATGCCCGGTCTTGACGATGAAGCTATGAAAGCTGAAGAGCAGGTTGCCGGTTGCCGGGTCGATCAGCCGCGGGCCGGGATGATCCGGGTGCGACCTCAAAACTTGCTTGTCGAAATCGGGAAAAAACGTCTCGGGGGCAATAAAGGGCCCCTCGTACTCGGCGATGCGATAAACCTCGAAATCCCCGATACGCGTGATCTGCATCTTCCCCTCCGGACCTGTCGCCGGCGAGCCTACGCCGACGCACCGCCCGGGTCGATAGCGGGCTCAGTGCGCGTCCAACCCGCCTCTGGTAGGCGCGAAAGGGAATCGAACCCTTGACCTCTCCCATGTGCTAGGAGCGCTCTGCCACTGAGCTACGCGCCTATCGCGCCCGGTGAGGTCGTGGTGGGCGCGACAGGGATTGAACCTGTGACCCCACCCGTGTGAAGGGTGTGCTCTCCCGCTGAGCTACGCGCCCGTCCGGACCGGCCGCATTTTAGCGGGTTGTGCCGTCGACATGTCAAGCAGATGCCGGGTGGCGAGCAAGCGTCATGGAGTGAGGCCGAGGCGTTCGAGGGCATCCGGCAGTTCCGAGAAGCGGTCGAGCAGAGCGTCGGCCGACAGTGTATCGGGGTCGACGCGGGCATAGCCGTAGCGCATCAGCACGAGCGGCACGGAAGCGGCGCGAGCGGCTGCCGCGTCGTTCTCGTTGTCGCCGATCATTGCGCTCGCCGCGGGGCTGGCACCGAGTTCGGAGATGACCCCCAAGAGGTGACCTGGATGGGGCTTCCTGACGGCAAACCGGTCGCCGCCGGCGATGCCGTCGAACAAGGGCAGGAGACCTACACCCCGCAAAACCGAGATCGTCGCGCGCTGTGGCTTGTTGGTGCAGATCGCCGCGCGGTATCCGCGATCGCGCAGCGCCGTCAACGTCTCCGGCACGCCGGGATAAGGTCGCGTCAGCTGCGCCGCATTCGCCTCGTAGATTTCCAGAAAACGTGGCAATGCCGCGATCGCTTCGGACGGATCGGCGCCGCTGGCGGCGAGGGCGCGCACGACGAGAGCCGGCACGCCGTCGCCGATCATTTGCTTCACCTGCGGCGGCGACAACAACCGGCGCCCGCGCTCGCGCAGCATTTGGTTAAGCGCGGAGTGTAGATCCAGCACGCTGTCGACGAGCGTGCCATCGAGATCGAAGACCAGCAGAAATCCAGACATTGACGTACAATCTGCTTTGCCGCGGATGTCCTGCAATGAACGCGGGAACTGGAGGACGGGATGGAGCGTAATCGATTGACGCTTTCCTCGCGTCAGGTCGGCGCTGGCCCATATACGCACGACAGGGCCGCAGGAAAGCGATTTCACTCTGGGAAGCTGGGTTCCTCCTGGGTTGCGAGCAACAGCCGCTCGGTCGGGGCAGGACGCCATATCGCCTCGGATCCCGGGGGCTGCGGGCGCGCAGAGACCGGGGCAGCGGCGAAATGGGGCTCGCACGCAATCCTAGAACGCCACGGGGTATTCGATCGGGGTCGCAGTTCCGGCGCTTCGCCAAGGGTTGCTGCCCATTTGCAGCTTTTCGGCCATGTCCATGGCGAACCAGTAGAAAGGCACGGCGCGGCCCTTGACGAACGGCAGCCCGGCAACATCGCAGCCGAGCCAGGGCAGGAACGGGTTGCGGCGTCCATAGGCCCATATTTCGAGACGAACGGATGGACGCGCGCTGAGGCCACGTGCGTGGAAGCCGACGGTGTCGGCCACCACCAGCGTGTTTTGCGGCACCGCAAAGGCCTTGGGCTCGCCAAAACCGAGGCGGCGCATCGTCTCGGGCGCAATCCGCAAGGAGCCGCGCGATGATTGGAAATCGGCGCTGCGCGCCGCCGTCATCGACGCGCGGCGTTCCCAGCTGAGGCGCCGGCGTGTCGGCCGATGCGAGCCCGGCACATAGATGAAGGGCCCGTCCTCTTCCGCGACATCCGTTAAAAAATACCAAGCCTTGACTGAGGGATGAAACGCGTCGGCGTGCAGCCGCGTCTGAGGGTCGGGCGGCGCGTTGCGCACATGCGAGAAGATCGTCTGGATATAGATCAGCGGTTCGAGCATGTACGACCCGACATAGCGCACGAGGCCGAGCCATTGCGAGCTTTCGACCAAGCCGCGCAAAGCCGGCAGATTGACTAGGGCTTGGCGGTCGAGAGCAATGCGCCGGGTCATCGCGTCGCCCTGGAGCTGGTGCCGCACCGGGCCGCGAAACCTCAAGACTTGCTCTTTGAGCGCCGCATAATCGGCCGCGGGCAGAAAGTCGGGTTTGAGAATGAAGCCGTCGCGCTCGAAAGCTGCGCTATCCTCTCCGGAAACCAGTACGGACAGTCTCTGGCGACGCCATTCGGCCATCCGATGGGCCAGCCTTACGCGCGCGACATGCAATCCGACGCGATTGAGCACGGGGCTGCCGATCACCGGATTGTCGCGGAACGATTTTGCGCCGGTTGCCAGAGCGGCGACGTGCCATGGCGCCAAAAGCCAGGAGAGCCGAGCGGATCCCATACCAGTTCTGTGAACTCGCGGTTGGCCTCTAGTCAAGATGGAGCGATTTGAGCGCCTCGTAGACGACGCGGTCGATCTCGATCCCGTCGCGCAACGCCTGTTCCCGGCTGCGAAACGCGCGCTCGCCCGGAATGCGGATTTCGCTGACGCCGGGCTGACATGGCATCGCCTTGATCCGGTCGATCAGCCCGCTGATTTGCATTTTGAAGTCGTCAGGGTCGATCAGCAATTCAGGTTTTATCACGACGAACAGATAGCCGTCGTCCTTGTCCGGGTCGAGCGCCGAGCCCGCGAGAACGCCCAAGGCCTGGACGATGAAGGCAAGACCGAAGCCCTTATAGCCGCCGAAGGGGAGAAGTGCACCGAGCCTTGCCTTGGCCGGATCTCGCGTCGGGTGCCCTTCGGCATCGACTGCGACGCCGTCGGGAAGAAGCTGCCCCAGCCTCTCGCGATAAGCCAGCTCGGTTCCCATGAACGCCGAGGTCCCCATGTCTAACACCACCGGCCCGCGCGACGACGGCATGCCGAAGGCGATCGGGTTGGTGCCGAGCGCCGCCCGCGCACCGCCGAACGGGGCGACGCTGCGCGCCGAGGCGGCCGTGTGCATGCCGACGAGATCCGCGTTAGCGATCATCTCCATGTAATAGGCGCTGCGCCCGCTCATCCAGCTGTTGGTTATACCCACCACAGAAATGCCGCGAGCCTTCGCTTTCTCGATCGCGGCCCAAGCCGCATGGTACATGACCAGCATGCCGACGTTGTTGCCGCCATCGAAGAGCGTCGAGATTTCGGTCTCGCGCAGCACTTTCATCGCATATCGTGGTCGCGTGAACCGCCGGTGCTCGGGGATATTGAGGATTTTCGCCAGCCCCGAATACTCGTAGCCGCACAGCGCCGCATCGATCGCGTGATCGGCGATGATCCGCGCCTCCTCAGCGTCGTAGCCGATGCCGCGCAGCGCACGCTCGGAATGCTGGCGCCCCTCTTCGATGCTCAGATGGATGCGATCGGCCGACATCTCTGCGCCCCTACTCTGCCGCTTGCCGCTGCACTGGGTCTGGGCGCCAGCGCAGCACCGGCTTGCGGGCGGCGGCAGTTTCGTCGAGCCGGCGGCGCGGCGTGAGGCCCGGCGCCGCGCGGAACCGCGCCATGTCGCCTGACCGCGCGGCTGCGGCGAGCGCCTTGACGACCGCAATGAACCGGTCCAGCGAGGCCTTGCTCTCGGTCTCGGTCGGCTCGATCAGCATCGCGCCGTGTACGATCAGCGGGAAGTACATCGTCATCGGGTGATATCCTTCGTCGATCAGCGCCTTCGCGAAGTCGAGCGTCGTCACTCCGGTGTCCTTCAGAAAACGATCGTCGAACAGCACCTCGTGCATGCATGGGCCGGGGAAGGATAGGCTGAGATCGTCGGCGAGCCTCGCGCGCAGGTAATTGGCGTTGAGCACCGCGTCTTCCGCGACCTGCCGTAGCCCGTCCGAGCCGTGGCTCATCATGTAGGCGAGCGCCCGAACGAACATGCCCATCTGACCGTGAAACCCCTTCAGCCGCCCGAGCGAATTCTCGGCGGGGCCGGCCTTGTGCTCGATCAGTTCGAGGCGGTTCGGTCCGTGGACGATCCACGGCAATGGCGCGAAGGGGGCGAGGCTCGCGCTGAGCGCAACCGGGCCACTTCCCGGCCCGCCGCCGCCATGTGGCGTGGAAAACGTCTTGTGCAGGTTGAGGTGCATGCAGTCGATGCCGAGATCTGCCGGCCGCACGCGCCCGACAATCGCGTTGAAGTTGGCGCCGTCGCAGTAGAAGAACGCGCCTGCCCGATGCACCGCTTCGGCGATCTCGATGATCTCGCGCTCGAAAAGCCCGCAGGTGTTCGGATTGGTCAGCATCAGCGCGGCGACATCGGGGCCGAGCTTCGCCTCTAGTGCAGCTCGGTCGACTCGCCCTGTCGCGTCGGCGGGAATTGGATCGACGGTATAGCCGCACGCCGCAGCCGTCGCCGGGTTCGTTCCGTGGGCCGATTCCGGAACCAGAACCCGAATCCGCCGGTCGCCGCGCGCCTCGAGCGCAGCGCGGATCGACATGATGCCGCAGAGCTCGCCATGGGCGCCCGCCGCCGGGCTCAGCGCAATCGCCGGCAGGCCCGTCAATGTCTTGAGCCAATGCGCGAGAGTATCGATCAGCTCGAGCGCTCCCGGCAATGTGGATAAAGGCTGCAGCGGGTGGATGTCGGCGAGACCGGGCAGGCGCGCCAGTTTTTCATTGAGGCGTGGGTTGTGCTTCATCGAGCACGAACCGAGCGGATAGAGCCCGGTGTCGATGGCGTAGTTCTTTTGCGAGAGGCGGGTGAAGTGGCGCACCACCTGCGGCTCGCTGAGTCCGGGGAGGCCAATTAGGCTCTGCCTTTCGAGGCCCCCAAGGCGGCTGCGGAAGGGTGCCGGCTCGGGCAAGTCGACGCCGCAATGCCCGGGGGAATCCTGCTCGAAGATCAGCGCCTCTTCGATCTGCAGACCCTGGTTACCGCTGACGGTTTCGATCGCCACTGCCAAATTATCGGCTTGGCGAGCGCTGACGGCCCGGCTCCAATCATTCATGAAAGCACCTCGCGCAAGGCCGCTTCGAGCCGGTCAATGTCTTCTGTGGTCGTCATCTCGGTCACTGCGACGAGCAGGAGATCCGCTACCGCGTCATTGTCAGGATAGAAGCGGCTGATCGGAACGCCGGCGAGCACGCCCTTCGCGGCGAGCACCTCGACAATTTCCGCCGCGGGCAGCGGCAGCCGAACCGCGAACTCGTTGAAGAACACGCGGTTCAGGAGACATACCCCGGGCACCTGTTCGAGCCGCTCGGCGAGCGAGACGGCGGCGGCATGGTTGAGGCGCGCGAGCTGCGTCAGCCCAGCTTCGCCGAGCAGCGCTAGATGAATTGTGAAAGCAAGCGCGCACAATCCGGAATTGGTGCAGATGTTGCTGGTGGCCCGTTCGCGCCGAATGTGCTGCTCGCGGGTCGACAGGGTCAGGACCCAGCCCCGCCGGCCATCGGCGTCGACGGTCTGCCCAACGAGACGCCCGGGCACCTGACGCACGAACCTGTCGCGGGTGGCGAACAGCCCGACATGCGGCCCGCCGAAGTTGAGGGCGTTGCCGAGCGATTGGCCCTCGGCGGCGACGATGTCCGCGCCCATCTCGCCGGGTGGGCGAATGGCGCCGAGCGACAGGATCTCAGTGACGATGACGACGAGCAGGGCACCGGCATCGTGGCAGGTCTGCGCGAGCCCGGAGTAATCCCGTACCTCGCCGAAAAAATCGGGGTTCTGCACCACGACGCATGAGGTGTCGCGATCGACGAGCCGAGCAGGATCTTCGCTCCGCCCAGGGTCCTGTGCGGAAAGCTCGAACCCGACAAACCGCCCATAGGTCTCACAAACCTCGCGGTAATGCGGATGAAGCCCGCCCGACAGCACAGCCTTACGGCGGCCAGTAACACGATTGGCCATCATCACCGCTTCGGCGCAGGCGGTCGCCCCGTCGTAAAGCGAGGCGTTAGCGACTTCCATCCCAGTCAACAGCGCGACCTGGGTCTGGAACTCGAACAGATACTGCAATGTCCCCTGCGAGATCTCCGGCTGGTACGGCGTGTAGGAGGTCAGAAACTCGCCGCGCTGGATCAGGTGGTCGACGGCCGCCGGGACGTGATGGCGGTACACGCCGCCGCCGATGAAGAAAGGGACCGAGCCGGCGGCGACGTTTCGCGCCGCCATGCGCGACACGACCCGCTCGACCTCGATCTCGCCCATCGCTCTGGAGAGATCGACCGGCCCGGCGAGACGCGCCGCTTCGGGCACGTCGTCGAACAGCGCATCGATCGAAGCGGCCCCGATCGCCGTCAGCATCTCCGCCCGATCGCCCGCGGTGAGCGGCAGATAGCGCATCAGTGCTGTTGCTCGACAAAG
>Ga0210396_10004730_pt1 | contig 13252 bp, 9 predicted proteins | sample IncBWH17OmetaG_FD_155466 | JGI IMG/M metagenome (GOLD analysis project Ga0210396, IMG submission 155466) | Forest soil microbial communities from Barre Woods Harvard Forest LTER site, Petersham, Massachusetts, United States - Inc-BW-H-17-O ...
GCGAGCGCCGGGAACAAGCTACTTGGCGAATCCGTTCCTTCTCAAAATGGCCGGTTTTCAACGCGCCCCGAGGTGGCCGGTTTTGGGCGCCCGTCGACATCCTCATCTTCGTCCATGACGACGTGGAGTTTCTCGCGGCCGACTTTCGCCGCAGGTTGCTCGGCCATTTGGAGCGCTGCGATGTGCTGGGCGTGCAGGGAACCACGCTCCTGCGTGACGGGCAATTGACGGGTGCGGGACCGCCATATTCATATGGGCAGGTCGCGATACCGAATCCGACCTACGGAGATTGTTACGACGTGCAATTCTGGTCTGTGCAGGGACGGCGAACTGATGGAATGCAGGCGCTGGATGGCTTGTTCATCTGCGCCAGGCGGCATGTCGTGGAGTCGGTGCCGTTCGACGCCGAGACGTTCAAAGGCTTTCACATGTACGATCTGGACTTCACATTTCGGGCATACATGGCGGGGTACCGCATCTCTGTTGCGAATGATCTGTTTCCGATTCACGGATCGCACGGCGACAAGGGACAGGCATGGAAAGAAGACAAGGAGCGTTTCGAGAAGAAGTTTGCGGGCAAGCTCTATGCCCGCCCGTGGCGGCCGTTCAAGACGGCTGCGATGGCGGTGATGTCGAAGGCCGAAGTTGTCGATGTCATGACTCCTCTGCATTGGAGGTCAGCAAGCTCGTGATTTTGTCCTGGTCCGACATTCGAGGGCTCCGGATGTCGATGGCGGGCTGGAGCCATACGTGATTTGCCCCGCAGGAATCCGTGAAGCCTCCGGCTATAATCGCCCGGCCATGACGCAAACCTCTCCAGCAGTCTACAAGCGGGTCCTTCTCAAAATCAGCGGCGAAGGCTTTTGTCACGAGGGCGGATTCGGTATCGACCCGACGGAACTGGAGAATATCGGACGACAATGCACTCAGGTCGCCCAGATGGGCGTTCAATTGGCTGTGGTCGTGGGCGGGGGGAATTTCATCCGCGGCGCGACCTTTTCCGAGCAGGGCCACATTCCGCGGAGCACCGCCGACTACATGGGCATGCTGGCGACGGTGCTCAATGCCCTGGCGCTTCAGGAAATGCTGGAGAAGATGGGTCAGCCGACGCGGGTTCAATCGGCGATCGGCATCTACAGCGTGTGCGAACCCTTTATCCGCCGCCGCGCCGTGCGTCACCTGGAAAAGAACCGGGTGGTCATCCTCGCCGCCGGCACCGGCAACCCCTTTTTCACCACCGACACCTGCGCCGCACTCCGCGCCACCGAATTGCAGGCCGACGTTCTGCTCAAAGCGACCAAAGTCGATGGAATCTATTCGTCCGACCCCAAGAAGGACAAGGACGCGATCCTCTACAACGAAATCTCCTACGAACAGGTCCTGCGCGACAAGCTTCGCGTGATGGACCTCACCGCCATTACGCTGTGCATGGAGCGGGGGATTCCGCTCGTCGTATTCAACCTCAAGACGCCGGGGAATATCGCGCGCGTCATCCGTGGGGAATCGGTCGGCACGAAGATCACACCCAAGTAGAGGCCGCCAAAGGCCACAAATCGGGCATTTACCGGTCGTGTCGCGAGATCCTGGCCGACGGTGGGTGGAATCGCGGGTGCTGTTTACGCCATCGAATCCGGGTCAATAAACGCCCGCACGCGATCCATCACATCGATCAGAAAATCGTCGTCGCCCAGCTTGGCAATGAACGAAACACCCCGCTCTCGATAATCGAACGATTTCACCTGATGAGGGTACAGCCATCCGTCCCGCGTGAGTGCCGCGATCGGCGGCAATTTGACCATCAACTGCTGCCCCGCCAGCCTTTGTTCGGGGTGGTACTTGGTGGTTCCCGGAACGGCGATCGTAAATCCGGTGGCCTTTGAAAATCGAATCGTGCTGATCACCAGCGCATAATGGGGACCGGTTAGCTCATGACCGGCCGCGGGGGCGAGGTTGAGATGAATGATGTCCCCTCGATCGGGGTGGTAGGTGTGCTTGCTCAAATCAGTTCCCTGCCGACCCTGTCGGGCACCAGATCAGGACCGCATATGTCGGGTGTCACGCCCTCCAAGAGCTCTTGCTCAGTCCACTTTTTGCGTGCCTTTGCCCGGCGAATCGTGATCGTGCCGCCTTGCACACGGACTTTCACTGACTGGCCTGCCTTTAGCTTGAGCTGCTCGACACCCTCCTGCGGAATGCGCACACCAAGACTATTCCCCCACCGCGCGACCTTGCTGAGTTTTTCCACAGTTTCCGCTGCCACAGACGCCTCCAATGGGATATACATATGATATCTTTTGCTGCGCCGTGGTCAAGCACCCGAGGATAGAGAAGGAGGGCGCCCGGTCATGTTGACTATTAAAGCCCGAGGTTCGCGCGAGCGTACGAGATGCTCTGGCGGATGTCCCGCAGTTCCTGCTCGGCTTGCCGATCGAGTGGCAGACTGCTCGCCAGCGGGAAGGGTTCCTTCGACCCGTTTGATTTCACTGTCTGAAGCGTTCGCCCCAGGTCCCTCGCCGGGACGTCCGGCATCGTCGCCCAGTATTTTGGCCCGAGCACCGGCACGAGGAGCGGGTCCCGCGTGATCACCTCGTAGTTGAACCGCACCTCGGGGTGTGCCTCGCGAAGGACTTTCACCATCGCCGGCAGATCGAGAAAACCTTTGCCCAGCGGCATATCGGCGAAACGGAAACCCTCGGGGCACTCGCGCGCGGACTGGTCCTTGATGTGGGCGGAGAAGGCGTAGGGCGCGTAAGCGCGAGCGACTTCGAGCGGGTCTTCGCAGAGGGCGAAGCTGTTGCCCAGGTCGACGCAGACGCCAATCCATTCGCTGGAGAGTCGTTTGAGCGATTCGAGCCGCTCGGGGATGCGCTGGTCCTTGTGGTTTTCGACGGCCAGGCGCATGCGGTGCTTCGCGACGATCGGCTCGACTTTCTCCAGCGTCTCCATCGCTCGCTTCGACGCCTGGGCGAACTGCTCGGCGGCGGTGAAATACTCGTACCGTCGTCCCGGAAACACGACGCTGCGGGCCACCGCCGCGCCAGCCGCCTTGGCGGTGAGAAGCTGCTGCTCGAAGGTCTCGATCGACCGGCTTCCCAGCAGGACGATGCTCGCCTCGATGTACATGCCCCACTGCTCGGCCTTTTGCCGCAGCGCGGCGCAATAGTCGGCGTCGCGCGTCCCCAGCGGAAGCTGCATGCCGGCCAATCCCAGCTCGCGGCACTGGGCCAGAAAGTCCATGGGCTCCAATTTTTTGATCTTGAAGTGCACGTCCCAGGCGTTGCTGGCGATGCCCATGGAAGTCCGGGGCGTCTCGGGGAGGTCGCCGGCGCCGGCGAGAAGCGGCGCCGCGAGCGCGCCCGCCGCGACCCCAAGAAATCGCCTTCGATCAATCCAATTGTTCATCAAAACCTCCGTCATCCCGCCCCGGGAAGCGCAGTATAACGCCAACGCCCCACTTCGCGCGGATTTCCTTTCCACGGCCCTGTGACCTGGGCGGAGAGTTACCTATAATCGCGCCCAAGCTCATTTAAGGAACGATTCGAAGTGACCACGGCGACAGCCCCCGATACGACCGTCCCCCTGTTCGGCGGAAAACACCACTTTCTGCTCCGGCGCCTCCATTCGCTTACCGGAATAATCTTTGGTGGATACATCTGCATCCATCTGCTGGTCAACGCCACGCTCATCCAGGGCGGCAACATCTTTCAATTGCAAGTGGATAAGATTCACTCGCTGCCGTTCCTGTTCGGCATCGAGTGGCTGTTTATCTGCATCCCGATTATCTACCATACGATTTACGGCGCCTGGATCATCGTGACCGGCCAACCCAATACCGGCACGTATCCCTATTTGAAGAACACGTTCTATCTGCTTCAGCGGATCAGCGCGATCATCCTGGCGGCGTTCATCTTCTATCATGTGCTGTCGATGCACGGACTGTTTGGCCCGGCATTCGATCCGGCACACGCGACGCCGAGCGCGGCCGCGAATATCGACGCCCACTGGTTTGTCGCTTATCTGGTTTACCCGATCGGCATCATCGCGGCGTGCTTTCACACGGCCAACGGCTTCTGGGCCGCCGGGATTTCCTGGGGTTTGACCGTCAGCAAGGGCGGTCAGCGCCGCTGGGGCTGGGTCTGCCTGGCGATTTTTGCCGGCATGACGCTCGCCGGTCTGACCGCATTGGCCGCGGCCATCGCTCACCGAGCCTGATTATGGACAGAGCACTCATCGATCAATATGAAAAAGGCGGCGACGATCTGAAGATGGCCGTCCGCGGCCTCGACCGCCAGGACCTGGTGGCCTTTCCGGTTTCCGGGAGATGGTCCATTCAACAGTTGGTCATCCATCTGCTGGACAGCGACCTGATCCTGGCCGATCGGATGAAATGCGTCATCGCCGAGGAGAATCCGAAGCTCATGGCGTTCGACGAGAACCGGTTCGTCAAATTCCTTCATTATGACGAGCAATCGATCGATGACGCTGTTACGATTTTCGAGCTCAGTCGGCGGAACTTCGCGAAAGTGCTGAAGGAGCTTCCCGACTCGTCCTTCGACCGTGTTGGCACCCACAGCGAACGCGGCCAGATGAAGCTTTCGGACCTTCTCGCCGGCGCCGTCAATCATCTGAAACATCACCTGAAGTTTCTTGTCGAGAAACGCCAGAAGCTGGGAAAGTGACGTGGTGACAAAGGAGAGTGCTAAGTGCTGTGTTCTGAGTGCTGAGTGAGGGCGACTTTTGTTACTCAGCACTCAACACCCGGCACTCAGCACTGATTGAGAATGGCTTCATCCGCAAAAAAACGTGTCATCGTGGTCGGCGGTGGCCTGGCCGGGCTGGCTTGCACCGTCAAGCTCGCCGAAGAGGGCGTCGGCGTCGATCTGTTTTCCATGGTCCCTGTCAAACGCAGCCACAGCGTCTGCGCCCAGGGCGGAATCAACGCCTGCAACGACATCGCCCGCCAGCAGGGCTACAGCGAGTGGATGCATTTTGACGAGACGGTGCTCGGCGGCGACTTCCTGGCTGACCAGCCTCCCGTTCTTGAAATGGCCCAATGGGCGCCGCGCATTGTCGATCTGCTCACGCGCATGGGCGTCCCGTTCAACCGCACGCTCGAAGGCCAGCGGGAATTGCGACTGTTCGGCGGCAGCCTCTTTCGTCGAACGTTTTTCGCCGGCGCCACCACCGGGCAGCAGCTCCTCTACGCCCTCGACGAGCAGACCCGCCGCCGCGAAAGCGAGGGGCTGGTCAACAAGTACGAGTTCTGGGAATTCCTCTGGCCGGTCATCTACGACGGCCAGTGCGTCGGTATCGTCGCCCAGGACATGCGGACGATGCAGATCCGCGCGTTCCGCGCCGACGCGGTAGTCATGGCCACCGGCGGCAACGGGCTGGTCTTCGGCAAAAGCACCATGTCCGTCATCTGCACCGGCGGCGCCGTCTCACGTTGCTACCAGGCCGGGGCCAAATATGCGAACCCGGAGATGATCCAGGTGCATCCCACCGCCATCCCGGGCGAAGACAAGTGCCGCCTGATCAGCGAATCGGCCCGAGGCGAGGGCGGCCGCATCTGGGTCCCGAGGAAGCCCCACGACCTGCGTCAACCCAACAACATCCCCGAAGCCGAGCGCTATTACTTCCTCGAAGAGCGCTATCCAAAATACGGCAACATCGTCCCCCGCGACATCGCCACCCGCGAAATCTTCGACGTCTGCCAGCAGGGCCTGGGGGTGGGCGGCGGCAACATGGTCTACCTCGACCTCCGCGACGAGGTTCAGAAACGCGGCCGGCAAGCCATCCTCGACCGCCTCGAAGGCATCCTCGAAATCTACGAGAAGTTCGTCGGCACCGACCCGCTGGACGAGCCGATGAAGATTTTCCCCGCAGTCCATTACACGATGGGCGGCCTCTGGGCGGGTTTCACCAAGGACGAAAAGACCGGCGGCCTCAAGCCCGGCGCGCCCAACAACATGGCAACCAATATTCCCGGCCTCTACGCCATGGGCGAATGCTCGTTTGTCTATCACGGCGCCAACCGCCTCGGCGCCAATTCGCTTTTAAGCTGCATCTTCGATGGCCTGTTCGGCGCGCCGGGCGTCAAAAACTATTGCAATGACGCCGCCCGGATTCCCGCCGTTGACGTGCCGCAGACCAGCTACGATGCGATCGTCCAGCAGGAGCAGCAGAAACAAACCCAGCTTCTCGAACAGGACGGCAACGAAAACCCCTACCTGCTCTGGCAGGAAATGGGCAAGTGGATGACCGACTACTGCACCGTCATCCGCTACAACGAACGGCTCGACAAAGCGCTGGTCCGCTGCCACGAGTGGAAGGAGCGATACGGCAAGGTGAAGCTTTCGGACACCGGCATGTGGTCCAACCAGAACCTCTCGTTCACCCGCGCCCTGCGTGACATGATCGTGATGGCCGAGGCGATCCTGAAGGGAGCGCGCCTGCGCGACGAGTCTCGTGGCGCCCATTACAAGCCGGAGTTCCCCGAGCGCGACGACGCCAAGTTCCTCAAGACGACAATCGCCACCTACGATCCCGGCACCGACTCGAGCGACATTTCCTACGCCCCAGTCGACATCAGTCTGGTGACCCCGCGTCCTCGGACCTACGGCAAGAAGGCAGAGGCCGAAGAGGCCCGCGCCAGCCGCCGGGCGGGATAAGATCGAGCCATTTGGCCTGGTCGCGCTCAGGCCGGCAATGCCGCCGGCCCGGCGGGCAAGACCGGCCGCGGTGGTCGCAGCCACAACCGCAGGCGATCCAAATAGACGTAAATCACCGGCGTGGTGTAGAGCGTCAACACCTGGCTGAAAATCAAACCTCCGATGATGGCGATCCCCAATGGTCGGCGAAGCTCGGCCCCAATGCCCATCCCGATCGCCAGCGGAAACGCCCCGAACAGGGCCGCCATCGTTGTCATCAGGATCGGCCGGAAGCGGAGGATGCACGCCTGGAAGATCGCGTCGTCCGGAGACGTGCCCTGCTTTCGCTCGGCGTCGAGCGCGAAGTCGATCATCATGATTGCGTTTTTCTTGACGATCCCGATCAGCAGCAGGATGCCAATCAGGGCGATGATCGTGAGCTCAATGTGACAGATCAAAAGCGCCAACAGCGCCCCGACGCCCGCCGACGGCAACGTCGAAAGGATGGTGATTGGGTGCACGTAGCTCTCATACAGAATTCCCAGCACGATGTAGACCGCCAACAGCGCGGTAATCACCAGAATCAGCTCGGAGGCCTTGGAGTCCTGATAGGCCTGGGCGGTGCCGGAGAAGCTGCCGTGAATCGTCTGGGGAACCTGAAGCTCGCGCTCGGCTTCCTCGACGTGGGCCACGGCGTCGCTCAGGGAGACGCCGGGAAGCAGATTGAATGAGATGGTCGCCGAGGGGAACTGCCCGGAGTGGTTCACCGCCAGCGGGCTGGTCGAGGGGCCATAACGCGTAAAGGCGCTCAAGGGGACCTGCCCGCCGTTGGCTGCCGGAACATAGATCCCATCCAATGCATCGGGAGTCTGGGAAAACTTCGGGTCGACCTCCATCACCACGTGATACTGGTTCAGCTCGCGGTACATGGTCGAGACCTGCCGCTGGCCGAACGCGTCATACAGAATGTTGTCGATGAGCTGCGTGCTGATGCCCATGCGGCTTGCGGTAGTGCGATCGTAGGCGAGGGTGGCTTCGAGGCCGCTGTTCTGCTGGTCGGTGGTGACGTCGGCCAGGCCGGGAATTTTCCGCATTTTCTGGAGCATCTGCGGGGCGTATTCGTTGAGGTCGGCCAGGCTCTCGGATTGAAGCGTGTATTGATACTGGGCGCTGCTCATACGGCCGCCCATGCGGAGGTCCTGGTTGGCCTGAAGGACGAGCGTGGCGCCGGGAATGCGACCGGCCCTGGCCCTTAGCCGGACCATGACCTGATCCGCGGAGAGCTGACGTTCTTCCAGCGGCCTGAGGGCGACGAACATGCGGGCGGTGTTCGATTGATTCTGGCCGCCGGTGAACGCGACGACGTTGTCCACCGCCGGATCGCTGGAAAGCGCGATCGCGTATTGGGTCAGCAGCCGGTCCATCGACTGGAACGACGTGTCCTGGTCCGCCTGGATCGCTCCCATGAGGCGCCCCGTATCCTGCTGGGGAAAGAACCCCGTCGGCATGACCGTGTACAGGTAGATGGTGAAGCCAATCGTGGCAAGTGTGACGATGAGCATGAGCGGCTGATGCCGCATCACCCAGGAAAGCGATATCTCGTATTCCCGCAGAAGCCAGTTGAAGGCCCGTTCGCTGGCCTGATAGAGCCGGCCGTGACGCTCCTCCTCGCGGGATTTCAGCAGCTTGGCGCACATCATCGGCGTTGCCGTCAATGAGACCAGCAGCGAGACGACGATCGCGGCCGAGAGAGTCACGGCAAACTCGCGCAAGAGCCGTCCGACGATCCCGGCCATGAGCAGAATGGGAATGAACACCGCCACCAGCGAAAGGCTCATCGACAAAACGGTGAACCCGATCTCGCGCGCCCCCAGCAGCGCCGCCGCCATCGGCTTCATCCCCTGCTCGAGGTGGCGGGAAATGTTCTCGATCACCACGATCGCATCATCGACGACGAAGCCCGTCGCGATCGCCAGCGCCATCAGCGAAAGATTGTCGATGCTGTAGCCGCACAGATACATGACCCCGAACGTCCCCACCAGCGATACCGGCACCGCGATGCTGGGAATGAAGGTCGTGCGCACGCTGCGCAGGAACACGAAAACCACGAGAATCACCAGCAGGGTCGACACGCACAGAGCGACTTCGACATCGTGGACCGAGGCACGGATGGTGGTCGTGCGGTCCATGGCGATCGAGAGCTTGATGCCGGCGGGGATTTCGGCCTGAAACTGCGGCATCATCGCGCGCACACGATCGACCGTGTCGATGATGTTGGCGCCGGGCTGTCGGAAGATGACCAGTGAAACCGACTTCTTATCGTCGTAAAGGCCGGCGGTGTGAGTGTCTTCCAGCGAATCGACCACGGATGCCACGTCGCTCAGCCGAACCGGCGCGCCGTTGCGATAGACGATCACCAGCGGCTGGTATTGGCTGGCCTGCATCAACTGATCCGTCGCGTTTACGGCCTCGCTACGGCTCCCGTTCTGGAACCAGCCCTTGGGCGAGTTGGCATTTGAAGCTGCCAGCGCTGCGCGCACGTCTTCCAGGCTCATCTGCCGCGCGTTCAGCCGCGACGGGTTGATTTCCACCCGGACCGCCGGCAGCGCGGCGCCTCCAACTGTCACCTGCCCGATTCCCTGGATTTGCGAAAGCTTCTGCGAGAGGATCGACGATGCCACATCGTACATTCGCGCGCGGTCGTAGGTGTCGCTGGTGAGGGCGATGATGAGGACCGGCGAGTCGGCGGGATTGACCTTTTTGTAAGTCGGATTATTGGGGAGGTTCGTTGGGAGATACCCGCGGGCGGCGTTGATCGCCGCCTGCACGTCGCGGGCGGCGGCGTCGATGTTGCGATTCAGGTCGAACTGCATCGTGATCGACGTCGACCCCAGGTAGCTGGTCGAAGTCATCTCATTGATGCCTGCGATGCGCCCGAACTGCCGCTCGAGCGGCGTCGCCACCGCCGAGGCCATCGTCTCCGGGCTGGCACCCGGCAATGCCGCCTGCACGCTGATCACCGGAAACTCCACCTGCGGCAGCGGCGCAACTGGAAGAAAGAAGTAGGCTAGCGCCCCAGCCAGGGCGACGGCGATCGTCAGCAGCGTCGTCCCGACCGGCCGTCGAATAAAGGGCGACGACAGGCTCACGCCACCCCCTCCGCCCCGGCCGGCAGGGCGTCGCGGATCGGCCCGCCCGAAGTTCGCTTTCCAAACGCCTTGGCGAGCCGGTCAAACCAGAGATAAATGACCGGCGTGGTGTAGAGCGTGAGGACCTGGCTGAAGATCAACCCGCCGATGATCGTGATCCCCAGCGGCCTGCGCAGCTCCGCGCCGGTTCCGGCGCCCAGCGCCAGCGGCACTCCGCCGAATAGAGCCGCCAGCGTCGTCATCATGATCGGGCGGAAGCGAAGCAGGCTCGCCTCGAAAATCGCGTCGACCGGCGACTTGCCGTCCTGTCGCTCGGCCTCCAGGGCGAAGTCGATCATCATGATCGCGTTCTTCTTCACAATGCCGATCAGCAGGATGATCCCGATCAGCGCGATGACGCTGAGTTCCGAATGGCACAGAAGCAGCGCCAACAGCGCTCCCACGCCCGCCGACGGCAGCGTCGAGAGAATCGTAATCGGGTGAATGTAGCTCTCGTACAACACGCCAAGCACGATATAGACGGTGATCAGCGCCGCCAGGATCAGCAGCGGTTCGTTGGTGAGCGACGCGCGGAACGCCTGGGCCGTCCCCTGGAACTCCGCCTGCATGCTCAGCGGCATGCCCAGGTCCTGCTTCACTTTTTCCAGCGCATTGACCGCCTGACCCAGTGAGACGCCGGGCGCCAGGTTAAATGAAACCGTGGTGACCGGGAACTGCCCCTGGTGGTTGATCGCCAGCGGCACGTTGTTCTCTTCCATCTTCACGAACGCGCTCAGCGGCACCGCGCCGCTCTGCGGCGAGCGGACGTAAATGTGGTCGAGGTCCTGCGGTCGCTTCTGGAATTCCGGCAACACTTCCAGCACGACGTGATACTGGCTCAACTGCGTATACATCGTCGAGACCTGCCGCTGGCCGAACGCGTCATAGAGCGCGTCGTCGACCATCTGCGGCGTGATGCCCAACCGGCCGGCGGTGTCGCGGTTGATGACCAGGTCCGTCTCCAGACCCTGGTTCTGCTGATCGCTGGCGACATCGCGCAGCTCAGGGAGTTCCTGGAGCTTCTGGATCAATCGCGGTACCCAGAGCGCCAGCTCCTTGGCGTCGGGGTCTTCCAGGCTGTACTGGTACTGCGTCCGGCTGACCCGGTCCTCAACCGTCAGGTCCTGCACCGGCTGCATGAACAACGTGATGCCCTCGACCTTATCGAGCTCGGGCTGAAGCCGGCGGATCACGTCGCTGGCGTTCTCGACACGCGTGCCTTCGTACAACTTGAATTGCCCATCAAAGCTGACGAGATGCCCCAGATTGTCCAAACTGAGATCGAATTCTTTGATCGGCTTCAGGTTGATCTGAATGCGACCGCTGTTGAGGGTTGTATTGGTGCCGTCGACCCCGATGAAGGATGAAAGGCTCTCGACCGCCGGATCCTGAAGAATCACGTTGGCCAGGGCCTGCTGCCTTTGCGACATCGCCTCGAAAGACACGGTTTGCGGCGCCTCGGAGACGCCCATGACGACGCCGGTGTCCTGCACCGGGAAGAACCCTTTGGGAACGTAGATGTACAGCAGGATGGTCGCGATCAAGGTGAGGACCGCGACGATCAGCGTCTCCGTCTGATGGCGCAGGACGAAAGCGAGCGTCTTGCCGTAGGTGTTGATGATCCACTGAAATGCGTGCTCGGAGGCGCGATAGAGCCGGCCCTGCTGCGCTTCGGGCTTGTGCCGCAGGAGCTTGGAGCACATCATCGGCGTGAGGGTGAGCGAGACCACCGCCGACACCAGGATCGTCACCGCCAGCGTCACGGCAAACTCGCGGAACAGCCGGCCCACCACGTCGCCCATGAACAGCAGCGGGATCAGCACCGCAATCAGGGAAACACTCAGCGAAACGATGGTGAACCCGATCTGCGCCGAACCTTTGAGCGCGGCTTCGAGCGGCGGATCGCCCGCCTCGATGAACCGCGTGATGTTCTCGATCATCACGATCGCATCGTCGACGACGAACCCGGTCGAGATCGTCAGCGCCATCAGCGTCAGGTTGTTCAGGCTGTAGCCCAGCAGGTACATCACCCCGAAGGTCCCGATCAGCGACAGCGGAACCGCGACGCTGGGAATCACCGTGGCGGAGATGTTGCGCAGGAAAACGAAGATCACCATCACCACCAGGGCGATGGTCAGCATCAGCTCCCACTGAACGTCGGCAACCGAGGCGCGGATGGTGTTGGTGCGGTCGGTGAGGATGTCGATCTTCACCGAGGACGGCAGCGACGTCTTGAGCGTCGGCAACAGCCGCTTCACACGATCGACGACGTCGATGATGTTGGCCCCCGGCTGCCGCTGGATGTTCATGATGACGGCAGGCGTCTTGTTCATCCACGCGGCCAGCTGCGCGTTCTCCGTCGCGTCGATCACGTTGGCCACGTCCGACATGAGCACCGGCGCGCCGGCGCGGTACTTCACCACGAGCGGTTTGTATTCGTCGCTGGAGAGAAGCTGGTCGTTGGCGCCGATGGTGTAGGATTGCCGCGCCCCGTCGAGCACGCCCTTGGCCTGGTTGACGTTGGACGCCGCGATCGTCGATCGCAGGTCATCGATGTTTAAACCGTAGGAAGCCAGGAGCGTCGGGTTGGCCTGAATGCGGACCGCCGGCTTCTGGCCGCCGCTGATGCTGACCAGCCCCACGCCGGACTGCTGCGAGATCTTCTGGGCCAAACGCGTATCGGCCAGGTCTTCGACCTGCGCCAAGGTCATCGTGTCGGAGGTCAGGGCCAGCGTGAGGATCGGCGCGTCGGCCGGATTGATTTTGCTGTAGATCGGCGGGTTCGGCAGGTCTTTGGGCAGGTAAGTTCCGGCCGCGTTGATGGAAGCCTGCACTTCCTGCTCGGCAACGTCGATGTTCAATTCAAGCGTGAACTGAAGCGTTATGACCGACGCCCCGGCAGAGCTGGTCGAGGTCATCTGGTTCAGCCCCGGCACCTGCCCGAACTGGCGTTCCAGCGGAGCGGTGACCGATGACGCCATCACTTCCGGGCTGCCGCCGGGATAGAACGTCTGCACCTCGATCGTGGGATAATCGACTTCCGGGAGGGCGGAGACCGGCAACTGCTTGTAAGCAACGATCCCGACCAGCAGGATCGCCACCATGAGCAGCACGGTGGCGACGGGGCGGAGGATGAACAGTCGCGAAGGGCTCATTATCCGCCCCTCCTCCCGGACCTCCCGCCGGGCCGTCCGGAATTGGCTGGGCGGCTGGTGGGTCCGCGGCCGCTGGCCGGCCTGGAGGTTGCCGCCGGCCGTTGCATCGAGACGGTCACCGCGGTGTTCTGCTGGAGCTTGTCGACGCCGTCGGTTACGACCACGTCGCCAGCTTGGACGCCGTCCGCAATGACGATCTGATCGCCTTCCTGGTGGCCAACGGTGACGTTGCGCAGCTCGACGGTTTGTTCCGGCTGGC
>Ga0210396_10004732_pt1 | contig 13251 bp, 18 predicted proteins | sample IncBWH17OmetaG_FD_155466 | JGI IMG/M metagenome (GOLD analysis project Ga0210396, IMG submission 155466) | Forest soil microbial communities from Barre Woods Harvard Forest LTER site, Petersham, Massachusetts, United States - Inc-BW-H-17-O ...
GTGGAGGGGTGGGGTCGGAGGGCGTGCGCGCAGGCCGGGGGCGTTTCTCGGCGGGTGTTTTCGGGACCGGCGTGTGGCAGAGGAATTGGCTCACGCGCTCGTCGTTGGACCTGTCCGCCTCATTCAGATGAGCTGTGGAGCAGTAAGCTATTCACCTTGTGGGCATCAATTGTCACGTCCCCTCCGCGTTTCTTGAAAGAGGCATCGCGTTCAGAGTCGGCGTAAAATAACCACCACTCCTTGGATCGCGAAGACGGCACACCAACTATCTCTGTAGGCTGATACTCGGCCTTCCGGAAATGTATATAGTAGGTCCAGTCGTCTTCAATCAGACCCACGACAGTTGTAACGCCATTAGCATCAGTAGGCGAGCCTGAACCATCTTCAGTACCCGGAAATAGACGGTTATTGTGATAATGCCCATAGCCATTAACCGAGACCCTTACACCTTGAGCCGGTAGGGCGGTTTCGCTGTCGATGACCTTAAAAGAATAGTTCACCCGCGAATCGGGAGTACAAGCTGTGGTCACCGCACATAGTACGACGGCCCCGGCATAGCTGGCTACTCTCATGGGGAACTTCGTATTCGTCAAGTTACGCCGCCTTGCTTCCCAAAAGGGCTTTTGTCGGCGGGTGCCTTCGGGACCGGCGTGCCGCATTCCGGGCAGGTGCCGCTCACATTCCCGGTCAAATCGTAGCCACAGGTTAGGCAGAGGGATCGCTTGCGACGATGGGTCTGGCGACGATGGCGGAATATCCAGACCACAGGCAGCGGCAGCGAGACCGCCAGCAGACACCAGTAGGGAATGATGATGCCGACGTACCGGGAGCGGATCACGTCCGGACGAGTGGGTCCGAAGACGCCAGTAGCGGTGTCCCATTGCGGTCGCAGGTTCGCCGGGAAGCCCATCTGTGGACCGCTGGTGCCTAAAAGTTGAGATTTCAAGGTCCACTGGCCCGGCTGCTCGTCCCAGGTGCTGTCGAAGTTTGGCGTGTTGACTTCAACCCAGGTCGAGGCCCACCGCAGAAAGCCGTCTTCCGACCAAATCTGCCAATTGACCCAATACCAGTCCTTGCCGTAGCTCGAAAACGCTGTGTGCTCGCAGAAGGATTCCCGCCCGAGGCTCACCGGCCAAAGGATCAGGACGGCCGTGCAAAGTAGCAGCGAGCCGGCAGCGGCGAAGGTGAACAGCCGGCGTTTCACGCGGCGGCCCCCTTAAGTGGCAGCGACGTTCCACACTCAGAGCACACTCCGCTCGTGTTCCCGGTCAGATCATAACCGCATCGACGGCATTGGCCCGGCAGACGGATTGGATGGACCCACCAGCGATAGAGCCACGCGCAAGGAAGCAGCAAAAACAGAACGATCAGGGACCAGGACGGAATCAAAAGGCTGAAGTAGCCTGCCGCTGTCGGATCGTCGGCCGGTGACTTGCCGTATGAGAATCCCAGTGGCAACTGATACATGGGATAGGCCCAGGCGGTGTCCCATTGTTTGCCGGGAGCGGCCCTCAGTCCTCCGTCCGGTGTGCGGACACCACCCCAAACGTCAATGCCCCATGCCCGCGTGAAGCTGGTGATTTCGTAGCAATGGTGCGAGCTGTAGAATTTGGTGCCTTTTGCATATGGAAGAAAAAACCACGCTGCAACGACGGCGACGCAGAGCAGCAGCGAAATCGCGGAAGCGGCGGCGAACAGGCGGTGGCGCACGGCGACATCTTACCCGACGGACGCCGCGGCTGGGAAAACGTTGCGGCAAATCGGCGAGAACAAAAATCGGCGGAGTTGGCGGGACAACGCGAGGATTGGACCCGCTCAACAAAGACCCTCGCCCAGAGCTTCGATTAGAAATGGAACGGTACGCGGCGCCGCCGACCGGGGCGCGTTATGCAATTAAACCGCCCCGCCCGCGACTCTCTCATGGGCGTGTTGCCGGCCGAAGGCGGGCAGCGCTCGACTGACCATTGATATCGAAGGAGGCTCGAATGAGAGTAACGTTGTTTCTCGCACTGTTGTCCACCGTTCTGGTCGCCGCGGATAAGCACAAAGACACTGGCGCCCAGGATCGCCAGAAACTCCAGGGAACCTGGCAATTCCTACAGGAACTACATGGCGATTCCGACACCAGCGATGAGGGGAAACATTGCCAGTTCATCTTCGACGGCGATAAGTTCACCGTCAAAAAGGTCGACAAGGCGATCCTTGAGGGCACATTCACGATCGACGCCACCAAGTCGCCGGCCCAGATCGATTTGAAGGTCCTCAAGGAAGACGAGGACGAGCGCACCGGCCAAACGTCTCTGGGGATCTACCAACTCGACGGCGACAAGCTGAAACTGTGTGCCTGCGAGCCCAGCCGCGACGTGCGGCCGGTTGAATTTGTGACGAAGGGGACGGATTTCGTGATGGTTGTGATGGAGCGGGTGAAGAAGTAGAGCTTGGAATAGGGGCGTTTCGTGCAGATCGGCTCGCACACCGTTCACATTTTACAGTCTGATGGGTTACGGTGGCCTACGCCAGCGAATACCGGCTTCCCTTCTCACCGCCGCCCAATGGCGTGCGCTTGAGCTTGCGGGCGTTCACGAGTATCGAGAGGGTGTTGTCGGCCTTGCCGCTCCGGCCTTCGCTGATCCAGTGAGTGTTGATTTCTCTGGTGGTGGGGCGCTTGTTCTGCTTGACGAAGTTCAAGATCAACTCATTGCCGCTGACGGCGAACTTCCGGCGTTTGCGTTTCCTGGCTGGCCGAGCAGCAACATCGGCCGAAGGGACGGTGACCGTGGTCGCCGCGGGACGGACGGCTTGCCCGCCGTTCTGTCCGAGCATCCCGCTGATCTGATCGAGCGTCTGGTTGATGTGACCCAGAACCTCGACGTGCTTTTGCTTCTCTTCCACCAACTTCCGAACGTGTACCGCGATATCAATCCCTCGTGCCATCGGTTGTTCCAAGTCCCCCTGACTGACCGGAGAAGATAATCGGGATGCGTGGCACAAACAAGCTACCAATCTGGCATCGAATGCAACTATCTAAGGAATCAGTTCCTCCGCCCGTCAAAATGCGTAATTGATTCCGGTAATCAGAGTGGGCCAAGGAGCAGGGCTCCCCCAGGTCGTAAATTCCGGCCCAAAACGCGTCAAGATATATGAACGGTTTGGGCAATCCGAGCAGTTCGTCTACCCCATAGTCTCTTCCCTCCGACGTCAAGGGCGGTCGGCCCACCTGGATCGAACCACCGCATTCATCTCGCCCCGCGCATGGGGGACGGTCCATCCTAAAGGAGCGTCCCGCATGAGCGCTGTTCCCGTATCTTCTGACCCCGTTGCCTGGCAGGCCAACTTCCTGGCTGTCCTGCCCGCTATTCAAACCCACGCCAGAATCCGCTTCCGCCACCTTCGTCCCGAGCCCCGCGAGGAAGCCGTCCAGGCGGCCATTGCCTCGGCCTGTCTGTCCTATCAGCGTCTGGCCTCTCAGGGAAAGCTGCATGCCGTGCGCCCATCGTCCCTGGCCGACTTTGCCGTGAGGCGCGTCCGCAGCGGCCGGATGGTCGGTTGCCGGCAGAACTCCCGTGATCTGCACAGTCCCCTCACCCAGGGCAAGCACCGGATCTGTCTGCACAGCCTCACGCCGGACAAGCGGGATGCGTGGCAGGCGGCGCTGGTCGAATCCAAGCGGGTGCCGCCTGCGGACCTGGCCGCCTTCCACATCGACTTTGCCCAGTGGCTGGAGGGCTTTGCACGGCGGGACCAGAGGATCATCAGCGCCCTGGCCAGTGGGGAAGCGACATCGGCGGTGGCGGGGCGGTTCGGTTTGACGGCGGGGCGGGTGTCGCAGCTGCGGCGACGGTATGAGCAGAACTGGCTGGTGTTTCAGGGAGAAGTTGAATCAACCGTTGCCGTTTCTGCGTGACGTGCCATACATGGCGGCGAATCGGTATTGGATGGAAGGAAGGGCGTTTATCCAGCGCCCTTGCTTTAGCCATCAAACAGGTTGCGATGGCCCTCGGCATCCCTTCCTGCAAGTTTAGTTGCCGGGCTCGTTCGCTCCCGTCTGCCCGTACAATGCATGTAACGACGCCAACACCGTCGGGAGCGACGAGGAGGCTTCTCTTATGGCAAGCTCAATCACAAAGCCAGAATCAACGGAGATCCCCCAGTGCGACCGCGGCCGCAAGATTCTTCTCCAATTGGTCCGCACGGTCGACGCGACCGGCGGCGTGGTCCGCCACGAAGACGGGTGCTATTCGCCTGTCGCCGATCCGGAGTGGATCGATCTGGGAGACGCGTACGCGGAAGCGTGCGCATTCTTGGGCCATGAAATCGTGCTCGCGGAGCACCGTTTCGAGTGCGATCAACCGGTCAGTGACACAGATTCGCGATGAGTGCCGGCGCGCCGGGCAACTCCGTTACCTATCACCTCAATTTCGACCGGATGTCGACGGCGAGTTGAAACACCGGGACGGGCGGGCCGCAAGATCGCCCCTTCTTTTTAGCCATTACCGATCGCCGGTCGGCCTGATGTTTCTGTTGATCCTTCTGAAGCCATCGGGCTGCCAGCGAACGCGCCGAAATCACAACTCAGTGTTGGTCCAGCCGACGCATCAGCCGCAGCGCTTCCTGGAAGAACCGCTGGATTCGGGTCCGGCGTTCTGTACCCAGGTCCGCGATCACGGCTTGCAGATCGGATTCGATATCGTGCGAACTGGTGTTGACCGGCAGGAACAGCTTGTAGTGCTCGACCCGCAGCGCCCTGGCGAGCCTGTCCACGACCTCAAAAGACGGGGCTTTGATGCCGCGTTCGATGGCCCCCAGATGCTTGTAATCGATGCCGACCTGACGCCCGAGCTCTTCCTGCGTCAGCCCTTTGGCGTCGCGTAGCTCCCGGAGCCTCTGCCCGAATGTCTTTTTGAGGTTCGCCACTGCTTCACCCTTCGGCGGGGCAAGCTACGGAGGGCCAAGGACACCTGAAACAGTCTCAAAGAATCCATATTGAAATCACGTCTTTGCGGAGGTATGGTGCCGGTGACCCTGAATGACTCTTTGGGACCGACCTTGCCGGTCGGCACCACTGCCGATGAAACCGCAGAACAACCCTTCGACGAACGTGCGAGCTGGGGTTCTGGTCACGATCAGTGTTCTAATGTTCCTCGCGAGCGGCGCCGTGCTCGTGTGCTCGCTGGTCGAGGCACGGGCAATCACCGCTTCTTCCCGCAGAGTCGAAGCCGCGTCGGAGCGATTGCAGCAGTCATCAGCGTCGGGGGATGCCGAGCAACGTCGACGCAATGCCGCCGGAGCATTCGATCGTGCAAAGACGATCGCGGGAAGCGACGAGAAGCTGTCGCGATTGCTGCTTCTGAATGCGGTCAATCAGGATCCATCAAACCCCGAATACCTCACCGCCTATGCCGAGGCGGTGCTGAGCGCCGGTGACGTGACCCCGGCCGACTTAGAGCGCGCCAGGAATGTGGTGGAACTGGCCGTTTATCAGCAGCCGGCCGAACGAGTTGAATCGACGCTCAACCTGCTGGACCGCCTTTCCGAGACGTTCCAAAAGTCGCTCGGCGGTCGCCCGGCGACACGGACAGCGTCGCCGGCGGCGACGATTCCCACGCACGGGCGAGATTACGGCGATGAGTTCAGCAAGCTGAAAGTGGTCGATTCCGCCACGTGGACGGACGCGAACAAGATTGCTGCCCATGTTGAATCTCTTCGCGCGCTGGCCACAGATCTTGCAGATGATGATGAAGCAGGCCCCGATGACGCCGCGCTCCAGACGCAATTGCAGGCCGAATTGGACCGCTGGAGCTCGATTCAGCGAATCAAGGCCCGATGTGATTACGTCGACGCCTGCCTTCGGAAACTCGACAGCGGTTCGGTTGATCTGGCGTCGGACACGGCCGTCTCTATCCTTCAAGCCGCAGACAATGCCCTGCTTCAGTTCTGGGGCGAGGACTTCACGGGTTTGCCACGTCCGTTGACGGACAAAATCACGGCGTATCCGGCCAGAATCTCCAGCTTGTCGGCCACGGTTGCCGCAGCTCGCTCAAGACCCGTACTTGATCAGATGAAAACGGCATCGGCATCGGCCCTGGCGTCGGCTGCCGAGTGCGACAAGCAGGAAGAGGCGTGTCGGATCCTGGAGCGGCAGATCAAGGAGATAAACAATCTGTACCCGAGGATCACGGCGCCGGCAGGCCGTGCTGAGGCCGACGGGATTATCGAGGCCCTCGCCAACGCGACCCGTGACCACCGCAAGGCGCAGTACAACGCCTACCAGAAGTGGGCGTTGGATAAGTGCGAGGTGGCGTTCAAACACTGGGATCATTTACACGTCTATACCAGCGCCACGAACGCGAAAGAGATCTACGACCAAGACAAACTGTATGAGGTCGATCCCGGTCTTCTGAGCCCCGAAGTCGGTCGCCTCCACGGTGACGTGCTGAACAAGCTGTTCCCCAACATGGACCCGCCGGTGCAGGTGGAAATGTGGCGTAAAACTCAGCAGCAGAAATGGGGCCTGGACAAGTTCTGATCGACCTGGCGCTCAATGTCGGCGGACGAGGATGATTATGAAGCAGCGCTGGATGAGAAGGACAGGCTGGGTCGCGACGCTGGCCGCTTTTGGGCAAATCCTTGTCGGACCGATTCCGCTGCAAACCTTGTGGGCAAAGCCCGGACCCTCAACGGCCGTAGCCGTCCGGGCTACCCAGCCGCTTGGCCCCACGAGCCGCCATGCGCCGAACCTCGGATCAGCCCTCACCGGATCGATGTCGGCTACCGGCGCAGCACTCGCGAAGGCAGACGTTGCCTTGGCCCGCTCACTGATCACACCGAACCTGCTTCGGGGTGACGTTTCCGAGCGTCTGGTGAATGAGACCCTTTTGCGGCAGCTCCAGGGGAGTGGCAATTGGCACATGATCCGGCCGCGGCTCGGATCGCAGGGAATTGACGGGATATTGGTCAGGTTCGACGCCCGTGGTGATCCCCGTCAGATCATGGTGGCCGAAACCAAGTACAACACCAGCCGGTTGGGAATGACCGCGGATGGCGTGCAGATGGGCGGCCCTTGGCGGAGAAGCAGGCTCAGAGCGCTTGCAGGGCGGTACAGCGAGGTCGCGGAGGAGGTAGACGCCGGCCGGGTCACCTTTGAAGCTGCAGGGCGCATGCTGTCGCCGCACAACCAGCTTGATATCCCGCTGCCCGGTGGGCGGACCGCCAGAGCGTGGCGGGATCGCAACGGGCCCTGGAAAATTGACGTCGACGGGGCAGCGCCCCGGGACGTGCGATCGCAGGCCGTCAAGCTCGCAACCCTGCTCAACGGCGCCGCCGAGGGCCGAATCTCATATCACCCCCGTGTTTTTGAGGTGAAGCCCGCCGGCAAACACCTGCTGGTTTTGGTGCATGACACCGCAGTGCTCGAAACTGGTGCGCAGCGGCTCTCGCAGTTGCCTGTCACCGGGCGGTTCACGATTTCCTTGACGGGACGCGAGGGTATCCGGGCAGACTTGAACCTCCAGCAAGAGATGGTTCGCGTGCTTCAACGAAAGATGCCTCACTTTTCGGATGAAGACGCGATGGCACTGGCAGCCGCCGTCTCGCTGGAACCTGAGGCGGCCGGCCAGCGCGGTTTGCTACTCGGAGGTGTCGATCATTTCGCAGCTCCCGCCGTGGCAGCCGGAGTTTTTGCCGCCGCTGTCGACCCGCTGATTAACGTTGCATCTGAATGGTTCACGACCGGCCAGCTACGGGCGGAGCCGGGGCTGCTTGCCGGCTCTGCGGCCATGGCGTTCGGATCGACAACCATCGGCGTTGCAACCGGCGAGGGCGTCGTCCTGCTTGGCACCCGCAACGCCGTCCTGTACCAGTTTGCCAGAAGCGCTGCCGGGGCATTGGGACTTCCCACGACGTCCATTTTCACCAACGCCACCGGAGGAATGGTCGGTGCGGGAGTCTCGTCGGTGGCCTATGCGATCGTTGCCTACGAATGGGGATGGATGGATGCTCAGTCTGCCCGCCGTGCCGCGCTCACCGGCGTGATTGCGGGATCGGCAAGTACAATTGCGTTTGCCGGAACTATGACGCTTGTAGCCGCCCTTGGCACCGCTTCCACCGGCACGGCGATCTCGACTCTGTCTGGCGCGGCCGCGACCAGCGCATCGTTCGCGTGGCTCGGGGGCGGATCTGTAGCAACGGGCGGTGGTGGGGCAGCCTTCGGCAGCATTGTTCTGTCCGGGGGTGTGGTGGCTGTCGGTCTGGTCGTTGGTTTGGGTGTCGCGTACGCCTTCCACTACCATGACACCGTGAAGGAAAGCGAACGCATCCTGCTGACGATCCAGGATCTCAAGTCTCGCCCCGATTTGTCTGAGGGCCGATTCAATCCGCCGCCCAGGTAATAGCGTCGTACAGCCGGCGAGGATGGGTGCCAAATCCGCGGCCTTTCTTAATTTTGCGCCGCGGCTGCTAACGCAATCAGCCGTGGCTCTGCCGACTCACCTGTTCAAGGGCGGCACCCCGCTGGCCGCCGCCGTGGTCGAGCTGCGCCGCGGTGCTGGCATGGCCCACGGCGGCTGACCCAGGCGGTAGGGCGGCAGCAGAACTTTGTCGGACGAATCGAAACCGGCCAGCGGCGGATCGACCTGGTGAACTGGGTGGCGATCTGTCGGGCCTGCAAAGTCGATCCGGAGATCGAGATCGCAAAGCTGGTGAGCAGATCGTTTCGCTCGTGCCACAGCGCCGCCATCTGTCTCGGCCTGGCCAAGATCGAAACCAACTTAGCTGAAGCAAAGCCGGTGAAGAATGAGATCACCGATCTCATCAAACGGATTAGAAAAGCCGTTTCACATATCTCGCCCTAAACGCCGCAGAGTTTGGAGACATCACCCCGGCGCCGGATGAGTGATCGCCGGCGAGAACGAATCGATGTCGTCACTCGGCTCCGGCAGGTCACAGGCCACCCGGCGAACGGTGGCTCAATTCAGGCACCGGCGGTCGAGGTCGAGACTTCGCGGATTGCATCAATGGCGGTCGCGCGGATCGCCGCGTGCTCCCATTGATTCGTGGAGACGAAGCGGAGTTCGCAGGCGGCTTGCTCGCCGCCGATTTGCGCCAGACCCAGGATGGCGGCGCGGCGCGCGGTGCCCAGGAAGAAGCCGTGCTCGTTGCGAACGACTTCCAGAAGAGCCGGGACGATCCGGGGATCGGGCAACAAGGCCAGGGCGCGGATGGCTTCGGCGCTAGTTTCGGCGATCGGGTCATTGATGGCGTTCAGTAACGGCACGACGGCGCGCAGATCGCGCAACTGGCCGAGACTGTGGGTTGCGGCGGCGCGCACCACGCTGTGGAAGTACCCGTCGCGGTTATCCAGAACCTCGATTAACGGCTCGACAACCGCGGCACTGCTGAATGAGCCCAGGGAAAGGGCGGCCTCGCGAGCCACATCCGCGTCGGCGTCCCGGAGGGCGACGATCAGTGCCGGCAGCGCCGCGACATCCGCCAAGCGACCCAATGCCGTGGCAGCCGCGGCGCGTCGCGCCGAATCGGGGGATGCGAGTTCCTTGAGCAACGACTGTAGGCCTTCCGCTTTGGGATGGACGGCGGCGAGCACGGCTCCGCTGTTGTCCGCGGGCTGGGACTTTGTGGCATCGGTTGCAGCGCTTGCGACCGCCGTCTGCGACTTGGTTTCGGGCGAGGCGACCTTGGAATTGGGGCTGGGGTTCGAGGTTGAGGTGGCTGTGGACATGAATCATTCTCCATAAGAAAAGACGCATCAGGGTTAATGAACACTCGACGACCATAGCACGATTGCGGCTGGCAATAGGGCCGGCGGGCTCCGGATTTGAGTTCTTTGCTCAATGATGATTCGGAATAAAGCCCGATCACGGTCGCGCCAGGCCGCTTTTCCACTGCTTTTCGCCGATGAGCAAAACAATTTAGCAATTGCCGTCCATTTGGTGATTTCCGGCTCCGGCACTTCAGGCATTTCAAACCTCCGGATCGACCGGCACCGGCGGCGGCCGCCTGGGTCTCGCCGTCGGATCTGCTCCGGCTCCGGCACCGGCGTCGGTGGGGCCCACAATAATGATGCCGGTGTTGATCCCCCTCTTGTCAGACGTGACGGGCAAGTGCGGGCAGCACCACGAGACGGCCAGCTAGGGCTTCATTTCTCGTTCATCACTTCAAGTTGGTCCAGACGATTGATAACAATCTCAGGGCGTCCCCGATAAAGTTGCAGCTCTCCCGTGATCCGAACCTCTGAGCCGCCCAGCGCCTTGGCGACGTCGCCCCCGTACTTTTGGTCGAATGCCGGACCCTGCGGCGGGAAGATGACCGCGTAAAACCGGCTCTTGTCCGCGTCGACAAACTCGATTCGCATGACGCTACCGGTTCTGCTCCACTGGGCGCTGGCGACGGTGCCGGAGACGATCACCTCAGATCCCATTGCCGCTTTGAGCGAGGCCGGGTCTTTGAGGTCAACTGTGACCGGCCGGCTTGCTAGCTCGCTGGGCCGTGACTGTGCCACCGCGGTGGATGCAGCGCCGGCAAAGCACCGGTTCAGCAATACGCCCAGCCTGACCCCACCTTTCTCCAGCTGCTCGTCGACGATATCCGCCGCTCGGTCGACATACGCTTGATCGAGCTTCGGTGGTGGTCCGTGAGCGGGAACGCCTCCGTACACGACTGTCCGAGCCACGTCGTGGCTTTCGTTGGCCCAATCCTGGGCCGTCCCCCTGGCCCACCGCACGGCTTGCTCCGGGCTGATTCTGTCGTTCAGGGCCATCGCGTATTGCAGGATCGGCGTCGTGCGGTGCAGCAGGATCGAAGTATCCCAGACGAAGTGCAGGTTGACCGCCCGCGGCTGATCGAGAAAGAACACCAGCCGCCCGTTGCCGCCCTTGTCGTGATCGCGTTCGGCGCAATGGAGCGGCTGATGAATGTCGCCCACGAAATGCACCAGAAATTTCAGCGCATCTCTGCGTTCGGCCTTGGAGGCGTTACGGTCGGCCAGCACGCGGGCAAAATCGTTGATCTTGTCAATGACGTTGTTGTGGTCTTTGCCGTCGCGCTGCTCATCAAACGCCGCAGCATCAACGGGGATGTCGACATAGTGCCAGGGGCCGGTTGCGGGCCGGTCCCGGCGAACGTTGTCGGCCCAGCTTGCGACGACCGCGTCGGAGATGTGCTCTCGACCGAGCAGTTCACGAATGCCGTCTTTGGCGGCAGGGCTGAGCCGTTCTGCGATGAGGCAGACGATCTGATGCCCGTCGCCGCCCCAGGCAAGAAGCGTGACCGGAAACAGCAGGATCAGCACCAAAGCCAGGGGGAACTTCATGTCGCGGAGATTCCCGTTGCGCTACAGCCCAGTCAAGCTCCGCGTCTTTCCCTCACGACTTCTCTGGCCGGTTTGTCGTCGCGCAAGCCTTTGAACGCTGCCTGCTGGACCTGCGCGCCAGCTGGCCAGCGCCGGTACTCCACCTCCGCGACCAGATCGGGTGAGACGAAAATCGCGTCCTTCTTGGGAACTCGGTCGGCAAACGGGCTGGTCGCGATCGTCCCGGCTGTCACTTGCCGGGTGAGCGACGCATGCAGTGCGGCGTTGAACCCGGTCCCGACCCCGCCGGCATATCGAAGCCGGCCATCGTGGTCGTAGTAGCCGACCAGCAGGGCACCGACCCGCTCCCCGGTTGGCCGTGGTGAAGCGGCGGGCGCGGAAAGCGGGCCGGCGCGGATCTGTTGCCATTCGTTTAGGGCTACGGGCATCACCGCGTACTTGGAAAACGGGGGAACGATCGAAAAGTCGCAGTCGATCGCTGCGCATGAGTCGCCGCGGACTACGAAGCGGTACAACCGCACCAGCGATGAGATAACGCTCGACGAGATTGAGCGGATCAGGATTTAGGTTTACTCGTCTTCGTTGTCGCAAGCTTCTTCGACTTCGGCGTCCAAGTCCATTTGCAAAAGTTGCTGCCTGGAGTGAATTAAAAGCTGGTGTGGACGGCGGTCAGGCCGAAGGTACCGCGCGATCGTGTTGAACAGCTCCTCCGGGTCGGCGAGGTCATCGTCGGTGAAGATGGTAATGTGAATCTCGTAATCGATGAAGTAGGCCGTGAGCTTCTTGACCTCGCGTTCGAAATTGGCCCTTGCCTCTGCGTTGACTGCTTTGACGGTCTTGGTTTTGGTTCCTGTAAGCTGGCCATGGCTCGACCACGGCGAGAGCTCGAAACCGATCTTGCGGAGTGAATACGGGTCGATCACGCAGAAGTCGAGTCGATGTTTGTGTTGCTTGTCCCGACCGCGATAGCGTAGCTCAGGGATGAGAAGCGGCACCTTGTCCGGTCGTTCGGCCTCGGACGAACTGCGCGTAATGCTTAGCAACCTCGTCTTGGTGCTTTGACCCGGCATTGCGGACGAGGATGTCCTGAAAGAAGCCGAGGTAATCGTCGACGTCATCGAACTTTCGGCGGCGGTACTTGCCAGGAATGACTAAGCCTGCCTCCAGGATGTGCCCAATCGTGTAGTAGTCCGGTTTGAATCGCCGGATTTCGCTCTTGTCATTCTCCCAATCCTTGAGGCGCTCGTTGAAGCGCGGGGTGATCAGCAGGCCGTAGTCCGCGTTATTCTGGCCGATCCAGAACGAGGCGGCGGCAGCGGGCGGCTTCACGCGCGCGATCTCGTCGAAATGCCTTAGGAAGGTGCGCTGGAGGAACAGCTCCATGTAGCGCTGGAAGGCTGGCTCGTCCTGATACCATTTGGCAAGCCGATAGAAGGCCGATGAGTGACGGATGTACGGCGGCGTGCTTCGAATCTCCCGGGCTAATGCGTCCATGTAGAGCGAGATGAACTCGTCGCAGGTGGTGATGCATCGCTCCTTGATGTTCATGAGCTGCTGGTACTTGCCGCCGATCTTGGCATTCAACTGATGGACGTTGCCGCAGCCAGTGCCGTTAAGCGTGTCGGGGAGCAGGGCCGCCAGTCGTTCATCGAGGGCGGCAGCCTCCTTGTTCCGTGCGGTCTTGGCGGGATCGCGTTTGGCCATGGAGTATTCCTCGTGCCGAGACAAGCTGGCGCCCACCACTGCGTGCCCGGCAGGTTCCCGCGTGCGCTGTGATCGCGAGCCTGCTGTCTGAGCGGCGCAGAGACGCCAGCCGCCCCGTTATGTCGCGCGGGGCCGGAAGAGCAAGAGAGAATGGTAGACGGTAACCGGATGGCCGACGGATGACCGCCCATGAGTAGAGGCATAGACGTGCGTCGGCCCGTTCT
>Ga0210396_10004734_pt1 | contig 13249 bp, 10 predicted proteins | sample IncBWH17OmetaG_FD_155466 | JGI IMG/M metagenome (GOLD analysis project Ga0210396, IMG submission 155466) | Forest soil microbial communities from Barre Woods Harvard Forest LTER site, Petersham, Massachusetts, United States - Inc-BW-H-17-O ...
GTTCCTGCCCGACGATGTAGCTAAAGACCCACAAGCTCTCGCCCGTTTTGAGCGCGAAGCCAAGGCTGCCTCGGCATTGAACCATCCCAACATCTGCACCATCTACGAAATTGATGACCAGCACGGGCAAGCGTTCATCGCCATGGAGTTTCTGGACGGCATCACGTTAAAGTACCGCATCGCGGGCCGTCCCCTGGAAACCGAGCTGATTCTAGCGCTTGCCATTGAGATTGCCGACGCGCTCGATGCAGCCCACGCAGAAGGCATCGTCCACCGGGACATCAAACCCGGCAACATTTTCGTTACCAAGCGCGGACACGCCAAAGTTCTCGACTTCGGCCTGGCCAAAGTCACGACCCCGAGCACTTCCTCGAGCCAGATTGCCGCTGCAAACACACTGACAGGGACCGTCGACGAGCCCCATCTGACCAGTCCAGGAACCGCACTGGGTACCGTGGCCTACATGTCGCCCGAGCAGGTGCGAGGCAAGGAGCTGGACGCACGCACGGACCTGTTTTCGTTTGGCGCGGCGCTCTACGAAATGGCAACTGGAACTTTACCGTTTCGCGGCGAGACCTCGGCAGTGATTTCAGAGGGAATCATGAACCGCGCTCCAGTTCCTGCGGTGCGGCTGAACCCCGACCTTCCTCCCAAGCTGGAAGAGATCATCAACAAGGCTCTGGAGAAAGACCGCAACCTGCGCTACCAGCACGCTGCCGACATGCGAACGGATTTGCAGCGGGTTAAGCGGGACTCCGAGAGCGGACACAGTGCTGTAGCAAGTTCAGCTATGGCGGTGTCAGAGGCTCCGGACGGCCAGTTTGCGAAGCTTTGGAAGATTGCGGTTCCCGTTTTGCTGGTCGCGGTGCTCGTATCGGGCGGAATTTACTACCGTTCGCACAAAAGCAAGCCCCTGACCGGGAAGGACACCATTGTTCTCGCCGACTTCGTGAACACCACGGGCGATGCGGTGTTTGATGACACGCTGAAGACGGCCCTGAGTGTCTCCCTGCGGCAATCGCCATTCCTGAATGTGCTCTCCGACAGTCAGGCTACGAAGACCCTGCAACTGATGAGCCGCCCCGCTGACACGAAACTCACGCCCGAGGTGGCCCGCGACCTTTGCCGGCGAGCCGGCAGCAAAGCCTACCTTGCCGGATCAATTGGCAGTCTGGGCAGCGAATATGTGCTGGGGTTGAAGGCGGTGAATTGCCAGAATGGAGACACGCTGGCCGAGGAACAGGCGACGGCGGCGTCCAAGGAAAAGGTGCTGGAGGCCCTGGGCGGAGCGGCCTCCAAACTCCGCAGCGAACTCGGTGAATCGCTGGCGACCGTGCAGAAGTTTGATGTTCCGCTCGAACAGGCCACCACCTCTTCGCTCGACGCTTTCAACGCCTACAGCACAGCTCTTGCTACTTGGGATAAACAAGGCGATCGTGCTTCACTCCCGCTTTTCCAGAAAGCCCTTGATCTTGATCCGAATTTCGCCATGGCCTACGGAGGGATCGCCACCATCTATCACAACCTCGGGGAAGACGATCTTGCGCGCAGCAACACGACCAAGGCTTACGAACTCAGAGACCGGGTGACGGAATCTGAGAAAGTCTCCATTGAAGCGCGATACTACTTATACGTAACCGGGGAAGAGGAAAAGGCTGCCCAGGTCTACGAAATGTTGGCACGGAACTATCCTGAAAAACCAGGCATTCCGAATCATCTGGCGCCTATCTATGGCGACTTGGGTCTTCACGACAAGGCAGTCGAGACATTCCGCACGGCGATTCGTTTAGACCCCACAAGAGCAAATGCCTACGCCGACTTTGCCACAGCGCTGCTCGCAGCGGGTCACGTCGACGAGGCCCGAGCGGTTCTGGCGGAAGCCGATAAGCGACAATTTCAAACCGACGTACTGCTCCAGGCCAACTACTTGCTCGCGTTCGTAAGCAGTGACAATGCGGAGATGCAGCGCGTTCTCGCGCGAGCCCCAAACGTCTCCGGAGCACGGTCACTGCTGCTCTACGAGCAGGCCAAGACAGAGGCTTACTACGGGCATTTCAAGAAGGCTCGGAATCTCTCGCAGATGGCTGGAGACCTGACGCTACACGAGGGAAACAAGGAATCGACTGCCAGTTGGTTGGCCGCAGCCGCTGTTCGCGAAGCCGAGGTGGGTTTCGTTTCGCAGGCGCGGCGCTATCTTGCACAAGCCGAAAAGATGAGTGAGGGCAAAGACGTTCAAGTCCTGGGGACCGTGCTCGCGGCCCGAATCGCTGACCTGCAGCAGGCGCAGAAGCTAAGCGAAGAACTGGACAAGAAGTATCCCCTGGACACCTTTGTCCAAAAGTATTGGCTCCCGGTAATTCGCGCTGCGCTGGATCTCCGCCAAAGGAGTGCCTCGAAAGCGGTCGACGATCTGGAGTCCGCGACAGCTATTGAATTAGGGGATTCTTACCCGCTCCCTCTTTATCCCCCGTACGTTCGCGGCCAGGCCTATCTGGTGACGGGTGACGCGAGTAAAGCGGCAGCGGAGTTTCAGAAATTGCTCGATCACCCGGGTATCGTTCTGAATTCCCCTCTAGGCCCTTTGGCGCATCTGGGACAGGCTCGCGCCTTCGCTCGAGGCGGCGACTCGGCCAAAGCGCGCGACGCCTATCGTGACTTCCTCGGTCTCTGGAAAGACGCCGACCCCGACATTCCCATCCTGAAGCAAGCGCAGGCGGAGTATGCGAAGCTGCAGTAGCGTGAAAATCACTGCCTCGTCTCCTACTGCGTTGACTTTTGGCGATGATCCGCAAAAACAGCCATGGAATTAATCATCCTCACAATCTTTTCAAGAAGGCGTTGGCCTCCTCCAACCGCGGAAACAACTTCTCCTCAGCCTGAAACTCCGCCGAATGCACGCATCGCCTGTTACCGCGCAGCTTGACGGGGTGCTTCAAGTGCAGCATTTCGTGGTAGACGATGTACTCCACGGCATAGCGGGGAACGCCGGCCTGATCAAAGATGCGGCTGATCACAATGGCATTATGGGCCGGATCGTAATGCCCAAGAATGCGGCGAGTCTTCGTCGGGCTCCAACTCATGCGCGGGCGCCCCAGCAGTCCATGAAAGAACCGCCGGTTCAGATCCTCAAAAACAGCGTCCAGATCGTAGGCGTGGCCTTTGGGAGAGCGCAACCGCTTGCGTCCACGCATCTGCCGCACCAGGTGCGCCTTGCTCACAACTTCATGGCTGCCCACATATTTGCGATAACGCGCCGCGTGTCCGCGGTCGATGGGCTTGCGGTACATCTTGGCCAGCAGAATGTGGGCGATGGCCCGTATCACCCCCTCAGGCGCGCCTTCCAACAGATCGGAAAGCCTCACCAAAAGCCTGCCCTGGCGCAGGCGAATGGTGTTGTTGACGTTGGTGAAAGCAAAGAACTCAATCCTCAGCTCAGGCGGCACAGCGCCCGGACGCAACTCCCGATGTTCTTCATGAAAGATTTCCAGCAGCCCGGCACGCACAGTAGGCCTAGATTAGCACGGCCAATTTGATGGGAACTGGCAGGCGCGCGGTGCTTCTGCGTGCTCGTCTCACTCCGACCTGCTGGCAGAAGGGGTTGTATCGGATTTCTTCCTGTGCTTCGCCGCTTCTTGCTGCTCGACGAGCAGCTTGCGATGATCTTCCACCGAAGTATCGAGCGTATCGAGAGCATCGGTGAGAATAAATTCGTATTGCTTGCTTTCTTCCGCCTTGACGCCGGCCGCGTCTCTCAGCGCCAGCAGTTTGGCCTGGAATTCGGTATCGGCATCAATGACTACTTTCAACGGCTTGCGAATGTCATTTTTCCGGTCGACGTAGGTTTCGATGTTGTCATTCAACTCGTCATAGATCAGCAGGAAGTCATCCAGCTTGTCATGCGTCTGCTGTGGCCGGTCTTTCGTCTTGGGGTCGCTGCGCATCTGCTCCAGCGCGACCAGGCGGTCTCGGGCAAATTTCACGTAAAGCGAGAGCCTTTGCTGGGGCTCCCAGCTGGCGTCGCGAATTTGGTCAATCTCTGGCTGGGTGAATGGGTCCCGGTGACGCTGGGCCACGGCCATCGCAGCCATCAACAACAACAGGCCCGGACCAGCGAGTGCTCGAAAACGGCGAGCTGTCATTTCTTGCCAACTTTCGGAAACATGGCGGTCAGCAGATCGTCCCGAATGCTCTGCAGGCGGTTAATCGTGTTTTGTATCTGATCCTGGTCGTCGTGGGAGACAGTGTGTTTGATGTCGTTGAGCTTGCGCACCATCTTGCGCAACGCGATCTCGCTCTGCTTTTCGTGCTTGTGCGACTGAATCGCATAGTCGCGCGCTGACTCAGCGTACGTGATGGCATCGCCCAGCGCAGCCTGCGCTTTCTCGCTGTCGCCGGCAATATACAGCCTGTCGGCTTCTGCAAGATGCAACTCGGATATCTGAATACACACAGGAGGACGGTCAGCGACGTCGGCACTGGCCAGACGTCCCTTCAGTTCTTCAATGGAAGGTCGCTCCCGCCCGTTCAAGCTGGAGGGCGCGACCAGCGCGGAGAATGCGAGACCCGCCGCCGCAACTCGCCAGAATCGCAAATATTTCGTCCCGAACCGCATGGTCTCGTCCGTGGCTATTTCTTCGGCTCGATGGTTATGAGCCGATGTTTCGCCTGCCACTCCTGATCAGGATACTGCCCGTTGGCCGTCTTGAGGAAGAGGTGGTAGTTTGCCGCCGCATTCTTGAAATCCCGAAGATGATCGTAGGCCGACGCCCGCAGGAAATAGGTGATAGGAATCTCCGGGAGCAACTTGAGTCGGGCGTCCAGCGCACGAATCACCAGTGGGTAATCCTTATTCTCCCCGGCGGCGAATGCGAGATCACCATATGCTATGCCAAAATCAGGCTTGAGTTTCACGGCGGCTGCGAACTCCTGCTGGGCTTCCTGAAACTTCTTCTGTCGCAACAAATCCTGACCGAGCTCGCGATGCAGTTCAGCCTCGTTGGGGTGGGCGACAACCAGCTTGCGCCGAACCGTCTCGGCCAAGTCATTTCTTCCGGCGCTGCCATAAAGATTCCCCAGTTCGCGCAGCGCAGATTCGTCCCCAGGCGCAAGTTTGACGCCCATCTCCATCTCCGGGACAGCCGCCTTCGTGTTGTCCTCAGCCGCCAGCACCCGCGCCAGCTGAATGTGCAGGGCAGCAGAGTCCGCATTCGCCGCCAGCAACTTTCGCAAGTATTCCTCCGCTTCAGGGAAATGGTGCTCGCCCATGTAGATGTTGGCTAAACCCATGACCGCATCCGTCGATCGCGAGTCCAATGCCAGCGCCTGCTTGAATTCCTGCTCAGCCTGCAAATGATTATTTTCCCGCTCAAGAAGTAGCCCGGCAGAAAGATGCGGCTCGGCCTCTTTGGGTTGCAGCGCCGCCGCCTGCTGGTAAGCCGCAAGAGCCTCCTCCGGCTTCGTTTTCTCGATCGTCTCCCCCAGCGAGAGCCATGCCCGGTACTGACCTTCCGCAAGATGGCTGGTGGGCTTCAGACGGGTCGCTGCCCGCAGAAATTGCTCCGCATCCGGCTGGCTCGTCTTCGCCAGTTGCAGCCCGAGATTCAGATTTGACTCAAAAACATCGGGCTTTGCCGCCACCGATTTGCGGTAAGCCGCAATCGACTCATCCAGCCTGCCCAAAGCATTTTCTACGAAGCCCAGATCGAACCACCCCACGTAGCTCGCAGGTTCCCGGTCCACTAACTTGCGAAGCAGAGGTTCGGCGGCAGCGAAGTCCCGTTTTTCAATCGCCTTCTCCGCCGCAGTCAGTTCGGCGGGCTGAGACGGAGAATCGTTATCCTCCACCTGGATGTGATGAACTGCTCGATGAGCCTGAGGTTGTGACGAGGACTGTGCTGAAGATTGCGAGGAAGGCTGCGACGAGGCTCCCGAAGCCGCACTCGTATCCTGCGCTACCGGGCACACGCCCGCCGTCATCACCAGTAGGCAGACCGCGAGAACTCTACTTGCTCCCATTGGACCGCGACGCTCCGTTACCCCTGCCCGCGCTATTCCCATTCAGCAGGCGAGCCAGATACTTGCCGGTGTAAGAGCCGGGCACCTTCGCGATCGCCTCCGGCGAACCCACGCCCACAATCTTGCCGCCCCGCGCTCCACCCTCCGGTCCCAGGTCGATCACCCAGTCAGCCGTCTTGATCACTTCCAGATTGTGTTCGATCACCAGGATGGACCCCCCTGCCTCAATAAGACGGCGGAACGCGGCCAGAAGTTTGCTGACGTCATCGAAATGCAGCCCAGTCGTGGGCTCGTCAAAAATATAAAGCAGACGCCGGCGTCGCCGGCTTTCATCCCCACGCCCTGCGCCAGGCCGCCCAATCTCGCGCGCCGCGGGCTGCAAATGCGCTGCCAGCTTCATGCGCTGCGCCTCTCCGCCCGACAGAGTAGTCGCCGATTGTCCCAGCCGAAGGTATCCCAGCCCAACTTCGTCGAGCACGCGCAGTTTCTCAGTCACCTTGGGTACTTCCGCAAAAAACTTGAGCGCCTCCTTCACCGTCAGGTTCAACACTTCATGAATATTCTTCCCGCGGTAGCGCACGTCGAGTACCTGTGCCTTATAGCGTGTGCCTTTGCACTCTTCGCAAATCAGTTCAACGTCGGCGAGAAACTGCATCTCCACCGTAACCGTACCGTCGCCCTGGCAGGTCTCGCACCGCCCACCGGGAATATTGAAGGAGAAGTGGCCGGAGGTGAAACCATGTTTCTTGGCCTCGGGCAATCCTGCAAAAAGTTCGCGAATGGCGTCAAACGCCTTGATGTAAGTCACCGGATTCGACCGCGGCGTCCTCCCAATGGGAGATTGATCGACCAGCACCACTTCGTCAATGAACTGATCGCCCTCCAGGCTTTCCCAGGTAGCCGCGCCGCGCGCCCCGGCCACTCCCGGCTGCGTCTTGGCTTCTCCCAGCGCCTGATAAAGAACCTGATGCAGCAGCGTCGATTTGCCCGACCCCGACACTCCCGTAATCGCCACCAGCATCCCCAGCGGAATACAAATATCGACGCCCTTCAGATTGTTCGCGCGTACCCCCTTAATCCTGATCTGCTGCGCTCCCGGCTGGCGCCGCACCGCCGGAATCTGGATGCGCAATTCTTCAGCCAGATAGCGCCCTGTGAGCGAAGCCGGATTCCGCAGAATCTCTTCATAGGTTCCCGCGGCTACCAGCTTGCCGCCGTTCTCGCCTGCTCCCGGACCAAGGTCGAGAATCCGGTCCGCAGTCCGCATAATGTCAGGATCGTGCTCTACCACCAGGATCGTGTTTCCCAAATCGCGCAGGTCTTGCAATATCTTGATCAGCCGGTGCGTATCGCGGCTGTGCAGCCCGATCGAGGGTTCATCCAGAACATAGAGCGTCCCCACCAGCCGCGATCCCAGCGATGTAGCCAGTTGGATGCGCTGGGCTTCGCCCCCGGAAAGTGTCGACGATAGCCGGTCCAGCGTCAGATATTCCAGGCCCACATCGTTGAGAAAGCGCAACCGTTCGCGAATCTCCTGCAGCAGCCGCTCCGCGATGTCGGCTTCTTCCGCGCTCAACTCCACGCCGGCGAAGAACTTCGACGCGTCCTCCACCGTCATGGCGCAGACGTCACAAATGTTTTTCCCGTTGATCTTCACTTGCCGGGCTTCCAGCCGTAGCCGCGTGCCCCGGCACTCTGGACAAGTCGAATATCCGCGATAGCGGCTCAAAAATACCCGGATATGCAACTTGTACTTCTTCCGTTCCAGATACTGAAAGAATCCACGCACACCCAGAAACTTTCCATCCCCGTCCAGAATGAGTTCCTGCTCTGCGGCGCCTAACTCCGCCCAGGGCACGTCGAGCGCGATGCCTTCCTGCTTGGCAAACCGCTTCATATCCGTAAACACCGGCCGGTACTTGGGTTTGTTCCACGGATCGACAGCGCCTTCCCCCAGCGATTTCGTCTTGTCGGGAATGACCAGATCGAGGTCGAAGTCAATCGTATTACCAAATCCCTGGCATCGCGGGCATGCCCCGTAGGGATTATTGAAGGAGAACAGGCGCGGCTCGGGTTCCTCGTACCGGCGATTGCAATTCTTGCACTCAAAACGCTGGGCAAACCGCAACTGCCGCGCCGGCTGATCACCGTGAGGAGGCAAGTCGAAAATCACTTCGCCCGCTTCCCGGTACGCTGTCTCCACCGCGTCCACGATGCGCGATCGCGACTCCGCGGAAACCGCAAGCCGGTCCACCAGCATAAACACCGGCTGATCAAATCGAATATCCAGCAGCGACTCCGGTGTCGAAAACTCAAACACCTGCCCCGCCTGATACAACCGATTGAATCCCGCCTTACGCAGGTCGAACAGCCGGGCCTTAAGCTGGTCGGTCAGCCCTGGATCTGGCGTGGCACCTTTCTTGGCGGATTTGCGCCCCCGCGCAGCCTTCTTCTCCACTTCCTGAGCGATGGTCACGGTCGGCTGCAGAGGAAACACCACCTGCACTCGCGTTTCAGGATCCAGTGCCAGCACTGCATCCGCAATCTCGTCCACCGTATCTTTCTTCACTTCGCGACCGCAGCTCACGCAATAAGTGCGGCCGACCCGCGCAAACAACAACCGTAGATAATCGTAAATCTCGGTCGCCGTTGCCACCGTCGACCTCGGATTCCGCGTCGTGTTCTTCTGCCGGATCGCCACCGCTGGAGCGATTCCATCGATCGAGTCCGCGTCCGGCTTCTCGATGCGCTCCAGAAACTGCCGCGCATAAGCCGAGAGCGACTCCACATACCGCCTCTGACCCTCCGCATAAATCGTGTCAAAGGCAAGGGAAGACTTGCCAGAACCGGAGACCCCCGTCACCACCGTCAAGGTATTGTGCCGAACCTCAAAATCTATGTTCTTGAGGTTATGAACGCGGGCGCCGCGAACAATAATGCTTTCCGTAGGTAGTGGGGCGGACATCGGGTAAGTGGTCCGTCAGCAACCCAATCGCGCCGGGAGTGTTCCCAGCAGCCTCAGAGAGCGCTGTCGAACCTTTTATTATAAAGCAGAGCAGGAAAGCGCAATAGCCGCGAAGCGGCGGCATAAGTGCACTCCACAGCTTGCCTGAGCGAAGTCGATGTGGAGTAAGCCGTGGATGGAGAAGGAAGAAAACAACCAAGAGCCCCGAAGGGGTGAAAAACAAGGCCGGCGGAAGCCCGAAGTGGAACTCTAATCCTGTTCCTGGTCGCGCCGCTTTCCATACCGTAAAGCTAATCCAAACCCAAACACCATGATTCCAATTGGAGGAAGCAGCAGCACCAGCACCGCCCGGTTCAGCGCCTGCTGGCCCTCTTTCGGTGTGCTCCTTGCTGCCGCATTGCACATGGCACAGCCCTGCCCGAAACTCGGGGCCGTGCAGAAACACAGCACGGCCAGCAGCGCAAGAACTCGAACTTTGCCGTTAAGAACCTTCATCACAGTCCCAATTCTACTTCACGCCCAGCCGCAGAATGCGGTCCGCGTCCGGGAAAAAGAAGAAATACATAATCACAAAGCAGCCCGTCACCGCGATCACCAGCATCCAGCGCATCAGCGCCTTTTCAAACTTCAAGTGCATAAAGTAGGCAATAATCAGCGCCGACTTGATCACCGATAGCACCAGCAGCACTTCCAGCATGCGCACCGGCTCGAATATCTGCCGGTAACCGAGCCACACCTCCACCCCGGTCAGAAACAGCAGCGCGCCCCACACCCAGAAATACTGTCCCTTGCTATCGTCGTGCTTAGCGACATCGTGCATCGTGCGCTCCTCTTACCACGCTTGTCATCTTTACCGTGCTTCTCATCCTGAGCGCGTTCTTTGCGCGAAGGACCTGTGCAATTCGCAGGCGCCGTCCCACCCCTGTAGTTTCCATCCTCGCGGCCGGCACTAAACCTTCGTCGACATCAAGTACACCAGCGGGAAGATGAACATCCACACCAGATCGACAAAGTGCCAATACAACCCAGCCACTTCAACATCATGTGCGTCGTAGTCCTTACTCTTCAGAAAGAGGATGACGCTGGCAACGATCAGCCCAATCAGCAGCGCGTGAACGCCGTAATGAAAAACATTATCCGACGGAATCGCGAAGTAGGCCGCCAAGTAGATCACTCCCAGAATCGGCAGAAACCACTTCCGCAGCGCCACCACGCCCAGATAGATCACGCCAATCGTGACGTGCAGCATGTGCATGGCAGTTAGCGTAAAGAACGTCGCCGCGAACTGCGGCACGCCCGTCGAGATCCGGGCGTACTCGCCGGCTTCCTGCCCCGCCGGCTTCGGAAATGCGGGCAAAGTCAATCCTTCGTGGATCAAATGGGTCCACTCCATCCCGTGAAGCACAATAAACGCCGTGCCGAACGCCATAGTCGCCAGCAGCCAATTGCGCGTCCAGGCCCGGTCCCCCCGCTGCGCCGCAAACACCCCAAGCACCATGGTCAGCGAACTCGAAAGCAGGCAAGCCGTCATCACCGTCGCATTGATAATACTTTCCTTGCCAAATGGCGTCGGCCACGCGGTATAGATGCGGTTGTAGCTGAAGGCAAATAGCAGGGCCCCGAACGTGAGCGAGTCCGAGGCCAGAAACAGCCACATCCCAACCTTCTTCGAATATGCTCCGAACAACGGCGCTTCATATTCCCCGGGAAGCCCGTGCTGCACAGCAGCGGCGTCAGCCATTCTTCCTTTTCCCCTTTCTTTTGTCATCCTGGGGCGGACGCTTTTTGTCTGCCGAAGGACCTGGGCGAGCCGCGCGATGCGTCGCATTCTTTGCGACGCATTAATCGCGCGTTTGGCTCGCTACCTTGCAAGCGCTAATAGTGCAAAAACATAAACCCACAACACAGCCATGAAATGCCAGTACCACGCCACAACATCAACCACAATCCGTCGGTCCTCGATGGGCCGATGCAGCAGGGAAGTGATGCCCGCCCAGAACAAGGCAATGATCCCTCCCGTCAAATGCACCGCATGCACCGCCGTCAACAGATAAACAAACGAACTATCCGGATTGGTGTTCACGAAAAAGCCGCGGCTTCTTAAATCGCTCCACGCCATCCCCTGTCCCACTAGAAATCCCAAACCAAGAACCACAGTCACACCCAGCCAGGGATAGCTCCGTTCCTTGCCCAGAGAAACTCCCGGAATCGAGCCCACCGGAGCCAGCGCCGCCCGCCGCGCAATGCCTCGCCGCGCGCCTTCCATGGTCAAACTGCTGATCAGCAGAATTGCTGTGTCGATGGCGAGCAGCACCCAGGGCAACTGCACTTCACCCCAATCGCGAAAGTAGGTGCGGCTGGAGTCATCGAAACTCGGCAGCCCTCGCCGCACAACATAAGCACTGGTCAGCGAAACGAAAACCATGCTGACGGTTGCGATCGCGCAGATCATTCCCAGGCGCGCCCGGCGCAATCGCACCCCATAATTTGGAGAGCCCTCGCCTCGGCCCTCATCTCCGCCGCCGCCACCCGGTGGCACCGGCGGTTTCCGGTCGTGATCCAGATGATCAATCGGACGGGTTGGAGTGTAAGTCGCCATAAATCAAATGCATTTCGGTGGCACAGCGCTTCCAGCGCTGCGATCCAGCCCTATTTTCCTCGACGGGCCTTAGCCCCCGCCGTCAGTGCGCCGCCGGAAGACTTATCGGATCTGTCTGCATCACATAATCCTTGGGCGCGCCCGGAACTCCATACTCGTAAGGACCGTGATAAACCACCGGAGTCACGCCCCCAAAGTTGTCATGCGGCGGAGGTGTCGCAGTGGACCATTCCAGTGTCGTCGACTCCCACGGATTGTCACTCGCCTTCGGTCCCTTGAAGATGCTCCAGAACAGGTTGATCACAAAAATAAACTGCGCCGCAATCGTAATGATCGCCGCATAAGTCATGAACTGGTGGATAGGCATCAGCTTCGTCAGGTACGCCACTTCGGTATATTGCGAGTACCGCCGCGTCCCTCCCGCGATTCCCAGATAGTGCATCGGCATGAAGATGGCGTAGGTTCCGAGTAGCGTGATGAAGAAATGTATCCGTCCCCAGGTTTCATTCATCATCCGCCCAAACATTTTCGGGACCCAGTAATACGTCGCCGCAAACATGCCAAAGATCGCAGCCACGCCCATGATCAAGTGGAAGTGGCCAACCACGAAATAAGTGTCGTGCAATTGAATATCGAGCACCGGTTGCGCCAGGAACGGCCCGCTCAATCCGCCCGAAACGAAAAGGGAAACGAACCCGATGGCATACAGCATCGGCGTCTGGAAGCGGATTCGAGCCTTATACATCGTGCCCAGCCAGTTAAACGTCTTGATCGCCGATGGCACCCCAATGCACATGGTCAGCAGCGAGAAGGTAAATGCCGAGTACGGGCTCATGCCACTCATGAACATGTGGTGGCCCCACACCATGAACCCGAAAAATCCGATCGCGAGCATGGCGTAGACCATCGCCTTGTAGCCAAAGATCGGCTTGCGCGAGAACGTCGACAGAATCTGCGACGTCACGCCCATGCCCGGCAGAATCGCAATGTAAACCTCGGGATGTCCAAAGAACCAGAACAGATGCTGCCACAGCAAAGGCGAGCCGCCCTTATGCAGCATGACTTGTCCATTCACCACCACCAGCGGTACATAAAAACTCGTCCCCAGGTTGCGATCCATCAGCAGCAAAATGCCAGCCGAGAGCAGCACGCCGAACGCCAGCAGCCCAAGAATCGCCGTAATAAACCACGACCACACCGTCAACGGCATGCGCATCATCGTCATGCCCTTGGCCCGCATATCCAACGTAGTCGTAAGGAAATTCAACGCTCCCATCAGCGAAGCTAAACAGAAGATCGCGATGCTCGTAATCCAAAGATCCGCTCCCAGCCCTTCCCCCGGACCAGCCTGCGGGATCGCGCTCAGCGGCGGATACCCCGTCCAACCATGCAGCGGCGCTCCTCCCGACACAAAGAACGCAGCGATGATCGTCACAAAGGCCACAAACGTGGTCCAGAACGAAAGCATGTTCAGCACCGGAAACGCCATATCCGGCGCCCCGATCTGAATCGGCAGAAAGTAATTTCCAAATCCCCCCTGCGGCGCCGTAGTCAGCACGAAGAACACCATGATCGTCCCATGCATGGTCAGCAGGCTGAGATAAGTCTCCGGCTTGATTTCGCCCACCAGCGGCAACACGGCGTTTGGCCACACCAGATGGATCCTCATC
>Ga0210396_10004736_pt1 | contig 13243 bp, 12 predicted proteins | sample IncBWH17OmetaG_FD_155466 | JGI IMG/M metagenome (GOLD analysis project Ga0210396, IMG submission 155466) | Forest soil microbial communities from Barre Woods Harvard Forest LTER site, Petersham, Massachusetts, United States - Inc-BW-H-17-O ...
CGCGGCGCAGACGATAGGTGCGGGGCGCGCGGTGCTGGCGATCGTGCCCGACCAAACAGACCTGGACACGCTGTGGCGGGCCGCGACGACCCGGATCGACGAAGACGGCGTGGTGGCACTCTCGGCTGGCCTGGGGCCGGCCGCCCGCTATCGGCGTTGGCTGGCGGCGCTGCGCGGCAGCGCGCGACTGGTGATCGGCACCCGCAGCGCGGTGTTCGCTCCGCTGAGCGACCTGGGTTTGGTGATGGTCTGGGCTGACGCCGACGACACCCTGGTCGAGCCGCGGGCACCATATCCGCATGCCCGCGAGGTGGCGATGCTGCGCGCGCATCAGGCCCGCTGCGCAGCGCTGATCGGCGGCTACTCGCGGACCGCCGAAGCCCACGCGTTGGTGCGCAGTGGATGGGCGCACGACGTGGTCGCGGCGCGGCCGGTGGTTCGCGCCCGTACCCCGCGGGTGGTTGCCCTGGATGACAGCGGATACGCCGAGGAACGCGACCCAGCGGCCCGCACCGCGCGACTCCCGTCCATCGCGCTGCGCGCCGCCCGCTCGGCGCTGGAGGCCGGAGCACCGGTGCTCGTGCAGGTGCCGCGGCGCGGGTACGTGCCTTCGCTGGCCTGCGCTCGCTGCCGCATGATCGCCCGTTGTCGGCACTGCACCGGCCCGCTGTCGCTGCAGGAACGCGGCGAGCCGAGTGCTGTTTGCCGGTGGTGCGGCCGCGTCGACCCGACGCTCCGGTGCGCGCGCTGCGGGTCGGACGCGGTGCGCGCCGTGGTCGTCGGGGCCCGGCGCACCGCAGAGGAGCTCGGCCGGGCGTTCGCCGGTACGCCGGTCATCACCTCCGCGGGTGAGGCCATCGTGCCGGAAGTCGCCGCGCGCCCGGCCCTGGTAGTCGCCACCCCAGGGGCCGAACCCCGGGCATCAGGCGGGTACGGGGCGGCGCTGCTGCTGGACACCTGGGCGCTGTTGGGCCGGCAAGATTTACGCGCGGCCGAGGACGCCCTGTGGCGCTGGATGTCCGCAGCGGCACTGGTGCGAGCCCGCGGCGATGGCGGGGTAGTGACGGTGGTCGCCGAAGCGTCCATCCCGACGGTGCAATCGCTGATCCGGTGGGATCCGGTCGGTCACGCGGAGGCTGAACTGGCGGCTCGCTCGGAAGTCGGCCTGCCGCCCAGTGTGCATATCGCGGCCCTGGATGGCTCTGCCGGCGCCGTGACGGCACTGCTTGACGAGGCCCGGTTGCCCGACGAAGCCGACCTGCTCGGCCCGGTCGATCTGCCGCCGGGCGTGCGGCGACCGGCGGGCACTCCCGCGGGTGTGCCGGTCACCAGGATGTTGGTGCGGGTGCGCCGCGAGCAGGGCCTGGAGCTGGCGGCGAGTCTGCGGCGCGGCGTCGGCGTGCTCAGTGCCCGGCAAACCCACCAGCCGGTCCGGGTGCAGATCGACCCGCTACACATCGGATAGTCCCGGATTGTCCAAACGCTAACTCTCCTCGGCGATTTCGGCCGTCGTCGCCACCATGCGTATCAGCAATACTATGCATAGAAAACAATCTATGCCTACCACATTGGTAGGCTGTTACACTTTCTAAGCTTTAGCCCGACGGGCCCGGGAAAAGGGGGGACGATGACAACTGAAAACGCGACGGCAGCAGACGAGTCGCTGGATGTGATCACCGACGCGTTGCTGACGGCATCGCGGCTGTTGATAGCCATATCGGCCCACTCAATCGCTCAGGTGGACGAGACCATTACCATTGCGCAGTTCCGGACGCTTGTGATCTTGTCCAACCGGGGTCCAATCAACCTGGCCACCCTGGCCAGTCTGCTGGGTGTGCAACCGTCGGCTACCGGCCGGATGGTCGACCGGCTGGTCGCTGCCGGGCTGATCGACCGGCTGCCGCACCCGACCTCTCGGCGCGAACTGCTCGCCGCGCTGACCAAGCGTGGACGAGAGGTCGTCCGGAGGGTCACGGCGCATCGGCGAACCGAAATCGCCAGCATCGTGGAAAAGATGCCGCCATCCGAACGTCATGGGCTGGTGCGGGCGCTGACGGCGTTCACCATCGCCGGCGGTGAACCCGACGTAAACCTCGACGTAGACATGTAGCCGGGATCCCGAGGTTGTCTGACTCATCGCTTTTCTGCGGTGACAAGCAAGTACTCCCATTCCATGGCACCGTCGGCGACGTATTGCTGCGCGAGCTCGATCAGTTGGGTGTCGAGCTCGGCGGCCAGCACCGCGTTTTCGCCGATGTTTTCGTAGGCTTCGATCGTCGGGCCGTAGTGATTCATGAAGTAGTTGTGAACGGCCTCGGCGCTGTCGAATCGGTTCACCCCCAACATGCCCCGCTGAGTCTTGAGTACGCGGACTCGATCTCCCAGCAGCCCACCGATGTAGGCCTCACGACCCCACAACGCTGACGGGGGTAAAGCCGCCGACAGGCTCGGCCGGTACGGCCTGATGGTGGCCAGCATCCGGCCAAAGAATCCCTCTTGGGTCCAGCTGATCAGACCGATCGTCCCGCCGGGCCGACAAACTCGGACCAGTTCGTTGGCCGCGGACTGATGGTCCGGCGCGAACATCACCCCAATCGCCGAGATCACGGTGTCGAACTCATCATCGCCGAACGGCAGGGTTTGGGCGTTGGATTCCTGGTAGTCAAGCGTCAATCCGCGCTGTGCGGCCCTCGCTTTGGACCGCTGCAACAGCTCCGGTGTGAGGTCGGTGGAAACGACGGCGGCACCCGTTTCGGCGGCCGGCAGCGAGATATTGCCGGAGCCGGCGGCGACGTCGAGAACTCGAACACCCGGTCCAATGCCCGCGGCGGTGACCAGGATTGGGCCGAGCGGGGCCATCACCTCCTCGGCCATCAGGGCGTAGTCGCCCAGCGCCCACATCGCCCGATGCGTGGCCGCGACCGATTGATCGTCACGGATGGGGGTGTCGAGGGTCATCAGATCTCCTGAGCAGCAAGGGAAAGGGCGACTTGAGAGACAGCGTCGCCGGATCCGGCCAGATTATGCCTGTTAGCAATAGTATGCAACAGAAATAGTAAATGTGTGCTACATCATAGGGTGTGCCGGGCCGCTGGCCTACGCCGCGCTTCTTAGACTGTGCCAGTGCGCCTCGTCTTCGCCGGCACCCCAGAACCCGCGTTGCCCGCGCTGCGTCGGCTCATCGAATCATCCCGTCATGACGTGGTCGCGGTGCTGACCCGACCCGACGCCGCCTCCGGCCGGCGAGGCAAGCCGGCGCCGTCACCTGTGGCCCGCGAAGCGCTCGACCGCGGCATCCCGGTGTTGCGGCCGTCGCGGCCCAATTCGGGAGAGTTCGTCGGCGAACTGGCGGAGTTGGCACCCGAGTGTTGCGCGGTGGTGGCCTACGGCGCCCTGCTCGGCGACGGCCTGCTCGCGGTGCCTCCGCACGGCTGGATCAACCTGCACTTCTCGCTGCTGCCCGCCTGGCGCGGCGCGGCGCCGGTGCAGGCTGCGATCGCCGCGGGGGACACGGTCACCGGAGCGACCACGTTCGAGATCGAAAAGAGCCTGGACTCCGGACCGGTTTACGGACTCGTCACCGAGACGATCCGGCCGACGGACACGGCCGGCGACCTGCTTGAACGACTGGCGATTTCGGGGGCTGCGTTGCTGTCAACCACGCTGGACGGCATTGCTGAAGGGACACTGACGCCACGACCGCAACCGACCGACGGGGTCAGCATGGCGCCGAAGATCACCGTCGAGGAGGCCCGGGTGCGCTGGGACCTGCCGGCGCCGGTCGTCGAGCGTCGGATCCGCGCCGTCACACCCAACCCCGGTGCCTGGACGGTCATCGGTGACCTGCGAATCAAGCTCGGCCGCGTATATCTCGACCCGTCGCCAGAACCCTTGCCGCCCGGTGGTATTCACGTCGACCGCAAAAGCGTCTGGATCGGTACCGGCTCAGATCCGGTGCGGCTGGGCCAGATTCAGCCGCCCGGAAAAAACGTGATGAACGCCGCCGACTGGGCCCGTGGCGCCCGGCTCGACCCCGCCGCACACGCATCATGACCCCGCCCCGGCCGCAGAACCGAAAAAGGGTGCCGCGCCGCAAGCCACTGGACCCGGCGCGGGGCGCCGCGTTCGAGGTGCTTCGGGCGGTCAGCGAGCGCGAGGCGTACGCCAACCTGGCCCTGCCCGCATTGCTGCGGCGGCGCGGCATCAGCGGCCGTGACGCCGCGTTCGCCACCGAGCTGACCTACGGCACCTGTCGTACCCAGGGCCTGCTCGACGCGGTCATCGGTGCGGCCGCCGGACGCTCACCGGAGGCGATCGACCCGGTGCTGCTCGATCTGCTCCGCCTCGGCACCTATCAGCTGCTGCGCACCCGGGTCGAGGCGCACGCGGCGGTGTCCACCACAGTCGAGCAGGCCGGAATCGAATTCGACTCGGCGCGGGCGGGTTTCGTCAACGGTGTGTTGCGTACCATCGCCAGGCGAGACGAGCGGTCCTGGGTGGCCGAGCTGGCGCCCGATGCGTCCGCCGATCCGATCGGGCATGCCGCGTTCGTGCACGCCCACCCACGCTGGATCGCCCAGGCCTTCGCCGACGCGCTGGGCGCGGCGGCCGGAGAACTCGAGGCGGTACTGGCAAGCGACGACGAACGGCCGCACGTGCATTTGGCGGCCCGCCCGGGCGTGCTGACCGCCGCCGAACTGGCCGATGCGGTGCACGGCACCGTCGGCCGGTATTCGCCATATGCGGTGTACCTGCCGGGCGGCGACCCCGCACAGCTGGCCCCGGTGCGCGACGGGGAAGCCCTGGTCCAGGACGAGGGCAGCCAGTTGGTGGCCCGCGCGCTGACGCTGGCACCGGTTGATGGCGGCGACAGGGGACGATGGCTGGACCTGTGCGCCGGGCCGGGCGGCAAGACCGCGCTGCTAGCTGCCCTCGGCCTGCAGACCGGGGCTCGGGTCACGGCGGTGGAGCCATTGCCGCGCCGCGCGGACCTGGTAGCCGACAACACCCGAGGGCTGCCGGTGGACGTGCTGCGGGTGGACGGGCGACACAGCGATCTCGAGCCCGGCTTCGACCGGGTGCTCGTCGATGTGCCCTGCACCGGGCTCGGCGCATTGCGGCGTCGGCCCGAGGCCCGGTGGCGGCGTCAGCCGGCCGACGTGCCGATACTGGCCAAGCTGCAACGTGAGCTGCTCGCCGCCGCGATCGAGCTGACGCGGCCCGGGGGTGTGGTGCTCTATGCGACCTGCTCGCCGCACCTATCCGAAACCTCAGGCGTGGTCGGCGATGCGCTGCGCCGCCATCCGGTGTGCCCGCTGGACGCCCGGCCGTTGTTCGAGCCGGTCGGCGACGGTCATGGGCAGGGCCCCGCCATGAACTCGGTGCAGCTCTGGCCGCACCGGCACGGCACCGACGCCATGTTCGCCGCCGCGCTGCGCCGCCTGAGGTGAGCCGCGCCACAAGGCTCAGTACTCTGACGCTCATGCCTTGCACGGCGGGACCCTTGATAGCACCGTCGATCCTGGCTGCCGATTTCGCCCGGCTCGCCGACGAAGCAGCGGCGGTAAACGGCGCCGACTGGTTGCACGTCGATGTGATGGACGCCCACTTCGTGCCGAACCTGACGATCGGGTTGCCGGTGGTGGAAAGCCTGCTGGCCGCCACACGCATCCCGATGGATTGCCATTTGATGATCGAGAACCCGGACCGGTGGGCGCCTCCGTACGCCGAAGCTGGCGCCTACAACGTCACCATCCACGCCGAGGCCACCGACAATCCGGTCAAGGTGGCCCGCGATATCCGGGCCGCCGGCGCCAAAGCCGGGGTCAGCATCAAGCCGAAGACCCCGCTGGATCCATACCTGGAGATCCTGCGGCACTTCGATACTTTCCTGGTCATGTCGGTAGAGCCCGGCTTCGGCGGCCAGGACTTCATCCCCGAAGTGCTGAGCAAGGTGCGCACGGTACGCAAAATGGTCGACTCGGGTGAGCTGACCATCCTGGTCGAGATCGACGGCGGCATCAACGCGGACACCATCGAGCAGGCCGCCGAAGCGGGCGTCGACTGCTTTGTCGCCGGATCGGCGGTTTACGGCGCGGACGACCCCGAGGCCGCGGTGGAGGCATTACGGCGACAGGCCGCTGCCGTGTCACCACACCTGAACTTATGAGCGGCCCGCGGAGCCGCTCATGAGTGTTGAACAGGTCAACAGCATCGACGCGGCCATGCGCCTTGCCATCGAGCATTCCTACCAGGTCAAGGGCGCCACCTATCCGAATCCGCCGGTCGGGGCCGTCATTGTGGACCCCGAAGGCCGGGTTGTCGGCGTCGGCGGCACGCAGCCTGCCGGCGGCGACCACGCCGAGGTGGTGGCACTGCGCCGGGCCGGTGGTTTGGCGGCCGGGGGTATCGCGGTGGTCACCCTGGAGCCGTGTAACCACTACGGCAAGACACCGCCGTGCGTGAACGCTCTGATCGATGCCAGAGTGGCGATGGTGATCTACGCCGTCCCCGATCCAAACGGGATCGCGGGGGGTGGCGCGGGTCGGCTGCAGGCAGCGGGCGTGCAAGTGCGGCCCGGCGTGCTGGCCGATGTGGTGGCCGCCGGACCGCTAAGGGAGTGGCTGCACAAGGAGCGGACCGGGCTGCCGCATGTGACGTGGAAATACGCCAGCAGCGTCGATGGCCGCAGCGCCGCGGCCGACGGCTCCAGCCAGTGGATCTCCAGCGAGGCTGCGCGCGCAGACCTGCATCGCCGCCGTGCCGCCGCCGAGGCCATCGTGGTCGGCACCGGCACCGTCCTCGCCGACGATCCGGCCCTGACCGCCCGGCTACCGGACGGTTCGCTTGCGGATCGACAGCCGTTGCGCGTGGTGGTGGGCATGCGTGAAATACCGCCAGAGGCAAAGGTTCTCAACGAGGATTCGCGCACCATGGTGATTCGTACCCACGATCCCGTGGAGGTGGTCAAGGCGCTTTCAGACCGCACCGATGTATTGCTCGAGGGCGGCCCCACCCTGGCCGGCGCCTTCCTACGGGCCGGGGCGATCAACCGCATCTTGGCCTACGTCGCGCCGATCCTGCTCGGTGGTCCCGTCACCGCCGTCGACGACGTCGGCGTGTCCAGCATCACGCAGGCGTTGCGCTGGCAATTTGACGGCATCGAAAAGGTGGGCCCGGATCTGGTGCTGAGCCTGGTGTCGCGTTAGCGACCAGCGATCATCGCGAGGGCGCCGGGTTTGTTGCGGCCTGTCGCTCGGGGACTTCTGGTTCGTCGGCGTGTTCCTTGCGGCCGCTGATCAGCAGACCCAGCAGCGCACCCACCACACAAACGACCGCCGTGATCCTGAATATCTCGCCGTACATCAACGCGAACGCGTGCAGGTACATCTCGCCCTGGGCAGCCATTCGTTGAATCAGGGTCGCGTTGGGAGGGATCGCGGCCGACAACCCCGCCAGGATCTGGTTGAACCGGTATAACCCCCAGGCGCTCAGCGCGGCGACGCCGATCAGCATGCCGGTCATCCGGGCCACCACCACCGCCGCCGAGGCGATGCCGTGCTGCGCCGCCGGGACAACCCGCAGGGTGGCCGACGACAGTGGCCCGATCACCAGGCCAAGTCCCAGACCGGCCACCAGCAGGTCGGAGTGCATCGCGGGAACGGTGAACAGGCCGAAAATGTTGTGCTGATAGCTCGGCAGGTCGACCGGCCAGTGCGAAATCAGCCAATAACCGTATGCGGCGATGAGCAGCCCGATGAAGGCCATCGTACGGTCGCCGGTCCGGGTGGCGATCCACCCGCCCAGCAGCGCACCGATCGGCAGTGCGATCAGAAACCACAGCAGCATGCCGGCCGCTTGGGTCTGATCCATTTGCAGCACGCCCTGGCCGAACAGCTCCACATTGACCAGCGTCACCATCAGCGCCGCGCCCGCGGCGACCGATGCGCCCAGCGCGGACAGGAACGGCCGGAAGTGCACACCGGCCGGTTCGATCAGGTGGGTTCCTGAGAAGCGCTCCCAGACCGCGAATGCCACCGCGGCAATGACCGCCCCGATCAGCACGGGGAGCCCATAGCTCGGCAGTACGTGCTTGCCGTCGGGTTGGGGGTTGTACAGGCCGATGACCGCGAGACCCAACGCGACAGCCAGCAGCACCCCGCCGACCAGGTCGATCTTCTCCGGCGCGGCGCTGCGGTCGTGCGATGGCAGGCTGAACTGGATCATCGCCATGGCGATCAGCGTCAGCGGGACGTTGATCCAGAACACGTATTGCCACTGGTGGAACAACCAGACGACGAAGATGCCGTACAACGGACCCAGCACGCTGCCGAGCTCCTGCGCGGCGCCGATACCGCCGAGCACACCGGCGCGGTTGCGTTGGGCCCACAAATCGGCACCCAGCGCCAGGGTGACCGGCAAGAGCGCACCGCTGGCCACGCCCTGGATGGTGCGGCCGGCGATCAGCATGTGGAAATCGCCAAAGTGCCCGGCCAACGCGGTGACCACCGAACCGACGATGAACGTGGCCAGGCTGACCTGCAGCAGCGCCTTGCGGCCGAACCGATCGGAAGCCCGGCCCAGCAGCGGCATCGCGGCGATGTAGCCCAGCAGGTACATCGTGACGATCCAGGTAATTCGCTGCAGCTGGTTAACCGGGATGCCGACGTCGTGCATGATGTCGCGCATGATCGTGACCACGACATAGGTGTCCAGCGCCCCAAGCAGTACCGCGAGGCTGCCCGCGCTGATAGCGACTCGGCGTCCTGCCTGCGTGCTCATCAGCTCACCTCGGGCTTGGTGACCTGCACCGGCTGGTTCCAATTCGATAAGGTCATCTGGACGGAATTGCCCGAACTCTTATCCATCTTGACCTGGGCCAGCTGATGATTGCCGGTCTCCTCGATCCAGACCGTGGTCGGCGTCGCCTTCGTCGCATTGAGCTGCGACGCAATCTTATTCACGGCATCGGCGGGGACATTTCCACTGATGCGGATGGTGTTCTCTCCGTTGATGGTGTCGCGTCCTTCGGCCTTGGCGTCGGTGAAGTTCGCCAGCAGGTTCGCCACGCCGGTATCCGGGTTCAGGATCGCCGAGACGTCGTAGATGTCGGCGGCCTTACCGAAATCGCTCCATTTGTTCGGGGTGAGTGTGGCATACAGCTCGCCGTCCACAACGACGAAATTGGCGTCGACGTCCGACCCTCCGAGTGTCAGCTGCACATTGCCCGACGCCGCGGTTGCCGGGCTGTTAGTGAGGTCACCGGTCAGCGTTTTGATGGGCAGCCCCGGAACCTTGCCAATCACCGACAGCACCAGGTGCGCGCTCTTGAGGTTCTTGGTGACATCGGCGGACTGCTTGACCAACGTCGTCGCGTCCGGCAGAGGTGCGCCGCTCGGCTTGGAGCCCGACGAGCATCCGGCGATCAGGGCGGTAGCGATGCTCAAGGCGGCGAGGACGGTGAATAGTCGGCGGCGGGTCTGCATACCGTGCATCGTAGAGGGTGCCGATGACCGGGTCGGGCAACGCGGGGCCCGCGCCCCGCCCGCGAACGGTGTTTACAGTGCTCAATTGGGGGCCAATTAGCCTGGTGCAATGTTCACCGGAATTGTCGAAGAACTCGGAGAAGTCACCGGTCGCGATCCTCTCGCCGACGCCGCGCGCTTGGTCATTCGCGGTCCCGTCGTCACCGCCGACGCCGGCCACGGCGACTCGATCGCCGTCAACGGCGTGTGCCTGACCGTCGTGGAGGTGCAGCCCGACGGCCAATTCACTGCCGATGTGATGGCCGAGACGCTAAACCGCTCCAACCTGGGCGAACTGCGGGTCGGCAGCGCGGTAAACCTGGAGCGCGCTGCGGCCGTCAACAGCCGGCTCGGCGGGCACATCGTGCAGGGACATGTGGACGGCACCGGCGAGGTGGTGGCCCGCACGCCGTCCGAGCACTGGGAGGTGGTGCGGATCGAGGTGCCCGCGGCCGTGGCCCGCTACATCGTTGAGAAGGGCTCGATCACCGTCGACGGGATTTCGTTGACGGTCTCCGGGCTTGGCGCCGAACCGCGAGATTGGTTCGAGGTCTCTCTCATCCCGACGACCCGGGAACTCACCACATTAGGTCGCGCTCCGGTGGGAACGAAGGTGAACCTCGAGGTCGACGTCATCGCGAAGTACGTTGAACGGCTGTTGCAGACCACGCCCAGCTAGCCGGGTGAACCATCTCGCTAAATAAGCCGTGGCAATAACCGGGGCGGCGCGGTGGTTCATACTGGATGTCACGCGTGGGCTTCTCGGGTGAGCTGGTCTGATAGCAAGGTAGCAACGATGACGAGGTTGGATTCCGTCGAGCGGGCGGTCGCCGACATAGCGGCCGGTAAGGCCGTCATCGTCATCGACGACGAGGACCGCGAGAACGAGGGCGACCTGATCTTCGCCGCCGAAAAGGCAACACCGGAGATGGTCGCCTTCATGGTTCGCTACACCTCGGGATACCTGTGCGTACCGCTGGACGGCGCGATCTGCGACCGGCTGGGCCTATTGCCGATGTACGCGGTCAACCAGGACAAGCACGGGACCGCCTACACGGTTACCGTGGATGCAAAAAATGGTGTGGGAACTGGTATTTCGGCGTCCGATCGGGCTACTACGATGCGGTTACTGGCTGATGCCACCAGCATCGCCGACGATTTCACCCGCCCCGGCCACGTGGTTCCGTTGCGCGCCAAGGACGGTGGCGTGTTGCGGCGGCCCGGCCATACCGAGGCCGCGGTGGACCTCGCTCGGCTGGCGGGATTACAACCCGCAGGTGCGATTTGCGAGATCGTCAGCCAAAAGGACGAGGGCTCAATGGCCCAGACCGATGAGTTGCGGGTCTTCGCCGATGAGCACGGTTTGGCGCTAATCACCATCGCCGACATCATCGAATGGCGGCGCAAGCACGAAAAGCACATCGAGCGGATCGCCGAAGCCAGGATCCCCACACGTCACGGCGAGTTTCAAGCGATCGGCTACAGCAGCATCTATGAGGACGTCGAACATGTGGCGCTGGTCCGCGGCGACATCGCCGGGCCGAACGCCGAGGGCGACGACGTATTGGTCCGGGTGCACTCTGAGTGCCTGACCGGTGACGTGTTCGGCTCACGCCGTTGTGACTGCGGGCCCCAGCTAGACGCCGCGATGGCGATGGTCGCGCGGGAGGGACGCGGCGTGGTGCTCTACATGCGCGGCCATGAGGGCCGCGGCATCGGCTTGATGCACAAGCTGCAGGCTTACCAGCTCCAGGATGCTGGCGCCGACACTGTGGACGCGAACCTCAAGCTCGGATTACCCGCCGACGCAAGGGATTATGGAATAGGTGCGCAGATCCTCGTCGACCTCGGGGTGCGCTCGATGCGGCTGCTTACCAACAACCCGGCCAAGCGGGTCGGGCTGGATGGATACGGATTGCACATCATTGAGCGGGTGCCGCTGCCGGTGCGGGCCAACGCGGAGAACATCCGCTACCTGATGACCAAACGCGACAAGATGGGCCATGATTTGGCCGGGTTGGATGACTTCCATGAGTCCGTCCATCTGCCGGGCGAATTCGGCGGTGCTTTGTGAGCGGTGGCGCCGGTGTGCCGGAAATTCCGGCACTTGACGCGTCCGGTCTGCGGGTTGGCATCGTCGCCAGTACCTGGCATCCCAAGATCTGCGACGCGCTGCTGGCGGGCGCCTGCAAAGTGGCCGCCGAGTCGGGCGTGGACAACCCCACGGTGGTTCGCGTGCTCGGCGCGATCGAGATTCCGGTGGTGGTGCAGGAACTGGCTCGCGACCATGATGCCGTCGTCGCGCTGGGCGTCGTAATCCGCGGTGAGACTCCACATTTCGAGTATGTGTGCGATTCGGTAACTCAAGGCCTGACCCGGGTCTCGCTGGATGCCGCGACACCGATCGGCAACGGGGTGCTTACCACCAACACCGAGGAGCAGGCGCTGAATCGGGCCGGGCTTCCGACGTCGGCCGAGGACAAGGGCGCCCAGGCGACTGCGGCGGCCCTGACCACGGCGCTGACTCTGCGTGGCCTGCGCACTCGGTCGTGACTCCTCGGCCAGAACGCGAGGTCTGGGATGTTGAACTGCGGCCTCACCTGACGCCGCTATTTGCCTACGCCGCAGCGTTTCTGATCGCGGCCGCGCACATCGTGGTGGGCTTGCTGCTGAAGATCAAGTCCAGCGGGGTGGTCTTCCAAACCGCCGACCAGGTGGCGATGGTTTTGCTGGGTCTGGTCATCGCCGGGGTTGTGCTGTTGTTCGCACGGCCGCGTCTACGGGTGGGCCCGTCCGGGCTTTCGGTGCGTAATCTCCTGGGCGACAGGCTTATCCGGTGGTCCGATACGGTGGGTGTGTCATTTCCGGCGGGTAGCCGCTGGGCGCGCATCGACTTACCTGACGACGAATACGTCCCGGTGATGGCGATCCAGGCCGTTGACAAGGATCGTGCCGTGGAGGCCATGGACACCGTGCGCTCGCTCCTGGTTCGTTATCGGCCGGACCTGCGCACAGGCTGATCCAGAAGTACAGTCGCCCGATGGCACGTCCAGCGCGCAGCTGGGCGGTGCCTGCACCACATCGGTAGCGGGCCGGGCGATGCGGGCTCCAGGGCGGCCGCACTGCCTGACGGACCCCCCGGGGGTTGTCAGTCTTATCCCGGGTTGCCGAGCCGGCCAAGTCGGCCAGACTGTCGCCGCTGGCCTGGCCGCGGCCGCCCAGAGCCCGGATACACCCCCTCGGCCAAACTCGCCGAGTTCGTCCGCCGCCGCGATCGGACGTGCCGGGCGCGCGGGTGTGACCGACCCGCCGAATTCTGCGACCTCGACAGCACCCCCTACGACGCCGGCGGAGCCACCCACCCGTCGAATCTGAAATGCCTCTGTCGGAAACACCGCGTGCACAAGCGCGTACTACGGCAGGCGAAGTGAGTTTCGCCGAAACCCACCGCTACGGAGAAGCCACGGCGAAGAGGCGCCACTCGCCGGGTACGCCCTTGAGCGTGTGCGTGCCGCGGTCTTCGAATTCGAGTCCCGACCCGATCACGAGGTCGCGCAGCGTGCTGGACACGAGCACGTCGTTCGGCCCTGCCAGGGCGCTCACACGCGCGCCGATGTGCACGCCGATCCCGCCGATGTCGTCGCCGCGGACCTCGCACTCGCCGGTGTGCAACCCGGCACGCACCTCGATGCCGAGCGCCCGCACCGCATCGCGGCTTG
>Ga0210396_10004738_pt1 | contig 13241 bp, 10 predicted proteins | sample IncBWH17OmetaG_FD_155466 | JGI IMG/M metagenome (GOLD analysis project Ga0210396, IMG submission 155466) | Forest soil microbial communities from Barre Woods Harvard Forest LTER site, Petersham, Massachusetts, United States - Inc-BW-H-17-O ...
AGACCGTATTAACTACAGGGGACTCTAAAGCTGGAGGCAATGAAACGCCAGACTGCGACCAGCACTCGCGATGCTCGCGAATTTCGCGGCACGCTGCATCGGCATAGGGGGCAAAGCGGCCTGCAGGCACTACGCCGGTATGAAAATTACAGTAGGTGCATTTCGTCTGACAGAACGGCACCTGAATGTAAATCCCGAGATTGTCCATTAGCGAAAACTTTAGCACAGGCAGGCGTTCTGAGAGGCATCCCAGCTAAACACGGTCGGGCAGAACCTTGACGTAGATCTTCCGTTCGCGTGGCCCATCAAATTCCGCCAGAAAAATTCCCTGCCAGCGCCCCAGCGCCAGCTTCCCTTCCTCTACAAACACGAACTGGTTCATGCCGACCAGCATGGTCTTGACGTGCGAGTCGGAATTCCCTTCGCCATGGCGAAACGGGCCAGCCATTGGGATCAGACGATCCATCGCGCCTTCCGCGTCGGTGGCCACATCGGGATCGGCATGTTCGTTGATCAGCACGCCCGCGGTGGTATGGGGCACATATAAAAAGCAGGTGCCAGTCTTGATTCCCAGCGCGGTCACTACGCGCTGGACTTCGATGGTGATGTCCACCATCTGGGTGCGCTGGTCGGTCCTCACGCGAATCGCTTGCACGACTTCGTCTCCGCCGCTCTTCGGTTACGGAATTTCCACCACGCAATGTTGGCCCGCGTTCTTCGCGCTGGTGAGCTCCTGCAAATCCTGCAGGCCTGCCGGACCCAGTCGCGCCAGAAATGGCAGGAAGCAGAGCTCGCGCGATTGCAACGCCTTTTGTGGAAAGAGCAGATTTTCCAGAAAGTGAGCATGCTGCTGAATCAATTTCTCGTGACGATCCAGCGACACGCCGGTCTGGCGGCGCATTTTCTCGACCTGATACTGGATGCGCTTCCCGGAACGCGCAATCGCGCCGTGGACGGTGGGATCGACCTTGGCGATGGAATGCTGCAGCTTCTGCAATTGCTTATCGAGATCGCGAATGGTGCCGTCAAATTCACGGGTGAGGGTCTTTGGTATCGCGTCCGCATACATCCGCCGCAGCAAATGCTGCAAGCCTTTCCAGGCGTCTTCGATTCCCACTTTATACTTCTTCATCAGGCGAATGGCCTTGGGATCGACCAGCGTGAAATCGGCGCGCGGCAGAATCACCGGCATAGTGCCAAGCAGCTTTTCGTAGACCACGCTGGACTGCGCGAAATAGGCGATTTCGGCGGGGCCGCCAAAGTAGGCCGCAGTTGGCAGCAGATAATCCTGCACGACCGGACGCAAAAGAGCATTCGGGCTGAAGTGTTCCGGCTCAGTGTCGACGCGCTTCAACCATTGCGCGCGCGGGCCGGCTTCACCCGCCGAGGCAAATTCTCCGTCGGTGGCGTTGACCACGTGGCGTTGCCCTTCACGCAAAGTGAATAGCAATGTGCTGCGGGCCGTGACCTTTACCTGCGTTTCATATCCGGCGCGTTGCAAGTCTTTGCCACGCTGAAGCAGCGCCGCTTCCAGGGTGTCGCGTTGCGCCAAGGCCTGACACATAATGGGCGCCGCGATGGCATGCAACCTAGGGTCGAGCGGATCCAGCAGAATCAATCCTTGGCCTGCAAAAACCTTAGCGAACATCTTGGCAAAGGCGGTGCCGTAGGTTTCGTCTGGTTTATAGCTCTGCCGCAGAATTTCGGCGACTTCCGTGCCAAAGGGGCCAGCGAGGGTAGCGCCGGCTTCACGAAGCACTTCGTCGATTTCGCGTCCCAGCTTGATTTTGCCAACTGGCACGGGTTGTTCTTCGAGCTTTGAAAGTTCCAGGCGCTGCAGGTTGCCGTCGGAGAACCACGTGGTGTGGCGCACCTCGTCGACATCGTGATCTTCGGTCGCCATCCAAAACACCGGAACTGCCGCGATGCCATCGTTCGAAAGTTCCTTGGCAGTTTGAATCGCGGTGAGCGCCTTGTAGAACGCGTAGCTCGGACCGCCCAGAAGTCCTGCCTGCTGGCCACTAACTACCGCGACAGCGCCTTCTTCCAAGCGTCGCAAATTCTTTTCGGTTTCCGCGCTGCCACCAAAGGAAACATTCTGTTCGCGGAGGATTTGCGCAACGGTGCGGCGGCGTTCGTCGGGAAATTTCAGATTGCGGGCGTAACTGGCGACGGATTGCAGATTGGGAGGGTGTGCGTAAAAGGAAGAGAGCTTGGAAAAATCCTCAATGTAATCACGGACTAACTTCGACGTGGGTGGGACTTGAGAGGGCGGATAAGCGCGACAGTCCATGAAGCCTTAGATGATAGACGTAGATAAAAGTGACGGCAAACGAAAGAAGATTAGACGCGCGCGGCCGCCGGATGTAATTCGCCAAGAATGGCCGCCAATTGGTGTTTTTTCTCTTCTTTTACAGGCAAAAGAGGGAGACGCGGCACGCCGCCGTGATAGCCGCGCAACTGCATCACGTACTTCAGGCCGGGGATGCCGTGCTCCGACACGATGCGCTTTGAAGCGTTGACCAGCACATGTTGCAGGGCGCGGGCCTCGGCGTGGCGGTTTTGCTGGAACAGTTCGTAAAGTTCTACACACTTTTCTGGAAGGGCGCAGGCCAGGGCCAGTATGGCGCCCCGTGCTCCCATCGCAAGCGCGGGATAGACCACTGCGGCCCCGCCAGTCAGCACATAGAAGTCTTCGGGCGCGGCGGAAACCACTTCACCAATGCGCTGAATACTGCCGGAGCTATCCTTGATACCAATGATATTTGGATGAGCCGCGAGCGCGACAATTTCCGGCGTTTCCATGGTGACGCCAGTAAAAATCGGCACGGAATAAAGAAGAACTGGAATGGGCGAGGCATCCGCGACGGCGCGGTAGTGCTGAATGTAGGTCTCGGCTTTGTACGCAGGCTTGTAGTAATACGGCGTCTTCACCAGAGCAACCTGGAAACCCAAAGCGGCGGCGCGCTTGGTGCGCACGATCGTCTCGGCGGTGGACTCGACGCCCGTGCCGGCAATCAACAATTTTTCAGGGGCAGCGGCTTCTTTTACCGCGGCTAAGATGCTTTCGCCCTCATCGCGGCTGAGCATCACCGACTCGCCGGTAGAGCCCAGAGCAACGTAGCCAGCCAGGCCGATTTGATTGTAGAGGCGAATATTTTCTTTCACGCCGCGCAGCGAGACGCTGCCGTCAGCTTCAAACGGCGTGACTAATGCAGGGAAAATTCCGGCGATGTTCATCTGCTAATCTCCCGATTTCGTGTTGCCCGACGCGGCCACTCGGTTTTGATGCAAGTCCTGCAGGCAATTCACTTCGCGCTCCATTTCGATCAGCGCGTGAATACCACGCACCGCTGCATGGGCCGCAGAGAGGGTGGTGATGCAGGGAATGTTATAGCGAATGGCGGCGCGGCGAATCGATTTTTCGTCGTAGAAGGATTCGCGGCCTAAGGGCGTGTTGATGACCAGATTGATCTTTCCGGTTTTGACCAGGTCGACGATATTGGGCCGACCTTCATTCACTTTGAAAACCGCCTCGCATGGCACACCAGCCGCGCGCAGAGCCGCAGCGGTGCCGCGCGTGCCGACAATTTTGAAGCCCATGGAGGTGAGCTCGCTGCCGATCTGCCCCAGGTGGCGCTTGTCGCGGTCGTTCACGCTGATAAACACCGTCCCGCTTTGCGGCAATTTCTGGCCGGCGGCGAGTTGCGCTTTGGCGAACGCTTGCCCATAAGAGGTCGAGATTCCCATTACTTCGCCGGTTGAGCGCATTTCCGGGCCAAGAATGGTGTCTACGCCGCGGAATTTGTTGAATGGGAAGACGGGAGACTTCACGGAGTAAAAGTCGTGCACGGCGACTTCGGCTACGCCGTTGTGATAGACCAGAGGCAACTTCATATCGGAGAGCCGGCGCCCAACCATCAAGCGCGCTGCAACTTTCGCAAGAGGTACGCCGGTTGCCTTGCTCACGAATGGCACGGTACGCGAGGCGCGCGGATTCACTTCGAGGACATACACCGTGTCGCGTTGGATGGCGTATTGCACGTTCATCAATCCAACCACTTTCAACGCGAGCGCGAGCTTCTTGGTGTAATCGCGAATTGTGTTCAGAATTGTGGGTGACAAGCTGACGGGAGGCAGCACGCAGGACGAATCGCCGGAATGCACGCCAGCTTCTTCGATGTGCTCCATGATGCCGCCGATGACCACGTCCGTGCCGTCGGCGAGCGCGTCTACGTCCACTTCCGTGGCTTCTTCCAAGAACTGATCGATCAACACCGGGCGCGCAGGGCCCATCAGCGCGGCTTGTGCCACATATTCTTGAACGGTGTTTACATCGTAGGCGATCACCATGGCTCGGCCGCCGAGAACGTAACTGGGCCGGACCAATACAGGTAAGCCGATTTCGCCTGCCACACGCGCCGCTTCTTCCGGCACGAGTGCCGTTCCGTTGCGAGGCTGCGGAACACGCAATTCCTCGAGCAAACGGCCAAATCTGCGACGATCTTCGGCGAGGTCAATTGATTCGGGAGCTGTGCCAACAATCGGCACACCGTTGCGCTTCAATTCCAGCGCCAAGTTTAGTGGCGTCTGGCCTCCAAACTGCACAATCACCCCGCTAGGCTTTTCCTTTTCCACAATGGCCAGCACATCTTCCAGCGTGAGTGGCTCGAAGTACAAGCGATCCGAGGTGTCGTAGTCGGTCGACACTGTTTCCGGATTGCAATTCACCATGATCGATTCGAAACCATCGGCGCGCAGCGCAAACGAAGCGTGGCAACAGCAATAATCGAATTCAATGCCCTGCCCGATGCGGTTGGGGCCGCTGCCCAGAATCATGATTTTCTGCTTCTGCGTCGGTTCGGACTCGTCTTCTTCTTCGTACGTGGAATACATGTACGGAGTGAACGATTCGAACTCCGCCGAGCAGGTATCGACGCGCTTGAATACTGGGGAAACGCCATAGCGGGCGCGTTGCAGGCGAACTACTGCTGGAGTGGTCTTCCAAATTTGCGCCAAGTGCTCGTCGCTGGTGCCAACTCGTTTTACTTCCCGCAGCAAATCCTTTGAGGCGGTCTCGACCGTTACCGACGCGGCGCGACGGTTGGCCTGAACAATTTCTTCAATCTGGTGGATGAACCACGGATCGATTTTTGTCAGGTCGCAAATTTCGGCAGCGGGCAAGCCGCGCTCGACCGCCGTCAAAATCCAGTGGATGCGATTGGGCCGAGGCGTGGATAGCTTTTCGCGTAGCAGTGAATCAGGCGCATCGGTAGGAGCGCGCCAGGGAGTGCTGGGCTCGAGCGAGCGAATTCCCTTTTGCAGCGCTTCCTTAAAGGTGCGGCCGATGGCCATCACTTCGCCCACGGATTTCATCTGGGTGCCCAGGGTGCTGTCGGCTCCGGGAAACTTCTCGAATTGCCACTTGGGAATTTTCACCACGACATAGTCGATGGTCGGCTCGAAACACGCCGGCGTCATCTTCGTGATGTCGTTGGGAATTTCGTCCAGGGTCATGCCCACCGCAAGACGCGCGGCAATTTTTGCGATGGGGAAGCCGGTAGCCTTACTGGCCAGCGCCGAACTGCGCGAAACACGTGGGTTCATCTCGATCACGGTCATGCGGCCGTTTTCAGGATTCACGGCAAACTGCACGTTGGAGCCGCCAGTTTCCACGCCCACTTCGCGAATGATGGCCGCAGCTGCGTCGCGCATGCGTTGATATTCTTTGTCGGTCAGCGTCTGCGCGGGCGCTACGGTAATGGAATCGCCGGTGTGCACGCCCATGGGATCAAAATTCTCAATGGTGCAAATCACCACGAAGTTGTCGCGAAAATCGCGCATCACTTCCAGTTCGTATTCTTTCCAGCCCAGCACCGACTCTTCGACCAGCGCCTCATGCACCGGGCTCATGTCCAGAGCATGGGCAATCGCGTCTGCAAATTCTTCCTTATTGTAGGCGATCGAGCCGCCGGTGCCGCCCAGCGTGAATGAGGGCCGAATGACCAGAGGGAATCCCAACTGGTCGCAAAGGCGCAGCGCGTCTTGCGCGTTATTCACCAGCGCGGAGGCTGGCACTTCCAGACCAATTTTCCGGCAAGCATCCTTGAACCACAGGCGATCTTCCGCCACTTTAATGGCGCGCAGCGATGCGCCAATCATTTCCACTTTGTATTTTTCCAGAATGCCGCTCTCTGCGAGTTCCACGGCAAGATTCAGCGCGGTTTGGCCGCCAACGGTGGGGAGCAGCGCGTCGGGCTTTTCCTTGGCGATGATCTGCTCGAGATATTCCTTGGTCAGCGGCTCGATGTAGGTGCGGTGCGCCAACTCCGGATCGGTCATGATGGTCGCTGGATTCGAATTCACCAGCACGACTTCATAGCCCTCAGTGCGCAGCGCTTTGCACGCCTGCGCGCCAGAATAATCAAACTCGCAGGCCTGCCCAATCACAATGGGCCCGGAGCCGATAATCAAAATCTTATGGATGTCTTTTCGTTTAGGCATAGAAATAGTCAGGGCACGGCTTCAGCCGTGCCGAAAAGCGGCCCTTTCTTCTCTCAGGGGCTTCAGCCCCTGAGGTGGCTCGTCGACGGGAAACGTGCCCGATAGTGACGAAGCACGGAATTCATTCGCGCGCGAAACCAACTTCTTGCGCACCGGATTATCCCAGATATATTGCAGGTGGATATTAAAATCGGCGGTATCGCGAATATGGTGATCGCTAAAACCTCGCTGCCACACAGGGAAACGAAGGCCGAACTCCAGAGCCAATCGTCGAGCCGAACCGCCTTTGATAAATTGAACGACTCGTTCCAAGGATTTGTCTTGTGACGGCGTCAGAAGAACATGAAAGTGATCGGCCATGACGACAAACGCGTGGAGTGCATAGGCGCCTTCTTGGCGATAATGCAGCAAACACTCAATGAACACGGCGCAATACGTTTCCTTCGCGAACAAAGCACGGCTCTGCCAAGTACGTGAGGTCACAAAGTACGTGCCGGGAATCCCGTGATGATGTCTGTGCGGAATCGACATTCCCTCAGCGGCTAAAGCCGCACTCCTCTAGTTTGCTGTCGGCACGGCTAAAGCCGTGCCCTGACGACTCGCTCCCGGGAAATCGCCGGTCGTAAGGCTGCGAGTTCGGTTTGCCGTCACTACAATTTGTGCTCATCCCCGCGAGCTTCCGGGTTGGGCAAATTCCTTCATCAGGTCTGTGAAGGCGCTGAACAGGTAGTGTGAGTCGTGCGGCCCGGGCGAAGCTTCGGGGTGATATTGCACGCTGAAGAGCGGCAGCGACTTGTGGCGCATGCCTTCGTTGGTGTTGTCATTCAGATTGACGTGAGTGATTTCGACTTCGCTGGATGGCAACGATTCGGGATCAACGCAAAATCCGTGATTCTGCGCGGTAATTTCCACCTGACTGGTTAACAGATTCTTCACCGGATGATTGGAGCCATGATGCCCGAATTTCAGCTTGAAGGTTTTGCCGCCCAGCGCCAAACCGCACAGTTGATGCCCAAGGCAGATGCCGAAAATCGGCACGCGCCCGGCCAGCTTACGAATATTTTCCACAGCATAGGTGACAGGCTCCGGATCGCCCGGGCCGTTCGAAAGAAACACGCCGTCGGGCTTGACCGCCAGCACATCCTCCGCCGAGGTGTTCGCCGGCACCACGGTTACTTCGCAGTGATGATCCACGAGCAGCCGCAAAATGTTTTGCTTAATTCCATAATCGTACGCGATCACGCGAAACCGCCGCTCGTTGGGACTGGCTCCCGCCTCGCCCATCTGCTCGGCCCACGGCGAAGACGCCAGATCAATCGAACCCTTTTGCCAGTCGTAGGCTTTCTGGCAACTCACGCGGCCAGCAAGTTCCTGCCCAGTCATCTGCGGAATCTGTTTCGCTTCGAAGATCAGTTGATCGGCAGGCGTGCCATCGGTCGAAACAATTCCCCGCAGCGCGCCAACTTTGCGCAGATGACGAACCAGCGCTCGCGTGTCGATATCCCATATCACCGGGATCTTGTGGCGATTCAAATAGAGCTGGGCGCTTTCCGCGGAGCGCCAGTTTGACGTAACCTGCGAAAATTCGCGAACGATCAGCGATTCGATATACGGCCGCGAAGACTCCTCATCATCTAAATTCGCGCCAACATTTCCAATGTGGGGATAAGTGAGGCAGACAATCTGACCCGCATAGCTGGGGTCAGTGAAAACTTCCTGGTAACCGGTGAGGCTGGTATTAAAAACGACTTCGCCGCCGCGGCGCGTGATTGCGCCAGCCGCGCGGCCGTTAAATATGCGCCCGTCTTCGAGCGCCAGAATTGCTGGGCGATGGGAAACTTCTGCTGTCAGTGTATCCTCCGTCAAACTTCATTTCTCGTTCGCCTCAGTCGTCGACAAAGAGCCGAAGTGGTCGACCGGCCAATAGGCGAACACGGCCCGGCCATAAATAAACTGGTTTGCCACCGGCCCAAAGACGCGTGAATCGTTGGAGCTGATCCGGTGATCGCCCATAACAAAATAACATCCTTGGGGCACGCGCGTCGGCCCATAATCGGTAACATCTGCGTATTGCGGCGGCACGTACGGCTCGGGAATGGTCTGCCCATTCACGTAGACCACGCCGCGGCGAATCTCGATCGTTTCTCCCGGCAAGCCAATCACCCGCTTGATAAACGACTTCGAGTGGTCCAGAGGATACCAGAAGACCACCACATCGCCGCGATCAATGGGCTCGAAGCGGTACACAAATTTGTTGATGAAGATGCGCTCTTGATCGGAAAGCAGCGGCGCCATGCTGGTGCCTTCGACTTTAACTGGTTGATACAGAAAGACGATGATGACCAGCGCCAGGCCAATCGCGATTAGAAGGTCGCGGGTCCACACCCGAATTTCGTGGCGTAGCACACTGGCGGTGGAAGAAACACCGACCTGCGGCACGTTTCCTGGAGCGATGGGATTGTTTGGTGGAAGGCTTGGTGCAATAGGCTGGGGCAGGGCGCCGGATGTTTCGCCCGTGGGAGGTAAAACTGGATTCTCGTCAGGTTTCAGCATCTCGTGCTGCCTCGTATTTATAACATGCACCCCTACGTCGCGCTAGTCGCGATTTCACTTCACCACTGGCATGACTGGGTTACTCAATAAGATTCACTTGGTGGTCACTATCGTTGCATGCCGCTTTCACAATTCATTCGCCTGCGAAGCAAAGTTGCCACCGGCATAGTATTAAACGCCAGACAATTAGACGTAACGGTGAGCGAATTGGACTCAGTGTAGAGAACCGTCGAGCTTTTCGCATTACCTGTTATTGATCTGTAGCCAGAGCGAAATTGAGGGAGGCCAGTGCTGCTGCCACGGTCGTCTCGGTTCGCAGAATCAGCTTGCCTAGCGACGCTTCCTGAAACTGTGCGGCGCGCGTTGCTGCAAATTCCGCATCGGTCCAGCCACCTTCAGGTCCAATCGCCAAAGTGACGGATGAAGCTTGAGCACCGGCCAGCAAACTGCGCAGCGGTTTCGCATCCTGGGCCTCGGACAACAGAATACGCAGCCCATCTTCGCGCAACGCAAACGCTTCTTCAGCAGTCATCAGCGGTTCCAGGTCAGGAACCTGTACGCGCCGGGATTGTTGCGAAGACTCAAGCAGAATCTTCTTCCAGCGCTCGGCGCGCTTCACCGCAGCGGCCAGCAATCCCTTTTCGCTGCGACCTGCGGCAACTGGCACAACTCGCGCAACGCCCAGCTCAGTAGCTTTTTCCAGCGCCCACTCGAAGGCATCGAATTTCACCACGGCTAGCAGAAGCGTTGACCTTAGCGTGGGCTGAAACGCGGGTAACTGTTCTACCAGCGCGAAGTCCACATGGTCTCTTCCTACTTCTTGCACACGCGCCAGCCACACCTGCGCGCCGTCGCTGAGTTCGTAGAGTTGTCCGGTTTGCGCGCGCAATACCCGCCCAAGATGATGCGCCGCTTCATCCACCATCACAGCGGTCTGATTTTCAAATCGATCCACAAAGAAGCGGCGTCGCATGCGCGGCCTAGCCGAAGATGTCCTTCACCTTGTCAAAAATAGTGGAGTTGCGGTCCGCCGGCTTGTTGTCTACCTTCAACGTGGCGTTCAACTGTTCCATGAGCTTGCGTTGTTCACGGGTCAGCTTGGTGGGCGTCAACACGCGTACGTGATAATACAAATCGCCCTTGCCGCCGCCATGTGGATCGGGCAAGCCTTTGCCCTTAATGCGAAACACCGCGCCGCTTTGCGTGCCTTCCGGAACTTTCAGCCGTTCTTCACCGCCCAACCCTGGCACTTGCAATTCCGTTCCCAGCGAAGCTTGCGCGATGCTCAGCGGAATCGTGCAATACAGATCCGCGCCGCGCCGCTCGAAGAAGGCGTGCTCTTTTACTTCCAGCACGACATATAAATCGCCTGCTGGGCCGCCATTGGGGCCAGCTTCGCCTTCACCTTGCACTCGCAACCGAGTGCCGGTATCTACACCCGGAGGAATTCGCAACTCGATGGTGCGTTCGCGATCCACGCGCCCTTGCCCGCGGCACTCCACGCAACGCTCTTTGACGATTTGCCCGGCGCCCTGGCAAGCGGGGCAAGTGCGATTGATGGTGAAGAAACCCTGCTGATAAACGATCTGACCGCGGCCGCCGCACGCCTGGCAGGACACTACGCCAGTGCCCTTCTTTGCGCCGGTGCCATTGCACGCTTCGCAATATTCCTGACGCGGCACGCGAATCTTGGTGTTTACTCCCGACGCTGCTTCTTCAAAGGTAAGCGTCATGTCATAGCGAAGATCAGCACCACGCTGCACACGACTGCGCCCGCCGCGACGTCCACCGCCACCGAACAGATCCTCGAAGCCAAAGAAATCGCCGAAGATGTCGTGGAAGTCCTGGAAAATTGTGCCGTTGAAATCGGTGGAGCCGCCCGCTCCCGCGAGGCCGGCATGTCCGTAATTGTCGTAAATCTGGCGCTTCTGCGGATCGCTCAGAATGCTGTAAGCTTCGGTGCACTCGCGAAACTTTACTTCCGCCTCTTCTTTATTTTCCGGGCTGCGGTCCGGATGCCATTTGAGCGCCGACTTGCGGTAAGACGCCTTAATTTCGTCGACCGAGGCGGTCTTGGTTACTCCTAAAACTTCGTAATAATCACGTTGATTCGATCGAGACATAGTTGCTGGATTAAATTCCCTTCCGCGTCAGCGGCTGACCGCTTTCTAAATCCAGAATACAGGCAAACTTTGTGCACCAAAGAAGCTTCCCGGGCGATGTCGCACACTGGCTAACAGCAACTCCCGCGCCTTGAGAATTACATTCGTGCGTGAAGCTTCGTTTAGTTCGCAGCTTTGTTTGATGCGCCGCCGGGGTGCACCGCTACGCGCACCATCGCGGGACGCAACACGCGCCCATGAAACGCATAGCCCGGTTGGAATACTTCCAGAATGTCGCCGTCGGGATGGTCTTTCGTTTCGGTGCGATCCATCGCCTGGTGCAGATGCGGATCGAATTGCAGGCCAAGCGGCTCCATGCGCTCCGCGCCCAATTTCGTTAGGTTATCCAGCAACTGCTTGTAAATCAGCTCAAACCCTTTGCGATAATTTTCGTATTCGGCTTCACGGTGAGCCGCAAGAGCATGCTCAAATCCATCCACGATTGGAATCAGCGCTTCAATTACCCGCGCAGTGCTGCGCTTGGAATCTTCGGAGCGCTCTTTCTCAATGCGCTTCCGGTAATTCGCAAAGTCGGCCTGATGGCGGACCAAAGTCTGCCGCATATCTTCCAGTTCTGTGGTCAGTTTTTTCGTATCAGACTCTTCCCGGGCGATCTGTTCATCAGCGCCATGCGGCTCTGAATCTACTCCATCGTTCTTCGAATCATTGGTCTTCAATTCGCGTTCGTCCATACCTCGTTACCTCAATGCTCTTTCTATTTTACTCGATCTTGCTAAGCGCTTCACTGAATAGCTGCGCCACATACGCGACCGCTGTCATCGCGCGTTCATAATGCATGCGCGTCGGCCCCAGCACTCCCAGCGAACCTTGCACCAGATCCGGATTGGAATATGGTGCGCTGATCAACGCCAGATTTTCGCCCGCCTGCAAAATTTCCTTCACACCAATCTGCACAAACACCGGCTCCGGTGTATCGATGCAGGCGTTCAACACCGTCACGAGCCGGTGCTTCTCTTCAATTGCCTCCAGCAATTCGCGTAAGTGCGACTGGTCGGCAAACTCTGGCGCACCGACGATTTGAGCGGTGCCTTCCACGTAAATCTGCTGCACCGCGCTATCGCTCAACAATGCTGGTTCACATAACGTGAGTGCGCTGCCCACCAGTCCTTCATACTGCTCGCGATCGCCGGCCAGTTTTTGCAGTAAGTCGGTGCGAATCGCTTCCAGAGTCCATCCTGAATAGTGGCTGTTCAGGAAGTTCGCCGTCGCGTCTAGCTCCTCTTGAGTGAATGGCCGCGCCGGCTTTAACACTTTGTCGCGGGTATTGCCGCCCGGCGAGATCAGCACCACCACGATGCGACCGTCGGGAAGCAGCCACATGCGCGCATGCTCCAGAACTGTTTTACGCAACGGGGGAGACACGATGATCCCCACCCCTTTAGATGCCTCAGCAAGCACATGGCCCGCACGTTCGGTTAATTCGGCGGCGGAGGTACTCCCGGCCATTTCGCGGCGGATCCAGTCGCGGTCGTCGACGCTCAAGGTGGCTTGGGAGGCGATTTCCTGAGCAAAGAAGCGATAGGCTGCGGAAGTGGGTACTCGGCCTGCCGAAGTATGTGGTTGGTACAGGAAACCTCCATCCTCTAAGTCGGCCATTACATTACGGATAGTCGCGGTACTCAGGGATTCCTCGAAACGCTTGGAGATGGCGCGCGAAGACACGGGCTCACCTAGTTCAATGTAGGTGCGCACGATGTCCGCTAAAATCTGCCGGTTACGACGTTCTTGTAGAGCTGGGTTGCGCATAGCAGCACTCGACCTCTGGTGCTAACTACATCTTACTATTCTAGGAACCCTGTCAAGTGTGGTCAATGCGCATTGTCAAAATTTGGGCATAATTTCATCCCAAAACTGGGTCCTGCCAAGAGGCTACCTATTCGGCGTTGTCAATTTGGGCTCGTTGGAGTTTGTCGGAATAGTCTATATAGAGGGATTTCCACTCGGTGAAGAAGTCGATGGCGGCGATAGCGGCTTCGCGATGTCCGTTGCCGGTTTGCTTGG
>Ga0210396_10004740_pt1 | contig 13238 bp, 10 predicted proteins | sample IncBWH17OmetaG_FD_155466 | JGI IMG/M metagenome (GOLD analysis project Ga0210396, IMG submission 155466) | Forest soil microbial communities from Barre Woods Harvard Forest LTER site, Petersham, Massachusetts, United States - Inc-BW-H-17-O ...
CTCGAGGCGACGTTTGCCGGCTGCGCGCTGATGAGCTATCCGCACACGACCTGGCTGTTGGACGATGGCGCTCGTCCGGAGATGGAGGAGCTTGCGCACGCCTGGGGCGCTCGCTACATGACGCGCCCTGACAAAGCCCACGCGAAGGCCGGCAACATCAACCACGCCCTCCCGCTGACGGAGGGCGAGTTCGTGCTCGTGCTCGATGCTGACCACGTGCCGCTGCCCGATGCCCTGGACACGCTTGTCGGCTATTTCGATGATCCTCGTGTGGCGCTGGTGCAGACTCCTCATGACTTCTCCAATCACGATTCGATTCAGCACTACGATCTCGGTCGTCATGAGCAGTCGGTGTTCTTCTCAGCTATCTGCGTTGGCAAGGATCACCACAACGCGGCCTTCTGGTGTGGCTCGGGCGCGCTGATCCGGCGTGAGGCGCTGCTTTCGATCGGCGGCGTCGCAACCGACACGATCGCGGAGGACTTCCACACGACGATCAAGCTCCACCGCCGGGGCTGGCGCACCCACTACGACGAGCGCATCATCGCGCAGGGTCGCGCGCCCCACGATCTCGCGTCCTATCTGCTTCAGCGCGATCGCTGGGCGCGTGGCAATCTCGCGGTCTTCACGACTCCCGAGAGTCCGTTGCGCGCACGCGAGCTTACAGCCAGTCAGCGGATGAGCTACCTGGCGAGCCTGACAGGCTATTTGGCCGGCCCGATGCGCCTGCTGATGCTCACGATCCTTGCGGCGGTGCTTTGGACCGGCGCGCTCCCGTTGCGGATCGCACCCTTGGCGCTCATTGGACTATGGGCGCCGGCGACGTTGCTGATGGTGCTGGCCGGATCGGCGCTCTGCCGCGGGCAGCAGCGCAGCGGCGAGGCGACCCATTACGAACTGTGCACCGCCGAGATCTTCACGCGTGCCGCTCGCTGCATTTTCCGGCCAGGTCGCACGAGCTTCAGAGTGACACCTAAGGAGGGGGTCGATCGCGGCGGCTGGGAGGCGCTGCGCCAGTTCCGGCTGCTGCTCTCGTGCGCTGCCTTGCTCACGGTGGGACTCGTCCTGCGAATCGCTGAGGATGCTGGCGCGGGAACACTACCCGCGATGCACGGCTTCGCTGCCTGGTTCGTGCCGCTGCTGGGGGCGATCGAGCTTCGCAGAGTAGTTCGCACGCTCGTGCTGGTGGCCCGCCGGCGACAGTTGCGTGGCGAGTACCGCACCCAGCTCACCGCGGCGGCAGTGATCGCTCCCGACGACGAGCTTGCGGAGGACGGCCCGTCGCTGCTCGGTCGCATGTGCGACATAACCACCGGCGGGGTGGGCTTTGAGCTGTCGCGGCCGCTCGAGACCGGGACCCTCGCGGGCCTCACGGTTCAGCTTCCGGACGTGTCTGGCGAGCCGACCGCCACTCACCTGGAGGTCGAGGTGCGCTCGTGCATGGCATACGGACAGGAATGGCGCATCGGCGCTGCGATCGTCGACTGCGCCGAGAGCGATCGCAGACGGGTTCTCGCCTACTGCAATGTTGTATGGCCGTATCATCGTTTGCGCGGCCAGACGAAGGTCGCGCAAACTGAATCCAAGCTCGGAGTGCCACTCGATTCCGCCCTCCTTGCGAGGGCATTGCCCGCGCCGTCATCGTCGGGAGACCTGCACGAGAGCCATCCAGGCTCAGCAGTATCCAGCTGATCGTCCGCGCCAGCTCATTAGAGATCAATAGGGCTGCAGGTCCCCTCACCCGACCTTCCCAAGCGTCGCTGGCGCTGATTCGTGCGCGCCGTGCAATCCAGGAGCGCGATCGATCGTCATCCAACTCTGAAGAGACATCGAATAACGTCGTTTGACTTTCTGTGGCTCGTATGTAAATCTGAAGGCGGAATCCGATATACAGAACTTTGGGGCGTATCACGGAGCAAGAGAGTTCCAGTAGAGACGTAGATCCATAGGAGGTTCATACTGCAATAGAGCCACATCGGAGCCGCATCCGGGTTGTCAACTCATGCCCAAACGGGCGCGACAATTCAATGCGACGTGATTCTGCGCCAGCGGGCTTGCTCGACATCCGCTGCGGGCAAATCTACGTCGCCACTCGAAATACGAAACTTTCAGCGCACGGTCCGCCTCAACACGGCAGACCTATCCGATGCCATTTAAATATCTCGAAAATGATTCCAACCAGATGTCCCCTAAAGATCAAGGAGCGTCATAATGGAAAAGAAGTGGCAGATATTGTTTCTGACTGCACTTGCCATATTCGCGTTCAGCGCGATCTCAGCAGCATCAGCGTTCGCAGTTAATCCCGAATGGTTAATCGATGGCGCCGCAGTTGCCGCCACAACTAGCGTGGAAGAACCATTCCAACTCACAATTACTGACTTAGGAGCCCCGGGCGCCCCCGCCATCCGATGCGAAGGCGCATTTGATGGCACGGTAGGGCCGGAAGGTAAAGATGAAATAACTGAAGTTTTAAATATAAAACTTGAAAAAGTCAGCTCGACATTAGGTAGTGGCACAATCATGTTATGCGCCTCCGCTAAAACGTGTGAAGGTGAATCCGAATTCTTCCCGAAGAATCTGCCTTGGTTAACCCAACTAAAATTAGTAGGCGCTGGAGATGACAATGAAACCATCACTACAATTGGCGTTGAGGTTGTGTGTAAAGTTCTAGGCATTACAGTCACTGATGAATGCACTCTGAAAGACTTGGGTGTACTGGAAAATATGTTAGGAGAAATACCCCCGGACGTGTTAGAAATCCTTAACCTAGTAGGAGTAGGAGCTTGCTCGGTCGGAGGCGCATCACAGCTAGACGTCGAAGGTTTCGTGTTAATCTCTGCATTAGAAGGATTATCGCTGACCGTGTCAGGAGATGAAGTCACCGAATAGGGCATATTCGCTAAAGCAAGTGTGAGCAAGGAGACGCAGGCTGCCAAGATAGGCATCTGCTCAGCCTGCGTCTCAGCTCAATTTTGACGTCCATGGGTCACCAGCAAGACCCACCGTCAGGGCCAGCAGCTCAACGCTATTGGTTCAGCGCGAGCGTTTCGAGCAGGATGTCCCAGTCAGCCTGCCCTCGCTCGAATTCAAGTTCTTCGAACTGAGTGGCGAGGCGTTCGTCCCGAGCGCGTAGCCCCTTGTCAGCAGGCTGTACGTAGGGGGCGAGCAGTCGCCGGGGAATTTCCTTGACTTCGATCGCTTCCACATGCCGATCGTATTGCTGGACCTCTGTGGGGACCATCTTGAAGCCACCCGCACTCCATGAGCGCAGGTCCCCGCAGAGGTCTGGCACCGTAAGGGCCGTCATTTCAAGTAGTCCAGTGGTGAACTTGCGGGCACTGCGAGTGATCGCGGGATTGCTCCATCTCAGCGGGTTCACAGCCTTGACGAAAGCCCGGACGATCTTTGCGTCCGTGTGGTAGCCGGTCGCCCACAGCGCTCCTGCGACCTCGTAGCTCATCTTCTGCTCTTCTTCGTTCTGGAGAGATCCAGCGCCCGCATGGGGGCATTCCGCGTGAAGCCTGAGATCGAGCTTGTGTATGTCGGCTTCCACGGCCGACCATTTGGTCACCGTGGCATGCAGGGCTGTATATGCAGCCACCAGATAGGCATGTGTCGACGCCAAGTCCCGAGGCGCAGCCGCCGCACCGGTGGGGCCCAGTCCAAGCGCAAGCACCACAGCGAGGGTCGCGAAGCGTCCGAGCATCTCTGCTCAAGAGTATCCTGGAACCCGGAGCGCAGGGCCATATGCTCGGTATCGCGCCCAGCGCAAGTGCTAGAAAGTGCTCCTAGTAGGACCAAATCGCCTGCAAATCAGGTGTTTTGGGGGACTGGTGTAACGGTAACATGGGGGTCTCCAAAACCCTTGCTCGAGGTTCGATTCCTCGGTCCCCCGCTTGCCTTTGGCCGCAAAAAGGCGCAACCCTGAGACCATCGACCGTCCGTACCGGCGGCTGAGCCAGCACGTAAGGTCTCGGTAGCGATACTTCGACCGCGGCCGCGGACCTCCACAGTCCTGAGGATCTTCGAAGAACCGGGTGAAGGGCCCTCATGGCCATCACGAGGTCCGCAACACCGTCCTGCCGCGCCAAAGCGCGTATTCGACCACCGACCTCAGGACTCAAGCAACCCGGGCGATCGGTCGAAAAGGTGTCCAGACGACCCAGGGACACTCTTGTGACTTTTCGCACATACTTTCGGGATAGAACGCCGCAGGACGAGGGCTTCGCGTTGATCGAAGTGATCATCAGCGCGATGCTCGTCGCGCTGATCGTGGTTGCGACTCTCACCGGCTATGACGCAGTGGGGAGAGCCACCGCTGACGAGCGCTTCCACGACCAGGCCGCGCTGCTGCTCTCAGAAGCGCAAGAGGCTCTGCGCAGCGACCCGGCCAACGCATTCGACACGCTCGTCGCGGAAACGAAAGCAGGGGAACCCCACACCTATACGGTGACGCTCGGCGGCGGCACAGGAAACGAGACCTACACGGTCACCCAGAGCGCCGTGTATGTCGAAAACTCCGCGCAGGCGATCACCTGCACCACCGGCTCCAAATCCACCCCGGCGCTCAACATCCAGGTCACCTCTTCGGTCACATGGCCACAGCTGCTGGCCGTAAAACGCAAAGCCCTGACCCAATCGAGCATCATCACTCCCCCGGACGGGTCCGGCCTGCAGGTTGACACGGTCAACGAAGAAACCAATCCGATTACACGCGTCGAAGGAGCCACCATCAATGTGAGCGAAGGCGCCACAGCCAGCACCGCGACGACGAGCAAAGAAGGCTGTGCGGTCTTTGCAGCGCTCCCCTCGAACGTAGTCGAAGTGGAAGCCTACAAGCCCGGATTTGTCTCACCCGGTGGCGAATACAAAGTGATCGCCAAAGAAGTGGCGATTGCCCCGAACCTCACCACTCACCGCACCGTCACCCTTGAAGAAGGCGGTGGGATCGAAGCCGAATTCGTCTATGAAAAAGCGACGGAATACGAAAAAATGCCGGTGACGGGCGACACGTTCGTGGTGTCGAACACCAAAATGGGCATCCAACCGGAATTCGAGCTTGGCTCTACCAACATGACCACCTCGACCGAAGGAACCTATGAAGCGCTGACCGGCACCTATGAATCAAAAGCCAAGACGCCCATCAACGCCGAAGACTACCCCTACGGCAACCTCTTCCCGTTCGCGACCTCGGGTTGGTCCGTCTACGCCGGTGATTGCACCGAAAACAAACCTCCGAGCAGCGTAATCGAAAAAGAGGAAGCCAACGAAGGCAAAGCCGCAGTGCAGGGTGGCGAAATCATAAAAGTAAAGGTGCCGATGTCATACGTGAACCTGAGCGTTTACTCAGGCACCGAAAAAACGCCGGGGACCCTCGAAGCAACAGGAGAACCGAGCACCAAAGAAGAACCCTACGCGATCAAGATCACGAACAAGGGCCTGGCGAAAGAATGCAAATTCACGCCCAACAACGACTCCAAAGAAGCGAGCACGACCCACCTCCAGCACGTGCTCACGACCAAAGAAAACGCCGCTCACGCGGGGCACCTTCAGGCCCCATTTCAGCCGTTTGGCAAGTTTGAACTCTGCCTGTGGAGCAAAACCGCGAAAAAGACCTACACCCTCAGCTACGAAAACCTGACGGCGACAGGAACCAAAAGGGAAATCTTCCTCGGCGCCTCTGGCAGCAAATTCGGCGAAGTCAAAGAAGGAATGACCGTCAAGACCCTACAGACGACGAACACATGCTAGACGCCATCCGTCATACCATCCGTCATATCCTGATCGAGCGCCTCCGCGACGAACGTGGCTTTACGCTGATCGAGTTGCTGGTGGCAATGGTCGCTGGAGTCGCCGTCACCGCCGCCCTGTTCTCGATCCTCGACGTCTCGCTGCGTCAAACAGCCCGCCTCACCGACAAGGTTCAGGTCGACCAGATTGGGAGAACCACCATGACGCATATCGTCGATGAGCTGCACTCGAGCTGCATCGCCTACGAGTTCGCTCCCGTCCTGACCAAAAGCAGCGAAAATGAATTGCGGTTCATCAACGCGTATGGGGCCGAATCGGTGATCTCCGGCGCGGCCGAACACCGGATCAAGTGGGAAAGTGGCTCCAAAACCCTTATTGAGAAGTCCTATGCGAGCACCGGCGGCTCATGGCCTAAATTCACTTTCTCTTCGACGGCAAGCCCCTCTGCAGGAGTGCGGATAGGCGAAAACATCTCACAGACCGTCAAGGAAGGAACGCCAGCTCCGATCTTTGAATACTTCAAGTACTCCAGTGAAGCCACCAGCACCGAACACACTCCTCTCAGCGCGCTGAAAGCCACACTGGAAGGCAACGAACTGAGCGTCAAAGAAGCCGAAGAAGCCGCGGCCGTTTCGATCTCGTTCACCCAGTCGCCGACCAACGGCTATTCCAGCAGCACGGGCCAGGACCGCAATGGGAACCTCACCAGCCGGGTCACATTGGCCTTCAGTGTGCCCAACAACGAAACCCCGATCCACGACGCCCCGTGCCAATGATGCTACGACCTCGAATCCACAATGCCCTGAGGGCCGAGCACGGCTTCACGATGATCATCACGATTGGCGTGATGTTCGTCAGCGGCCTGCTGCTGATCGGCGCCTTTACCGCCGCCAACGGCGACATCCACCTTTCCCACAAAGACACCACTCAGAAGCAGGCCTACTACGCCGCCCTGGCAGGAATCCAGGAGTACGAGTACAAGCTACAGGTCAACCCGGATTACTGGGAGACGTGCGAAACCCCCGCCAACACTCTCTCGGCAGAATCGGGCGAGAAATATGAAGTCAAACTGCTCACGGCGAGCAGCTATACCGCAGGGACGAAATGCAGCACCGCAAAGCCATTCGAATCGATGATCGAGTCCAAAGGCGCGCTCGCCAACACCTTCAGGATCGAATCGACCGGCATTGCCGGCACCGACAAACGGACGCTGGTGGCGACCTTCCAGGTGACCGGCTTCCTGAACTTCGTCTACTACACCGACTACGAAGACGAGGACCCGGGTTTGTACCACCCCAAAGCCAACTGCGAACTCTTCCGCAGCCAGAAACGCTCGACCGAATGTCAGCTGATCGTGTTCATCGAAGGCGACAACGTCAACGGGCCACTGCACACCAACGATGCGTCTGACATCTGCGGCAAAGTCAGCTTCGGGCGCGCCAGCCACACCCCTGCCGACGTGGTTGAAATGCAGGGTGGCCCCTACTCGGAAGGCTGCGGCAGCCTCGGTAGCTACACCGAAGCGACATACAACACTTCGACGAAAAGCTACATCAAAGGCACCGAACTCGTCCCTCCCCAGAGCGACACCACCCTGGGCGCCTATGTCGAAAAAGAAGACGAATTCACCGGCGTCACGCGTCTCGTGCTCAACGGGACCGCCAACACCATCACGGTCACGAACAAAAAAGAATCGAAAACGATCAACTGGCCGAGCAACGGCTTGATCTATGTGCACTCGAGCAAATCGCTTTCATGCGAATACACGTTCAATCAGGAAAACTCGGACACGACCGCCGAGGAAAAAGAAGAGACCAACTGCGGGAACGTGTACGTCAGCGGCACCTACTCCTCCTCGCTGACGATCGGCGCCGAAAACGACCTGATCGTCAACGGCAGCGTCTATCCCACAAGCGTCGCCGGCAAACTCGGGGCTGCGCCGACCGGCACCACAGCCCTCGGCCTGATCGCCAACAACTACGTGCGCGTGTACCACCCGGTCACCGAAGAACACGGCAACTGCAACAACGCCACGGGCTCGCTCACCGAACCGTGGATCTATGCGGCGATCCTCTCCACCAAGCACTCGTTTCTGGTCGACAACTACAGCTGCGGCGCGAACCTCAAAAACCTGAACGTGTACGGCGCGATCGCCCAGAAGTTCCGCGGGATCGTGGGACAGGGCTCGAGCGGCTACATCAAGGACTACATCTATGACGAACGCCTCGCTGTGGACGAGCCCCCCTACTTCCTGAGCCCGCTCAACGCCGGGTGGAAGGTCGCACGCGAGACCGCTCCGAAAGCCGGCTAGCGACCGGCGGCGCTCGCCGACGTGTAAGGGAGGGCGCCACAGAGCACACAACCGATCGGTCGTGTAGTTTCAACATGTGGCGAAAACACAACAAACTGCCGCCGGAGATTCCACAGGCCCTCCCGACCCCGACCTGCTGGCGGCGGTGGTGCTCCACACGCTTGTGAGCGACGCTCGCGAGGGCATGACCGTCTCACGACTTGCGAAAGCTTGCGAGCGCGATCCGAGCGACACCGCCGACAGAGACGAGATCGAAGCGGCTCTCGAGATCCTGCTCGATGACGGCCTCGCACGCTGTGAGGAGGAGATCTTCATGCCGACACGCGCGGCGATCCGGGCAAGCGAGCTGAGCTTTTGAACGCGGCCGACTGGAAGCATTGATCCGACGAACGACTCATAGCCGATGAGCCAGCTCGGCGCTTGAGCCAATCCGGCGAAATCCGAAGTCGCCGCTTTACTCCACCCCGTCGAGCAGCGTCACCGGGCTTACTCGCAGCGCCCGCGCGAGCTTCAGCACTGTCCGCAGATTCGGTTCGCGTCCGCCGCGCTCGTAGACGCTGATCGCAGCCCGGTCCACCTCGGCCTCATAGGCAAGCGCCTCCTGGGAGAGCTCGGCCTGCCTGCGCGCCGCGCGCAGGTTGGCTCCGAAGCGCAGGGCCGGCTTGCTCGGGACCGGCTCGTCCGCGGGTAGCTCGACGGCGCTGCCCACGGTCAGACCGACCCCGGCGAGCAGATCCACCGGCCGGACGCCAAGTGCGCTAGCGACACGCACCAGCGTGGACTGATCCGGAGAGCGCTCTGCCCGCTCGAGAAAGCTGATCGCCGCGCGGTCGAGCCCCGTGACTTGTGAGAGCGTCACTTGCGAGAGGCCCGCACTGTGTCGCGCGACGCGCATGTTCTCGCCGAATGCGCGCACCTGCTCGTCGATCTCGGGGTCCTTTGTGTGTCGCACTGACGCATCATCGACGCTCGCCTACAGAAACACCACTGTGAAAACACAAGCGGATTCCTTGGGCGGCGAAGGACAGACCCTGTGCGGCGATGTTCATGGAAGACATCACAGAATCGAGGAGCGGCTACCTTGGAAGCCGCACAAAGGACCACCGGCGCGTCCCTCCGCCCAGAGGCCGAGCCGAGGCTCGATGGTACCTTCTTGTGGTGATCCTGGATGTTCGATGAGACACTTGACGACGCCGTCACCCACGAGCGTCTGGCGAAGGCCGAGCGGCTGCGGGCGGAGGGCATCGAGCCCTTCCCTCACATACCTGCGGGGACGCGCACGGAGATCGCGGCGCTGCACGCCGCGCACGACCCGTCAAAGCTCGAGCCGGGCGAGCATCCGAGCTTCGCGTATCGGCTTGCGGGACGCATCATCTCAAGGCGCGGGCACGGCAAGACGACGTTCATGGACCTGCGCGACTTCTCCGGGCAGATCCAGCTGGCCGTGCGTCATGACACGCTCGGGGAGCAGGCCTATGAGCGCATCGTCGACCTCGATGTCGGAGACATCGTGGAAGCCGAGGGCTGCGTCTATGTGACCCAGCGCGGACAGCTAGCGCTGAGCGTGCACAGATGCGCGTTGCTCACCAAGGCGCTGCGGCCTCCGCCCGCCAAGTACCACGGGCTGGGCGACACGGGCACGCGCTATCGCTATCGCGAGCTCGATCTGCTCGCCAACGAGAGCACCCGCGAACTGTTCATCACACGGGCGAAGACGGTCGACGCGCTACGCGCGTTCATGGCCGAGCGCGGCTTCATCGAGGTGGAAACGCCAGTGCTTCAGGCGCTGGCGGGGGGAGCCTCGGCGCGACCGTTTCTGACCCACCACAACGCGCTGGACCAGGAGATGTCGTTGCGGATCTCGGTCGAGCTCTATCTCAACCGCTGCCTGATCGGGGGCCTTGAGAACGTATATGACCTCGGCAAGTGCTTCCGCAACGAGGGCATCTCCTACAGGCACAGCCCGGAGTTCACGATGCTGGAGTGGCTGATGAGCTATTCAGACCACACCGACGTGGCGCGCTTCACCGAAGAGATGGTGGCCTATGTGGCCCGCCAGGTGCTCGGTACGACCGTGATCGAGCGCGGCGGCGAGCGGATCGACCTCGGCGAGCCGTGGCGCAACACGACCATGCAGGCGGAGATCCTGCGCGTCACCGGAGTCGATTTCCTGCAGGCCGATCGCGACGAGCTGGCGGCGCTGCTCGACGGCAAGGTTCACCCCGACGCCAGCTGGGCGCAGGTGGTTCAGGCGGTCTACTCCAAGCTCGTGGAGCCCACGCTCAACCAGCCCACGCATGTGTATGACTTCCCGCTCGAGTCATTTCCGATCACCAAGGCCCACGCCAATGATGCGCGGCTCGCCGAGCACTTCGATGCGGTGATCGGCGGGATCGAGCTCGTCAGCGGGGACTCGGAGGTCAACGATCCGATCGAGCAGTGGGAGCGCTTCGTAGAGCAGCGCAGGCAGCGCCGGGCCGACGACGACGATGCACCGCATCCTCACGACGAGGAGTACGTGCGTGCGCTCGAGTACGGGCTGGCGCCGTCTGCCAGCGGCGGCATGGGAGTCGACCGCCTGCTGATGATCCTCACCGGCCACGAGACCCTACGCGAGGTGGCGCCGTTCCCGGTGATGCGCGAGCTTCGCAGATCGCCCGAAGACCCCGATTAGGCACGGCGCCGCGGGAAGGCTATAGTCGCAATGGACCTGAGACGATGAGCCAAGGGGAGCACAACTTCGACGAGCTGCACTTCGAGCCCGCTCCCGCGCTCTCGGGCGAGGTGCCGGGACCGCTCTCGCGTGAGATGCTGGCCGAGCAGGACGAGCTCGAGTCAAGCGCACGCTCGTACCCGCGCAGCGTCCCGGTGGCGATCGAATCCGGGCGCGGGGCGACGATGCGCGACGTCGATGGCAACACTTTCATCGACTTCTTCGGCGGCGCCGGCGTGCTCAATGTGGGCCACAACCACCCGGCGGTGGCGAGGGCGGCGGCCGAGCAGCAGCAGAAGCTGGTGCACGCGCTTGACTTCCCCACCAGACCGAAGCTGCGGCTGATGAGAAAGCTCAAGTCGTTGCTGCCCGGGCGCCTGCGCGAGAGCGCCCGCTTTCACTTCGGCGGTCCCACGGGCTCGGACGCGATCGAGTCTGCGCTGAAGCTGACCCGCGCCCACACGGGTCGCGACGCGGTGATCGCCTTCCAGGGCTCCTATCACGGCATGACCACAGGTGCGCTGTCGGTAACGAGCGACGTGGGATTCGGCGGTCCGACGTCGAGCCCCGTTCACTTCATGCCCTACCCCTACTGCTATCGCTGTCCGCTGGGACTGAAGCCCGACTCATGCGAGCTGGCGTGCGCAAAGTTGCTCGACACCTCTTTGGAGGATCCACACAGCGGCATCCCCGAGCCCGCGGCGATCCTGATCGAGCCGATCCAGGGCGAGGGTGGCACGATCGTGCCACCGGACGGCTACCTCAGGGAGGTGCGGCGCATCGCCAGCAAGCACCAGGTCCCGCTCATCTGCGATGAGATCCAGACCGGCTTCGCTCGGACCGGCACGATGTTCGCCTGCGAACACGACAGCGTGACTCCCGACGTTATGACGCTCTCGAAGGCGCTCGGCGGGATCGGCTATCCGCTCTCGTGCATCGCCTATGACATGGAGCTCGACGGTTGGAAGCCTGGCGCCCACATCGGCACCTTCCGCGGCCACCAGGTCGCGATGGCGGCAGGATTCGCAGCGATCGAGTTGATGCAGGAGGTCGACCTGGCCGGACACGCAGCCGCGCTGGGAGAGCTCGCGCTCGAACTGCTGCGCGAGGCCCAGGACGGACTGCCCTCGGTCGGAGACGTGCGTGGGCGCGGGCTGATGATCGGCATCGAGCTGGTCAGGGACCGCGACACGAAGGAGCCCTGGCCCGAGATGGCTGGGCAGATCCGCAGAGAATGCTTCCGCAAGGGCGTGATTATCGAGGTGGGCGGCCATTTCGGCAACGTGGCGCGCTTCCTGCCTCCGCTTGTGATCACCCGTGAGCTGCTGCTCACAGGCGTCGAGATCTTCCTCGAGTCGGTGCGTCTCGCTGAACAGGCGCTTGCACAACCCTCTGCTCTGCTCGCAGGCTGACGGCGATCTGGCGCTCCGCGCGCTGCCACCGATGCGGCGCGGCGCCGGGGGCAACGGTCGAACCGTCGACGGCCTCGGCCAGGCAGTGCGGGCGGAGGGACTCGAACCCCCAAGGGCGTAAGCCCACTGGCTCCTAAGGCCAGCGTGTCTACCAGTTCCACCACGCCCGCGGGGTTGCGTGAGGACCGCTCAAGATTGTATGGTCAACGGTGCGATGTCCTCAACTTCGAGCAGAAGCGCACAGGCCGGCGTGATCATCACGCATCCCAATCGCGGCAAGCCGGCGGTTCAGGCGACGCGGATGACGGTGGTGCTGTTGCTGCTGGCCTCTGTGGCGCTGCTGTTGATCGTGACGATCGGGGGCTGGAGCACGTTGGAGGGCGATATCCCGATCCTGCTCGCATGGGTGGTCGTGTATCTGCTGATGGCGTTCTTCGCAGGACGCTGGAGTCGCGGCGTGCTGCCGATGGCGGCCGCGCTTGCGCTGCTGTTGTGCGTGTTCGCGATGGTGGCAGCGCCGAGCTGGTTCGCGCGCGACAAGGCCGGCTTTGCTGAACCGGCCCTCAATGCGGGCCTGCTCGGGGTGATCACGCTTGCGATCATCCCTGTGCAGATCCTGCTCATCGCGTTTGCGATGCGCGGCTTCTCACAGGGCTGGAACATCGAGCTCGAGCAGCTGGATCCGCGCGCCGACCACGACGCGTTGGCGCACTCGGCGTAGTATCTGCTTCGTTGCGGCGGTGACGGAACGGTAGACGTGGGGCCCTCAAAAGGCCCTGTCCGTAAGGGCGTGTGGGTTCGAATCCCACCCGCCGCACTCAGTTTCAGGACGGCTCGGGGGGCCGGCGGCCCTCCCAGACCGTGGCATTCAGGAACGCCGATGCCACGATCAGGCGGCCGAGCAGGTAGAGCCACAGGAGCAGCACGAGCGCGATCCCGAGCGCACCGTAGGACGCCGACACCTCTTCGGCCTTGTGGGAGATGTAGAGGACGGTCGCGAGGTGGATCCCCTCCATGCCGATCGCCACCAGCACGGCCCCTGGGACGAACG
>Ga0210396_10004744_pt1 | contig 13232 bp, 10 predicted proteins | sample IncBWH17OmetaG_FD_155466 | JGI IMG/M metagenome (GOLD analysis project Ga0210396, IMG submission 155466) | Forest soil microbial communities from Barre Woods Harvard Forest LTER site, Petersham, Massachusetts, United States - Inc-BW-H-17-O ...
GTTTCCTCGGCCGTCAGACGCCCTTCGACCAGCATGTAGTTGACATGGGCGATCAACTCGCCGGCGGCGAACCCCATCTGGTGCACGTCGAGCACGTGCTTGTGGAATACGACCGGCACCAGTTCCTTGGAGGTCTTCGGGGTTTCCCGGCAGGCATCGGCGATCAGCCGGCAACGTTCCTCGTGGTGATCGGCCAGTTGCTTGATGCGTGTCTTCAATCCGTAGAACGGCACGCCATGGCCGGGCAGCACCAGCAGGTCATAGGGCAGCGTGGTGGTGAGGCTCGCCAGCGAGGCCAGGTATTCGCCGAGCGAGTTCTGGTCGGGCTCGACCGCCCAGACGCTGACATTGGGTGAGATCTTGCTCAGCACCTGATCGGCGGACAGGAACAGCTTGTCGGCGGCGCAATAAAGCGTGACCTGATCGAGCGCATGGCCGCCGCCGGTAATCACCTTGAAGCGGCGCGTGCCGATCGAGATCTCGTCGCCATGCGAGATGCGGCGATAGGACGGCGGCAGCACCGAAACCCGCTTCAAATAATCCTGGCCGCGGCCGAGCAATTTGTCGGTCAGATTCTCATCCATGCCGTGACGCCGGAAGAACAGGCGCTGCGCCTGTTTACGTTCTTCGGTGCCGCGATTCTGGTGATAGACCGACTGCAGATATTCGACCTGCGACATATAGAGCGGGCAGTTGAAGCGCTCGACCACCCATCCGGCGAGGCCGACATGGTCGGGATGCGAATGGGTCACGATCAGCCGTGTGATTTTCACATGGGCGAGGGGACCTTCGAACAAGGCGGTCCACGCCGCGATCGACTCCTCGTTGCCGAAACCGGAATCCACCATCGCCCAGCCGTCGCCATCGGCGAGCAGATAGATGTTAACGTGGTTGAGACGGAACGGCAGCTTCAGCCGCACCCACAACACGCCGGGCATCACCTCGACGACCTGATCCGGGCCGGGATGATTTTCCCAGGGGTATCGCAGTGCCTCGCTTGAGGACTGAACCGTGTCTGATTTTGAATGCATCATTGTGTGCCGCAAATTGCCGGTTACCGGCTTAGCCGCACTATCGGCGCGACGCCAGTCGAAAAATCAGATGCGGGTTTGGACGGGTGTTTGATTGGGGGCCGTCATTCCGGGGCTATGCGAAGGATCGAGCCCGGAATCTCGAGATTCCCTGATGTGCAACTGCACATCTGAGGTCTGATGCTAACGCACCATCCCGGAATGACAAAGCTCTACGCTGCCCGTATGTTGGAGAGGAAGGCGTCGATTTCCGAACGCAGGACATCGGTCTCGCGGCGCAGCGCACTGGACGCGTTCAGCACCTCACCGGCCGCGGTTCCGGCTTCCGCCGAGGCGGTAGAAACCCCGATGATATTGCTGGAAACCTCAGCGGTGCCGCCTGCGGCATGCTGAATGTTGCGGGCGATTTCGCGCGTTGCGGCGCCCTGTTCCTCGACCGCGGCGGCGATTGCCGTCGTCACATCGTTGATCTCGCTGATGGTGCTGCTGATGCTTCGGATCGCGCCGACCGCCGACGTCGTCACTTCCTGCATGCTGGAGATCTGCGAACGAATCTCATCGGTGGCTTTCGCGGTCTGGTTGGCCAGGTTCTTCACCTCGGAGGCCACCACCGCAAATCCCCGCCCGGCTTCGCCGGCGCGCGCGGCTTCGATGGTGGCGTTGAGCGCGAGCAGGTTGGTCTGCGACGCGATGGTCTGAATCAGATCGACCACGACACTGATGCGTTCGGCATTTTCCGCAAGCCCCTGCATGGTGGCGTCGGTCAGGCCGGCTTCATCGACGGCTTTGCGGGCGATTTCCGCCGAGGTGATCACCTGGCGGCCGATTTCGGAGATCGAGGTCGACAGTTCCTCGGTGCCCGAGGACACGGTCTGCACGTTGACCGAGGTTTCCTCGGCAGCAGATGCTACGGCGTTCACCAGCGCGCTGGATTGGTCGGCGGTCGTCGACATGTTTTGCGCGGTGGTTTGCATGGAAGTGGCGGATTTCTGCAGGCCGTCCAGCGCATTTCGAACCGTGGCTTCGAATTCGACAATCCGCGACTCCATTCGGGAGGCGCGTTCGGCCTTGGCGGCGCGGTCCTTGTCCTGGTCGGCGGACAGCGCGCGGGCCTCAATCATGCTTTCGCGGAAGATCTGCAGCGCATTGGCCATCGCGGCGATCTCGTCGCGCTGGCTCGAGCGATAGATTTCCGACTCGAGATCGCCGTCGGACAACAGTTGCATCGAACGTTGCAGGCTGTCGATCCGCCGCAGGATGTTGCCGCCGACATAGCGCCGGACGAACAGCGCGGATCCGATCAAGGTGAGCGTGCCGAGCGCCAGCATGGCCATGGTCGCGAATGAAATTTCCCGACGCGCCTGCGCGGTCGAGGCGTCGGTTTCGGTCTGCACCCCATTGACCAGTTGCTGCACGCTGATTCCAAGCCCGACATCGAGTTTGCGGGCTTCATCGAGAACGATCTGGCCATAGTCGATGGCGTCCAGTTCCTTCTGACGAATCTTGAAAACACCAGCCTTGCCCTCGCCCAGCGCCAGCAATTTCAGCGCGGCGTCTCGCAACGCCTTGGTCGAGGGCGTGTCGGGCAGCAATTCGAGCGTTGATTTGACGCTCGCCTGCGCAGCCTTGAATTCCTTTTCGATCGCTTCGAGCGTGTCGCTGCTGTTGGCCGACAGCGCCGCCGCCATGTTGGATGCCATCAGGTTGCTGCTGGCAATGACATTGCCGAGCTGCTCGACCAGCCGTGCCGCCTCTGCCGCGTCGTCGGGCGAGAAGTTGGCGGACTGCAGGATGGCATTGATCTGAGCCTGGGCGTCCATCATCGCCGGGTTGGCGACGGCAACGCAGTTGGCCTGCGCCGCGCGCAGCGCATCGAATTGCTTGTCGTGCAGCGCGGCGGTCTCCAGCCGCTCGCGGGCGGCCGAACCCAGGCTGTTGATGGTGTCGTCGCTGAGCGCGCGCCGACGACTGCCTTGTCGGCGCCGAGTGCGGTGATCTCGCCAAGCTTGGCGAGCGCGACCTGCTGGGTTTCCTTCATTTTATTGGTGCGCTCGTTCAACGCCTCCGCATTGTTCGCTGCCAGCAGCGCCGGCCCCTGGCTGGCAAGGCTTGCGCTTTGCGCTGCAAGTTGCAGGCTGGCGGCCAGCCGGGGAATGTCCCGTCCACTCAAATCGAGCATCGTTCCGCCGAGATGACGCAGCACCAGGCCCGCGCCGGCGCTGATCACGATGGCCATGCCCGCGATGACTGCGAATGCCGAAAATAAGCTGCCCCTGACACCCCAGCGCGGACGGAAGAACCTCAAATACCGACCAAGATTACCGATTGTGAAACGCACTGCCATGCTGGCCCCGCTCGCAATATCCGTCAGGTCAAAATAATCGGTCGGCAGTATTGCGTTACCAGGTTAATAAACTCGCGAAAATTTGAATGAATTTGAAGATTTTTGCCCCCAACGCAAAAAGGCCGGCGCGAGGCCGGCCTTTTCACATTGTTGGTCAGACGTAGATCGGTAGTTCGATCAATCCAACGATCAGTACCGCGCGACGACCGGGCCACCCCAGTTGAAGCGATAGTTGATACCGGCCTTCACGACGTGATCTTCGGTGCGGAAGCTGCCGAACGGAGCGAGAGCGGCCGGAGCAATGAACGAGGCGGAGCCGAAATCATAGAACTGATATTCGATCTTCGCCGACCAGTTCTGGGCGAACATGTATTCCAGACCTGCGCCGACGGTGTAGCCGTTGCGATGGTCACCGCTGAACGCGGCTGCAACCGGGAGGCCGGCGAGCGTGACGGATTCGTTGTTGTCGGAGTAGGCATAGCCGCCCTTCACGTAGAGCAGGGCCGGACCCCAAGTATAGCCGATACGGCCGGTCACCGCACCCAGCGCGCGCTGGTTGTTGGTGTAGGCGAATCCGCCGGGGAAGACGATCCCGTTGCCACTGTTGGCGAGCCAGCTGTACTGGCCTTCGACACCCAGGACCCAATTGGGGGCGAACTGGTAGTCGTAACCGACCTGCAAACCGCCGAGGAAGCGGCCGTTATTGTTGTTGCCGGTGGCGAGGCCCGCGAAGCTGTTGTTGGCGCTGAAGGCGCCGCCGATGTTGCCGCCGATGTAGAAGCCGGTCCAGTTATAGAGCGGCGCGACGTAGGCCGGAGCCTTGGTGTAGGTGGTGCGGGCCGGAAGGTCGGCGGCGAGTGCTGGCACGGTCGCGCCGACGGCGACGAAGGCCACAGTGGTTAGCAAAAACTTCTTCATTAGTTTGTTCTCCAAGAGTAGTTCGGATTTTCGGATTTTTAGATCGGCCGCGTACCGGCGATGCGCGCACTTAGACAGCTTTTGACTAAAAAGCTGTCACCAATCGGCCACACTGAATAAGAACCCCAACCTGTTGGGGAACAACAACTTTTTGTGCTTAATGGAATCCTAATCAAACCTCAAAGAAGCCTTAATTAGCGCCCGTGCGCCGATGCACGGAGGCAACAGCGGGAACTGATTCGGGCCGCTCAAAAATCCGGAAATGTCGCGCGGCCGATTAATCGGTGGACGCCTTCTTCAGCCGGATCGCAAGCACGACTAGTAAGGCACGGGCGGCTGACGATGCAGCCTCAAGATGCGAAGATAATGATGCCTCCTTTAGGATGCATAAAGATGTCATCGGCTCGCTGATGATCCCAACGCGATCCGCGAATGCGACGGCGCGCCGAGATCTGCTGGAGGCTGGTCGCCTGTCGTATTTCGGATAAGGTCCCGCGCATGGATAATCCGGAGACAGCGTCGAGCGTCTTGGGCAGCGCCATCATCGAGTGGCTGGCCGACGAAGCGCTGCACGAATCCGAACCGGCGACGCTTTATGGTAAGCTGTGCCAGCGGTTGCGCGCCGTGGGAATTCCGCTGATGCGCGGGCAGGTGGCCTTTCGGGTGCTCCATCCGCTCTATGATGCCAGCACACTGACCTGGAATGCGGAGAAGGGCGTCGTCGTCGAGCTCTACCGTCCCGAGCAAAGCGGCCAGGGTCAGTTTTTGCACAGTCCGATGGGTCATGCCCTGACTCATCGGCTACCGGTCTTTCGACGCCGGTTGACCGGCGCGACAGCCCTGCTCGATTTCGAGGTCCTGGAGGAATTTCGTGCGTTGGGCGGCACCGACTATCTTGTATTCCTCATCAGGTTCTACTCGGCCGGACAGAACGGTGTGATCTGCTCCTGGCTCGGTGACCGGGCCGCCGGGTTCACCGATGACGAGATAGCCCAGCTCCAGCGTGTGACCCGCGAACTCGGCATCGCCTTGAAATCGAGAATCGAACGCAACGTCGCGCAAAACATCGCCCATGCCTATCTCGGCAAGCGCGCCGGCCAAGCCGTGCTGAGCGGCCTGATCCGGCGCGGCGAGGGGGAAAAGATCACCGCGGCGCTGTGGTACAGCGATCTTCGCCGCTCCACAGCACTTGCCGATCGGCTCTCGACCGAAGATTTCCTGGACCTGCTCGGGCGCTATTTCGAAATGACGGCGGCCGCGGTGCTCGATCATGGCGGCGAGATCGTCTCGCTGATTGGCGACGCGGTGCTGGGCCTGTTCCGCGTCGAGGGTTCGACGCAAGAAGCCTGCGCGCGTGCGCTCGCGGCAGCCCATGAGGCCCGCCGGCGCCTTGGCGCTTCGCAACCGACAACCGGGCCGGACTTCGATTTCGGCATCTCGCTCCATCTCGGCCAGATGATCTACGGCAATGTCGGCGTGCCCGAGCGTCTGCAGTTCACGGTCGTCGGCGCTGCGGTTAACGAGGTCGTCCGGGTGCAGGACCTGACCAAGCGGCTTGGCTGCCCCGTGTTGGCCACGGCGACCTTCGCTGAGGCTACGGCAGGACCCTGGCGACCGCTCGGCGCGCATCTGTTGCGCGGTTTCGAGACGCCGATGTTGATCGTGACGACGCGGACAGTGAGCTGAAACCCTTCGCTTTTACATCGTGGTCCGTATCCGCGGCGCTGTTCACATGTCGGTAAATTTTTGGCCGCGCCATTGAGATTTGGGCGATTGGCCGCGCCTGCCTTATGATCTTCGTAAGCAGAACAGGAAGAAGCTGCCGTGGCTCCGCGCCGTCATCGTTTGCGAACGCATCAGCGGCGCGCCAGAAGCAGGTGTTGTTTGGCCAATTCCGCTTTTTTCAAGCTTGATGACGGCATCGCCCGCGCGGAGTGGCCCGTATTTGACCTCGCAGCTCCCTGATGTATTCTCTTGCGCAGGGCGATCCATGAAATTTGCAGCCGTGAATTTTAGGTGGTCCTATGGAGTGGTCGACAAGGACGATTGAAGCTGACCGGCCCTTCGGAAGCTGGGCTGAGGATTTAGCGGCTGCTTTCGTCCGGCTGGAACCACGGAAAATCGGCGAGCAACCGTTCCAAGGGACGATCACCCGAACCGACGTCGATTCAATCAAGATTTCTCGTGTGGACGCGACAAAGCACTCGGTTCTCCGTTTGCGCTCGCATATCGCTCGAAGCACGAGTGATGTGTATTTTGTCAATCTTCAACTCGACGGCGTTGGTTACTACACTCAGCGCGGCCACGAGCAGATATGCGGACCAGGAGATCTTGCGATCGTCGACACGACGGAGCCGTTCGAAATTGCGAACTGTCGCAATTTCAGCCTGTTTTGCTTTGCGGTACCGCGACAGCTGCTCCCGAATAATCTCGCAGAGCGTCCGCGGTTGAGGCTCTCCGCGACCGAGACCGGCCGCGCGCTATCCCGGACGCTCGCGGGACATGCTGAACTGTGTCTTCGCTCGGGGCCGACCTCGGGAATCTCTGCCTTCGGCGCTCAGCACGTCGTTGACTTGATATCTCACGCATCTGACATTTTGGAAGAAAGACCGCCGGAACGGGCGGGTGTGCCCGTCTTGCTGTCGATGATGCTTGACTACATCGATCGTCACACGGTTGACCCTGATCTCGGCGCGACCACACTCGCGCTGAAATTCCACTGCTCGGAGCGATATGTGCACAAGCTGTTTTCCACCACGGGCCGTTCGGTCGGAGAACACATAAACGGGATGCGGATCCTTGCCTGTACCCGGAATTTGCTTGATCACACGTCTCGACGCAAAACCATTGCTGAAATTGCATTTGATGCTGGGTTCCGGGATATCTCGCACTTCAACAGGCTCTTTAAGCGCAGCAACGGCTTGGCACCCCGGGAATTTCGACGCGCCATGAGCCCTGGAACAGTCGAAGGTACACGGTAGGCCAAGAAATCGGTTCGCCACCGTCCAAGACTTTCTCTCTCCGGCAAGTTAGTCGTTTGCTGAACGCGGCGACATACTGCTGAAGATCGAGGAAGATTCGATGGCGATCGATTTTACCCTTTCACCGCAACAGCGCGAACTCCAGGTCGCATCCCGCAAGTTCGCCAAGGATGTGCTCTCATCCGCAAAGCTTGCCTATGAGAAGCTGCCGACTCCGGAGGAGCGATTTCTCGCTACCAGACCGGCATATGAAGCCATGGTAGCGGCAGGCTTTTTGCGCAAGTGCATTCCCGCGCCGGCCGGAGGCGAGAATGCCGGCTTGATCGATATGGCGATCATGGCTGAGGAATTGTACAGCGTGAATGCCGGCATCACTTTGACGCTGCTGGGTACGGTGCTTGGTTTGTTGCCCATATTGATCGGCGGAACACCTGAGCAATGTGGTCGGTTTCTGGCGCCATTTTTAAAGAAGAGCGGCGCGCCTCTGGCTGGCTTCTGCTCCAGCGAGCCCGGCGGCAGTGCCAATGCCGCGTCTCCGCCACCGGGCGAGGGTGTGCGGACCACCGCAAAATTGCGCGAGGATCACTGGGTCATTAATGGCCGAAAGAAATGGGTTTCCTCGGCGACAGGTTGGGACCGCAAGGGCGCGGACGTGCTGTGCGTTGTGTGTCGTACGGGCGTCGATACCACGCCGGAGAAGGCAATATCCATTATAGCAGTCGAAGCACCCGCACCGGGGATCGTCTTTGAACGCGCGATCGATTCCATTGGCCATCGAGGCCATCTCACGCCCCAGTTTGGTTTCGAAAACGTACGTGCGCCGCGTCACAATTTAATTGGTGAAGAGGGCGGTGGCCTCGCGCTTTCTTCGGCCAGCTTCACCGGAACCGCTGCGCTGGTCGGAATTTTGGGAGTGGCCCTGATGCGGGCGGCTTTCGACTTTTCCTTGAACTTCGCTCTTACGGAACGACGCGGCGGAATTCATCCAATCGTCGAGCATCAGGCCGTCGGATACGCCCTGGCGGACGCAAAAACGAAAATCGAAGCGGTCAGGTACCTGAGTTGGCGTGCGTGCCACGCCGTGGATACGCAAAATCCGGCTGCGGACGAGCTTGCAATCCAGGCAAAGATCTATGGCTCCGAGACGGCAGTCAGTGTGATTACCGATCTGATGCGGGTCGTAGGCATCGACAGCTACGACAACGAATTACCATTGGGCGAACTCCTGCAGGATGCACTGGCATTGCCGATCTTCGATGGTGGAAACATGGGTATTCGACGTCGCCAACTTCATACGATGTTGAAACGCCCGGGCTATGATCCATTGCTGGCGAGCGGCGCAGCCTGACGCAAATTTTGGCGTCGCAGCAGTCGAACGAAGCCCTTCAGGTAAAATTAGTCTTGGCGGACCGGGGATTGTCCGAGCCACTAACGTCTTGGTGAGATCATGGGCAAAGCGCGAAAAGTGGCAATCGTAACGGGGGCATCGCAGGGGATAGGGGCTGCGCTGGTGCAGGCATTCAGCAGTCGGGACTACCTGGTTGTTGCAAACTCGCGATCCATAAAGGCGGTTGATGATTCCGGCCTGGTGGCTGTTCCGGGAGACGTAGCCGACCCGCGGACAGCCGAACAGGTAGTCCGAGAAGCGCTGAACCGATTTGGGCGCATCGATACGCTGGTCAACAACGCCGGTATCTTCATTGCGAAGCCGTTTACCGCTTATTCAAAGGATGACTACGCGGCCTATCTGGCAACGAACGTGACCGGCTTCTTTCACATGACGCAGAGCGTGATTGAGACGATGGCAAAGCAAGGTAGTGGTCATGTGGTCTCCGTCACGACGAGCCTGGTCGATCAGCCGATGACCAGCGTGCCATCCGTGCTGGCGTCTTTGACGAAGGGTGCCTTGAACGCGGCGACGAGGTCACTGGCGATCGAATACGCGAAGAGCAATGTGCGCGTGAATGCCGTCTCGCCAGGCATTATCAAAACCCCGATGCATCCGATCGAGGCCCATCAGGCCCTGGCGTCGTTGCATCCAATGGGGCGGATGGGCGAAATCTCTGATGTCGTTGACGCGGTGATGTACCTCGACACTGCAGAATTCGTCACAGGGGAAATTCTTCATGTCGACGGCGGTCAGGCCGCTGGCCACCACTCGCTTTAGCGTATGGATTATGTCCACCAAACTCTATCCGTCTTGATGACGTGACGGAAGCGCCCAGGCTGTCGGAATGATTGGGCTGCTCTGTTTGGTTTTGGTCATCCTGGCGTCGCAGCAAATCGAGCAGCGGCTCAAGCGGAACGCTTGTTCGTCCCACTTTATCAGGATTCATTAATCCTGTTCGGCCGAATTCCTCCACATCAACTGTTCGTTATGGTGCCGCATGTATTCGTCAACGTCATTTCATCGACAGCCTGGATCAAGGAATGACACTCGCTGCCGCGCTAATCTACTGGGTGATCATTGTCCTGTGGCTGGCCGTGCTGGCGACGGTTGGAATCGCTTTTATCCGTAATCCGCGGACATTCGGAACCACGCGGCTGCTGTTGTCGGTGCTGGCCATAGATACTTTCCGCAACATCGCCGAAAATCTCTATTTCGGTTTGTATTTCGGCGGTAAATACGGATTGTTTCCCGCTTCGATCGTCGGGGTTCTCGGCAACCCGACCTATCTCATTCTTCCGAAGGTGATGAACGTCATCGCTGCCGGCGCGGTGCTCGGCTTGCTCGTTCTTCGCTGGTTGCCATTGGCCTCGAAAGAACGCTCCAGGGCCGATGCCGATATTCGCTTCACGAGCGAGGCTCTCACCCAGGAAGCGGAAGAGCGACGCCGCCTGTTCGAAACTTCGCCCGAACTGATCTTGATCACCGACCGCAGAGGCATTCTGGTTCGCGTCAGCCCGAGCGCACGGTCCATCCTTGGTTATGGTCCGGAAGAAATGGTCGGACGTCCTGCCATGGATTTTATTTTATCAGAGGACCTGAACAGTACGCGCCGCGCCATGAAATTGGCGCGTGGCGGAGAAACGACACGCGACCTTGAAACGCGCTGTGTTCACAAAAACGGCAAATGGGTGCCCCTGGTTTGGTCGGGGGTCTGGTCCGAGCCGGAAAATCGACACTTCTTCTTCGGTCGGGATATGACCGAACAGAAGGTTGCCGAAGACCGGCTGCTTCGTCTCACCCGCATGTTCGTTGCGCTCAATGCGACGAACGAAGCGGTTCTGAGGGCGAAATCCCGGGAAGAACTGTTCAGGCTGGTGTGCGAGGCCGCCGTGAACGGCGGCCGGTTTACATCGACTACCATTGGTCTGGCGGACCCTGAAAGCGATTTCTTTCGGCTGGTGGCATCTGCCGGGCCCAACGCGAGCGCCATTCTAAACCGTCAGTACGCGATTACGGCCTCCCGTCCCGAAGGACGGGGCATGATGGGAATTGCCTATCGATCGGGTCGGCCGAGCATCAGTAACGATTATGAGAACGACGAGAACACCAGCCACTGGCGCGCGGATTTCCGCGTGTGGGGCGTGAAATCAGCGGCGGCGGTGCCGTTCTTTAACGGTGGCCGGCCGGCGGGTAATCTTCTCGTTCATTCCCCCGAACACGACACCTTTACACCGGAGTTCGTCGAACTTCTGCAGCGGTTGGCGGCGAGCATTTCGTTCGCGCTCGACAATTTTGACCGCGTCGACGAAAAAGACAAATCGGACCGGAAGATCGAATATCTGGCGTCCCATGACAGCCTGACAAAACTGCCCAACCGCGAAATGTTCAACCAGCTTCTCCATTTCGCGATCGAGGCCGCAGCACGGTACAAGCGGCAATTCGCGGTGCTGTTCATCGATCTCGACAGGTTCAAGGTCATCAACGACTCGCTGGGGCACGACGCCGGTGATGCACTGCTGGTTGAAATCGCAAACCGGCTGCGCGCGACCCTGCGTTCGAGCGACGTCGTCGCCCGGCTGGGCGGCGACGAGTTCGTGGTTATTCTCGAGCATACGTCGGATGGACAAAGCATCGAAGGCGTCACGCATAATCTGCTGGCCGCTCTTCGTCAGCCGATCCAGTTGTGCGGCCACGAATGCCACACCACGGCCAGTATCGGCATCGCGACGTATCCCGGCGACGGTGCCGACGTGCAGACGCTGACGAAAAATGCCGATATGGCGATGTATCTGGCCAAGGAAGACGGCAAGAACGGCTTCCGCTTCTTCACCAAGGACGTCAAGACGCAGTCGATCGAGCGGCTGATGCTGGAAACGGGTCTGCGTCACGCGCTCGATCGCCAGCAGTTCTCGCTGCAATATCAGCCGAAGGTGGACCTTGCGAGCGGCCGGATTACGGGCGTGGAGGCGCTGTTGCGGTGGCTGCACCCTGATCTCGGCATGCTGCCGCCGGCGCAGTTCATTCCGCTTGCCGAGGAAACCGGGCTGATCGTGCCGATCGGTCGTTGGGTGTTGAAGGAGGCTTGCGCACAGAACATGGCGTGGCAGCGTCAGGGATTGCGGCCGGTATCGATGGCGGTCAATCTTTCGCCGCGGCAATTCGGCGACGAGAACCTGATGCATGACGTCGATGATGCGTTGGCGACGAGCGGCATGTCGCCAACCCTCCTGCAACTCGAAGTCACGGAAAGCATGGTCATGCAGAACGTGCCACGGGCGGTCCGGGTGCTGGAAGCGCTGAGCGGCCGCGGCATTCGTCTGGCGATCGACGATTTCGGGACTGGCTATTCGTCGATGTCGCTGATGAAGCAATTCCCCATCGATACGATCAAGATCGATCGCTCTTTCGTCCGCGACCTTCCCGATGATTCCGAGGACAAGGCAATCGCGCAGGCGATTATCGGCATGGGCAAGGCTTTGGGAATGACGATCGTCGCCGAAGGTGTGGAAACGATCGGGCAGGAAACATTCCTGAGAGAACAGGCCTGCGATGAAATGCAGGGCTTTCTGTTCAGCAAGCCGGTTGCTGCGCGGCAGATGGAAGACCTCCTTCGGGCTGAGGTGGGCAGTTCGCCACCCCTGCAACCCGAGCCGGTTTCACAGGCAGCGAGTCCTGCCCGCGATCTGGCCGGCGCATTTCGACGCTAGGCCGGGTGCCGAACGGAAGGACGGCCCCATTCGTGCGCCTGGCGTGAGGGGACGAGCGCATTAAAATGACGCGCCCGACCGGATCGGCGCCCTTGACGAGGCGGCTTTCCGGGTCAGAATGAACGACCAACCAAGTCGGAGTCGCCCATGAAGTTTTTCATTACCGCGCTCGATACGTCTGGAATCGTCACGCTGCGCCGAGATTCCGCGGCCGCCGCGATGAAAAAGGCAACGGAACTGTTGTTGGACGGGTGCCTGAACGTTGAAATCATCACCCCGGACGGCGCCGCCTATAGTCCCGGCCAGTTTCAACAGTTGCAGGAACAGGTTGGAGCCTAGTTTCGCCTGAAAGAATGACGCCGCCCACTGAGGCGTACCCTCGGCTTGTTAGCCCGATGAGAATTGCCACGTCATTCGCATCAGGCGCATTTGCAGCGAAAAATGGTGCTGCCAGACAGGATTGAACTGTCGACCTCTCCATTACCAATGGAGTGCCCGGTTGAAAAATCACTGAAATTCCGCGCCGCTCGTCCTCTGTGTATCAGCGTCGTGGACAGTTGTGCAGCTCACCCAGTGATCGCTATTGTTCGATCTGATCCCGCCTATTGACCCGTTAAATCGAAAACCTCTCCACATGCTCGAAAGACTAACCTGAGGAGCATTGTCCGATGGACACCCGCACCAGAGTCCTACGGAGTCCGCTGGTGCGTTTTGTCCCTTACCGCACCTGGCCTGGCCGATACCCACGCAAACGAATCCACGGCCATCTCTGGGCGATTGAGAGTCTTTTGGAGGGTGGGGCAACCTGTATCGGCATCGATTAGCTGCTGGCTGGTTCCCCACCGCCCCCAGCGTGTTACG
>Ga0210396_10004746_pt1 | contig 13226 bp, 10 predicted proteins | sample IncBWH17OmetaG_FD_155466 | JGI IMG/M metagenome (GOLD analysis project Ga0210396, IMG submission 155466) | Forest soil microbial communities from Barre Woods Harvard Forest LTER site, Petersham, Massachusetts, United States - Inc-BW-H-17-O ...
CATGATTTCGCCGATCGTGCGCCAGGCCGAGTCCGATCCGACATGGCTCGAGAGCACGATGCTCGCCAGCACCGGCGTCACGAAGATGCCGATGATGCTGGAGGCTGAGGCGCTGCAGACCGCCGCCGGGACGTTACCCTTCGCGATAGCCGTGAAGGCAATCGAGGATTGGACCGTGGACGGCAGGGTGCAAAGGAACAGGATGCCGGCGTAGAGCGTCGGCGTCACGAGCGGCAGCAGGAACGGTTCGAATGCGCGGCCGAACACCGGAAACAGGACGAATGTGGTCAGCAGCACCAGGGCATGCAGGCGCCAATGACTTGCGCCCGCGATCACGGCTTGGCGCGACAGTTTTGCCCCGTGCAGGAAAAACAGCACGGCGATGGCAACGTTGGTGAGATGGTCCACGATCTCCGCCGCCGCTCCGCGGCATGGCAGCAGGCTCGCCAGGACGATCGTCCCGATCAGCGCCAAGGTGAAGTTGTCAGGCAGGAACTTGGGCCTGGACATGCTGGAGATCTGATTCATTCAGGCATTCCCAAAACACCAGCTTGTCTGACCGTGAAAATCGGAACTCCTCTTGGAGTTCGAAGCCGGCTACGCTCGTACTGGACCGCTTATCAAGCCGAACGCCCGCTCCGGATCAGACTCGAAAGTGTCTGACCGCAAACTCAGCGCGCCTTTTTCTCGGGAAACCAACCTGAGCTCATGCCTCGCCGCGCGAGTTGGAGGTTTTTTGTCGCACCGGAAACATGCCCCAGTGAGAATAGCTGATCCATTTAATTGATGGTAACTCAGAGCATGATGCAATTACCGTCGACTTCATGGCTATCTCCTTTGCTGTGCGAATAGTTCTCAGATAAGAGAAGACCAAGCCGTCACCAGTAAAACTTTGTTTAGGCGCGGCGGAAAAGTGCCAGCTCGTTCAGCAACCGCGTCGCTAAAAGGGCTAATATCCGTGCTGGGTCCTTCGCGACCGGATCGAGCCAGCAGCAAACCCGGGCATGTCCGCTATACCCGAAGTGAGTTCAGAGCAGCAGCAGCGGCGAGACGCCTCAGTTCAGCACCTTCTCAAGGTGCGTGCGCTGCTCTATCGTGCGGCGCGAATAAGGTGGACGGAGAAAATCATGAACACGATGGTGGGCAGGCTGGCCGCGACGCTGTTGGCGCTGGTGCTGATTTCGGATGCCGCCGCGGCACAGACCAAGGTGACGATCGCCGTCGGCGGCGGCGCCTGCCTGTGCTACCTGCCGACCGTGCTGGCCAAGCAGCTTGGCGAGTTCGATAAGGCCGGCTTGGCCGTCGATCTGGTCGATCTGAAGGGCGGCTCGGATGCGCTCAAGGCCGTGCTCGGCGGCAGCGCCGATGTGGTGTCCGGCTATTTCGACCACTGCGTCAATCTCGCCGCCAAGAAGCAGGAATTGCAGGCCTTTGTGGTCTATGACCGCTATCCGGGGCTGGTGCTGGTGGTGTCGCCGGCGCACACCAGCGAGATCAAATCGATCAAGGATCTGGCCGGCAAGAAGGTCGGCATCAGCGCGCCGGGCTCCTCGACAGATTTCTTTCTCAAATATCTCCTGAAGAAAAACGGCGTCGACCCCGCCAGCGCCGCCGTCATTGGCGTCGGCCTTGGCGGAGCCTCGGTGGCGGCCATGGAGCAGGGCCAGATCGACGCGGCGGTGATGCTCGACCCGTCGGTCACGGTCTTGCAGGGCAGCCATCCGGACCTGCGCATCCTCTCCGATACGCGCACGCAGAAAGATACGCTCGACGTTTTCGGCGGCGAATATCCGGGTGGCGCGTTGTACTCGACGACGGCGTGGATATCAGCGCATGACAAGGAAGTTCAGGCCCTGACCAAAGCGATCCTGAATACGCTGGCCTGGATCCACGCGCATTCGCCCGAGGATATCATGGCGAAAATGCCGCCGGAAATGGTCGGCAAGAACAAGGAGCTTTATCTCGCCGCGCTCAAGAATACGATCCCGATGTTTTCGGAAACCGGCAGGATGGATCCCAAGGGTGCCGACGCGGTACTCGCGGTGTTCAGCGAAAGCTCGCCGGAAGTTGCCAAGGCCAATGTCGACGTGCTCAAGACCTGGACCAACAAATATGTCGAGCAGGCCAGCAAGACGACGGGAACGAATGCAAAATGAATATGCCGGATGATACGACGCTTCCGGTCATTCATCGCGTCTCGCAGCTTGATATGCGTTTCCAGCCGCGGCCGTGGCCGCTCACCGACGAGCGGCGCGGCGAGATCGATGCGTATTTTGCGCTCAAGCAGCGCGAGAAGCCGGAACTCTGGAACGGCCGCGTACTGCTGGGACGCGATCCGGAATTTATCGGCGATGGCTTCCGCGCCAATTATTTCGAGACCGATTTTGCCAGTTTTCTGGCCTGGCGCGACTGGGGTTTTCCGGACGGAGACGTGTTCAACGGCTTTGGCATGGGCGCGCTGCGCTGTGCCGACGGCGCCTTCGTGATGGGCGAAATGGGCCAGCATACCGTCAATGCGGGGCAGATCTATTTTCCGGCCGGCACGCCCGATCGCGACGATTTGCGCGACGGCATGGTCGATATCGCCGGCAGCGTGGTGCGCGAAATCGAGGAAGAAACCGGCCTGACATCGGCCGATTTCAGGCCCGAAGACCACTGGGACTGCGTGGTGACCGGGGGCGCCATTGCGATAATCCAGATATTGAATGTCGACATACCAGGCGAAGCGATGCGGGCTCGGATCGAGGCCAACCTCGCGGCGCAACATCACCCCGAACTCACCGCCATCCATCTGGTTCGCGCGACCTCCGATCTTACCGCGGCTATGCCGCGTTTTGTCACGGCGTTTCTCGAGCAGCAGTTTGCGTCGGCGCCCTAGCCGTCATTGCGCGGAGCGTAAGCGGCGAAGCAACCCACCCGGTCTCCGATGGATTGCTTCGCTAACGCTCGCAATGACGGCTGTTGTGATCGCTCCCTCCCTGTGCCGTTTCCGCGCCAAACCGGAGCTCCCGATCTCATGAGCAAGAAGCCCGCGTCATCTCTGAGCGCCCAGTTAAAACCCTATATCGCGCCGTTCCGCTTCGACGGATCGGGCGCATTCCATCTCAGATCACACAAGACCAATGCGAAGGGCGGTCTCGACAAACACCACGGCGAAAAGATCCTCGACGCCAACCGCAAGCGGCTGAACGATTTTCAGGAAAAGCTCTATGCGCAGGATCGCTGGTCGGTGCTGCTGATCTTTCAGGGCATGGATGCGGCGGGCAAGGACAGTGCGATCAAAAGCGTTTTCGACGGCGTCAATCCGCAGGGCTGCGACGTCACGTCGTTCAAGCAGCCGACGACGCATGAGCTCAATCATGATTTCATGTGGCGCAGCACGCTCGCGCTGCCGGAACGTGGCCGCATCGGCATCTTCAACCGTTCCTATTATGAAGAGTGCCTGGTGACGCGGGTGCACCCTGAAATCCTGGCCAAGGAGAAGATTCCTCCCTCGCTGGTGATCAAGAATATCTGGCTGGAGCGGTTCGAGGATATCTGCGCGTTCGAGCGCTACCTCGCGCGCAACGGCACCGTCATCCTGAAGTTCTTTCTCAACGTGTCGAAGGAGGAGCAGCGCCAGCGGTTTCTCGACCGGCTCGATGATCCCTCGAAGAACTGGAAATTCTCGATGGCCGACGTCACCGAGCGCGCGTGGTGGAACAGGTACCAGGCGGTGTATCAGGACATTGTCAGGCACACCTCGACGGCGCATGCGCCCTGGTACGTGGTGCCGGCCGACCACAAATGGTTTGCGCGGGTGGTGATCGGATCGGCGATCGTCAGCGCCCTTGAGGGGCTGAACCTGCGGTTCCCGCGCGTCGACAAGGCCTCACTCCGGGAGTTCAAAAAAGTGCGCGAGGCGCTGGAGAACGAAGGTAAGGGCGGGCGGAAGAAGGCTGCGAAGAAGGTGGCCGCTGGCAAAGTGAGGAATAAATAGCGGGTTCCATCCTCGAAGGAAGGACCGATATGGCCCGGATACCGTGAAATCGGCGCGAATGACCCGACCTGCGGCGTCCCGTATGCCGGTCGGTCCCGGCCGGCTTTAGCCAATTGTTAGGATCGAGGTGGTTAATTTTGCTGATATTCCGGCGGGAGACCATCTTAGTGCTCACCAGACTTTCCATTAGCGCCAAACTTTTCGCGATCGTTTCGTTTCTTTTTATGGTGATCGCGGTCATCGGCGGGTTTGCATTCCTGCAGATGCGCTCCATCAATACGGCCGCCCAGGATATCCAGGCCCAATGGCTGCCCAGCGTCCGGTGGATCGGCGAGATGCGGGTGCAGTCCGCGCGGTTTCGCGCTGTCCTGCGCGACTATCTGATCCTCTCGGATGCAGAACGAGCGGACATCGACAAGAATCTCGCGTCTCGCAAGGCCGACTTCGAAAAAGCCGCAAACGCCTACCAGCCGTTGATCTCTTCGCCTGCGGAGCGCGATCTCGCAGAACAGCTGGACAAGCAATGGCAAGGTTTCCTCGCCGCGTCACTCGATGTGCAATCCCTTGTCGCCAAGGGCGATGTCGCGGCGGCAAAAGGCATTAACGCCGGCAAGGTGGTGCCGATCGGTCGTGCAATGGACCAGACGCTCGCGAAACTCGTCGAACTCAGTGACAACGGTGCCGAAGCGGCCGGTCAGAGCGCCGAAGCAACCTACCTGACCGCTATCCGCTTGATGGCTGCCATTCTGGGCGGCGCGATCGTGCTTGGTCTTGGTGCGGCGATCTACATGGTTCGCGACATCCGCCGCGGCATCGGCTCGATCCTGAAACCAATGGGGCAGTTGACCGATGGAGAACTGTCCGTCGAGATTCCTCACCGGGGCGAAAACACCGAGATCGGCCATATTGCCGATGCGCTGCAAGTCTTCAAGGAGGCGCTCGTCGCCAAGAAGGCGTCGGATGATGCGGCCAATGCCGACAGGGCGGTCAACGCAGCGCAGGCTCAACGCATCAGCGCGGCCGCCGGCGATTTCGAGTCGATGATAAGCGAACTGGTTGCCTCGCTTGCATCGGCCTCGACCGAACTAGAAGCCTCGGCCAGCACGCTCTCCACGAACGCGGACCACGCGCAGGAGCTCACCACCATGGTCGCGGCCGCGTCCGAGCAAGCCTCCACCAATGTGCAGACAGTGGCATCGGCGACCGAGGAACTGAGTTCGTCCGTCAACGAGATCAGCCGTCAGGTTCAGGAATCGGCGCGGATGGCCAATGAGGCCGTCGATCAGGCGCGCAAGACCAATGACCGCGTCGGGGAATTGTCGAAGGCCGCCGCCCGCATCGGCGATGTGGTTGAACTGATCAACACGATCGCAGGGCAGACCAATTTGCTCGCCTTGAACGCCACCATCGAGGCCGCGCGTGCCGGTGAGGCGGGGCGCGGTTTCGCCGTCGTCGCTTCCGAGGTCAAGGCGCTGGCGGAGCAGACCGCGAAAGCGACCGGCGACATCGGTCAGCAGATCGCCGACATCCAGGCGGCGACGCAGGAGTCGGTCGGTGCGATCAAGGAGATCAGCGGAACCATTGAAAAACTGTCGGAGATCTCCTCGGCCATTGCGGCCGCGGTGGAAGAGCAGGGCGCGGCGACGCAGGAGATTTCCCGCAACGTCCAGCAGGCGGCGCAGGGCACCCAGCAGGTCTCTTCGCACATTACTGATGTGGAACGCGGCGCCGGCGCGACCGGCTTGGCCTCCTCGCAGGTTCTCTCCGCGGCGCGGTCGCTCGCCGGCGAAAGCGACCGCTTGAAGAACCAGGTCGAGAAATTCCTCAATACCGTGCGCGCGGCCTGATCAGGCGCAGTTCAGGCGCACCGTTCTTCGCAGTCGCGCTCAAGCCGAGACCGACATCTTCGCGATTTCAGCGGCGCTCGGCAGATTTTCGACGTTCCAGCAGGCGTCCATCACCCGGCGGATCGCCGGGGCCGGAATAATGCCATCAGCCAGATCCGAGAACTTGGTTTCGAGTTGTTTGTCGGTCATCGGCTTCTCCACACTGCCAATGGCATGCTCGATGTAGCGATGCAGCTGACGCCCGTCCTTCAGCACGACCGTCATGTCGACCTGCGCCGCATCAATGCCGGGCGTGACCACCGGGACCACCTTGCTGCGCAGGGCGATGATGGTTGGATCATTTACGGCACGGTCGCTGAACTGCTTTTCACCGCCCGCGCCTTCGACCAGCGCGACAGCGACGGCATGATAGATACTGAACTTGCCTTCGAGGCCTTCATGCGGCGTCTTCTTGCCGGTGAGTTCAAGCACCAGCGGATGGACCTTGAGATCGACCTGCTCGATCTGGTCGGCGGTCAGCTTGTTCTCGTTGCGCAATTGTATAGCGGCATCGATCGCCGGATGCATCACAATTCCGCAGGCGAACGGCTTGTAGGTGTTGAGGGCGGCCTCGTAACGTTTGCCGAGGTCGCCCAGAATCTCTTTGTAGTCCTGCTTGGTGCTGATCGTGTTGGCCCAGCCGCGCTTGGCTTCGATCATTCCGTCGGAGGAGGTGAAATTCTTCGAAGCCAGCATCGCCGCGAAGATTCCGTTGCTGGCGGCGCGGCCCGGATTGAAGCTCTTGTTCATCGAACCGAAGGACTCGCGCAGGCCCACCGGCTGCGACGCGGCCAGGCCGAGCGCCCACACCATTTGCTGTTCGTTCAGATGCAGCAGCTTGCCGACGGCGGCCGCCGACCCGAATACGCCGGCCGTTCCGGTGATGTGCCAGCCGACGTCGTAGTGGTTGGGATAAACCGCGTTACCGATCCGGCACTCGGTCTCGACGCCGAGCACCAGCGCATTGAGAAACTCCTTGCCCGAGACCGGCTGTAGCTCCGACAGCGCGAGAATGGCGGATGCTACCGGTCCGGCGGGATGAATGATGGTTTTGAGATGCGTGTCGTCATAGTCAAAGATGTGACTCGACACGCCGTTGAGGAAAGCCGCATTCATGATGTCGAAGCGCTCACGGCGTCCGAACAGCGAGGCCTGCGCCGGACCGGAAAACGGCGCCAGGGCCGCGACCGCGATATCGACGGTCTGATGATGCGATCCACCGATCGCGACACCGACCCAGTTCAGGAGCGTTCGCACCCCTTCCTTGCGGACATTGGCCGGAAGATCGTCGCATTGTGCGCTCACCAGATAATGGGCGAGGGTGCGCGTGACGTCTTTTGGCGCCGGTGCGTTGGCGGCGGCACTGGGCGCGGCGTTCGGCGTTTGCGCCAAAGCCGAGCTCGAGGTGGCCGCAACGAATGGAAGCGCTGCCGCGGTTTGCAGCACGGTCCTGCGATCGGTCATCGGCATATGAAAAGGCTCCTCGGCGAGATCTGTTTTTGCTGGCAGTCAGAATAGCCCGGTGCGCCCCGGCTATCCAGCCGATCGCCCGGATTCGATTCAGGGAATGCCGAAAACAAGAACATCGATCTTATGTCCGGGCCATTCCCAAGTTCTGTTTCCCGGACTAGGCTCCCCCTGCAAGCGTCGGCTAACGGCGCGCCCGCGGAATACCGCGACGGGACGGCTGGACGTAATCCACCGCCCACGATTAAGGGAGCTGCACGCTTATGAACCAACCCTTCACCTTGAACGTCAACGGCCAGACTCACACGGTCCATGCCGATCCGGACATGCCGTTGCTCTATGCCTTGCGCAACGATGTCGGCCTCAACAATCCACATTTCGGCTGCGGACTGGCGCAATGCGGCGCCTGCACCGTGCATGTCGACGGCCAGCCGACGCGCTCCTGCGTGACGCCGTTGTCCGCGGTCGGTGAGGCCAAGGTCGTGACGCTGGCCGGCCTTGGTACGCCGGAAAAACCCCATCCGCTGCAGACGGCTTATGTCGAGGAGCAGGTGCTGCAATGTGGCTACTGCATCAACGGCTGGCTGATGACCGCGGCCGCCTTTCTGCGCGACAACAAGAAGCCAACCGAAGCACAGATCCAGGACGCGTTGTCCGGACTGAAGTGCCGTTGCGGTACCCACATCAGCATCCTCAAGGCGGTCAAGCGTGCCGCCGAGATGATGGGTTAAGGGGGCGCGCCATGACAAAATTTGAAAAAAAGGCTTCGCTCACCCGCCGCTCGGTCCTGCTCGGCGGCGGCGCCCTGGTGGTGTCGATCGGCGCGGGCGTCACGCTCGACACCGTGCTGACGATCGGTCAGGCTTTCGCGCAAGGCACCAAGCCGCCGCTGACGCCCGACCAGCTATCCTCCTACATCGCGGTGAATGGCGACGGCTGGGTCGCAGCCTATTTCGGCAAGATGGACATGGGCCATGGTCTGCATGTCGCGATCGGTCAGATCGTGGCGGAAGAACTCGACGTTCCCTTCGAGAGCGTCAAAGTGTTCATGGCCGATACGGCTACCTCGGTGAACCAGGGCGGCGCCTCCGGCTCCACCGGCATCCAGCTCGGCGGCAAGCAGATGCGTATGGCGGCGGCGGAAGCGCGGCGCGTGCTGGTCGAGATGGCCGCCGCCTCGTTGTCGATCCCGGCCGACAGGCTCGTCGTCAATGACGGCGTCGCCAGGGCCGCCGACGACAGGTCAAAGAGTATCTCCTATGCGCAGCTGATCGGCGGGCAATATTTCAATGTCCAGCTCGACTGGAACAGGCAGTACGGCAACGCGCTGTACGCGCCCGGCAAGGCGCAGCCCAAGAAACCCAGCGAGCACAAGATCGTCGGCCAGCCGATCAAGCGCGAAGACATAGCTCCGAAAGTTTTCTGCCAGGAAGACTTCTGCACCGACGTCAAGGTGCCGGATATGGTGCACGGCCGCATGATCCGTCCGGCGGTGGCCGGCGCAATCCCGGTGAAGGTCGACGACAGCGCCATCAAGGACATTCCGGGCGTCAAAGTGGTCTGGCAAAAAGGGTTCCTCGGCGTGGTCGCCGACAAGGAATGGGACGCGATCCAGGCGGCGGGGAAGCTGAAGGTCGAATGGTCGAGCCAGGAGCCGCCGTTCCCGGAACAGGCGTCGCTGTTCGATCACATTCGAAACGCCTCCGTGCGCAAGCGGGTGGTGGAACAGCAGAACGGTGACGTCGACGCGGCGTTCAAAACGGCGGCCAAGGTGATCGAGGCCGACTACGAATGGCCGTTCCAGTCACATGCCAGCATGGGCCCGGCCTGTTCGCTGGTCGAGATCAAGGACGGCAAGGTCACCTGCTGGAGCGGGACGCAAAAATCCCATTTCGTGCAGAGCGGGTTAGCCGCCGTGCTGCAGGTGCCGGTCGACAAGGTGCACGTCATCTTCAAGCCGGGTCCGGGCTCCTATGGCCGCAATGACGCCGACGATTGTGCGATGGATGCCGCCGTGCTGGCCCAGGCGGTCGGCCGTCCGGTGCGGCTGCAATACATGCGCGACCAGGGTACCGGCTGGGATCCGAAGGGCCCGGCCTCGACCCACAAGGCCAAGGCCGGCCTCAACGCCGCCGGCGAGGTGATCGCTTACGAGTTCACCAGCAAGGCGTTCTCGCGCGTGGACGTCGATACCAATGGCGGCAAGCCGCCGGACACGTTGACCGGCCAGACTCTGGGTGTGGCCTTGAAATCCGGCGATGGCTTCGGCGTGCCGGCGGAATCCTATGCCGTCGACAACAAACGTCTGGCCTGGGAGACCATTCCGCCGTTGCTCGACCGCGCGTCGCCGCTGCGTACCTCGCATCTGCGCGATCCGGTCGGACCGCAAATCCACTTCGCCAGTGAGTCCTTCATCGATGAGGTGGCGGCGGCGGTCAACGCCGATCCGATCGAGTTCCGCCTGCGTCATATCAAGGAGCCTCGCGATGTCGCCGTCATCAAGGCGGCGGCGCAGAAGGCCAATTGGGAAACGCGGCCGTCGCCGCGCCGCGATCAGACCGGCACCAGGGTGTCCGGCCGTGGCATCGCCTACGCCCAGCGCACCGGCACCCGCGTCGCCGTGATCGCCGAGGTCGATGTCGATCGCTCGACCGGCAAGATCTGGGCGCGCAAGTTCACGGTGGCGCATGATTGCGGGCAGATCATCAATCCCGACGGGCTGGTGAAATGCGTCGAAGGCAACATCGTGCAGGGCGTCAGCCGCGCGTTGTGGGAAGAGGTGACCTTCGACCGCAACGCCGTGACCAGCGTCGATTGGGTTACCTATCCGATCCTCGACATCACGGAGACGCCGGGCCAGGTCGACGTGGTGCTGATCAATCACCCGGAGATCGCGCCGTCCGGCGCCGGCGAACCGTCGATACGTCCGGTGGCCGCCGCGATCGGCAATGCTATTTTCGATGCTACCGGCGTGCGGATCCGGCGTGTGCCGTTCTCGCCGGAACGGGTGAAAGCGGCACTGTCGTAAGGTGCTGTCGTAAATCGGCCGCTATGTTCGCGGCGTGTTTGTTTCGCGCGATGCTCCCTCAACACCCGCTGGGGGAGATTCCTCCGAAAAGACTGCCTGGACTTGATGCGCCCACGGTTGAAGGAATCGCGGGAGAGCAGAGCGTCCCCAAAGCGACGATTTGGGAGTGAGAAACGGGGCGAATTTTGAACTCAGGACGCTAGCAAATCCCGCCCGGCGCGGGTGAGACGGCGCGCGCGCAAGGTCGCGTATTTGATGGCAACGGCGATCGCCGCGCGCTCATTCGTCTCGAGGGCGATTTTCTGGGCTAACATGACATCGCCTGCCACAAGATCGCCCTCGGGCACGAAACACCACGCGCAAACCGGCCGACCGGCGTTGTCGAGTTGCTCGACATTCGCCTGTTTGCCGTATTGGATCCGATAGGTCGTCCCGCTGTCGCTGCCGATTACCTCGAAATATCCATGTTTCTCGTAGCTTCGGAGCTGCTCCGGCGAGAGCCAATTCTTCAACAGCATCAGGCCGCGAACATTGCTCTCCAGTTCGAAGATGTTACGGCCTCTGCCATGTCGCGCCCGCCGAAATTCGCCGAGCGCGATCAATCCCGTAAGACACCAGACGAGCAGGAACAACACCATCGCAATCATCGGCAAAGCGAACATGCGCGTTGCCATTGCGGTGTCCAGGTTCATGAATTTCCGTCAGCCACCGACAAGTCGCGGATGAAACAGCGTCTCTTCCGCGGAAGGATCAAAGCTGCGGATAATCCGCTGTTCACCGGGCCCGGTACGAACCGCGGCGGTGAAACCGGCGTCGGTCAATTCCATGAAACGTTTCTTCGCTTCCTCGACTGCAGCGCGATCACCGGCGTCGAACCTGTGCCGGGTGTCGCCCGTGCGGTCCATCACAATCTGAATTGCCATGGGGAACTCCGTTGCTGAGGGCGTAGGGCCCCGATTCTAGGCAAGGATTGCGGCAAGCCGCAAACGGAAAGAACGAGGTACCGATCACTTTCACGCAACACTTCGTCGGGTATCACGTCTTCCGGGTTCCACGCCGGCAATCTCAGCTATAAGGGCTTCCCGGCTTCGCCGGTGCTATTTCCAGGGTTATTATCGGGAATTCGTTTTATGAACCATGAAACCCCCGGCGCGCGTCTGCAGCCGAAGCTGATGTCGTTCGACGTCTTCGGAACCCTGATCAGTGTTCGTGACAGTTCCTACAGCGCCTTTGAGCGCATTCTGGCCGATAGCAACGCGCATCGTCTGGACGTCAGGGCGTTCTGGGAACATTGGGAGCATCGCAATATCGCGCACTATTGGGACCCCTACCGGTCGTATCGGGAGATCTGCGAATTATCGTTGGCCGAGACGTTCGCGCATTTTGAGGTTACGGGCGATAGTCGCCTGATCGATCGTTACTTCGAGGCCTTCCCGGGCTTCTTCCTGTATGACGATGTCGCCCGCACACTGGATCGGCTGTCCCGCCGCTATAAACTGGCGATCGTATCCAACATCGATGACGATCTGCTGGCGCTGACGCCGCTACGGCGAAACTTCGACTTGGTGTGCACGGCCCAGAGGGCCAAGGGCTATAAGCCGGACGGCACGCTGTTTCGCTACCTGATCGAACATGCGGGGTGCGCCAAAGAGGAAATCCTGCACGCCGGGCAATCGCAGTTCACCGATCTCGTCGGCGGCAAGCCGCTTGGATTGACGATTGCCTGGATCAACCGTCGCCAGGTCGTCCTGGACGCTTCCGTTCCGCGTCCGGATTTTGTTTTTCCGGACATTCAGTCGCTCAGTCGCGTTGTCGACATGTGAGAGTACATCTCGTATTCAAAGGCATCGCTTCGAATTTTCGAGCCTGAACCCAGCCGCGGTTTCGACGTTGCTTCAGACAAACCGGAAAATGAGTTGGACATGACGACGAGCGTCGAATCCTGGTGGCGGAATGGCGTTTTCTATCAGGTCTATCCGCGATCGTTTCAGGATTCCAATGCCGACGGGGTCGGCGACCTCAACGGTATTGTCCAGCGGTTGCCTTATCTGAAGGCACTCGGCGTCGACGCGGTCTGGCTGTCGCCGATCTTTCCCTCGCCAATGGCCGACTTCGGTTACGACATCGCGGATTACATTGGCATCGATCCCCTGTTCGGCACCATGCAGGATTTTGACGCGCTGACAGAAGCCGTCCATACCAGCGGTCTTAAGATAATCCTCGACCTCGTGCCGAACCATACTTCCGATCGGCATCCCTGGTTCATCGAGAGTCGAAGTTCGCGCAACAATTCGAAACGCGACTGGTACGTCTGGCACGAGCCGGGCGCCGATGGCGGCCCGCCGAACAACTGGCTATCGGAATTCGGAGGCAGTGCCTGGGAATACGACGCCGCGACGCGGCAATATTATTATCATGCCTTCCTCCCCCAGCAGCCCGATCTGAATTGGCGCAATCCGGCGGTGCGCCAGGCCATCCATGACGTCATGCGCTTCTGGCTTCACAAGGGTGTCGATGGTTTCCGCGTCGACGTCATCTGGCATCTCATCAAGGATGCGGAGTTTCGCGACAATCCGCCTAACCCGGACTATCGCGAAGGCCAGCCGCCGCACCAGATGGTTTTGCCGCTGCACACCACCGATCAGGTTGAAGTCCATGGCGTGATCGCGCAGATGCGGCGGGTGGTCGATGAGTTCGATGGCCGGGTGTTAATCGGAGAAATCTACCTTCCGCTCGAACGCCTCGTGACCTATTACGGCAGGGATGATCGCGCCGAGGCCCATCTGCCGTTCAACTTTGCGCTGCTGTCGGCGCCCTGGAACGCGCGCGCGATCGAGAAGATCATCGGCGATTACGAAGCCGCACT
>Ga0210396_10004748_pt1 | contig 13224 bp, 18 predicted proteins | sample IncBWH17OmetaG_FD_155466 | JGI IMG/M metagenome (GOLD analysis project Ga0210396, IMG submission 155466) | Forest soil microbial communities from Barre Woods Harvard Forest LTER site, Petersham, Massachusetts, United States - Inc-BW-H-17-O ...
GCTGCAGGCTGCCGCAGGCGGCGCCGCACAGCGTGTGCGCCTTTTCCACGATCGACTGGAACACCGGGGCGAGATCGCCCGGTGAGCTGTTGATGACCCCCAATACCTCGGCAGTGGCGGTCTGCTGCTCCAACGCTTCGCGGGTCTCGGTGATCAGCCGCGCATTCTCCATCGCAATGACCGCCTGCGCCGCGAAATTCTGCAATAGGGCAACCTGCTTGTCGGTAAACGGGCGAACCTCCTTTCGGTAGACGGCCAAGTGACCGAGCAGGGTGCTGTCCTTGCGCAATGCCACAGCGAGATGGCTGCGGGCGCCGCCGAGATCCACCAGAGCGCGACGATTGGGCTCGCCCCGCTCGTAAGGCTCCTCGGCCATCAGATCCACATTGTGAACGATGTTCTCGCCAGCGACGAAGCGGGCCGGCGCAGTATCCGGCCCAAAGTCCAGGGAGCGTTTCCTTCTATCCTCGGCGAAGGCGGCTGGTACGCCATGGTCCGCTGCGTGGTGAAAACGTTCGCCGTCGTAAGTGTTTATCAGGCCGAAATCCGCCCCGCAGAGGCGCAACGCCTTCTCCAGCATGGCATTTAACACCGGCGCAAGGTCGCCGGGCGAGCTGTTGATGACCCCCAGCACTTCGGCGGTCGCGGTCTGCTGGTCGAGCGCCTCCGTGAGCTCGGCGGTGCGGTCTTCGACCTTTTTTTCGAGGTCGGCGTAGGATTTCTGCAGGTCGGCGGCCATGTGGTTGAACTCGCCGGCCAGATCCTCCAATTCGTCGCCGGTGTGGATCTCGATGCGGCGGTCGAGCTCGCCGGCGCCGATCCGCGCGGCGCCCGCCTGCAATTGCCGGATCGGGACGGTCATGCGGCGGGCGAGCAGCAACGCGGCCGATGTCGCCAGGCAAAGGGCGAGAGCTAGCAGCACCCCAGTGCGCAATGCCGAGGCCCAGAGCGGCGCCAGAGCCTCGCGCAACGGCAATTCGACGAACACAGTCCAGCCGAGCGGGGCTATCGGGGCATGCGCGGTCAGCACCGATTTTCCGTCGATGCTCTTCGCGACCATTGCTGCCCGGTCGGTCGATTGCCCCCACCCTAACCCTCCCCCGCTTGCGGGGGAGGGGAGGGAGGGGGCGTCGGTCCGTGCCGCTGCGACCTGCGGCAGGTTTGACAGCTCGGTATGGCGCAAGACGAGGCTGATGTCGGGATGGGCGATCAGCCGTCCGTCGCGATCGACGACAAAGGCATAGCCGCTCTGGCCGTTTTTCAGACCGGTAATTACGTCCCAGATCAGCTTCAGATTGACCTCAGCGACCGTGACGCCGGCATTGCGTCCGGTGCGGGCCAGCGCCACGGTCATATAGGGCTCGGATTCCTTGCGGAAATAGACCGGGCTGAACCAGACGCGGTTCTTCTTCGCCTCGACGAAACCCGGCGATTGGGAATAGTCCTTTTCGCTGCCGACCACATCTATCGCCAGCCGCGACACCTTGAGCTGCTCCTTGCCGGTATCGTCGAGCTGGATCAGCTCGGTGATCGCCGGCACCTGGCGCAACAGGCGCACATAATCGAAACGGCGCTGCTCGAGCGGACTGGCGGCCCATTGCGGCGCCGTGGTCCAGCCGAGCTGGCGCTCGATCTCGTCGATGAACTGCTCGATGCGGCGCGCCGCAGATCCTGCCTTCTCCTGTTGGATGCGGAACAGCGCCGCCTTGTTTTCATCGTAGGCGAACCAGAAATCGAGCGCGCTGTTGATGAGCAGCACGAGGCTGACCAGCCCGACGATCAGCAGCACATATTTGCGGAAGAGCCGTCCGCGCGGGCCGCTCGCCACCGTCTTATCCGAGTGAGCGGTTCGCCGGAACCGCTTAAGCGGAAACCGGGCTGCCAGCGAGGAACTGCGCACGGTATCGCTCATTGAATTACTGCGTGGGCAGGGGCGTACAGCATCAGGGCGAAAATCAGGCCAAATCTCGTCCGAGAATACTCCACTCGCAAAGCGATCGATAGATTTGCGCTACGCAACCGCCGTTCGACCCGGCGTTCGGCTCATTCGATGACCTCGTCGGCGCGGGCGAGGAGCGTGGGCGGGATCGCCAGGCCGAGCGCGCCGGCCGTCTTGAGGTTGATGGTCAGGTCGAATTTGCGCGGCGGCTCGACCGGCAGGTCGGCCGGTTTTGCCCCCTTGAGGATCTTGTCGACAAAGCCCGCGGCGCGGCCGAACAGGTCGCGGTAGTCGGCGCCGAACGACATCAATCCCCCGCCAACCGGGAAGACGCGGAAGGAATAGATCGTGGGCAGCCGAGAATCCGCGGCGAGCGCGATGAGCTGGGCGCGCTTAGCCGGGCCCAGCGGGCCGGAAGCCACGTAGACAGCCTCGCAGCGCTCGCCGCGCAACCGCGCGAAGGCGAGTTCGAGGGCCGTTCCGGTCGTCGCCTCGAGCATCAACGGCTCGATCTTCATCTGCGCGGCATCGGTGCGGATGTCCTGCAGCTTTTGCTCGATGCCGGGATCTCCCCTGACGATGACCGCAACACGGCGCAGCTGGGGAACCAGCTCCTGCAGCAGCTCAAACCGCTTGGCGATCACCTCGGATGAAGAGATCGAAAGGCCCGTGGCGTTGCCGCGGGGCTGCGCCAGGCTTGCGACGACACCGAGGGCGACCGGATCGTCGACGCCGACCAGGACGATCGGGATCGTCGCGCTCGCGCGCTTTGCGGCGAGCGTGGCCAGCGTCCCGCCGGTGACCAGAACCGCGACGCCGGTGTCGATCAGCTCCTTGAAGATGCCGGGCAACCGCTCGGCGCGCTCCTCGGCCCAGCGGTCGACAATCAGAATGTTGCTGCCATCGGTCCAGCCGAGCGCGGAAAGAGCTTCGCGGAATGCGTCGAGAAGGCCCTGGTTGTCCTGCCGCCACCCCACCTGGACAAACCCGATGCGCGGAGTGGTAGTTTCGGCCGAGGCCGGGTTCCGGGTGATCGCCGCCCCGGTGGCGAGCCACAGCAAATCGCGCCGCCTCATTCGCCACCTCATTCGATGACCTCCCGCGCACCTGGGGCAGGCGCGCACGTTCCGATTTTGACGATTTTTAGACGGGGTGCCACCTTTAGAAATCAGTGTGAGCTAGCTCACACTGCTCGCCAATTATTCCGGTACATCCTGCGCGTTTAGTAAAAAAGACAAACGACGGGGGATTGAATCATGTGGAAAGCAGCTGTAGCCGCCGCAGCATTTGCGTGTGGCGTGCAGTCAGCGTGCTCACCCTATGTGTTCTCGGAGAACGTGCAGACCTTTAGCACCAAGATGGCATCGATCGACGCATCGTATCAGGACAACGCCCAAAAGATCGTCGCCGAGCGGCACCTGGCCAACCGCACCCAGTGGGTCCACGACAGATCCGTGCTGCTGACCGGCCCTGGATCCAAACGACTGTCCCCGACAAACATCCCCCACCCCTTCAGCGGACTGATTTGCTGAGGGCGCTGGATAACTACACTGCGGCGCTCGCTGCGATCACGAAGGCGCAAGACCGAGCGGATTTTGACAACGCAGCGGCCGAGGTCAGTGCCGCGGTGGGCGCGCTCGCGCAATCGGCGCCGGGCCCTTACGGCGCTGCGGCTGCCCCGGTCGCCAAGGCATCCACCAATGCAGTCTTGTGGCTGGTCGGACAAGACCTCGATTATCGGCGCCTCCACGGGATTCAGAACGCGACTCGGATCGCCTGCGAGCCAATGCACGTAATAGCTGACGCGCTGGGCGTGGTGCTGGAAGAGCAGCGCGATGCTCGACTGAGGGGGTTGTTCGTTCTGCTGGTTCAAAAGACCCGAGCGCTGAACCTGGCGAGGACCACGCCGCGTGTGACGGACCAGGCTTATGGCGCTGCGATCGACGATGCGGAGGCCGCAGCCGATGCGTTTCAGGCGGTCCGCGCTACCGATCCGCAGGCGACGGCGCGAGCGCTACGCGATGCGCACGACCAGCTCGTGGTGGCGGTGCGCAACAACAACGGGGAGTTCGCCGCGCTCGTCGCCAGCCTGCAGATCTTCAGCCAGCGCGCCCATGACTTGGCCACCGCCGCCGCCGCAAACGCATCCGTCCCCAGCTCAACCGAAAAGAAATCGTGACAGGCGAAAAGAAATCGTAACAGGCGAAAAGAAATCGTGACCGGCGAAAAGAAATCGTGACAGGAAAGCGAGACATGAACCAACCATCGATAATCGATCAAATTCGCAATGCCCGCGACACCGCCCTCGCCGCACTGAAATCCTCCATCGACGCGGTGGCCACGCAACTCGAGCTGGCCACCAGCCCGGACGGGGCTGCCCTCAACCAACGGCTCGATGATCTGATGAACCAGCGCGACGCCATCGAGACCGCGGCCACCGACGCGGTTCTCGCTCTACCCGAGATCATTGCGGCAGCCGCCGCACTGAACGCGCTGGCAGCGCAAATGAATACGACCGCCCGGCAACTCCCGGCGGCCACCAATGTGCTGACCACGACCGCGACAGTGTTGGCCCTCGGTCAGCAATTCTCCGGGACGCTCGTCAATCCGCATCACCGCTGACTTCGTAATCGTCGACGCCCAGCCGACAGCGCCGTGATGGTGCTCGACGCGGTCGCAGGCTCAAACCCAGGGATCGATCACCTCCAACCCTCAACCGGAAAAATTCCCAAGGTTTCGCGTCGCCAGAGCCGCGCCGCGGGATCGGGCGATGGCAGCGATGCGCGCGTCGGCTTCGGAGATGGGCTGCCCGGCGCGACGCCGGCTCGCGGCGATGTCCGAGAACTCACGAGCTGCCGCGCTGTCGAAGGGCAGTACGCGACCCGCCAGATCTTCAGCGAAAATCAGGTCTACAACTGATTCCAGCGACTGCCCCCGCTTGCCTTCGGGCACCAGGGCGATGCCGTAGAGCAGCTCCGCCTCGGTAATCGCCGTCGTGAATAACGCCGAGGCCGGCTCGGAGCGCATCCATTCCAGCACTCGGGGCGATGGTGTCGGACGCAAGGTCTCCGACAAGACGTTTGTGTCGAGAATGATTATGTAAAATCGGGCGGCTCGCGCATCTCACCGCGCGCTGGCAGCGACAGCTCAAAGCCCCCGAAAGGTTCGACTCTTCTGCGGATTGCGTCAGCCAGATTTCCTGCCTGCACGGGCTCCTGCGCCAAGGCCGTTCGCAAGATGTCCCGCGCCTCGTCCTCCATCGACCGGTTCCGCTGCGCCGCCCGCAGCCGCAACTTTCGCTTCACTGTCTCATCCAGACTGCGGATCGTGATGCTGGCCATGAAATGGCTCCTGTGAAATCATTGCAATTAAATTAATCACTGCAGCTTATACGGACAACTGGCATGCCAGCTGGCGGGCAAGGTCAAGGCGCGCGGCGAGCGGCGGCGGGTGCGCTCGGATTGGATGGCGGTCGAGTGCGAGCCGGCATCTCGGTCCCCTCGGCGGTGATGAGATTCGAGCATGAGGGGCTCGCCTTCAACCTGCTCGACACGCCGGGCCACCAGGATTTCAGCCCACTGGGGTTTTAGCGAGGACACCTACCGCACCCTGACCGCGATCCCCCCACCCTTCCCTCCCCCGCTCGGGGGGGGGGAGGGGAGGGTTAGGGAGGGGCCACTCGACGCCGCCCCCAATGGTGCCAAGGGGGCATCGATGACCATACCCGCAAGGTCTTCGAGGTCTGCCAGCTGCGCGACGTGCCGATCATCACCTTCGTCAACAAACTCGACCGCGAGGACCGCGACCCGTTTGACCTATTGGACGAGATCGAGCAGTCGCTCGCGCTCGACGTGACCCCGGCCTCCTGGCCGATCGGCATGGGGCGCGACTTTCTCGGCACGTACGACCTCTTCGCCGATGCGCTCCTATTGTTCGAGCGCGGGCGTCCACGACCGGGTCACCTAGCCGCTGCGCTGCAACAGCCTCGACGACCCGAAACTGCCGGGCCTGTTGCCCAAAGAGGCGCTCGCCAAAACCCGCGCCTCTACCGAATTTTTCTCAAGTGTGAGTTAGTTCACATCTCAGCCTTGAGAGGTACATTATATGTCAAGGATAGGAGGTCCCTGCAATCCCCAAGAAGCCTCTGGCAGGAGACGACATGTCGCATTTAGAATTTTTGCGTGGTGGTTCAAAGCTTCAGCTTGTCGGCGGCAATAATGCGGTAATTGGTGCTTGGGACGCAGCGAACAATGTCGACGCCCGCTGCGTGGGAATTTGGCCAAACGGCACATTTAATTTCGACTATTACGTTGCTCACCCGGGCGATTCGCCGAGTTCGGCTTTTGGGAGCCATGGGATTTTCATCTTCAAGGTCCCTGGTCGCGAGGGAATGGGCGTGCATTCGGGCCGCGAGGGCGTTCCTGACGGGCTCGGGCGAAGCGGGTTTCTTCATTGTACCATTGGGTGCATCCGCACCACAGATGACGCTACGGCACAACTCGTAAAAACCCATGCGGTAGATCCGATTAAGTCTATCACTGTCAGCAATTGAGCTGGTGTGAAAAGGACACAAACTCTTGATAAAAAGTAAGCCACGCACGAAGGTGAACTGATAAAACAGGTCTGGCGCATGGGCGACGTGCCGGTCCTTACCCTTCTCAACAAGCTTGACCGATTGCCACAGTGGCTAACGATTTCAGGCGGACCGGAGGAAACGATGTATCAGCCTGATCCCGGAGCAGTCCCGACCCTTGGCGGCGCGGCTCCAAAGCTAGCGGCTGCCGCGGCAATTCCGAACAACTTTCACCCCGCCCCCAATTTCATAGGCAAGCTGGAATCGGGTGAGATTTTTTTCGATTCATCGCTTGAGCTCGATACCGATGGCTGGCCGGATGGGGAGCACGCGGGCGACCCCGATTGGCAGCCGGATACAAGTCTACGGTTACCTGACCACAGCTCTTTGGACGCCAATACGATTCCGTATTTTGTGCTTCCCCTTCCGCCGAGCTGGCCCGCCCAGTTTGGAATCCAATTGGGGGATTACGCGGCGGTTGTCTTCGGTCAAAAACTAGCATTTGCGATTTTCGGAGATCGGGGCCCCCGGACCAAAATCGGTGAGGGCTCAATTGCGCTCTTGCGGCGATTGGGCGAGGAGCGAATTCGGCCTGATGGGACTGTAAGAAACGCGGGAATGGGGCCGCGTGTGATTACTATCGTATTTCCCGGTTCTGGCGATCTATCGGATCGGGTGGACCAGCGAATGTTGGTCGAGGCGATCGACCAAAAGGGGTCTAACCTCTTCAATGCGCTCAAATAGTGCGATCTCAGCTCAGGCGGTGGGGTGCGCTCAGATCTAAACTAAAAGGGATACCGTCCACTAATAGAGTACCTGCAATGGATAGCCCAATCGGCGCCGTATCATGTGCTACAAAGCCCGAAGCCGACGTTGAAGAGCGGAAGAAGAGCATTGAAACCTGTTTATTGTCGTTGGCAGGGAGGGCCAAATCATCCGATGAAGCGGGCAATCAGGATGCTGCTAAGGAATGCGAATCCGCAGTCGCTTCCCTCGCCGAACTGATCCATCACAGGGCGTTTTGTGAGGATGCAGATAACCTGTTGCCGCTTACGGATATTGCCATTCATGCCCTGAGAGCCGAGCCGGCCAATCTCGTGCTCGCGACGGATCTGATCACCGAGATCGAGGGCAGACTTTTCATGCGCTCGGAGATCATGAGATACCCATTTTTGCCTCGTTGGAAGCTGAAGGCAAGCACCCAGCGGGTAAGTACTGTGGATATCGTGATCAACGCGGTCCCCTTGTCATTTGGTATGTTTATCCTCGTTACCTTAGCCCTTCTTGCGTTGAAATTGTTCCTTGCAAAGTGTCCATTGGTACAAAAATTTGAATGGGAATCAGCAAACGCATTTGTTTCGGCGGGTTACATTATTGCGACAGTCTGGGGATTCTTTGGCGGTTTAGCAAGTGTGATGCTGCGCAGCCTGACTGCCGAGCGGCTGCGTATGGATCAGCTGCGCGGGCTGTATTACACCACACTCTATAAGCCGTGGTTGGGTTCAATGTTTGCAGTGATCGTGTATTTCGGAATAACCGCGAAGGTCGTCCCAATTGCACTACCCGAAGGGAGCGTGGCAGAGATGTACTTTTGGGCGATTCTCGGTTTCGCGGCGGGATTTGGCGAGCGAATAGTTCCCGACCTCGTCACCAAGTTGGAGGGCACGATCAGCTCATCGACCGGCGGCAAATGACAGCCGCTAGGTCCACCGCGAGGCCAGACGCCCAGGATCAGATTGAATGAGCTTTACGCGTGCTCGATTACATAAAATTCGTCACCGTCATTAGCCGGGGCGCTGTCGCCATTCCGAAACCTGATTACCCTGGGTTCAACGGGGTGATTGAACCATTGGTCCCAGACAAGCAGCCCCTCGGGAAGTTGCTCATGGAAAATGGCGGCGTGCGATCGGCCATCAACGTGGTTGCCATAAATTCCAGTGGGGTCGAACGTCGCGATTGCGGTGCCTTGCGGAACGTTGCCGCCCTTTACCAGCTCTCCTCGTCTCCAGAGAGCGGTTTGCGGTACGCCCGACGCGCGCTGGACATAAGCAACGCACTGGCCATCTCCGACGACTTGGCCAACAAAACTTGACGGTGTCTGAGCGACCCAACTCATGTGAACTGTCTCCGAGGGACTGGTCAGCGCGCCTGCAGAGCTAACGCGTGAATCGAATGATGCAAGTGTGGGCCCTTTGGGTGCGCCCGCAGGCCTGCAACCGCTTGTGCCAAGCGGCATCCCCAGCGAGACGTGATCAGCGCCGGCAGTCGCAATGAGACACGACGGCATTCGCTCGTCATCCGCCGCGTCAGGCTCAGGAGGCCTTTGCGCACACCCCAGCTCTCGCAACCCGGCATCATTTTCCGGTGTCCGGTCCGCTACGATTGTTGTGCGGTCGCCAGCGTGTTCCCAAATCGCTGAGCCGAGGATAAAACCGTAGTGCTCCCCGCCAATACATCAACAACCTTAGTCGCCGCTGGGAGCTTTTGAGCGGCGGTGTTCATCTGCTTTGCTAGGGTGTTAAGGGTAGCGGCTGCGGCGACGACCTGCGGGAGCGCCAAAACAGCTGCAGTGGCAGCAGCGAGAAGGGCATTTTTCTCATCCACCAGATCGTCATGGCGAGCCATCAGCTGCTTAAAAACGGGCCCATCGGGAGTTTGAGTGATTTGGTCGCTGAGGGCGTCGATTGCGGTGTCAAGCGCCGCTAGCGCCGTGTTCACGCTGCTACCAATGTCATCGATGCTTTGGGCCATCTCTACTCTCTCCTCTCACGATTTCTGGGCAGGTGCGGCGGCCGCGGTAGTCTTGGCAGGTGGGGCGGCCGCGGCCGCTAAGGCTTGGGCCTGGGTTGCCAGGGTCTGCAAATTCGCAACTAAGGCGCCGAATTGGCCGTCGTTTTTTCGGACCGCGAGGACGAGCTCATCGTGGGCATCACTCAGCGCCCGCATGGTCGCTGCCGGATTTGCAACGCGTACCGCTTCGAATTTCACCACGGCCGCCTGCGCGTTGTCGATGTCGGTGCCTAAAGCATCGGTGTTGACGTGAGAATTCGTTCGGTCCATATCGTACTTGCGCAGCATATCTATCTTCAACCAATCGCTGTCTAATTGTAATAGGGTACGGCGTTGGAAATCCAACGTTAGCCCCAAGGCATCGGTCACAACATGAATGGACTGGCAAGCCGCGCTCGTGCTATTCCGCAACACCTCGAGCCGTTGGTAATCGAGGGCTTCTCCGACAAGCCAAAGCGCTAGATTAACCGAAGCCTTAGCCACCGGAGCGGCCGCCGCACCATAAGGGCCTCCCGACTGCGCTAATGCGCCCACGGCAGCGCTCAATTTCCCCGCCGCGGTATCGAAATCAGTTCGGTCTTGTGCTTTGGTAACTGCAGCTAAGGCCGCTGTATAGTTGTCCAATGCTTTCAGCAAGTCCGCTATTTCGAGGGGTGTGGTCGGACGTTTTTTTGCTTGGGATGAGGTCGCGTCAACCGGAGCAGCAGCGTCGGCCATAGTGCACACATCCGGGGACCTTTTGGTTGAAGCTGTTTTCGTCTCATCAGGCAATGGCAGCACCGAAGCAGAAGAACTACTTGCGAGTTGGCACGCCACTGGGCCAGTGTTCTGAAGACTGCATCCAGGACCGGCCTCTAACTTAACCCTTCCGTGGATCCACTGATATCGGTTGTTCTGGTACTGCTGGCTGGCGATCGTGCTGGCCGTTTGCTGGTAGGAGGCATCAATTGAGGACGTCTCCGTACTGAGCTTTGCGACGTCAGATGAATAAACGTAAGGCGAACATGACGATAAGACGTTGCTGGCGACTGTCGCGAACGTTGCAATCATCGTGTTCCGAACTAAAGGTAGCATCCGGCTTTCTCGCGGGTAGCGTCTTTACGGTAGCGATGTTCGTTAAGGGGCTGCGTAGTCCAAACCCGATATTTTAAACGTGCCTACGTCAACGGCACCGCATTTTCGCGACAGACGCCTAAGCCCGGGTCTATTCCCGGCGGAATCGGCACGAGTTCGGCTAAGCTTGGCATGGTCTTTTCTCCCTGAGCCAAATACCCGTTGGACGGGTGTCGTTCAAAGCTGCAGCCCGGGTACTCTACCGAGAGCCGCGCATCTGTTAACCATTTCCTATCATAGGTTTGGGGCGTCCGCAACGGGAATTTGGTTAGCGTCCCTTGTTAAAGCTGCAATTACGTCGATTTTCGTCAGAAGCATTCTGCCCTGGAACGAGTGACATGCCGGGGAGCCTCGGATAGAGTCGTACCCGATAATGACAAGAGGGAAGGACGGGCAGAACGTGGCGGAAAGGCGCCAATCCTGGAGGGACTCACTCGTCAAGGAGATTGCCGTTGGAGTGATCTCCGCGATCGTTGTTGCCGGCGCTGGCGCTATCTGGAGTCGGAGCACAGATGGGGGGCTGATCCGAATTTTAGGCGGCGTCACGCACACGCAGGCTGAAGCAATTGCAAAACGGATTACCGCTTCCAACACATTGGAAAAACTTGCAAACAGTGCACAGCGACTCTCGGATTACTATGCGAATACCAGTCAACAGATAGATGCTGAACGACATCAAACCGAACGTGCTTCCTGGATCAGAGACAGACCCATTTTGGTACTTGGTCCCGGATGCAGCCTTGCTTCATTCTCCGTTGTACCTTGCAATCTTGTCACGCAAGGCGAAAGCGCTTCACCAGCGTCGGTTTCTCGGTCAGCGCAGTCGGATAGACGCCCTCGGGCCGTCGATGTTTGCGAGACTCATGTACCCATGGTATCCGCCGCGGGCTCAAACGCGGCCCCTCCCGCGCCGCCAGTCCCTCCTGCGCCGCCAGTCCCTCCTGCGCCGCCAGTCTCTCCTGCGCCGCCAGTCTCTCCCGCGCCGCCTGCCACCGAAGTCGCAACGATCAGCCGAACCTCGCTCCTACGTGCAGTGGATCTACTCAAAAGTTTGAGCAATTACGCTGGGGCTCTTGCTGCTCTCTCGGCTGCGCAGAACATTTCGGGTCTGCACGACGCAGCCGCTCGACTGAGTACCGCGGTCGGCGAATTAGCGCAGTCAGCTGGGCGGCCCTATGGCGCTGCAGCGGCTCCGCTGAAGGCAACACAGGTTGGCTGGTGGTTATCCCTACTAGGCCAAGATGATCTCGATAATCGGCGATTAGAGCAGCTGAAGATTGCCACGCAAGCAGCCTGTCAACCAATTCACGTATTGACAGGCGCCGTTGGTCTCCTTTTGGACGTTCAGCAGCGCATGCGGCTCGGTGGCTTGTTCGAACCCTTAGTTTTTAAAATACAAGCTGCGAACATTGCGCGGAAAGCCCATGCGACTGACCTAAACTATGGTAAGGCTATCGACGAGGCACAGGCTGCGGCCGATGCTTTTAATGCTGCTCGTGTAGCGAACCCTCTAGTTGCGGCCCAGGCGTTCAGCGACGCGCATGACGCATTAGTGGTGGCGGTGCGCAATAGTGGGGGACAGTTTCCCGCACTGATCGCACGTTTACAGGCTTTCGCCGAGCAGGCCGACGACTTCACTTCCGCGCTCGCCAGCTCAAAGAAGCCCTAAGCCGGCCCACAAAATGTTCGGAAAATCGATCTTTAATTAGGTCCGGTATATGTTTCGTGACCTCAAGTCCGATTTTTCCGGATTATTTCGGTAATCGAGCCTCAAGCAGGCTGCGGATGCGGATTCTGGTCAGTGTAGTCAGCTCCGTTTCCGTGCGGACATTTTGTCACTGTCGAAGCGAAGCAGGTATCGAGGAACCTTCAGTACTTGTAAGGCGAGCGTGAAAAGCGAAATTGTTGTTTAGAGCGTGGGCGCAGCTGGGAAAGGGCGCATGGTTAGCGGTTTAGCCGTTACGGCTCGTCCTTGGCAAAGCATCGCTCGCGATCATATCTACCGCGAGTGCTGGCACAGCGGGCAGTTCGCTATCGACGGCCGCATCCTGGGCAACAGCTACAGCGCTTCGATGAGTACCCTAACCGACGAGATTTCGCGCCGGCGGACTTTTGCGATCATTTCGCATCCGGACGCCGGCAAGACGACGCTGACTGAGTAATTGCTGCTGTTTGGCGGGGCGATCCAATTGGCGGGCGAAGTCAAGGCGCGCGGCGAGCGGCGGTGGGTGCGCTCGGGTTGGATGGCGGTCGAGCGCGCGCGCGGCATCTCCGTCTCCTCGGCGGTGATGAGCTTCGAGCACGAGGGGCTCGCCTTCAACCTGCTCGACACGCCGGGCCACAGGATTTCAGCCCACTGGGATTTAAGCGAAGACACTATTGGTCCGGCTGAGCGCTGATCAGCCATGCGGTTGCCATAATCGCATGGTACTTCCGCGCATGTCGGCGCCCACGATCGGGCGGGCGGTTCGCTTTGGAGGGAGTTGGCGAGACCTGATCTCAACCTGATAAAACAGGCAACACAGGTGGCGCGGTTAGGGTGATACCTGCTCGATACCGGGGGTTGCCTACTTTACCGCGGCGACGGGAATAGCGCCTTGGTGAGCTGGGTTCGCAGGGGAAGGCGTTGGCAAAGGGGCCGGCGGCCATCATATCCACCGCTCGGGTAGGCGCGGGCTGCGCTTGCCGCATGAAGCCGCACCCCCAGGAATAATTGAAACGGATTGATGAGTAATCTCAGCGACGAGATTTTGCGCCGGCGGACCTTTGCGATCATTTCGCATCCGGACGCCGGCAAGACCACCTTGAC
>Ga0210396_10004749_pt1 | contig 13223 bp, 10 predicted proteins | sample IncBWH17OmetaG_FD_155466 | JGI IMG/M metagenome (GOLD analysis project Ga0210396, IMG submission 155466) | Forest soil microbial communities from Barre Woods Harvard Forest LTER site, Petersham, Massachusetts, United States - Inc-BW-H-17-O ...
GATGTGGAAGCCGCCATCAGCGCAGCTCGCACCTACCTGCCGGCTAATCTGCCTGCCAACCCCACGTATCGAAAAGTGAATCCCGCCGATGCCCCGATCATGATTATTGGCTTGACCTCCAGCAAGTACGACCGGGGCAAACTGTATGACGAAGCCTCCACCGTGATCTCGCAGAAGCTTTCTCAGATTCAGGGGGTGGGGCAGGTTTCAGTGGGGGGCAGTTCCCTGCCCTCGGTGCGCATCGATGTCAATCCCACGCAGCTGAACAATTACGGTTTGACGCTGTCCAACGTTCAATCCGTTGTGAGCACTCAGAACGCCGACATCGCCAAGGGTCAGATGTCCGACGGGGCGGTCACCGCCGATATTATTGCCAATGACCAGATCTCAGCCGCGAGTGACTATAAGCCGATAATCATTGGACACAGTAACGGAGCGGCCGTACGGCTCTCCGATGTGGCCGAGGTCACCGACAATGTTCAGAACATCCGTTCCGCCGGCTATCTCAACGGCATTCCTTCCGTTACGGTCATCATTTTTCGCCAGCCGGGCGCAAATATCATACAGACCGTCGACAATATTCGCAGCCAGTTGCCATTTCTGAAAGCTTCCATCCCGCAGGGCATCGACACCACCATCGTTCTCGACCGAACTACCACGATTCGCGCCTCGGTCGACGACGTGGAGCGCACGCTGCTCATCTCTGTGGGACTGGTCATCCTGGTGGTCTTCGTTTTTCTCCGCAACGGGCGCGCCACCCTGATACCAAGCGTCGCCGTCCCGGTGTCTCTGATCGGCACCTTTGCCGTGATGTATCTGCTCGGCTACAGCCTGGACAATCTCTCGTTGATGGCGCTTACCATCTCGACCGGGTTCGTGGTGGATGACGCCATCGTGGTCATGGAAAACATCTCGCGTCACTTGGAACAAGGGATTCAACCTTTCGCGGCTGCGCTGAAGGGGGCCCAGGAGATCGGCTTTACTGTATTTTCCATCAGCGTTTCGCTGATCGCGGTTTTCATTCCAATTCTTATGATGGGTGGAATCGTCGGACGCCTTTTCCGCGAGTTCGCCATCACGCTTTCGACCGCGATTGTCGTTTCTATGGTGGTTTCGTTGACCACCACCCCGACGATGTGCGCGTACCTGCTAAAGGACGAAAAGGAAAAGAAGCACGGCAGAATGTATCGCGTGAGCGAAAAATTCTTCACCTGGATGCTCGAAACCTATCGCCGCAGCCTGCTGTGGGTGCTCGACAATTCGGGCCTGACTTTGGTGGTGTTACTGCTCACGATCGTGTTGAACTTCGTGCTCATCTACAGGATGCCCAAAGGCTTCTTCCCGCAACAAGACACTGGCGCCATTACGGGAGGGGTACAGGGTCCGCAGGATTCATCGTTCCCTGCGATGGACAATTCGGTCCGGCAGTTGGTCGGAGTTATCAAGAGCGACCCGGCCGTCGCCAATGTGACCGCCTACACCGGTGGGAACGGCGCCACCAATGGCGGGTTCATCTACATCGCCCTGAAGCCGCTCAACGAGCGTAAAATCGGTGCCCCGCAGATCATTAACCGGCTGCGCCCCAAATTGAATCGATTGCCCGTGGCTTCCGCGTTCCTGCAGGCGGCCCAGGATCTACGAATTGGAGGCCGGTCAAGCAATGCGCTGTACCAGTACACCATTCAGTGTGACAATGTTCAGGATCTGTCGAAATGGGGGCCCATCCTTTTAACCGAAATGAAGAAGCTTCCCGGCCTCCAGGACGTCAACTCCGATCAACAAAACGGTGGATTGGAAGAATTGGTAACCTACGATCGCACCACTGCCGCCAAGGTCGGGATCACAACCCAGTCCCTCGACAGCTCGCTCTATAACGCCTTCGGCCAATCCGAAGTCTCGATTATTTATACCCAACTGAACCAGTACTACGTGGTTCTCGAAGTAGCGCCGCAATATTGGCAGAGCCCGCAAGGCCTGAAGTATATCTACCTGCGCAGCGGAACCAACGGCAATGTGCCGCTCGGCGCTCTGGCGAGCTCAGAATCCGGCACCACGCCACTCGCGGTAAACCACACCGGCTTATTTCCGTCGGTAACTGTTTCCTTTAACTTGGCCCCCGGAGTTTCTTTAAGCGATGCCACGCAGCGCATCGCGCTGATGCAGCAGAAACTGGGCACGCCTTCAACCATTCGCGGCTTCTTCGCCGGCACGCTGCAGGCTTACCAGCAGTCGCTGAGTACCGAGCCGATGCTCGTATTGACGGCGCTGCTCGCGGTCTACATCGTGCTCGGCATCCTCTATGAGAGTCTGGTACATCCGCTGACCATTATCTCGACACTGCCCTCGGCCAGCGTTGGCGCCATTCTGGCGCTGATGCTTTTCAAGATCGATCTCAACGTAATTTCGATCATCGGAATCGTGCTGTTGATCGGCATCGTCAAGAAAAACGCCATTATGATGATCGACTTCGCGCTGGTCGCGGAACGGCAGGAAGGCAAGAGCACGCGGGATTCGATTTTCGAAGCCTGCATGTTGCGCTTCCGTCCGATCCTGATGACAACCATGGCCGCGCTGTTTGGGGCGTTGCCGCTGGCCTTCGGCACCGGTACCGGTTCGGAGCTGCGCAGACCGCTCGGGATCACGATCGTCGGGGGATTGATCGTGAGCCAGATGCTCACGCTCTACACGACTCCAGTGGTCTACCTGTTCCTTGATCGTTGGCGGCTCCGGCTGCAGAGCAAGCAGCATGGCACGCTTCCGTCGCCAACTGCTGAGGCCACCTAGCGAGGACTGAGATGTCAGGCAGAAACGTTATGACGATCTTTCAGCGAAAATCGACGGGCCGCTGCACTCGGCCTGGCGCAACTGCGCTTTGGTTAATGTTATTGGTGATGTTGCCGGGTTGCGCCGTTGGGCCTAAATATCATCCGCCCGCCCCGCAGCCGCCGGCGGCCGTCTACAAGGAATCACCCACTCAATTCAAAGAAAATGAAGGTTGGACGGTGGCGCAGCCTTCCGATTCCATGCTGCGCGGCAAGTGGTGGAAGATCTTCAACGATCCTGAACTGAATGCCCTGGAAGAGCAGCTGGATATTAACAACCAGAACATCAAACAATTCTTCGAGAACTTCATGGAGGCTCGCGCCATCGTGCGCGAGGCGCGTTCGCAATATTTTCCAACCCTGGCGGTTGCACCCTCGTTCAGCCGTTCGCGAACCTCCGGGACCTTAAGCACCACTCCGGTGAATACGTCAGGAACCGCCGCTCCAAGACCTCAGCTTCAGAGCACGATATATTCGCTGCCGCTCGAAGCGTCCTGGGAGCCCGACCTTTGGGGCAAGGTCCGCAACACGGTGCGCCAATCCCAATACGCCGCCCAGGTCAGCGCAGCGGATCTCGAGAACGAGCGTCTCACCGAGCAGGCCAGTCTGGCCGAGTTTTTCTTTCAGATCCGAGGCCAGGACGAGTTACAAAAGATTTTCAACGATACTGTGGATGCGGACCAAAAAGCGCTCGACCTGACTCGCGCTCTCTATGAAACCGGCATTGACGATCAGATCTCGGTGGTCCAAGCCGAAACCGCATTGCAGAGCGCGCAGGCGGGAGCAACCAACGTCGGAATTGCGCGCGCTCAATATGAACATGCAATTGCGATGCTGGTGGGCAAAGCAGCCACGAACTTCTCCGTACCCGTAAGGCCCTTGACCGTTGCGCCCCCTCCGATTCCGGTCGGCGTGCCCTCAGAACTGCTCGAGCGCAGACCAGACATCGCCGCCGCGGAACGCTCCATGGCCGAGGCCAACGCGACCATCGGCATCGCGTATGCAGCGTATTATCCGACGCTGACTTTGAGCGCGGAGGGCGGTTTTGAGAGTTCCGCTTTCACGAAGTGGTTCTCGTGGCCCAGCCGCTTCTGGTCAGTGGGTACCGCGCTCTCTGAAACCATCTTCGACGCCGGCCTGCGCCGAGCTACGGTTCAACAATACGTCGCGACCTACAATGCCGATCTCGCCGGTTACCGTCAGACCGTGCTCACGGCGTTCCAACAGGTAGAAGATTCTCTCGCCGAAGTTCGTATCTTGTCCAAGGAAATTCAGCAGGAGCAGCAGGCGGTGAATTCAGCGCAAACTTTTCTCAAGCTCGAGCAGGGAAGATACGACACCGGTATCGATCCTTACATTGATGTCCTGATTGCTCAGACCACATTGTTGTCGGACCAACAGATACTGAATAATCTTCAGGTGGAACAGATGACCGCCGCAGTAGCACTGGTCGAGGCTCTCGGCGGGGGCTGGGATCGTTCACAATTGCCGACCCCGCAGCAGGTAACGGAGAAGCCACCCAAAACAGATACGACCATCGAACACTAGTCTGGGCGGGGTGGATTTTAAATGGCACGGACGAAGCCAGAGCCATCAACCGTTCTCGCGTTCGGTCGCATCCCGCCAATGAGTCGGCTGACCTTGCTTTTTTCTCTTAGAAGAAGTGCCATCGGCAAGAAAAGCGTGGTGAGGTTGTTACAGATTGAATAGCTAGCGTGAGGCAATTGCGAACTTAGGAATTGTCGGGGTTCGTTGCGAATGGATCGGGCTCTAGATCGAATCCAACATCCAGACTCGGTCCAAAGCATTTTCTCAGCTGCTGATGTTACTGGACTAGCGCCTCAACCGCAAACACATGCATTCCTTCGGTGTCCAACACTTTGCCCTTTACCACGATCCCGGGAACGCCTATCCGGTCGAGCACGTTTTCTGGAAGCCGAACTCCATTCAGTACGCTGACGACGAGATAGATTTGTCCGCCTTGGTCAGGAACAAAGAGCAGCGGACTACCCGCCGCCACACAAAGCTTCGCACAGAAGGCATGATCATAGGCATGTGTGTGCGTTCCAAGATAACAATTTGCGTCGGTGACTTCTCCTCGAAGGCTCACAGACTGTCCGGGCATGATTTGTCCGGCCAGCAGATCAACATTACCCTGCTTAGCCATATTGCGTGCTTTTGCCAGGTCGGAAACCAAGGGCTGCACCTGCGCGAATGGCATGTTATTCAGCCCATACCGATCTCCAAATTGGAAAGCACACAGTCCCAGTGCCGCGACTAAGCTGAGTACCAGTTTATTTTGATCCACTCTTGGTGCCCTGGCTCGTTTGGCTTCGATGGTGAACACTCTGCTGACTTTCGGTGCTGGTGTAACTGACGCGCCAGATGGAGTTCGAACCGTCGTCGCTGACCAACAACGATCCGTCCTGTGCTACCGTAACGCCAACCGGCCTTCCCCAGACGCGCCCGTTGTCGAACACAAACCCGGTCAAGAAATCCTCGTACTCTCCAGTAGCCCGGTTTGTCTGGTGCAACGGCACGCGGATCACTTCATATCCGGCGCGTACGGATCGGTTCCACGAACCATGCTCAGACGCGAAAATGTCACCCCGATATTCGCCCGGAAACTGCGTGCCTTCGTAGAATGTCATTTCGAGTGAAGCATTGTGTGGCTGTAACAGGACGTCAGGAACCAGCGCCTTATCTCTCAACTCCGGATGTTTGCCTTCGTGGCGCGGGTCCTGGTGCCCGCCGATGTACCACCACGGCCAGCCATAGAAGCCGCCTTCGATGACATGCGTGATGTAGTCTGGCACAAGATTGTCTCCCAACCCGTCGCGTTCGTTAACCGAGCACCATAACTCGCCGGTCTTAGGATTGATTGCCAGCCCACCTCCAGCATTCCGGATTCCATACGCGTATACGCGCATCTCGGAGCCATCAGGATTGAACTCCAAAATGTCAGCCCGATTTTTTTCATCCGGGGTTGTGTCGGGATCATCGACGTTCGACGCCGATCCAACTGCAACGAACATCTTCCTGCCGTCGGCCGAGAACCGAACGTCGCGGGTCCAATGCCCTTCGCCATGCGGCAGGTCTACAATGTGCTGCGCTGGCCCGCTGGCTTGCAACTCGCCGTTTTGATACGAAAACCGCACGACTGCATCGGTGTCGCCCACATATATCCACTGCGGATTGTTCCCGGGAGGATAGAACGCGATGCCATACGGTTGGTCGAGTCCGGTGGCGAATACGCCAGCCTGCTCTGGTTTGCCATCGCTGGTAATTCCTCGGAACACTCGAATCTTGCCGCTGCTGCTTTCTGCCAGAAAAATATCGCCATTGGGAGCGGTCCGGATTAACCGGGGATTATCCAGTCCGGTCGCGAATTGCTGGACGCTGAATCCGGCAGGGGCTTTTGGCCAAGCACTGCGCGGACGAGCGATTACTTCCGGTCCATTGGCCGCCGAATCGGTTGCATATGGCGCCGGAAGATCTTGCGCCGTGATCTTGCGGATGTTTCCGGGCTCTTCAAAGCGAAAATCTGTGAATGGAGCCTGCGGCGGCGGAGAATTCGTCACAACCGGCTTCAGGTTGGCAGATGCGGTTTTGGTCGTTCGGGCGCTCGAGGAGTTCTTGAGAGACTTCAAGTAAGTAACGATCTGCCATCGTTCTGACTCGGGGAGGGTTGCCCAAGACGGCATACCGTTATTGACCGAGCCGGTCGTGATAAACCAGAAAACCTCTCCGTCGGGCGCTTCTTGAGTCGCACCCCGGGCTAAAGCTGGAATGTTCCCGGTGCCGCGTCCATTGATTCCGTGACACGAGCCGCAGTTCGTCGCATAGAATTTTGCGCCTGCCGCGACGGCTGCCGTCTGCCCCGCATACGGATTCTTTTGTTGACTACTGGACGTGGGCGCGTTATGAAAGTGCGCGTCTTGGGCGGCAAGCCCTGAGGCGGAAAAGATCCACAACGTAGTACATACTGTCGCAGCAAGAAAATAGCAACCGGCACCGACTCTCACGGCTCTCACGGCTCTCCTCCCTTGATCTTCGCTCGCTTCCGCAATCAGATCGATACGGTTTTGGATGAAGTTCAGGTTTCTCGCGCTGCATCATTGTTGGACCAAGTTGCAATTTACGCGTCAATCCTGACCGGAAGTAATACCGTCCCACCCTTAGACACCGCATTCCCCGGGTATAGCTGCAAACTAAAGCTTTACGGGAGTTAGACCGGAGCAACGTGCTCTCAGAGATGTCACCATGGGCCGGAAAACATGTCGCTAAAAACTCGTGGAAGCCAACAGCGTAGGAAGGGAATCTAATGGAACATGCGAGTGCGAAGACGTTTAATCGGTTTCATCATAATTATTCAGTCCGTCCTTTTCCTGGCACATTTCCTGCTGTACGAGACATGGACATTTTCGCCTGCCGGAGGCCGCGACTTTGGGACGCTGTGGGCTAAGCTGGCTTTCGGATTTTTGTCGGTGAGCTTTGTAGCCGCTTCTCTCCTCGCATTTCGTTACACAAACGCCGCAGTGCGTGCTTTTTACAGGGCAGCCGCGGTTTGGTTGGGCCTGTTGACTTTTCTCTTCTTTGCGGCGATTTTCTCCTGGATCATTTTCGGAGTTGCACTGCTCGCCCGTCTCGATTTGAACTTTCATCGTGTTGTGGAATTCTCGTTTGGCGCCGCGCTCGTAGCCGGATTCTACGGAGTTTTCAATGCGAGCTGGACACGAATCACACGAACGACAGTGCGACTCTCGAACTTGCCGCCAGCGTGGCAGGGGCGAAGAGCGGCTCTGATCAGTGATCTGCACCTGGGACACGTGCGGAACGGAACTTTTCTGCGACGCATGGTTGCTAAGATTTTGAGCGAAGAGCCGGACGCGATTTTTATTGCGGGAGATTTATATGACGGCACGGCGATCGACGCCGCACGGGCCGCAGAACCGTTAAATAAGCTCACGGCGCCACACGGCGTGTATTTTGTCGCCGGAAACCACGAGCAATTTGGAGACGACAGCAATTATCTAAGTGCCATTGCAGCAGCAGGCGTGCGGGTGCTCAGCAATGAGAAGGTGGAAGTAGACGGCTTGCAGATTGTGGGTGTGCCCTACCGAAACGCGGTGCAGGACGGGGCCTTTAGATCAGTGCTCCACCGGATTCGGTTGGATCGCGACCGCGCCAGTATTCTCTTGACGCATGCCCCGGACCATCCGGAAATCGCGGAGGCTGCGGGCGTTTCTCTGCAATTATCCGGTCATACGCATCTGGGACAGTTCGTACCTTGGAGTTGGATGGCACGACGAATCTACCGGCAGTTTGTATACGGATTGAGCCGGATAGGAAAAATGCAGGTTTTTACTTCGAGCGGAGCAGGAACCTGGGGACCGCCCCTGCGACTGGGATCGAATCCCGAAATTGTAATGCTCGAGTTCGAATAAACCTTGGGAAGCCGTTGACCGTCGGATCAATTACTGCGGCTTCGATGTTGTGCCCGCAGAAGCTGCACCTGGTCGGTCCGAACTGGACTTGGATGCGATGCCTGCCGGCGTTTGCTTGCTGGGCGGAACGTCGGTCCCGGCTGGATAGACGAAAATCTGTACCGTACCCCAGTTTGCACTCGAACCCGTATCGGGCTGCTTGCCCATTCCCAGAGTTTTGAGCTGACTATCATCAAATCCGAAGTTCTCTACCAGATACTCGCGCACAACCGCAGCCCGGGCTTCGGTCAGGACCATGTCCTTCTGGGTATCGCCTTCCATGCCAGCGGATGCCACGACCACCGCAAAGCCGAACTGGTTATTAGCCAGGAACTCGCCGCCATCGTTCAGAGATTTCTGGTTTTTCAGTTTGGCTGAATCCTGCTTGTCGAAGAGCTGTTTCGCCGAGTAAGTGAACTGCTTTACCGGCGTGCCTTGTGGCAGCCGTTCGATCTCATTCTTTGTCAACTCGCTGGAGTCTTCGTATCCGCGACTTTTGAAATAGCCACGCAGGAAGAAGTTGTGCTTTAAGGCTTCCATGTTCTCCTGAAAGTCAGTCGCACCAGCTTCTGCCTGCATCATGGTGTTATGCATGGCGCCGCTCGTCTGTTCGAGGTTGTTGTAAAGTGTCTTGTCGTTAACCAGCGCCCCCGCGGTTCCCTGACCGCTATTAATCTTGGCGGTGATGGAGTCTAGATTCGCTGTCGCCCGAGTTGCGTTCTGGATGGCTTGCTGGCTGCTGTCAAGAATGCCGCTCGTCTTTTGCAGCAGGTCCGACATTTCAAGTGGCGGCTGGCTCGCGATCGTATCGCCATCGCGAACATCGCGCGTCCCTGGAGATCCAAATGAGATCGCCATATATTGGTTTCCCAACAGCCCTTCGGTTTCGATTGTGGCCACTGAGTCCTGCTTGATGACCTCGTGCGTCGACTTGGCCAAGTCCATGACCACTGTGACCTTTTCACCGGGCTTGTGAGGCGACACGATGCTGTGAACCGTCCCGCGGTGAACTCCGCCCAAGCGAACATCTGCGCCGTCATCCAAGCCTTCCACATTGTCGAATTGCGCCTTCAATTGGTACGTCGAGCTGAAAAGATACTGCTTGCTTCCGATGATGAAGACGCCGACTGCCAGAATTGCCAGTGTCGCAACGATGAAAGCTCCTAACCTCGCCGCTCTCGACATAGATCCTCCTACGAATGCTTCAGAAATTCCTTAACAAATTCGATCTCACTTTTCTGAAGCTCTTCAAAGTTGCCATCGATCAACACTTTTCCGTTATCGAGCAGAGCCAGACGGTCAGCAATCGTCTTTGCGCTGTGGAGATCATGAGTCACGACGATCGATGCCATGTGATGTTCAGCCTGGAGTTTGAGAACCAATTCGTCGATCTCCCCGGCGCTGATGGGGTCGAGACCCGCAGTTGGTTCGTCGAGCAGCAGAATATCCGGCGCCAATGCCAGCGCGCGCGCCAGTCCGACTCTTTTCTGCATCCCACCCGAAATATCCGACGGCATCTTCTCAAAGTCGTTCTCTCCCAGGCCGACTTCCGCCAACAAGGTCTTTACCCGGTCGCTCCGCTCAGATTCCGACATCTGCTTCTTATGGTGTTGCAGCGGAAAAGCCACGTTCTGCCCGACAGTCAGCGAATCGTAAAGTGCCGCATGCTGAAACAGAAAACCCATTTTCTTGCGGATGTCGGCGAGTTGGTCGAGAGTCAGTCCGGCAATGTCTTGACCGTGAATGCGAACCGATCCCCAGTCCGGCTTCTCGAGGCCGATAATGAGCCTCAGCAATACGCTCTTCCCCGTACCGCTGCGCCCCAGCACCGCCAGGGTCTCGCCGCGCTTCACGGTCAGGCTAATCCCGTCCAAGACCCTTTGACTTCCGAAGGACTTATGCAGGTTTTCGACAGCGATAGCGGGTGCGCCACCGGTTCCTTCGGCTGTCTCTCGCTTGATCGCAACCTGATCGATTGTGTCCATATTTATTTCGTGACCTGGTGAATCAAGATCATGGGAAAAATATGATGATGAGTTTCACCAGCACTACATCCGCCAGGATCACGAACAGCGACGACAAAACTACTGAGCTCGTGGCCGCCCGACCCACACCCGCTGCGCCTCCCTTTGTCCGCATGCCCTGAAAACAGGCGATCAGCCCAATGATCAGTCCAAACACGGCGGTCTTAAACGTCGGTGGCAAGAAATCGTTAAAATCGGCGCCGTTGAAACCAGCATTAATGAACTGGTGTAGCGATACCGGTTCCGACAGGGCCTGCGTGACCCAACCCATTACCACGCCACAGGCGTCGGCAGCCAGAGTCAGGAGCGGCAGCATAAGGATGCAAGCCAGAATACGAGTCGCCGCCAGTAGCCTGTACGGGTTTACCGCAGAGGCTTCGATGGCATCGATCTGCTCGGTTACTTTCATCGACGCCAACTCCGCGCCAATGCCAGCGCCTACCCGGCCACTCACGACCAGACCGGTGATAATCGGACCAGTCTCATGGATGACGGAAAACACGATTGCAGCGGGCAGCAGGGACTTAGCCCCAAATCGAGTCAGGCTATAACGAGCCTCGAGCGAGAGTACGACCCCGGTGGCGGCACCGGCCAAAGCGACCAGCGGCAGGGACTTTGATCCGATCTCGTCGAGTTGTCGAAAAAGTTCGGGGAATTCAAATGGAGGTGTCACTGCCGCCCGGACAACTCGCCAGAAGAATATCCCGAGATCGCCGAACCATTCGAGAAACTGGTTGATCAGGCCCAGGAAGGAGCACACAGTGGAAGGCGCGCATAAGGCCTGCAGCCCCGGACCTCGAGGGTTCAAGGATGCAACCGTACTGGATCCGCGTTCGATCACGGATTTGAACCCTGATCTGGGGCCCCGTGCGAATTGTTGACCAAAACCATAATCGTTCGTATGTTCATTCGAGAGTCTCCTGGGCCGATCTGAGATCAACCTGCACTTCAAAGGTCACCGGTTGTTCTTTTACACGGTAAGCGGGCACGGTTCGTGGTCGCACTGGCACGCAATCTCCACCTCTTTGGATCCTGCTTCCTTACAAGCTTCACCGCAGTATTTGTCGCTGCTTTGCACCAGGCATAGGCACGGCAGATGGGCGCATTTGCCCTTTCCGCTTGTCGTCATCCGTTTTCTCCTTTTGCGATACACCCTTGCGAATAGGTTCGATGCTTGTTTTCCCCGTGACGTCTACGGGGAAACCGGTTTTTGATCGGCGGGAATCGCTTTAGCCTCCGAGGGCGTTAGACGAGACCGATCACAATAACCGTAACCCTTGAGGCAGGCCGTGTAGTTACGCTGTTGCTCGGCGTCGGCCAGCATTCTAGCTTCGGGCGGCGTCAGTTTTGAATAGTCGCACGCTTCCCCGCCACTCTTACACTCAGAGATGTTGCGCCGGTGTTCTGCGATGGCGGTTTGACCAGCTTCCGCTGGCGTGAGTGCGGAATGGTCGCATTCGGTCCAGCCATTCTCACAATTCTGTGCGTTGCGCCGGTGTTCCGCGGCCGCCACTGCAGCCGCTTCTAAACCCGTGAGTTTGGAACGGTCGCAAACCCCCTGGCCGTCTTTGCAGTCGGAGACATTCAACTGGCGTACGGCTGCGTCCACGGCACTCGCCTCTGCGGGACTCAGTTTGGAACGATCGCAATCACTGATGCCGTCAGTACAGTTGGCCATATTGCGCTGCTGCGCCGCTACCGACGATTCACGAGCCTCGGACTGAGTTAATCGTGAAGGGTCGCAAGAGGCCATGCCATCCTTGCAGTCAGAAAGGTTGCGCTGGTGATCGGCCACGGCCAGCGCAATCAATTGCGATTGGGTGAGTTTCGAATGATCACAGGAATCGAAGCCGTTTCTGCAATCGGAGACGTTGCGCTCGCGATTGGTGGCGTCCAGTTCAGCGGTTTGTGAGGGGCTCAACTTCGAGCGATCGCAGACCTCATGCCCAGCCTTGCAGGCCGCCAGGTTTTGCTCGAGATCGGACGACTGCGCTGATGAAAGAATCGGCCAGAGAGTCAGGCAAGCGAGTTGCATCCCGAGTTGTACCCAAAGACATCCGCGTAGATTGACTGACATATAAGTCCACCTTTCAAAGGGCCGTGCAAGCTGACCGAGCCACGTCAGACACCCGGTCAGCCGCAATCTATCTTTGTCAGTAAGCTTCCGGCCCAACTACTTCTTGTCTTCTCTGGCTTCGGCGACCTTCGCCTGTTGGCCTGCCTCAGATACGGCTTTCAGGAATGCGTCCGCGCTTGCCGGAGTGGACACTTTGCCCGAAAGGATGTTGCGGAACGTCATGTGCTTGCCGTAAATGGCGTGAGTTGAATCGTTATCCTGCTCCACCACCGCACCTTCGAGCGTCAAGCCGGCGAATACACCCTTTGAACGCGAGTAGGTCAACATTTCCGTGTTCATCTTCCAATCGGTGCCCGCGGAAGCATGACGGCCTACTGGTCCGGCCGCAACCGATCCTTCACCCGTCAATTCGAACTTACTCGACAACAGATGCTGGAAACCCTGCTCATTCATCACCAACATCACAAGATCCACACCTTCGATTCCGATCTGCAATCCCCAACTACCACCGCCAACCGATACGAACGCAGGTGCGCTCCAGCCGTCGGAAGTACGACACGAGGCAATGCCACGGCCGTGCTTGCCACCAAAAATGAATCCACCCTTGATCAGGTCGGGCACTACCAGAATGCACTTTGCGCCGCTTAACACTTCTTCCGGAATGCCCTTGTCCGGCGTTGACATAATCGCGTGCAGAACGTCCACCGACTTCTGCAGGCGGTCAACCGTGCCTTCGCGAGCCGAGCCTGCCCACGCGTAGGTTCCAACCAAACCCATCAAGCTCATCAACAACAGTGAAATTGTCTTTTTCATG
>Ga0210396_10004750_pt1 | contig 13221 bp, 9 predicted proteins | sample IncBWH17OmetaG_FD_155466 | JGI IMG/M metagenome (GOLD analysis project Ga0210396, IMG submission 155466) | Forest soil microbial communities from Barre Woods Harvard Forest LTER site, Petersham, Massachusetts, United States - Inc-BW-H-17-O ...
AAGCGCTGGCTTGCGCCAAATGTCCGCGCAATATCGTAATAGGCGCTGTTCACACCTGCGACACCTGACCAGGTGAGCACCGTGACCGGGAACCCGGTGGCGAGCGCAATCAGGAATATGCTGGCGCTAAAGCTGGAAGGGAAAATGAAGAAAGCAAGCGGCAACCAAGCCGTCGCCGGCAGCGGTCCGATGAACCGCAAGACCGGATGGATCCAATAACTGGCGAGCCACGACCAGCCGATTGCCACTCCGGTCACGAACCCTATTGCGGCACCGAGAAAATAGCCGGTCGCCAGCAGACGAAAAGAGGCGAGGACGCATGCAACGAGCCGCGTCCGGTCGTCGACCACGACTTCCAGGATGGCCTGTGGCGGCGGGAAAAACGGCAGCGGGAGCAGCCCAAGCTTTGCTGTGACGGCCTCCCAAGCGGCAAAAAACAGCGCAAGCGCGATCAGCCACGGCGCAAGCCGTCGCACGCGCTGCAAACCGGCAAACCAAACACCGGCAAAGGCCGCCAATGCGAGTGCAACAGCCAATGCCCCGCTTAGAGCGGCGAGGTCGTCAGTGTAAGCCCAGTCGCTGTCGGGCTTATCCGGCCAGTATGCTATGAGCGCGGCAACCCCGAGCCACGCCGCGGCTGCAGCCAATCCGCCGATTAACGATCGAGCGGCCGGGCTCGCGAGCGGGCCGACAACCGGTTTCGGCCCGCTCGCTGCCTCATCGGCGACGGAGGTCACCGCAAGTCCGCTGAGTACTCTCAGCTCAGAACGTCGAGATGGATCCGCTCGGCGAACTTCGCTGAATCCGTGCTCTTCTTGATGACGTTCACCGCTTTGAGTTCGTCGGTATAGAGCACAAGTTGCTTCTTGAGGTTAGCCCCAACGGGGTGATTGTGATGAGTATGACTGCGATACATAGCGGCGAGATCCTCCACGGATCCCTTGCCGCCATAGCCCGAATATACCACTGCCGCATCGCTGGGATCGCTCGCGACCCGGTCTGCTCCCCCCAATATCGATCGAGTCAGAGCGGCCGCCACCGGTAATTCGCTTCGGATGAGACTGCCGCGTATCGCCAGAACGCAGCATGTGCGGTCGGCGAATTCACCGGTCAGATTGGTGAAGATCTCGTTGAGCTTGCCGTCCTTGAGCCATAGATACGGGAGCGGATCGATCTCGGCGAGCGCCTGCACTTCACCTTTATCGACGGCAAGCGCCAGCAGATTGGCCGGGTACTGGCGCCACTCTATGTCCTGGACCGGATCGATGCCGTTTTTGGCTAGGAAGATCGCGGAGAAGTTTTTTGCCGGGCTCGCTTGATCGCTGATCCCGATAGCCTTGCCGCGCAGCGACTCCAGGCTGTCGATATTCGCGGCCTTGGAGCCGAGGAGCCGGATGCAGCCGCCGTGCACACCGGTGGTGATGCGAACGTCAAAGCCTTGCTCCAACGGCTTGAGCCAGCGTAGGGTCAACCCCAAACCGGCATCTGCCTTGCCAGTGGCAATTGCCTCTAACAATTGGTCGGTCGTCCCGCCGAAATTGACGAATTCGACCTCGAGGTTATGCTTGGCGAAGATGCCGCGTTCTTTCGCGACCGCTGCAGCGACCGTGCAGGCTGCGTTCGCATTCCAGGCGAGTTTGAGCTGGCGCGGCGGGCCTTGCAGCTCTTCGCCGTTTGCGCCGGTGCGGCAAATGAGAGACTCGCCGGAGATGTATGGGGGCGGTGTCAGCGCGCGAGCCGCTCCGAATATTCCGAACGGCGCTGCTGCTCCAAAAGCGCCGGCAAAGCCGAGGACCGAGCGGCGGGACAGCCCGTATCGCTTCACCTCAGGTGTCAAGCTCTTTCTGATTTCGCTTGTTTCCATAATTTCGCCCCCAAAACCGCGGCTGGATTGGATGACCTTCGGCGGCGCGCCGCTCCGCGCGACGCCTTGGGTCGCCTCCCATTTGGGATCATCCGAACCTGTGTGTCCCAGAAGTGTGAAGCGGGTCACACTAGCGAAAAAAAATCCACTGGGATAGCGACGCGGCGTTTGACCGAGGCTCCTATCGATCGCCTCGTCGACCTCCTTCGAGCAAAGGATCCTATTGTTGCTCCTAAACGCGTCGGCAGTTGATCTTTCACGATTGGTCGAGCGTCAATACACCGCGCCGCGGGCGGTGATCGGCCAGAGCTGTTCGACGCGGTTGCTGCGGATGGCGACGTACCCGTCGTAGAGGTTGACGATTGGGTCGCGATGGCCCGGGACGAGGCGGATCTTGTCGCCGAGGCAGCCTTGCTCGCTGGAGGCGCGCTCGTAGGTGGCGGCGGGCTCGTCGCACACAAGAGGCGGGCCCGAGTCGAAGGCGAGCGCCTTGAGGCCGGCGTCGACGATCGCGCGGTCCTCGGCCGGCTCCGTCGCCCGCACGAAAAGTCTCGGCGCGAAGGCCTTGGCCGGGGCGCCGGCGCGGTTGAGGTTGCGGCCATGGTCGGCGTCCATGAAGATGTACGAGCCGGATTGCAATTCGGCATAGACGCCGCTTGCCGTTTCGAACTGGAAGGTGCGGGTCCCGGCACGGGTGACAGTCGGGCAGCCGATGCCGTGGCGCGCGAGGAGCTCGAGAGTTCGGCCAGCCTTGTCGGCAACCCCGGCATCGCCTTCCTGGCGCGCCAGCGGAGACGGCTTTAAGCTGGCTCATCGGGACAACCCCGAAAGGCCTCTGCCGGGAGGAGCCCAGCTTGACGTTGCCGCAATCACGGCCCGGCAGGAGCCGGCTGCATTACGCCTGGATCATCGTTGCGGTAACCTTTGTGGCGGTGATCGTGACCGCCGGGGTGCGGGCCACACCTGGCGTCCTGATCGTTCCGCTCGAACAGGAATTCCACTGGTCGCGGGCGACGATCTCGTTCGCGCTCGGCATCAACCTCCTCCTTTATGGGGCGATCGGCCCCTTTGCCGCGGCGATAATGGACCGCTACGGGGTGCGCCGGACGATGATCCTGTCATTCGCGGCGAGCGCCGCGGGTGTGGCATTGACCCCGACGATGACCGAGCCCTGGCAGCTGATTTTGCTGTGGGGCTGCGTCGTCGGCCTCTCCACCGGATTTATCGGCGCTTATCTGGCGGCGTTCATCGCCGCACGCTGGTTTCGCACGCATCAGGGGCTCGTCGTCGGCATCCTGACCTCGGGCTATGCCGCCGGCCAGCTCGTCTTCCTGCCGACGATGGCGGCGCTCGTAACGCATGGCGGCTGGCGGCTGATGTCGCTGGCCTTGGCCGGGACGATCCTCGTTCTGCTGCCGCTGCTGGCGCTCTTCATGCGTGACCGGCCGGAGGATCTCGGCCTCGCCGCCTACGGCAACGAAGGTGGCCCGCGGCCGCCGGCCGCACCGCAGGGAAACCCCGTCTCAGTCGCATTCCATGCGCTCGGCACGGGCATAAGGCTGCGCGACTTCTGGCTGATCGCCGGCGGCTATTTCGTCTGCGGCGCCACGACCAACGGCCTGATCGGCACGCACCTGATCCCGGCCTGCGTCGATCACGGGTTGAGCGAGGTCGCCGGCGCCGGCGTGCTCGCCGCGACCGGCGTCTTTGCGCTGCTCGGCGGCACCCTTTCGGGCTGGCTCAGCGACCGCTGGGACAACCGGCTTCTGTTGTTCGCCTATTATGGGTTCCGCGGTCTTTCGCTGCTCTATCTGCCTTTCGCGTTCGACATGTCGGTTTACGGGCTGTGGGCATTCAGCATCGTTTACGGCCTCGATTGGATCGCCAGCGGCCCGCCGACGGTGCGCCTCTTGAGCCAAGTCGTCGACGCCGAGCGGATCGGCATCATGGTCGCCTGGATCACCGTCATCCACCAGATCGGCAGCGCCTCCGCAGCCTATCTCGGGGGCGTCCTGCGCATCACCTTCGGCACCTACCTCGAAGCCTTCATGATGTCCGGGATGCTATTGCTCGTCGCGGCGATCATGGTCCTGTTTATCGGCGTTGGCCGCAGCAGCCGCGAGCCGGAGGCCGTCGCGACCGCGGCGCTGTGATGCTGTTCAAACCGCAGCCCTGGCGATTAATCGACCGCAGTTGCTCGACGAGGTTGCCGCGAATGCCGATATACCAATCGACTCGGGACCCTCTCTGGTGTGCGACGAGCCCGCCGCCACCTGCCAATGAGAGACTTTCATGAATGGCCTTCGCACCGGCAGGCGTGCGCAGTCGGGGGAGGTGCGGTTGAGGCGCCTCTCGGCGGGGTTTAGTCTACCGCTAACCGGCTCTCCAGCAAACCTTGGGCCGGCGTGGACCGGTGGGCGGTGCGGAGCATGTCTATGAGCGCGCGCAGCGCGACCGGCACCTGCCGGTGGCCGGGATAGTAGAGGAAGAACCCCTCAAAGGAGGGGGACCAGTCCTCGAGCACGCGAAGCAGCTGCCCAGAGCGCAGGAACGGGTCGGCCACGGCTCCGGCCGCGTACGCGATCCCCAATCCGTCGACAGCCGCGCGAACCGCCAAATCGGTATCGTTGACGATGATCCGGCCATCGACCGAAATCCGCTGGGACTTGCCGTTCCGCTCGAATGGCCATTCGAACATCGTGCCGTCCAGCGCCCGGCGATATTGAATGCAGCTGTGCCGGGCGAGATCATCGGGCGTGCGCGGCGGGCGCCGCCGCGCGAAGTAAGTCGGCGCGCCGACTACGGCCACTCGCATTGGTCCCATCACTCGAACAGCGATCATGTCCGCCGCCGCCCAGTCTTTTGGACCTATCCCGGCATCGAACCCTTTCGCGACGATGTCGCCCGGCGCCGCATCGGCATGGACTTCGAGCTGCACATCGGGAAAGACCGATAAAAAGCGCGCCCAAATGGGGGCCATGACCGCCGGGCCGGCGAGATAGGTCACATAGAGGCGCAATCGCCCGAAGGGATGGCTCTGCTCGCCCTTGAGGTCATCCAGCGCCCGAGAGACCTGTTCGACCGCCGGCCGCAGCCGTTCGAGGAGGCGCAGGCCCGCATCGGTAAGCGCCACGCTCCGGGTCGTGCGGTGCAGCAAGCGGACCCTGAGATGCTCCTCGAGCTGCCGCATCGTGTGGCTGAGCGCAGACGGTGTGATGCCGAGACGCGAGGCAGCCACGCGAAAGCTGAGATTGTCGGCGACGGCAACGAACGCGGTCAGAGCAGCGAGGTCGGCGCGGCGCACTGCTGAGTTCCTTTCAGCACCCAATGCAACAAACCCGCTTTTGATTTGGGCGGCTGATCAACACTTGGAAGGTTCAAAGGTCGCTTCCGGCTGTCACAACCGCGTGATGCGCAGCTAGTGCAAATGGAGGGCAATTATGGACTTGACTGCGCAGAGCTGCATCGCCTATCTCCTTGTGATATAAAGATAGGCGATGCAGCTTCCAATCGAAATTTCCGACCCCTGCTATCACGATGAAGACGCCGCCCGCGTCCAGCTTGAGTCGATCCGCTGGCCGAATGGTCCTTATTGCCCGATCTGCGGAAGCTTCGATCGCGTGAAGCCATACGGCGGGAAAGCAATGGGACCCGGTTGGTATTGGTGCACGCCATGCCGCCGCAAATTCACGGTACGGGTCGGATCGATCTTTGAGCGCAGCCATATTCCAATCCACAAATGGCTTCTCGGGTTCCGTTTGATGGCCGGATCGAAGAAAGGGTTCTCTGCGCATCAGATGCACCGCACGTTGAAAGTCGATTACAAGACGGCGTGGTTCATGGAACACCGCATCCGCGAATGCATGGACGAAAGCGCTACCGCCAGCCCACTCGGCGGCGAGGATAAGTTTATTGAGGCAGACGAAACCTATGTCGGCGGCAGAGCCAGGAACCGCGCCTACAAGGCTCCGCCGCCGAAGAAAGCCGTCTTCTCGCTGGTGGAGCGCGACGGTAAAGCGCGATCATTCCATATCGCGAATGTCACGGCTGAGACTGTCAGGCCGGTGATCGTTACCGTCACTTCTCGGAAGTCGCATTTCCGAACCGATGAAAGCGGTATCTACTGGAAGGTCGGCGAAGAGTTCGCGACGCATCGCACAGTCAACCATTCTGCTGAAGAATACGTGAGAGGAGACGCCCATACGAACACAGCCGAAGGCATGTTTTCAATCCTGAAGCGCGGCATTTACGGCATCTATCAGCACGTGAGCGAAGCGCATCTTCAGAAATACTTACATGAATTCGGATTTTCGCTATAACAATCGTGTGGCGCTTGGCATTGACGATGCAACGCGTGCTACCCGCGCAATCCAGGGCGCGGCTGGCAAGCGGTTATTATACCGGCAACCTCATATCTAAGAAGCGCCGTTAATCAGGCCGGCGTCTTTCCTTTGTGAACGCGACCCTTTGATGCAGGCCGTTCTTTTACCTTCGGCACCGATGGCGATTTCGGATTCTTTCCGTGTCGTTGCGGTGGCGTGCTCAATGCGCGCCGCAAGCCATGTTCCATGCGTCGAGCGATTTCGTCAGGCGGCAGTTCGTCGCGATCTGATGCAGACTTCATAGTTCAGACATTAGCATGCCTGACCCACGCGCCAACACCCGATGGTCGCGTCTTGATGCGCATCGCCCCCAGCCTTGGCGACAGACGACTAGGTGTATCTTCTGCGGAATTGAAGGATCGAAGACGCCAGAGGGCATCCTCACGAAGGAGCATGTCTATTCGAACTGGACTCGAAGATTCGTGCCACGGACCTTGAAAAAGTTCAAAATGCTTCGTGGAATTGCTCGCTCCGATCGTACTGAATACATGCTTATCACCGCCCTGGGGATGTACGGGACTGGCAAGTCCTCTGCGTTTGCCAAGCCTGTAACAATGGATGGATGCGACGAGAAATTGATGATCGCGCTAGGCCAATAATGATACCCCTCATAAAGGGTGACCACGTTCGACTATCTCCAGATCAACAACAAACAATTGCCACTTGGGCAACAATGAAAGCTATGGTCGCCGAATACGCCGAGTCAGAATCCGTTACGACCCACCATATGCAAAGGAAGTATTTGATGAATCATCGCCTCCCTCCAGAGAAAGGGTGGGCTATCTACATTGCGCATTATCGCCCTACCGCTCCGATGCTATGGGCTTCGACTCCGTTTCTTCTCCTTCCTAATCACTTGGCCGCTCGACGTCCAAATCGTCGTGCTACCTACTACAATGGTGTAGCCAGCACGCAAATCATCGGCCAACTCCTTATTCACGTCATACGTTCGACGCATCCGCGCCTCGCGACGATGTTTCGGTTCCCCCTCCCCAGAGGGCGGGCAATTTTCCGGATTTGGCCGCCGACGTTTTATAGTCTCAACTGGCCCGTCGGCTCGATAGACGACGCCAGCGCGATCTATATCGCCGAGGCGGTTCGAAATCTGATCAGAAGAGCCAGTTCGCCCCCATCTACGTAGAAGCCGATTTGTTCCTTTGTCCACAACCCCTCAACTCCTTTTCCTTATTTGTTGAGAGGCTGTGGACAAAGCGCCGACCTGTCGCGGCGGTAAATTGCGCGACCCCCGTGCGCAGTCAAGTCCATAATTGCCCCTGCACCTCGGGGGGATCATAAAATCCGACCACCTGGGCGCGGTGGAAGGCGTCCACTACAAAGCAAGCCCGCCGCGCCTCCGAGGCAGGCATGCCGCAGTTGCGCGAAAGCCCCATGCCGAGGAGCGAGCATGAAAAAGCAGCGCCTCGCCGTCGCATTAATGATCGCTCAGGCGATCCTGTTCGCGGTCGAGACTGGAATGATCCATCACATCGGATCACGCGGCTCGGTTATGCAACTGGCCCTGCTGCGCAGTGGCGGCGGAGTAATGCTGGTTGGGCTGCTCGCCTGGAAGACCGGCCGGTCGGTTCTGAAGACTAGCCAGCTTCCATTGCAGCTGCTGCGCGGATTTGTGTCGGTCCTATACCTTTGGGTATCGATGTACTCCTTCGCCCGGCTGCCGTTTGCCGACGCAACTGCGATTTCTTACACGCAAGCGGCCTACATTGCAGTGTTCTCAACACTCATTCTGAACGAACGCGTCACACCTGTGCAGTGGATGGCCACGGCGATCGGCATTGTCGGCGCCCTATTCATCATCAAGCCGGCTTTTCTCGACCGGAACATGGTCTATCTGGTCGCTCTGCTCGGCACCAGCTTTAACGGCCTCGCATTCGTGCTGAACAAATATCTACAGCGTCCGGGCGGTGACTCGCAATTGACAACGATGTTTTATGTTAATGCTGTTGCCGGCGTCTGCAACCTTCCGGCGTTGGTTACCACACCGCTGCCCCAGCCTGCCATCTGGCCTTGGCTGTCCGGCGTGTTGATCTTCGGGCCCATAGGGATGTACGCAGGCATTGTGGCAATAAGTCATGCAAGCGCGTCGAGCCTTGGGCCTTATACACTTCTCCGTCTGGTTATTGCCGTTATCGGCGGTATCGTTTTGTTTCGCGAGATTCCCGACGTGCTCAGTTGGCTAGGCGTCGCTGCCATTCTGACGAGTTGCCTGCTCGCTATGGAGCCTTGGCCGCGCGGAGCGAAGGCCCGCGCTCTCAAAGCGGATTCCTGAAGTTAGGCCTGCTCCCGCTTCCTTCTGCTGCGTCGCCTTGTGTCGACGGCGTAATGCCCCAGCATGCGCATCTGATCGGTATTGGGCTTCATCGTCGCCTCAAAGTTTTGCCAATCGGCAGCGCTCATTTCCTCCAGGCTGGCGACCTCGAAAGCGACGCCGCTGTAGCATTCGCGCAGCAGCGGCTGTACCTGGAATAACGGGTACCGGATATGGAACTCCACGGGCGAATTTGTGCGGGTCAGGCGAATGTTGGTGAAAAGCGGGCCGAACCAGGTTTCTGTCTCTATGATGCCTTCGAAGTGCTCGTAACCCTGGGTTCGGGGAATGTTGGCGGGACCTCGCGAAAGCAAGGCCCAGCCCGGCGCCGTGCGAGCAAGGTACCCGCTCCAGATCTGCACGACACCGGGCTCGCGCGCGACGGCCAGAAAAGGGGGCGCCAGGGCCTTCACCGACTCGGGCGCCGTTTCCTCAAAGAACTGGCGAAACCCGGGGAATTGGGCTCCCCGCAACGGATACCAATCCTCGGCGCCTGCGTAAGTCCACGCGATCTCGACCCCGTCCCACACCAGGCTGAAGCTGAGCGGCGGGTAGACATACCAGCCGAATGCGGAGGCGGCGGCGACGGCTTCGCAATAGCGATAGCCCCGCATCGGAAGCATGCCATCGGCCGAGCGGTCGGCCGGCCGCGGAGCCGGAGCGTCCGGGATGAGCCGGTAGAATCGGCAAATCACTATTTCATCCTGCTTAGTCATCTCTGACACTCCGTTTCCGCGGTGACCGTCAAAGTTTCTAACGATGCGGGAACTCGGCCGTGATGCAACCGTCGCCGAGGCGCACCGCGCCGCGGTCGACGATTTCGGGCTTCGGCTGCCGCAATGGCGGGAACTCGGCCGTGATGCAACCGTCGCCGAGGCGCACCGTGCCGCGGTCGACGATCTCGGGCTTCGGCTGCCGCAGCGCCGGGAAGCCGGCTGTCGTCGATCCCAGGGTCAACCGTTCAGTCAATTTCATCTCGTCTCTCCTCGATTTAACCAAGGGCAGGATTGCCCTCGTTAAACGAGGGTGAATTTCGCGCGGTGCGCAAGAAACGAAACGTGAAAAAGCAGCCGGCAATCGTGAAAAAAACGTGAAATTAGAGATTCGGCAGCCGAGCGCTCGCCTTCGGCATAGGCCCCTTGCACGAAGGATTCGACCTGAACGCCGGATCCGACTAGCCTTCAAATACCAGCATTTAAGGATGCTAGCGCCCGATTCGAAAAGTCGAAAAAGTTGATGACAACACGGCCCCGGCGTGAAAAAATCGTGAGGGAAATAGGAATTGGCCTGACGCTAAAGAAGCCTGCCCTATAGAACGGGAGCGCGCGGAATGCAGCTATCTTGCCGACTCGATCGGGTACCGGCGGGTCCCGCTGATGCGAGACCGGACCCCGGGAGCCTGACGGTCCCCAATGAAAACGCTTCCGATGAATCACGGAGCAGGGTGCTGCTCATGCAAAATCTGCCACCCCCGGATACCAAAAGATGGGTCGTGCGCCGCAAAGCTGCGGTAGTTGCTGCCGTGCGCAGCGGCGGCCTCACGATCCATGAGGCCTGCCGTGTCTACCAGTTGTCGAAGGAAGAGCTCCTCTCCTGGGACCGTGCATTCGAGCTCCATGGTCTTGCTGGTTTGCGAACTACTCGCATTCAGCAGTATCGCTCGCCGCGTCCTGCAAGAGCGGCCGCTCGGCGTCGGTAAAACGGCCGATTGTGAGCGTTATGGACCCGACACTGCATAGCGCCCCCCCTCCCGACGGTGCGCATTATCGAGAAATCGCACAGAAGCTGCGCGATCTGGCCCGCCAATGCTACTTACCCGGGGCCAGACGGGAGCTGCTCAACCTGGCGGCGAGTTTCGATCGCAGAGCTGATCATTTCGTGTCGAAAGCGGAAAGGCCTACTCGCGATCAGCAGTAGATCTGGATCTGTCGGCAGGACAAGCCGGCTCAGCGGTGCCTGTCTCGGTTAAGGGATTGCAGCAGAATCAATCGCGCGGCGTTTCGGTTGCGCTCACACTAGAAAGCGGGATCCCGGCTCGCGCGAGGGCATCGCAAAAGAGGTCGGCGTGCGGGCTGGCGCTGCCGGGATAACGACGCCGGAACCCCGCCACAGTCAGCCCCGGTTCGAGCTCGAGTAACCGCCGCGCCGATGCGCGGGCTTCGTCCTCGCGGCCGGCCAAGACCAGCGCTATCACCAGCTGCCGATGCGCGGACGTGTAGGTGCGGTTCTCCTGAAGGGAACGCAGAGCGCATTCGATCGCCCGCTCGTATTGCCCATCGACGAGATAGGCCATGGCAGCGTTACCACTATAAGCATACATCAAGGGGTCGTAGGGCGACAGGGCCATAGCCTTGTTGATCTCCTCGATTGCCAGGGAGCCGTTGCCCATCCAGGCATGCGCCGCTGCGCTCCACATCCAGGCCGGCGCGGCATTGGCGTTGATTTGCAGCGCCGCCTCGAAACGGCGGAACGCGAGATCGAAATCCTTGTACAGATAAGACGCTATGTGACCGTGAACGGCGAACGCCATCGGTTCCATGCTATTGCATTCGATTGCTGCCCGCGCATAGCGGTCGGCCTGTGTCGCGTCTTGCGCTGGATCGGGCGACCATCCTTGTCCGACCCGCAGCACATGCCAGCGCGCCCGCCAAGCGAGAGCGGCGGCGTAGTGCGGGTCCTTCGCGATCGCGGCGTCGAACAGCGCTTCCGACGTCTCGAACACGGCGCGCGAGGAGTTATGCATATTCTCTTGCGCACGCAGAAAGAGTTCGTAGGCTTCGAGACTGTCGGGCCGCTTAACCCGGATACGGTTCATTTCAGCCGCGCGCAAGTAGGGCGCGACCTTTCGGACAATCATCTCGGACAAGCGATCCTGGACCTCAAAGAGGTCGACAAATCGTTCGTCGAGCTTCGAGTACCAGAGCGCCGCGCCCAACTGCGTATCGGTTAGTTCAATGGTCAAACGCAGACGATCTTCGAGGATCCTCATACTGCCCGAGAGAACGTACCGAACTCCCAACGCATCGCCGATCTCGCGCGGATGGCGATCCTGATTTCTGAATGCCAGCGTCGACAGCCGCGAAATCACAAAAAAATTCGGAACCCGCGACAGTGCTTCGATAAGATCCTCCGCCAGCCCCTCGGCAATGAAATGATGCGCCGGATCGCCGGTGAGGTTGCGAAAAGGCAGCACTGCAATCGAGGGTTCGCGCCTGGGCTCGCGCGTCGGATCGTACAGCGGAGCGGCAGCGGGCTCGCTGTGCTTCCTGATCTCCCATCGAACTGGAAGCACGGCTGGCGGCCGAGCCTCCGCGGTCTCGCCGGGCTCGTCCCCTCGATATTCGTTGGAGATCATCGGAGGGGCCAGTTGGGGCGATTCGATCCGGATTGCTTCGTAAACGGCGATGGTCTCTTTTGAAGGCGGCAGGTCGAGCACGGTCCGCAACGCCTGACGGCAACGCTCGAATTCGCGGATCGCCTGAGGGCGATCGCCCATTTGCGCAAAAGCCCGCATCAGAGTGCGCACGGCGCCCTCATGCGTCGGCTCGAAGTTTACCAGCCGGCGCGCGGCCGCCGCGCGCATTTCCGGTTTCGCGTGCTGTTCAGTCAGGCGGTCGAGTTCCGCCTCCAAGATTTTCCGCACACGATCCTCGAAGCACGTTCGCTCGGCCGCAAGCCATTGGTCGAAGGCCGGTGTGATCCCGTCGAGATCTTCGAGGAGGCGCTCGCTATAGGGCTGGAGGAGATTGTTGGTTTCGCCAGTCGGGTCAGCGCTCGCCTGGAGGATTGCGAGCGCATCGACCCAGCACTTTCGGACATCAATCCGGACACTGTCGCGATCGATCTCGACGAGGCTGGGGACGTGGCGGTTGACCACGCTGTTGAGCTCTGACAGCGATTGCCGCAAGCTCATCCGGGCCTGGGCGTCGGGCGAACGATCCCACAACAGACCGACAAGACGACTTCGCGAGACACGCTCGCCTTGCGCGAGGCACAAGCAGGCCAGCAACCCGCGTGTTTTTCGTCCACGCGGCAAAAAGTCGGCGCCGCCGGGCGCGACCGCCCGCATGGTCCCGACCATATAAATTCTCGGCAAAGCCCGCGGTACCCACCCGGCCGTGGACGCAGGAGGGATGTATTCCTCCGCCGGGCTAAAGTTGGATCTCACCGTCTCGCCCTTTCCGAGCGTCGCGGGTCACGCAGTGACAAGCTATCTCGGGCGACGTCTCGTGTCGACAGCACCCTAGGTCTCGATGTCATCATAACGGGGCCCGGAAGGCCGTGTCACCTTTTCCGCGTGCGGCGGCAGATACTATTGCTGCCCGCGCGATACCCGATCAGGTGTGGTGTAGTCAATGCGACTTGGTGTATCGGCGACCGCGCCACGAAGGTCTGCGCCCAGGCGAGCGATACGATGCCGCCGCTCCATGAGGTATCACCGCGGAGTCCCTCGCACATTGCCTGCGTTTCGGAATCGGCCACAGCGATCCTCCGGCCGACACCCTGAACCTTCGAATCTCCCGAGTCCACCGCATCCCCCGAGTCCAGGGCCCAAGTTGCCTCCGGCAGGCCGTATCTGTTAAGTGCAAGCGTGCCATCGGTCGGTTGATCCCGGTAGTGGCCAAGGGAGATAAACTGTGACCGAAAGC
>Ga0210396_10004752_pt1 | contig 13218 bp, 5 predicted proteins | sample IncBWH17OmetaG_FD_155466 | JGI IMG/M metagenome (GOLD analysis project Ga0210396, IMG submission 155466) | Forest soil microbial communities from Barre Woods Harvard Forest LTER site, Petersham, Massachusetts, United States - Inc-BW-H-17-O ...
CTTTTCAGGAAGCGACCACCATAGGTTCGCATAGTGGAATCCGTACGTCGCCGAAACGTTTCCTGCTTTCGTCCTGTCGACCCATGACGACGGAATGATCTGCTTTCCGTCCCACATCCCGTTGCGAAGATAGAGATAGCCAATTCTGGCCATGTCACGGGGCGCTAGCGAAAGCCCGGCTCCGCCATCCGTGACACCCTGAGCATCAACGGTGCCCCATTTGGCACTTTTGATACCGAGCGGTTCGAATAGTTCCTTCTTGGCAAAGTCGAACGCGCTTTGTCCGGTTTTTTTTGTAATCAAGGCTGATAGAACGTACGGATTGCCGCTGTTGTAATAAAATGTTGTCCCCGGAGTATTTGACATCGGCTGGCTCAGGACAAATTCGGTACGGTCAGGACTCCTGTACATCCGCATGACTGTCTCATCCGGCGTGTACGCCTTTTCCTGCCAATCTATGCCAGAGGTCATATCGAGCAGGCTCTGAACCGTCATTGCCTTCTTGTTATCATCGATGTTGGCAATCTGCTTGTCGGGAAACAAATCGATAACCGGATGATCAACACTATCCAATAAGCCGTGCTGTAGCTCGATAGCTGTCAGCGTGCTGACAATGCTTTTCGTCACAGATCTCAGATCGTGGCTGATGCCGGCGACATAAGGGGCATAGTAAGCTTCAGCCACGATCTTTCCATGCCGGATGATCATAAGGCTGTCTTGTTTATAGGTGCCGACGGTCTCTATCAGCCGGGCAAGGCTGGCTGAATCCATTCCTTGTTCCTCGGGCGTGGAGGTTTGCCATTGCTTGGTTGGCCATACGGGGTCCGCGGCGCCTTGGGCATAAGCGGCAACGAAGCATGCCGAAGCTATGAAAATGAATGTGCTGCCCGCTATCGATCCAAGAAGAAGTGCTCGACGTGGAGTCATTTCTATGGCCTGATAAGGTGAGGAACGGCTACCAAACGACCTTGAATTGTAGAGGGGTTTCAGCCGATCGCAAGCGTCCCAGGCGCCATTGCTGGTACTTTTGTGACGTTTCCTCGCGCTCCAAGTAGTTGTTGTCAGGAAAGCGAACGGAGTGCGGACATCGCTTTTCTGCAGCAAATGCCAATTAGAATGCGACGCGCGCGGATACTGCTCTTCTCGCACCTTTCTGACATCACGACGCGTCAGCGGAACGTCTGGTCACCGGCACTTTCCGGCCTGCCCCGGACTTGATCCGAGGTACATACCGGTTCGCGTGAAGAAAACGCGTCAAACAACGCGTCAAACAAAGATTAGAGCCCGGTTCTGATTCAATCAGAACCGATAGGGCTCTGGCCCTTCCGCAGGCATGCGATCGTTTCGGCCAGCTCGACGGCGAAAAGGGACAGCGTGAGGCCCACCATCGGCACTGCGGGAATCAGATATCGCCAGATGTCGAGGGTATGCGCGCCGGCGGCGGTCGCGATCGAAGCCGCCCACATCACGATCACGATCCCTGCGCGCGTCGAGAACCCGGGGCGCCGACGCCGCGCAGCAGTCACCGTCCAAAATATGACGGCGATAACGAAGGCGATGGACAATGCCCTGAACAGATAGGCGGAGATGCCTGGGAGATCGGCCAGTAGCCCGATCCGAACTGGTCGGCCTTGCAGATCGCTCAGCTGAGCCGCCCGGCCGTGCCGCGTCATGATGTCGGACACGTGCGGCACGTCGTCGGTCGACACCGGTATCTCAGGGTCGAGTCCGTAGGGCGGCCATGCGACCGAGGCCGCATAGGCCATCTGACGGACGAACTTGGCCGCGTAGGCCAGCGGCCGGTCGCGCACGGCGGCCAGGAAGATGCGCCGATAGGCTGCGGCCGCGCCGCCGGCATTCCCGTTATCGTCGGCGACGTCTCGATCCAGTGCGGTGTCGAACAGGCACGCGTCGCCGAAGAACCCGAGCAAGGGCCAGCGACCCGGCTCCGCGGCGAAGTCGGCGGCAAGCCGCGCCATCGTGGCGTCGGCGTGGTCGCCGGCCGCCGACACGATCTCGCGTCGCGCTGCATCGCTTGCAAGCACGATGTCCAGGTGATTGCAGAACAGTGTCTTGGGAACGAACACGGCCGAAGCCTGGTCGGAGTTGGAAGCCCCGAACCGGGAACCGGCGGCGAGAAGCGCCAGCGCCGCCGCGACGGACACGGCAATCACAGCAACGCGCGCGGACGTGTCTGGCCGCGCGAGGCGGGCGCCCACCAGGACGGTGACGATTGGGACCAGGACTCCCTGCGATCTGAAGCACGCCGCGAGCGCCGCGCACAGGACGGAGGCAGCGACCGCGTAGCACCGCGCCGCTTTGCCGACGCAGGTGGCAGCGAGCAATCCAGCCGTTGCCAGATTGAGGAAGACCGCAAAGAGAAGCTCTGCGGTGAGGACGTTCCTGAACAACAGCAGGCCCGGATAAGTCGCCACGAGGATGATTGGCACGAGCCCACCGGCGTTGCGCGTCGTCGCGTGGGCGGTGGCTGCAAGCGCCAGCATCAGGACGGCCCACGCCGCCTGCTGCAGGCGTACCACCGTCCCGAGGTCGCCTCCGAACGCGAACGTCACGGCCAGGAACGCCGGGTAGCCCGGGTCGCGCCCACCCGCCACGGTCGGCTTTCCGGCCTCGAGCGTGCGAAGCGCAGATTCCACGAAGGGCGGCGTGTCGCCCCAGATGACCGGGACCGCCGGCCTGAACGACACGACGATCGCCAGCAGCAGCGCCGCCCACGCCAGCACGGCCCATGGCCACGGGGACCCGACGCCGCCCAGGGAGGCGGCTCCGCCCGTTGTAAGCGCTGGAGCTTCGCGGTTCGACCGCACGATCGCCGTCCACACGGGATGCAGTTCAAATGCCACCCCGGCTTCATGCTAGACCAAGACGCTCTACAAGACCATCGGAGGGCACGGCGTGCTCCCGCCCCCCTCGCCTTCCCGTCGGTACGCTTCTGCGAGACATGATGGTCGACGCCTGCATGAAGGTGGCATCCGGAATAGCGAGGCCTTGATCCAGGCCGGGCGCCGCTGATCGAGATCGGCGATCCGCTCAACCTGGAGGTCGTCGCCGATCTCCTGTCGACGGATGCCGCGCAGATCGAGAACGGTGCCGCGGTGCGGATCGATGGGTGGGGCGGAACAGCCCTCCACGACGCCGTTTGCTGCGGCGCATGAGTCTCTTCCTGGCTGCCAGCAGCGGACGTTCAATCCTGACTTTGGCGGCGCGGGTCGGCGGGCGGCGGCAGCTGCCGGCTCTGTCGCACCTCGCTTCGGACGGGCGTCAAGCGCGCCAACCGGGGGCAATCGCCATCACTTCACGAGTGTGACGAGCGGCTTCCCTTTTTCGACAACATAGGTGGCGAACTCAGTCGCGGTGACGCCGCCGACGTTCTTCGCCACGTGGATCGTCCGGCCGCGTCTCGAGGCCTCCGAATGCCTTGTCGCCCAACGCGGTTCGAACATGCGCCGATGCCGCTGCGGTCACAATTACCCGGCGGCCTTGTTCAACGAATTCTTCGAGGTATCCCCTATCGGACCCTTCGCGCGAACGTCGAATGTGCGTGCTCCGAGCTCCGGCGGCATCGGCTCCAGCCATGGCGCAGCCATTATCGTTTCCTGCGCATCGGAGAGACCCTGTGCCCATCGCGCTTCCATCGTCGGGCGGTCGAATTCGTAGTCCTTTGATTGTCCCAGCGCATGCTCCGGACGATAAATCACTTGAACGATGTCCATGGTAGTCACGCAACGGAATTCGTTGAGCAAGGCGGCTTCCGGGCCGGTCCTCAGATCGTCGGGAAGTCTCTCCCAAAGCATGTTGATGCTGTGGCGCAGATCATGCAGCTGCCGCAATGTGTCCGTGCCCGCCCGCGTTCGGCTGGAATAGCGGATGTCCTTGTCCCGCTCAGTAACCTCGTTCAAATTTCCGGGCAGGTCGCCGCGGGCCGGGAAAAGGTCCACCTGGAAAACGAGATGGCTACGGCGCGGATAATACTCGATCACGTATTGCAGCGGCGTATTGGATACCAGGCCGCCGTCCCAATAGTGCTCTCCGTCTATTTCCACGGAGGGAAAGCCTGGCGGCAGGGCGCCGCTCGCGAGGACGTGCTCCGGCCTTATCTCGATCTCCGCATTATCGAAGTACGCGAAATTGCCTGTCCTGACGTTTACGGCTCCGACGCTGAAGCGAATTTCTCTGGAATTAATGCGGTCGAAATCGACAAGCTGCTCCAATGTGGATTTCAGCGAGCTCGTGTCGTAGTAGCTGGTCGGCGTGTGGCCGAACCACCAGTCGGCAGGCTTTCGCGGTGCGAAGAAGTTGGACTGGCCGAACATCAGCGCATGCATTGCGCTGATGTGCTTTCCGAGGTCGAAAGGCGAACCCGCGCCGTTGACGAGATCAGAAATCCGTGCGGGCCATATCGCGGGCGTTGTGATCGTGCGCCAGAATTCACGCAGTTTTTCAACCCGCATTTCCGGCGAATTGCCAGCGATCAGGGCGGCATTGATCGCACCGATCGAGATGCCGGCCACCCAGTCAGGTTTGTAGTCCGACGAGGCGAGCGCCTCGTAAACGCCGGCTTGATAGCTTCCGAGGGCGCCCCCGCCCTGCAGAACGAGTGCAACCTTCTTCGTGTATGATTCTGGCCGCAAGGCAGCTTGCTTCATTGTCCGTCCTCTGTTCTTGATCGACAGAATTCTCCGGAGGTGCGCGCCCAAGCGAACTCCCGGTCGAAACCCGACCAAATTCGAGCTATTCATGAATCTCAAAGCCGCCAAGGCGGTCGGCCTCACGATAGCGCAATCGTTCCTGCTGCGCGCCGGCCAGGGGATCGAATAAGGCAGGTAATTGCTGCGGAGCATGAGTCGGTTCATGGCACTTTTGAGGCGTGCCGTCCGACATCCGAAGATGTCTGGTCATCAGGGGTAAACCGGAAATTATCGGCGCACGGTCATAGTGACGCGATTGATCCCGAACAGACATTGGTTGCACGCAGCCACGAAGGTCATGCCTGCTCCCGGACACCAGAGACCTGCCACGACGACCGTGAAGGTCGCGGAGGGACTGTGCTGCGATTCATCCAAGCGACGCCGGCAACGCAATCCCGCGCGATGGCCGCGGGGTCGTCTCGAGCGGCCACAGGGCATTTGATCAAGGCCTGTCGTGCTCCTCCGAAATGTCCTTGTTGGTGTAGTCGGGCATCAAGGCGGTAGCGATAATGCTGACTACCGCGCAGAACAGAATGTAGAGCGCAATCGTGTAGCCCGATCCGGTGGCGGCGAGCAGTGCGGTGGCGATCAACGGCGCCGGCCCTCCGGAGATGACCGACGAGAGCTGGTAGCCGATCGAGCTGCCGCTGTACCGCAGCCTCGGGGTGAAGCATTCGGCGATCAGCGCCGCCTGCGGACCATACATCAGGTCGTGCGGTACGAACGAAAGCACGATGGCGATGAAGATCAGCCCCGGCACTGCAGTGTTCAGCAAGCCGAAATACGCAAAGCCAAACAGCCCGGTCAGGACCGAGCCGATCAGATACATGCGTTTGCGCCCGATGCGATCCGACAGGTATCCGGCCAGCGGGACGGTGAAAAGTGAGAGAACGCCGGCGCAGATGAGACAGATGAGCAGGAAGTCGCGATCCTGATGGATGACTTGGGTGCCGTAGGCGAAGACAAAGGCCAGGTAGATGTAGGCTGGCGCCTGCTCGGCCATCCGCGCAAGCGCCGAGAGGATGATCGACCGCGGCTGGCGCTTGATCACCTCGATGACCGGGACCCGCTCAACACGGTTTTCGGCCACGATCCGCCGGAACGTCGGCGTCTCCATGATGCCGAGCCGGATGTAAAGTCCGATGGCGATCATCACGATGCTGAGCAGGAACGGGACGCGCCAGCCCCAGACCAGAAACTGGTCGCCGGAAATGCGGCTGAACACGAGCACTGCCACGTTTGCCAGCAGCAACCCGGCGGGAGCACCGAACTGCGGCCACGAGGTGATGAAGCCGCGGTGCTGGTTGGTCCGCGCCCACTCCATCGCAAGCAGCACAGAGCCACCCCACTCGCCGCCGACGCCCACGCCCTGGATGAAGCGGATGATGGTCAGGATGACGGCACCCCAGATGCCGATCTGGTCATAGGTGGGGACGAGGCCGACCGCCGCAGTGGCAACCCCGGTCAGCAGCAACGTGGCTATCAGCGCCCCCTTGCGGCCGATGCGGTCGCCATAGTGGCCGAAGATCGCGGCACCGATCGGCCGGGCGATGAATCCCACGGTGTAGATCGCAAACGCCTCCAGCACGCCAACCAAGGGATCGGACTTGGGAAAGAAGAGCTTGCCAAAGACGAGGCCGGTCACCGTGCTGTAGAGCAGGAAATCGTACCATTCGATGGTGGTGCCTACCGTGCTGGCGATCATAGCGCGGCGCAACTGCGCCCGGTGCTCGGCTTCCGGCAGCGGGCTGGCTGTGATGTCCAATGTCGTCATTCTGCCTCTCCTTGGCCCATATCAGACTGGGGCCTTGCGGAATGCGTTTCGTTCCCCATCCGCGGAAGTGGATGAGGGTATCGACGTCTGCTTTCTTGTTGGTTGGGGGTGCGCCGTCATTGCGCGCTCACGCCCATCCCGGCTGCAGGAAGCCGGTCCTGGATGGCGAGCGGCGCCAACCAGTCGCCATAGCGAGAGGTCGTCGACGTGGCGTCCGCTATTGAAGGGAGCCCGCGTCGGCTCACGTCGTCGCATCACTCCAACTGTTCCAGTATGGCCTTCACCTCCTTCAGGTCCGTCGTGTTGAATCCTTCGGAGAACCACCCATAGACCGGCGCGAGCAGTTCGCGAGCTTCGGAGCGCTTGCCTTGATCGCCCAAGAGGTGGGCGAGGCTGCGGGACGCTCGGAGCTCCCACAGTTTCGCCTCCTGTGCGCGCGCTTTCGTGAGCGCACGGGAAAACCAGAGCTCGGCATGGTAAAGATCGACGTTGGTGAGAAGCGTCTCGCCCATGAGCCGATACAACTCTGCTTCAAACCAGCTCTCACCGGTTCGCTCAATCACTTCCAGCGCCTGGTTCAGCAGGGTCAACCCTTCCGAGGTTCGGCCTATTCGCCTGTGCGCCTCAGCCAAAAGACCGAAATAGTAGGGAATTTTGATGTCTGCTCCAGTCGCCCGCTTCGCTGCGAGACCACTGTGCAGCTCGTTGATCGCCTCAACAATCGGTCCTCCCAACGCTACCGTGGCCCACCCTCGGAAACACGTCCCAGTACCTACAAAGTGCGGATAGCCGTGCTCCGTGGCGAGCGCCACGAGCTCCAGGGATTTTTCCTGAAGTTCCGGCCCGTCACCACGAAGTTGATGAAAGATGCAGCTAAGGTGCAGGCCGTACGCCAACGTATGAGGCTGCAACATCTCGCGCGCGCAAGCCAGCGCGTGTCGGCTCTGGGCCAGCGCCTGATCCGTGTACCCCAGGATCAGAAGTGTCCATGCGACAAAGCTCTCGCAGGCAACGCGGATGTCGTACGGGGTCAGCGTCGGGGGCCGATGCTCGGTCCAATCATAGACGGTGAGCGCCTGCCTAAGGTCGTGTAGCGCGCGAGCGAACTCGGCACAAAACAGCTCGCTGGTGCCCAAGCACCGATACGCCATCAGTTTGGTTTCGCGGTCCCTTCGGCGATTGGAAAGCGCGATTAACTCCTCTGCAAGCCGATGAGCCGCGCGAACTTCTCCGCGATTGTGTAGGAATGTCCACTCGCCGCCTAAAGCCATCGCTAGGTGTGACCCCTTGGGTGCCTCCCGACATAGTTCGCGAGCACGGGCATACGCATCACCAGCCTCGGACGATCCCCACCCCTTGACAGCCATCAAAGCGCCGGCAAGTGCGAGTTGAAGGGCAAGCTCTCTCGCCCGTCTCTGCTCGCCTTCGGGGCGGCTCGCAAGCAAATGGATCGCCTTGCCAAAGTGCGCCACGGCTTCGGCCATGGCCGAACGCTCAACCGCCAACCGACCAGCTTTGTCCCAATACTCGATTGCCCGATCCGCGACGCCAGCTTGTGCGTAGTGGCTTGCGACCAACTCTGGGTGGATTGAGGCTTGATCCGGCATCCGCTCCTCTAGCATCTGAGCGATGCGGCCGTGCAGATATTGGCGGCGGCTCTTAAGCAAGCTGCCGTACGCGACGTCCTGCACAAGTGCGTGCTTGAACAGGAACGTCGCGCCAGGCAACAAACCTCGCCGAAAAACCAAGCCCGCATCAACAAGCTGATCCAATCCGACGCGCAACACGTCATCACTTCGATCTGCCACACCCGCAATCATCTCATAGGTGAACTCTCGGCCGATGGCCGCGCCCACCTGCGCGGTTTCCCTAGCGGCAGTACCAAGACGGTCAAGCCGCGCCATCAGTGAGGCGTGAAGCGTGGCGGGAACAGCAGGCGCTTGGCGCGGCGCCGTCGAATCCGCCCCTGTGACGGCTTCATCCAAAACCGCTTTCGTTAGCTCTTCGACAAAGAGTGGGATGCCGTCCGCGCGCTCGACGATCTCAGCCCTGACCCCCTTGGAAAGAAGCTTGTTTCCCGCCACCAGTTCGACCAACGCCGCGCCCTCCCGCCGCCCAAGACGACTAAGCGTAAGGGTGGACACATGCGCTTCCCCGGTCCAAGGCGGCTGGAACTCGGGTCGGAAAGTGACAATAAGCAGCACTGGAAGGCCTGTCACGCCCTCAACAGTCATGTCCAACAGTTCGCGTGAACTGGGGTCAATCCAGTGCACATCCTCATAGAGGACGAACGCAGGCCGCTGGCGGCTCATGGTCTGAAGTTGCCGGAGAAGCAAATCGAACGTCTTTTCCTTCTTGCGCTGAGGGCTCCAATTGAGCACCGAATAGTCATTACCGGTCGCGATCGACATCAGCTCGGATAGAAGCTGCGCACCGTTCTCCTGCCCGGACGATGGGTCTAGCAGCGATGTCACTTTGTTGAGCTTCGTTTCGGGTGTGTCCTCTTGCTCAAAACCAGCCGCGCGTTCGAGCTGACGGATTATTGGATAGAAGGCGCTGTCCGTATGATGGGGCGAGCAGAAATAGCGCAGGCGGATATGAGGCTCGCCACTCAGCCGCGCCAAGACGGTCTGAGCGATGCGCGATTTGCCGATGCCGGCCTCTCCCGAGATCAGCACGACGCAGCCATCGCCGCCTTTAGCCTGCTGCCATCGCCGGAGCAGTAGCTCGATCTCCTCCTCGCGCCCGACGAGCGGCGTCTCGGTCGAACCACGGCGCAGCGCCTCGAATCGGCTGTCTACGGCGCTCGCGCCGGTCACTTGCCAGACCGGCACCAGAGCGCCGAAGCCTTTGACGGACACCGTGCCGAGAGCGCGGGTTTCAAAGAGTTCACCGAGGAGGCGGCGGGTGCTTCCGGAAATGACCACAGTGTCCGGCTCGGCCAGCGTCTGAAGCCGCGCCGCAAGATTAGGCGTCTCGCCGACCACCTCATGCTCCTGCGCCACGCCCTCACTGCGGAGATCCCCAACGACCACTAGGCCGGTGGCAATGCCGACCCGCACATGCAGTGCGGTTCCTGCGCCATCATCAAGCTTCGCCACCGCCTCGATCAATTCCAGGCCAGCGCGCACCGCTCGCTCGGCATCTTCCTCGTGCGCCTGCGGATAGCCGAAATAGGCGAGTATGCCGTCACCCATATAGCTCGCGACGAACCCGCCGGATTTCGCGATGACCTCGCCGCACCGGCGTTGATAGGCGCCGATGATCTTCCGCATATCTTCAGGATCGAGCCGGGTCGAGAGCGCTGTCGAACCAACAAGATCAGCGAACATCACCGTGAGCAGACGCCTCTCGGCTTGGTCCCAGCCAGGCGGCTCAGGCGTTATTGCAACCTCATCGAGCTCTGCAATCGCGCGCAACATTTTCTTGCGATGCCCGAGCGAGACTCCGATTTTTTCGAGGTCCTCGTCGGTCAGATCGCGGAGAATGCTCGCATCAATGTCGTTGGCGGCAAAACGCTGAGCGTATTGCCCGAAGCCAAGTGCATTGAGCCAGTGCGCAATCGGGTGCATGGTGGCCACCGGCTATTTCGGCGTGGCCTAAAGGAACCAGCACTATATCCCATTCTTTTCTCGATGGCACGTCATGTGCCCGGTCATCGGGCTGTTCTTTAGGCCCTCGATACCGCCGGGCCAGTTCGACGCAACCCGCGGACTCCGCGAGGCTACAGCCAGCGACTCGATTGCGGCAGCGGGAGCGGCCTCGCCACGGTCCGCTGATCGTCCCATCCCAAGGCCCCAACAATGATTACCTGGAAACGTCCGCTTCTGGGGGCACTTTTCGGACCTGGCGCGATGTCTGACTTGAGTCCGCTCTCAGGGGCGAAGCGGAAAACATATGCTCGCATTGAGCTTTCCGGTTTTGGACCCACAAGAGACATGCGGTAAGTGGCGACGGGACTGGCAGGCCACTGTCAACGCCCGCCCTGAATCGCGTGCCTTTCATGTGCAGACTTTCAAAAGTCATCTTGGTGTCAAGCCGCAGAAACATTGCGCAACATAATGTACCGCCGTCGGCAATTTGTTCCTGATTTTCACCCGCCGACATCGGGAAAAAGCAATGAAAAATTTGAGAACTTCGTTGAGTGCGCCAATTTCCCTGGCGCTTGCGCTCTTCGTTCTTGGTGCCGCCTCGCAATCGGCATCGGCGACGTGCCAGCTGCATTCGCCAGGCGGACACATCAAGCGGGTCGTCTACATCATATTTGATAACGTGCACCTGCGGCGCGACAATCCAAACGTTCCATCTGACCTCGAGCAGATGCCGAACCTCTTGAATTTCCTGCAAGCAAAAGGCGTCATCAGCGGCAATCATTATACGCCGCTGATCTCCCACACGGCCGACGACATTCTCACCGGGTTGACGGGGGTCTATGGCGATCGTCACGGCAGCCCGATCTCGAACAGCTTCGGGATCTTCAAAAAGGACAATTCCTCGGCCGTTTTTCAGACCTCCTTCGTTTACTGGACGACCACCACGGCGCAAAGCCATCCCGAAGCCGGCGAAAACCTGCCCGTCCTCCTGAATGAGAACGGAAAGAACGCGCCGGCGCCGTGGGTTGCCTACACCCGCGCTGGCTGCGACGTGGGCGCTTTCTCCTTGAATGGTCTTGCAATAGAAAACAAGACCGACATTACAACCATCTTTGGTTCGTCCGTCGCTGCTGGCGCCGCAACCCAAGATTATGAAGGCATTGCGATTCACTGCGCGCAGGGCAGCAGCCTGTGCAACAACCCCTCCTTTGCGAGGCCCGATCTTCTCGCCGATGAGCCCGGCGGTTACAATGGCTTCTCTGCCCTTTACGGCAACATCAACGTGCAGCCGGTGATCTCGCCGAGCGGTCCAGTGACGGATCTCGATAACGTGGTGATCACCGATCCTTTCTCGAATAAGCCGGGCTTCCCCACCGACTTCGATCCTTCCGCGACCGCCTCGCTCGGCTATGCCGCAAAAATGCTCGAAGCTGGCGTTCCCATTGTTTACACTTATATTGCCGATGCGCACGATCCGCATCGTCAGGACATTCCGAATTCGGGTCCCACTCCGAACAGCTCCCATGCCTATGGACCGGGCGAGGCTGGTTATGTTGCGGCGCTTCAGGCTTACGATACGGCCTTTGGTAAATTCTTCGCCCGCCTCAAAGCGGATGGCATCGACGAGACCAACACGCTGTTTGTCGTCGTGCCGGACGAGAACGACCATTTTGCCGGCGGCGCACCGACCCCGGCCAATTGCAACGGCGTTACCATGCCTTGCACTTATATGAAGGTCGGCGAGATCGACGTGTCGCTCGATAAGGTCCTCCTCGCTCAGCGAATGAACAGCACGCCGTTCTCGGTGCACAGCGATGACGCTCCCAACATGTATATCAACACCAATCCGGGGCCGACCGACACGAGGACCCGGGCCATGGAGCATGACGTCGACGCACTGGTCGCCACCAGCCCGATCACCGGCAACACCGACAAGCTGTCGAAGCTGCTGGCCGACCGGGCCGAAATGAAGCTCCTGCACATGGTAACCAACAGCCCGGCGCGCACTCCGACGCTCACCATCTTCGGCGACGACGACTATTTCTTCGAAACGGGTAACAACAATGGCTGCACGACCCCGACCAACGTCGTGTGCGAAGCTCCCGGCTTTGCCTGGAACCACGGCGATTTCCAGAAGCAGATCACCCGGACCTGGGTTGCCATGGTGGGACCCGGTGTGAAACAGCTCGGCCGCGACGACGGCGTGTTCACCGACCATGCCGACGTACGGCCGACGACCATGGCGCTGCTCGGCCTGACAGACGACTACGTGCACGAGGGCCGCGTCGTCGCCGAGTTCATGCAGGACAATGCGCTGCCGCCGGGTATCGGCAAGAGCCGCGAAAACTTTGTCGGGTTGGCTCAGGTGTTCAAGCAGCTCAACGCGCCAAAGGGTGAGCTCAGTCGCGCCAGTCTGGTTTGGTCCAATCGCTCGGTCACCGGCACCGATGAGGTCTATGCCCGCTATTTGAAGCGGATCGGCGATATCACCGGCGATCGCGACCAACTTGCGAGCCAGATCAAGACGGTGTTGAACAATGCGGCATTCCACAACCAAGCGGTCGATGAGGGTGCGGAAGATGGTCTCGGCCACCGCGCCAAAGCCTTGATCGACCAAGTCAAGGATCTCGCTGAACACGACCGCGATTTCGTTGACTGAACCTCTACCGCGGTCAGTTCTTGCAACCTTGGCCTGCCGGCTTACCGCCGGCAGGCTTCCTGGAACTACCAAGCCTTCAGCCGATGGAAGGACCGCTAATGGCACGAACGGACCTGTCGGGGCGGCTGACGAAGTCCGTTCATCGGGGGTAGAGCGGACTCTCCGCGAATGGCTTTCCACTTCCGTTGTTGACCCACAAGAGACATGCGGTAAGTGGCGCGGCATCTGGTCGGGAAATGTTCTAGGTGGCCGACCTGTTGCTATTGAGCACGGGCTGGCGACACGGGTATTGAATGAATTAACGCAATACGCATTGTCACGAGGCTCGAAGCGGAGGTGCGTGAACTGAACGAGTATCTAGCTCGACAGCACATCGAGGGTGCTGACGCCGAGTACTGGTCCCTTTTGATTTTGGGAGTGGTGGGTTTAGAGTTTGGACAAACGGTAAGAGTGGTTGTTAAGCCCGCGCCGTCCTAGTCATGA
>Ga0210396_10004754_pt1 | contig 13217 bp, 10 predicted proteins | sample IncBWH17OmetaG_FD_155466 | JGI IMG/M metagenome (GOLD analysis project Ga0210396, IMG submission 155466) | Forest soil microbial communities from Barre Woods Harvard Forest LTER site, Petersham, Massachusetts, United States - Inc-BW-H-17-O ...
GTCGGCGAGCCACGCCCGCTCGCTATCATCGAGCTCGATGATCACATTCCGGTCGGCGAGCTGCTCTTCGAGCTGCAGCACGAATTTGTCGACGACCCGTCCAATCGTATCCGCGGATAGCGGCGCGAAGGAAATCACCGCGTCGAGCCGGTTGCGGAACTCCGGCGTGAACATGCGGTTGATCGCCTCCTGATCGTCGCCCTCCCGGACGCCGCTGCCAAAACCGATCGCCGGTTTGGCGAGGTCCCAGGCCCCGGCGTTCGTCGTCATGATCAGGATCACGTTGCGGAAATCGACGGTTTTGCCGTTGTGATCGGTCAGCTTTCCGTAATCCATGACCTGCAGCAGGATATTGAACAGGTCGGGATGCGCCTTCTCGATCTCGTCCAGCAACAGCACGCTGTGCGGGTGTTGATCGATTGCATCGGTCAATAGCCCGCCCTGGTCGAAGCCGACATAACCGGGCGGCGCGCCGATCAGCCGCGACACCGTGTGCCGCTCCATGTACTCGGACATGTCGAAGCGGGTGATCTCGATCCCGAGGGTACGCGCGAGCTGGCGCGCCACCTCGGTCTTGCCGACTCCGGTCGGACCCGAGAACAGATAGGAGCCAATCGGCTTTTCCGGATCCCGCAGGCCGGCGCGGGCCAGCTTGATGGCCGAGACCAGAGCCCCGATCGCCGGATCCTGACCAAACACCATGGTCTTCAGGTCGCGTTGAAGGTTCTTCAGCACCTCGCGATCGTCGCGCGAGACGCTTTTCGGCGGGATCCGCGCCATCGTAGCGATGACTGCTTCGACTTCGCGCGCCGTTATCGTCTTGCGGCGGCGGCTTTCGGGCACGAGCATCTGGGCGGCCCCAGTCTCGTCGATGACGTCGATCGCCTTGTCCGGCAATTTGCGGTCCCCGATATAGCGGTGCGACAACTCGACCGCCGCCCGCAACGCTTCGCTCGTGTAGCGCACCTTGTGATGCCGCTCATAATACGGCTTCAGCCCGCGCAGAATCTTCACCGAGTCCTCGACGGTCGGCTCGTTGACGTCGATTTTTTGAAAGCGCCGAACGAGCGCGCGATCTTTCTCGAAATAATTGCGGTACTCTTTGTAGGTGGTTGAACCGATGCAGCGGATAACGCCACCGGCGAGTGCCGGCTTCAGCAGGTTCGAGGCGTCCATCGCCCCGCCGCTCGTCGCCCCGGCCCCGATTACGGTGTGAATCTCGTCGATGAACAAGATCGCACCGGGCTGCGCCTCGAGTTCGGACAACACCGCCTTGAGCCGCTCCTCGAAATCGCCGCGATACCGGGTGCCTGCCAGCAGTGCCCCCATGTCGAGCGCGTAGATCGTCGCGTTTATCAGGACCTCGGGAACCTCTCGCTGCACGATGCGACGCGCCAAGCCCTCGGCGATCGCTGTTTTGCCGACACCAGGGTCGCCCACGTAAAGCGGGTTGTTCTTGGCCCGGCGGCATAGGATTTGGATCGTGCGGTCGACTTCGGCTTCGCGGCCGATCAGGGGATCGATCTTGCCGCCTTTGGCCTTTTTGTTGAGGTTGACGCAATAGGCGTCGAGAGCATCATGGTTGCGCTTCTGCGACTTTTCGCTGCGGTCATCCTCATCGGCGCCCTGAACACGACGCGTCTCCGAGCGGCCGGGCGCCTTGGCGATGCCATGGGAGATATAATTGACCGCATCGAACCGGGTCATGTCCTGTTCTTGCAGGAAATAAACAGCGTGGCTTTCCCGCTCGGCGAACATCGCGACCAGCACGTTGGCGCCGGTCACCTCCTCCCGGCCCGAGGACTGGACGTGAATTGCGGCGCGTTGCAGCACGCGCTGGAAGCTCGCAGTCGGCTTCGCGTCGTCGCTATGGGCCGCGACAAGGTTGGCCAGTTCGTTATCGACGTAGTTCAGCACCTCGCGGCGCAGACGGTCGAGATCGACGCTGCACGCACGCAGAACGGCAACCGCGTCCTGATCCTCGGTGAGCGCCAGCAGCAGATGTTCGAGCGTGGCGTATTCGTGCCGGCGCTCATTGGCGTGGGCAAGAGCCCGATGCAGCGACTTTTCGAGATTGCGTGACAGCACGCCCGCCTTTCCTTCCTTGGCTAGTCCTTTTCCAGCGTACACTGCAGCGGGTGCTGGTGCTGCCGGGCGAAATCCATGACCTGGGTTACCTTGGTTTCTGCGACCTCGTAAGTGTAAACGCCGCAAATGCCGACACCGCGGCGATGCACATGCAACATGATACGGGTCGCCTCCTGCAGGTTCTTGTTGAAGAACCGCTCGAGAATGTGGACGACGAATTCCATCGGAGTGTAGTCGTCATTTAACATAAGTACCTTGTACATCGAGGGCTTCTTCGTCTTCGGCTTTGTCTTGACGACAACACCGGTCCCCGGTTCCTCATCGCCGCGTTTTCCGTTGTCGCTCATTTCAGTCCGAGCCGGTGGAGTTGCTCGCTCCCCCGATGATATTGGCTTTCAGCCCGTCCAGAAAAGTGTTTTCCGCCCTCCGACCTGGCTGGTGCCCGATGGTTCACCGACTTATCCCTGTTCGGCTCGGTAGGGCCGGCGCAGCAGCAGATCGATAACGGTGTCTACCGCTTCGCCGCGGTGAAGTAACGCATCAACTCCCGCGGCGATCGGCATCTCTATGCCGAGCCGTTCCGTCACTCGCGCGATTGACGCAGCCGTGGCCACGCCCTCGATGACCGCGCGGCTGCCGCGGAGCGCGGCCTCGAGGGCCCTCCCGCGACCGAGCGCGAGGCCGAGCCCAAAGTTGCGCGATTGAGCGGAACTGCAGGTCAGCACGAGATCTCCCAGTCCGGAGAGACCACGGAAAGTTTCGGCTCGACCGCCCTTGGCCACCCCGAGCCGGATCATCTCCGCCAGTCCGCGGGTGATCAGCGAAGCTCGAGCGTTGTCGCCGAGGCCGCGACCGACAACGATGCCGCACGCAATCGCGAGGACATTCTTGACGGCCCCACCAACCTCTGCGCCGACCGGGTCCTGCGACAGGTACGGACGGAACCGGCTGCTTCCGAGGGCTTCGATGAAGGCGTGACCGAGCGATGCGTCGCCGCTCGCAATCGTGACCGCTGTCGGCATTTCGCGCGCGACCTCGGCAGCAAATGTCGGCCCCGAGAGCACCGCTGTGGGGGAGGCGGACAGAATTTCCGCGGCAACCTCCGACATCAATTTCAGCGAGCTGGTCTCGATCCCTTTTGCGCAGAGCAGCAAAGGGACGCCGCGGTGAAGGTGAGAGCCGAGCACCTGGATTACACCGCGCAGGAACTGCGCCGGGACGACAATCAGTGCCGCGTCCACCGCTTCTGTCGCAAACGCCATGTCCGTGGTTGCCGTGATGGCGGGGTCGAGATTCACGTCGGGCAGGAAGAGCGGGTTCTGATGCTGCCGATTTATCTGCGCAACTACGTCGGGATCCCGAGCCCACAGCACCGGGAGCGAGCCGGCGCGACGAGCGACCATGGCTAGCGCGGTTCCCCAGGCGCCACCGCCGATGATTGCCAGGCGTCTCATCGGATCACATTTGAGGCCAACTGCTCACCCCTTCACACCTGCTCCGGGACGGGGCGGCGCGTCAGTGTCGAGCGGCCATCGCGGCTTGAGCGGTGCATCGAGGCCATCGACCAGGCCGAGGCGAAGCCGCTCGATGCCAGCCCAGGCGATTATTGCTCCATTATCGGTGCACAATCCTGGCGGCGGCGCGACAAAGCGCAGCCCGATATCCTCGGCGAGGCCCATAAGACGGCTTCGCAGCCTTTTGTTGGCGGCGACCCCACCGCTAACCACCAGCGAATTCCCCTTCGGGAATTTGCGGCGGAACCACGCGACCGCATTCGTGGTCCGATCGGTCACCGCGTCGCAGATCGCGACTTCGACCGAGGCCGCGAGATCCGCCTGGTCGCGCGGATCAAGGCCGCCGATCGCGGAGGTGATCTGACGCACTGCCGTCTTCAAGCCGGAGAATGAGAAATCGCAACCCGGCCTGCCTTTCATCGGGCGCGGCAGGACGAAACGGGATGGGTCCCCATTGTGCGCGGCCGCTTCAATTGCAGGCCCTCCAGGATAGCCGAGCCCGATCAGCTTTGCCGCCTTGTCAAACGCTTCACCGGCGGCATCGTCGAGCGTTGTCCCGAGACGCGTGTAGCGGCCAACTCCAGAGCAGACGAGGAGCTGACAGTGTCCTCCCGAAACGAGCAGCAAAAGGTAAGGGAAATCCACGTCCTCGGTCAGGCGAACCGCCAGAGCATGGGCCTCCAGATGGTTCACAGAAAGAAACGGCTTATCCGCGGCCCAAGCCAACCCCTTTGCCATTGTCGAGCCGACGATCAGACCCCCAATCAAGCCCGGGCCCGCCGCGGCAGCTACCCCATCGACATCGCCGAGGATGAGGCCGGCCTCGACGAGCGCGTGCGATATGATCGGACCGAGGTGGTCGAGATGAGCGCGCGCGGCAATCTCGGGCACGATACCGCCATAGGGTCCGTGCTCCGCGAGCTGGGACCGGACCAAATTGGAAAGGATCTTCGGTCCGGTCTCAGTTACAGCTACTACAGCGGCTGCGCTCTCGTCGCAGCTGGTTTCGATCCCGAGAACGACCATCGTGCGTGCCATCGCTCGGGAGCCTTGGCTTCGGGCTCCGAGCTGAACTCCCCGGTGGTCAGCTGGGCGGTGCTACCTCATAGGTTTTCAGGGTTTTGTCGGTGGCGGCGTCGATCTCGAGCAACTTGACCGAATAGCCCCACAACGTTGCCGTATGCCGGATTACGGCACGGCAGCTCTGTTCCTCGAGCAGCACGCCGTTATGCACGTAATGCGCAAGAATGAGGCAGCGATCGCCTCTGAGATCGACATCGACGACCTGAATGTCGGGCTCGCGCCGAGACAGATCATATTGCCGGGAGAGAGCGCTGCGAATCTTTCGATAGCCGACATCGTCATGGATCGCCTCGACGCGCAGCGCCGGCTTTGTGCTGTCGTCGGAGACGTGGAACAGCCGGAACCGGCGGATCATCGCTGGGCTGAGATGTTGCAGAACGAAGCTTTCGTCGCGGTAATTCGCCCAGGCGTGACGTAACACGCCAAAGCCGTCTCCCGAGCCGGCTATGTCGGGAAACCACTCCCGGTCCTCCTCGGTCGGCTCTTCGCAGATGCGGCGGATATCGCTCATCATCGCGAAGCCCAGCGCATAAGGGTTGAGGCCGCTGAACCGCGGGTCATCGAAGTCCGGCTGGAATACCACGCTCGAATGAGAGTGCAGAAATTCCAGCATCGATCCTTCGGTAATCAGCCCCTTGTCGTGAAGCCGCCGCATAATCTCGTAATGCACGAAGGTCGCGCACCCCTCGTTCATCATCTGCGTCTGCTTCTGCGGATAGAAATACTGAGAGACCAAGCGGACGATGCGGACGAGCTCGCGTTGCCAATCTTCGAGCCGGGGGGCTCGTTTTTCGATCAGGTAAAGGAGGTTCTCTTCAGGAAGCCCGAGCTCGCGCTTGATTTCCTGGAGCCGCGCCTCCTCATCGCCGCCGTCCTCCTTGTCTTTTCCGGCGCCGGGCACAGTGCGCCACAGGTCGTTGTATGTCGCCTCGAAATGCGCGCGCCACTCCTCCGCCCGGCGCCGCTCCTCGGCAAGATTTGGCTTCGTGCGGTGGGCGTAACGGTTGACACCGTGATCCTTCAGCGCATGCGCGGCGTCGAGAACGCGCTCGACCGCCTCCGCCCCGTGCCGTTCCTCGCACTTCTGCACGTAGTCGCGCGCGAAGCTCAGATAATCGAGAATGCCGTTGGCGTCGGTCCACTGCCGAAACAGATAGTTGTTCTTAAAGAAGTGGTTATGGCCGAACGCGGCGTGGGCAATGACTAATGTCTGCATGGTCATGGAATTTTCTTCCATGATATAGCAGATACATGGGTTGGAGTTGATGACGATTTCGTAGGCGAGGCCTTGCAATCCCTTTCGGTAGAGGGTCTCGTGGTACGCGAAACGCTTGCCGAAGCTCCAATGGCGATACATCAGTGGCAAGCCGACCGAGGCGTAAGCGTCGAGCATCTGCTCGGAGGTGATCACCTCGATCTGGACGGGATAGACGTCGAGCCCGAGTTCGTCGAGCGCAATCCGCTCGACTGCGTCATAGACCCGGCGCAACCCCGTATAATCCCAATTTGGGCCAGTGAAGATCGGGGTGGCGGTTTCGAGCCGCAGCGCGACGGAGTCAGGCACGGATACCCCCCTTTGCGAATAATTCGTGGAACACCGAGAAGATCTGCGACGGATCGCTGACCCGGCGCATCACGAAATGCGGATGGACCGGCGCGACCTCGTTGTAGGCTCGCCACAGATCGCTGTCTCGCGACAGTCCGGTCAGGCTCCCTCCCATGCCGTCGCCGACTTCGACGTAGGCGAAATACTGACAGAGCGGAAGAACCTCGCCACCCAACAAGGAAACGCAACGTCCGCTGTCCGCGCCATAATTGTCGCCGTCGGAAGCCTGAGCCGCGTAGATGTTCCACCGGTCTGTGGGATATCGCGCCCGGGCAATCTCCAACATTTTTTCGAGCGCGGTCGAGACTACGGTGCCGCCAGTCTCTCGGCTGTAAAAGAACGTCTCTTCGTCGACCTCTTCGGCGGTGCTGGTGTGGCGGATGAAAACGATATCGACATGCCGGTAGCGCCGGATCAAGAACACATGCAGCAGCATGAAGAACCTCTTGGCAAGGTCCTTCATCGCCTCGGTCATCGATCCTGACACGTCCATCAGGCAGAACATCACCGCCTCGGTATTCGGGCGAGGAACACGCTCGAACCTGTTGTAGCGGACATCGATCGGGTCGATGTAGGGGATGATCTTGCTGCGGTGCTCGAGGCGGTCGAGCTCGCGCAAAAGCCTTTCGACCTCTTCGTCGGCGCCGCGAGAGCGTGCATTATCGATCGCCTCGCGCAGCGCCTCCAAGTCCGATTGTTTTGGCCGTTTCAGCGATATCCGGCGCGCCATGCTGTTGCGCATCGTCCGGCGGATACTGAGGTTCGCCGGACTGCCGGTAACCGTGTACCCGGCACGCTGCAGATCGACTGCAAAGGTCTCCTTCAGGCTCTTCTTGACGAGATCGGGGAGTTCGAGGTCCTCAAAAAACATGTCGAGGAACTCTTCCTTGGAGAGTGTGAACTCGAACGCGTCCTCGCCTGACCCATCGGGGCTCCCCTGCGAGCCCCCGCGCCCCTCCCCACCGGTCGGCCGGGGGATCTCGTCGCCCCTGATATACTCCTTGTTGCCAGGGACGACATGTTCGGTTCGCCCGGTGCGGCGGCTGTGATGAAAGTTCGGCTCAGCAATCCCGCGCGTCGGGATTGCCACCTTTTCGCCGTGGCCGACATCGGCCACCTTGCGCTTACGCAGTGCCTCCTGCACCGCCGATTTTACCTCGGCTCGGGCGCGCGCCAGGAAACGTTGACGATTACTGAGACTCTTACCCTTCGGGTTCGGACGACGGTCGACGATGTTCATAGCCTGGCCTCCGAGAGAGGACTGTGGTCCTCTACCCCGCTTTATTGACCCGCATATACCATTCGACCAATCGCCGAACTTGCCGCTCGGTGTAGCCGCGCGCCACCATGCGCTCGAGGAAATCGGCGTGTTTCTTCTCCGTGTCGGTATCCTTCTTGGTCCCAAAGCTGATTACCGGCAACAGATCCTCAACTTGAGAGAACATGCGCCGCTCGATGACCTCGCGCAACTTCTCGTACGACGTCCATGACGGGTTGCGCCCGGCATTATTGGCCCGCGCCCGCAACGCGAACTTTACGACCTCATTGCGAAAGTCCTTGGGGTTTGCGATCCCGGCCGGCTTTTCGATCTTTGACAGCTCCTGGTTCAACAGCTCGCGGTTCATCAGCTGGCCGGTATCGGGGTCCTTGTAATCCGAATCCTCTATCCAGGCGTCGGCGTAGGCGACATACCGGTCGAACAGGTTCTGGCCGTAGTCGGAGTAGGATTCGAGATAAGCCTTCTGAATCTCATGGCCGATAAACTCCGCATAGCGCGGGGCCAGCTCGGCTTTGATGAAGTTCAGGTATTTCTTTTCGGCGTCGTCCGGGAACTGTTCGCGCCAGATTGCCTGCTCCAACACGTACATCAAATGGACGGGATCGGCCGCCACCTCCTGCGTGTCGAAGTTGAACGTGCTCGATAACACCTTGAAGGCGAAACGAGTGGAAATGCCGTCCATTCCTTCGTCGACGCCGGCGGCGTCGCGATATTCCTGCACAGACTTGGCGCGTGGATCGGTGTCCTTCAAGCTCTCGCCGTCGTAGACCCGCATCTTCGAATAGAGGTTCGAGTTCTCATGCGATTTGAGCCGCGACAGCACGCTGAAGCGTGCGAGGATATCCAAGGTCGATGGCGCACATGGCGAGCTGGAGAGCTCACTATTCTGCAATAATTTTTCGTAGATCTTGCGTTCCTCGGTGGCGCGCAAGCAGTACGGGACCTTGATCACCGAGATGCGATCGATGAACGCCTCGTTGTTCTTGTTGTTTTTGAAGCTCTGCCATTCGACCTCGTTCGAATGCGCCAGCACAATCCCCTGATAGGGGATGCCGCCGATATTTTCGGAACCGACGTAATTGCCTTCCTGCGTCGAGGTCAGCAGCGGATGCAGCATTTTGATCGGCGCCTTGAACATCTCGACAAATTCGAGAAGCCCTTGGGTCGTCCGGTTCAAGCCGCCCGAATAGGAATAGGCGTCGGGGTCGTTCTGGCTGAAGAATTCGAGCTTGCGGATGTCGACCTTGCCGACTAGGCTCGACACGTCTTGGTTGTTTTCGTCGCCGGGCTCCGTTTTGGAGATGCAGATCTGCTTCAGCCGCGAAGGCTGCATGCGAACCACTGTGAATTTGGTGATGTCGCCGCCGAATTCTTCGAGCCGCTTTACCGCCCAAGGCGAAATGGTGCCGGTCAGACGCCGCCGCGGGACGTTGTAGCGCTTTTCGAGTTCCTCGCCGAGTGTCATCGGATCGAACAAGCCGAGCGGGCTTTCAAAAACCGGACTAACTTCTTTGCCAGCCTTTAAGACATAGACCGGCTCCTTCTCCATCAGCTGCTTCAGCCGTTCGGCGAGGGAGCACTTGCCGCCGCCGACCGGACCCAGCAGATAGAGAATTTGCTTACGTTCCTCGAGCCCCTGTGCGGCATGACGGAAGAAGCCGACGATCCGCTCGATCGTCTCCTCCATCCCGAAGAAATCTGCGAATTCGGGGTAGACCTTGATCGTGCGGTTCATGAAAATGCGGCCAAGACGCGAGTCCTGGCTCGTGTCGACCATTACCGGCTCGCCGATGGCGCTGAGCATGCGCTCGGCGGCACCCGCATAATAGGACGAATCATCGGAGCACTTGCCGAGGTACTCCTCTAGCGAGAGCTCGACATCCCTCCGGTTTTCGTACAACCTTGAATAGAGTCCAAAAATCCCGTCATCGAATTTCATGTCTCACCTCAACCGATGCCCCGCGCTCAATCCAAAGCTGCCCGTGACATTACCAGAGAACGACGGAACCGAGGGAACGTCTCGCTGGATCGTGTAATTCGTTGTAAATTCACGTAAAACCCTGTTACGTCAACTTCTCCAGCGTGGGTCTCCCGGTTTTCACCCCATTGCAATCATCGAGAACTTCACCGCGCGGGCGCTGTGCTCCCCATTCACGCTGCAGCCATTATGCCAACACTTTGTGGCGAGAGTGCGAATGTCTGCGACGCTCGGGGCTGATAGGTCGCGCCCGCTCGCGGCGGAGTCGGCCATGTGCCCACGTTCCACAAATTGACAACATATTGTGGTCAACTGCGACATAGCCCGCAGCATATATTAGATTGCGCAAAAACCCAATCGAAATGTAGGTTAAGACCTCGAATGCCGGTGCTGATTGGCGTCGAGCCGCCACTGCTTATCGGATTAGGTCGCGTCGCCGCGGCGTTCTGTCGCAGTACGGTGGATTCTACGCAAACTCGGCAACCATTACGTTCGCTATCCGAGGGGATGTCGACGCGTTTGCGGTTACTGCGGACCCGAGAGCGCGGCCGGCGGGACGCCCGTCGGCCGCTTGACCCCGGCGATCGTGTCTGGACTGCGTTGAGGCGATTTCGCCAGCTTGTCGCGTGATCGCCAATTCGACGCCAGCGCGTCGGCCAGCTGGTTTGCCAGGCAGGCATAGCCCATGTCAGTCATATGCAGCCCGTCGAGGCCGATGCCGGAGGCCGGCGCGAGCTGTTGCGTACGATCCCATTCCTTCATGATCTCAAACCGGCGGAACAAGCCGATCTGATTGCGTCTCGCAAGCTCGCTGATCAGCCGCTCCATTTCGCCGGACGCCGGGCGAGCAAGCACCCGCGGAGCGTATTGAAGATCCATCAGGACTATGTCGATCCCGTTTTCCTTCATTAAGGTTACGCCGCGGCTAATGAGCTGTTCATCCGCCGAAAGATCGTCGCGCCGAAGCACCGCATTAGTGCCGACTTGCCAGACCACCAGATCCGGGTGCTCGGCAAGCACGTCCCGGCCGAGTCGGGTCAATTCTTCCGGGACATCCTGGCCGGCTACGCCATGGTTGACGACCCGGATCTCGACGCCGGGAAACCGCTGTCTCAATTCCTGCTCGAGGCGGCTCGGATAGCTCGAAGCCGGGGTGCTCGCCCCAACTCCGAGAGTTGAAGAGGACCCCATCGCAACAATCGTGAGCGGCTTCCCGGACAGGATGCGGGATGAGGTGCGGTCCAGCGCGGCTTCGATTGTCGAAAATGCCGGCGGGGCGGCGCAATTTGGCGGGACTGGTGTCGCTGTGGCGTCGGGAAAGGCGGGACTGCTGGAAGCCAGGACCATCGCGAGTGCCGCCGCAAAAAGTCCCGGGAGGAACGCGCTCATCGGAGGGCTACTCGAATAGCTTCCGCGAGCTTGCCGGCGATGCATTCGTAAACTTTAGCGGCAAGACTCGCCCGTTCGTCTTTGGCGACCCCATCGAAGTTGAACACGTTCTGCTCGCTCCAATAGCGCATCATTTCGAAGCGCGGAAAGACATTCACGTCATTGACATCACCAACCCGGTGAAGCGCGTTCAAATATTGCTCGAAATCAATGACGGTCGTCGTGCTATGGGAGAATTGCAGGTCGACGAGCATGATGTCGATACCGTGCGCCTTGAGCTCGTCTATGCCGGCTTGCAGCGTCGCCGCAAAATCGTCGACCCCGACCCCGCGCACGGCATCGGTGGTGCCGGTTTCCCAGATCACCAGCACCGGGTCTTCGGGTATGACATCGGTGGGGAACCGTTCCAGCATTTGTCGGGCGGTCTGGCGCGGAACCCCGCGATTGACGACCGTGATCGTAGAGGAAGGATACTCCCGTACGAGGATCTCTTGCAGGCGATGGGGGTAGGCGAGATCCGACGAGCCCGCCGCCAATCCGGTTGTCGACGCTCCGCCGATCGCGACGATCCTGACGGGCTGCCCGGCACGCAACCGCTCGGCCAAGTGGGGGAGCTTTTCGTCGACTTGCATCAACTCTTCCGGAACGTCGCAAGGATCCGTGCCGGACCGAGCGGTCGACGAAGGTAGCAGGAATGCCAAAACGAAACCTGCAGCGAGCACCGCCGGCGACATCCGGGCGCTGGCCGAGCGAAGCGGTCTCATTCGCCGATGCGGCTGCCGCGGCGGGACCCCGCGGAGACAGTTTGCGGCATCACCGCTCGACTATTGGTTTTATACCAGTTGATCATGCTCGCAGTAAGGCACATTGCTAGGATACCCGCAAGATTAACGGCGAGTTGAATACTGATCGTCGAATGATACTCGGAGAGCACGAAATGCCCGAGCGCCGAAAGCAGGATGCCCAGACAAAAGATCTCAAGCGATTGTTGGCCGCACAATACGACCGGCCTCGCGACAGGCGACCGCAGGAATGTCGCCCCCGACGGTACCAGGGCGGCGACGATGGCCACCATAGCGAAAAATGAGATGAGCCTGATCGGGGACAGGTTGCTTTTGCTGATCGGCCAGAGCTCTTTAAGCATCAGCGCGGGAAATGGGTCCCAGATCCCGTGAATTATCCAGCTGAACTTGATCACGAACCCTGCGGCGACGATGATCAGGGACACCGGCAGAATTGCTCGCTGCCATGACCGCCAGTCACGCCGGTGGGGCAGACCCAGAGCAGCGCCGAGAATGAACAGAAACTGCCACGCGAGCGGGTTGAAGAACCAGACCTGACCCTCGGGGTAGGCTGGTACGGAGAGGTTCGTTATCTGCACGATGAGATAGAGAAGACAGGAGAGAAATAACACCAGCGGAGGCCGCAGCCGTAATCCGAGCAGCACCGGCGGGAACACAACCAAAAGAATAATGTATAGGGGCAGAATAGCAAGAAACGTCGGCTGAAACTGGAGCAGCAGCGCTTTTACGATTGCGACATGCGGCTGCTCCAGGAAATCAGCAACCCCCATCTCGTCGTTGTACATTGGATTGTTGAAGGTCGCGACCGTGTACGACACCACGGCAGTGAATAGGACGAACAAAAATACATGAGCGACATATAGTTGCCAGGTGCGGCCGAGGATCCGTGCCGTGGCGTATAGCGGCCCTTGCGTTGCGAGGATCCGCCCGTAGACGAGGGCAGCTGTATAGCCAGAGATGAAGATAAACACTTCCGCTGCGTCAAACAATTGAACCGCTTGAATTGTGAAATAGCCAAGCAAGTTCTCCGGAATATGATCAATGAAAATAAAAATGAGAGCCAGTCCGCGAAAGAAGTCGAGACGAAGGTCGCGCGACGATGCAGGCACGATGCGGTCTGAGGGTTGGCGGCAGCGGGGTTGCGTGCGAAAACATTAACACACGCTCGCAGGTCGGTCGCGATCTTATGCCGCCACTTCGCTCCCCTTCACTCCTCCGGCATGCCGGCCCTGCCCAGGCCGGCATAATAAGTGCTCTCTGACAAGGCGCGGATATGCGCTGTCAGCATTTCGAAGTTTCTGGCCTCCTTTAACCGAGCGATGCTGGAAAAACGGTCGTCGGGGCTCAGCCTGCGGGCTTCGGCGAGCTCGGCGGTAGCGCGCTCGGTCTGCCCGTCGAGGGCGTAAGCCGAGGCGAGATCGCCGCGGATCATTGGATGTGCCGGAGTGTGGTTTCGCGCATTTTCCAGCCTTCGCGG
>Ga0210396_10004756_pt1 | contig 13215 bp, 11 predicted proteins | sample IncBWH17OmetaG_FD_155466 | JGI IMG/M metagenome (GOLD analysis project Ga0210396, IMG submission 155466) | Forest soil microbial communities from Barre Woods Harvard Forest LTER site, Petersham, Massachusetts, United States - Inc-BW-H-17-O ...
GCTGATATCTGTTCCATCGCGTCAAATTGGCGGCGACCGCGGCCGCAATCGCGAACACAGGATAAACCGGCGCGAACCAGTTGGCCTCGACGCGGGCATGCAGCGAATGCCATATGAAGTAAAGCACGATAGTCCAGAATATCGCGTTGATCAGCCCGCGCGCGGCCGATGCGCCGCCGTCGCGCCTGAGCAGCGCGTAAAGCCCCATCGCGCCAAGGATGAACACCAGGGGTGTTGCGAAGGCGATCTGGGTCGGGACCAATTCACCGATGAAGGCCGGCTTGAAATCCTCAATCCGGGACCGGCCGAGCTGCTTGATGAAGGAGACCCAATGATGATCGGCGTTCCAGAGAATGACCGGCGTGAACATCAGGAGCGAAACGAGGCCGCCGAGATAGGGCCAGGGCGAGATCAGCCAGCGCCGCAATTTCGGGACGCTCACCAGCCAGATCAGGATTGCCGGACCGAAAAACAGCGCAGTGTATTTCGACAGTAACGCCGCACCAACCGCGGCACCGACCGCGAGCCACCATGCGCCACGCCCGGTCTCCAGCACTTTTGCGAGACACAGCACAATGAAACTCGATGCCACCAGCAACGGCGAATCCGGCGTCACGATCAGGGTCCCGACCGCCGCCATCAGGGTGACGTTGAGCAGAATGGTCGCGGTGACCGCCACGCGCTGGCCGCCAAACAAAATAACCGCGGCGCGATACACCGCAAAGCTCATCGGCAGCGCCAGCAATATCGACACCAGCCGCACGCCGAGCTCGGTGTCGCCGGCGATCATGGTGCCCAACCGGATCACAAGCGCGACGCCGGGCGGATGATCATAGTAACCGAAGGCCAGATGCTTCGACCACATCCAGTAATAGGCTTCGTCGAAGGTCAGCGGCGTCCAGATCGCGCCGACCAGCCGCAGCGCCACCAACGCCGACACTGTGAGGGCGGTGTTGCGGACGAGCCGCGCCTCGTTCGGATTCATGGCAGCTTCATCGCTTGCGCCAGACGAACAGTCCGGACATCGCATAATTCCAGACCACGCCCATCAATGCACCCGCCGCCCCCGCCAGCCACCAGATCGGCTCCTGATCATAAACCGAGAATGCGACGCCGACATTGGCGAACAGGCCGACGCTGCAGACAAGATAAAACAGCAGCAGCCCGCGCAGGATCGCAAAACCCTTCAGGCGTTGATCGCGATAGGTGAGAAAATTGTTCAGGATGAAATTGCTGGTCATGGCGAGCAGCGCGCCGCAGGCTTGCGCTTCCGGAAACGGCAACTCGAAAACTTCGAGCGCCGCAAACAACGCTGCGAAATGCACCAACAGGCCGATCGATCCGACCATCGCAAACAGCAGGAACCGCAGCGACACCACGTCACGGGTCAGCTTCGCCAGCACCAGCCCCAGGAAATCCAGCGCCACCATGGAATCGAGCTTGCTCTCGCCATGCAGCCGCGAGCCAAAAGTGTAGGGGATTTCCTTGACCTTGAGATCGCCGCGCGCGGTGGCGACGACATCGAGCAGGATCTTGAAGCCTTGGGTGGAGAGCTGCGGCGCCAGTTGCTCGAAGCGATCGCGCCGGATCATGAAGAAGCCGCTCATGGGATCGGCGATCTTGACCCGCAGCACGCGTTTTGCGACCTCGGTCGCCAGCGCGCTGGCGCCGGCGCGGTGCCTGTTGAAACTGTCGGCACTGCCGCCTTCGATATAGCGGCTGCCGACCACGAGATCGGCCGCGCCGCCTTGCAGCAGTTTCAGCATGACAGGCAATTGCGTCTCGTCATGTTGCAGGTCGGCATCGATGACAGCGGCGCAAGGCGCGCTCGAAGCCAGAATACCCTCAATGCAGGCCCCGGACAGGCCGCGCCGCCCGATCCGCCTGATGCAGCGAACCCGGGAATCGTCCCGCGCCAGTGCCCGCACCACCTCCCAGGTTCCATCGGGTGAATTGTCATCGACGAAGATGACTTCAAAGGCGACGCCGGCAAGCGCGGTTTCCAGCCGCCGAAACAGCGTGGTGACGTTGTCGCGCTCGTTGAAGGTCGGGACGATGACCGAAAGCTGAAGCAAACCAGCGACCTGCGGCGGGTTCACGGGCCCCTGTGGGATGGCGTCATTCATGCCGCCAGCGTATATCCGCAGCCCCTCGCGATGCCAAGGCGCAGGCCCAAAACAGCGGTGCGGAAAGCGCCAAAACGGGCCAAAACAGCCCCGGATTCGTCCCGACGCGAACCGGTACCCACCCCCGGATCAAGTCCGAGGGCGGGCTTCGCTCGAAAAAGGCCCTGAAATGCCAACGACCACGAACAGGGGCGCGCGTACATCCGGCGCAGCCAAGCTATTCAGTGGTCGTCCCGGCGCCGGAGCTATCAAGCATCGACGTCGCCGGTTGAGGCCCAGCTAAAAACCCTTGAGGGTCCGGCAAGGGGACTGTTTGGATAAACCTCTGGAGCGCTGTAGACACTGGGAAACGCCGCCAAGGTCCGCGGGTGCGAGCACCGCATCCTCACCTACTTCGGCGCTGACCTGCGCTTGATGAAAGCCGTCACGATGTCCTTCTGCGCGAGCGCGATGGCATTGTTGGCTGTCGTCATATTGGCTCCCGCATCGACATCGGGAGATTGCAGCGACAGGTAATCCACCAGCATCACCCGGAAATTCTGCCGTTCGGAAGCACACACGCTTGCGATAAGGGACGCGAAATCCTGCCCCGACATGGTTTTGTTGCGGTCCCGCGTATATTCCTCGGCGAGACAATTCCAGTAGCTGTCGCGCCCCGCCAACGTCTGCCGGTGCGCATTTTCAACGTCGTCGGCTATCGCGGCTGAGGTGACCATCGCCAAAGCTGCTGCAATAAGTACCCGCATTCTTTTTCTCCTTTTTTGCGATCATACCTTGAAAGGTTGCTGCAGCCAGGGGTGGACGCACGCATCCGGCGAACTAGCCAATCACAATTGATTTGATTAGGCTCGGCCCGACAAGCCTCTTTCCTCTTTCGCAATGCGAGCCGCCGGTGAGCAAGACGCCCAAACCCGCCTCGAAACAAACAGGCAATATCTATATCGGCATCGGCGGCTGGACCTTTGCGCCGTGGCGCGGGGTGTTTTATCCGGAAAAGCTGACGCAGGCGAAGGAGCTGGAATACGCGGCGTCGAAGCTGACTTCGATCGAGATCAACGGCACTTATTACGGCTCGCAGAAGCCGGAGAGCTTTCGCAAATGGGCCCGCGAGGTGCCCGACGGTTTTGTGTTCTCGCTGAAGGGGCCGCGCTTTGCGACCAATCGCCGGGTGCTGGCGGAGGCGGGTGATTCCGTCAAACGGTTTTACGATTCCGGCGTGCTCGAACTCGGCGATCGCCTGGGGCCGGTGCTGTGGCAATTCGCGCCGACCAAGAAATTCGACGAAGCCGATTTTGGCAAGTTCCTGGAGCTGCTGCCGCGCGAGCTCGAGGGGCGAACATTGCGCCACGTGGTCGAGGTACGCCACGACAGCTTCTGCGCGCCCGATTTCATCGCACTGTTGCGCACATTCGAAACGCCCGTGGTGTTTGCCGAGCATGGCAAATATCCCGCCATCGCCGATGTCGTCGGCGATTTCGTTTATGCGCGCCTGCAAAAGGGCAGCGACGAAATAAAGACCTGCTATCCGCCGAAGCAGCTCGATGCGTGGGCCAAGCGGCTGCAAGTATGGGCTGATGGCGGCGAACCGGACGACCTGCCCCGCGTCGATCCGGGCGCGGCAAAAAAGACACCCCGCGATGTCTTCGCCTACGTGATCCACGAAGGTAAGGTGCGCGCGCCGGCCGGTGCAATGGAACTGATCGAACGCGTAAAATAACCGGGTGACAGATGGCCAAAGCCAGGAAGCTCTTCACCATCGGCTACGAGCAGACACCGGCCAAGGCCGTGCTTGACGAACTCGAACAGGCCGGGGTGAAGCTGCTGGTTGACGTGCGCGCCGTCGCTTCCTCCCGCCGTCCCGGCTTTTCCAAGACCCAGCTCGCAGCCGGGTTGGATGAGCGCGGCATTTCATACCTGCATCTGCGCGGGCTCGGCACCCCGAAGGATGGCCGCGAGGCCGCGCGCAGCGGCAAGTATGACGTGTTGCAAAAGATCTATGCGAAGCACTTGAAAACGACGAAGGCCAAGGAAGAGCTCGACGAGTTGTCGGCCCTGGTCAACAAATCCGGACCGGTTTGCATCCTCTGCTACGAACGCGATCATCTCCACTGCCACCGGCGGTGGATCGCCGAGATCATCGAAGACCGCGACGGCGTCAAAATCGAAAATCTGGTCGCGCCGCAAGTCTAAAATAAGCCGGTCATTCCCCGATGCGCAATTGCGAACCCGGAATCCATACTCAATCGCGGTTATGGATTTCGCATTGATGCTGTGCTCGCCCCGGAATGAGGTCCCGCGTTGCGGGCATCATTCCTGCCGCCCGGACCTCTAGCCCAGCTGCCACACCGTCATCGGCCGGTCATATCCCCTGACCTCGACCTCCCCAAGCGACACCGCATCGCTGCCCGCTTCGCCGAGTGCATCGCGAACCGCGGATGAAATCAGCAATTGCGATTTGAATTCCTTGTTGAGGGCCTCAAGCCGGGCGGCGAAGTTCACGGTGTCCCCGATCACGGTATATTCCTTGCGCCGCGGCGAACCGATATTGCCGGCGACCACTTCGCCGAAATGAATGCCGATACCGATGCGCAGCGGCCAGCTGGTGGCGTCGTTGATGCGCTCCATCGCAACAAGCATCTCACGTGCCGCGGCGACCGCGTGCTGCGCGGTCTCTGGCACCTCGAACGGCGCGCCAAACAAGGCCAGAAAGCCGTCGCCCAGAAACTTGTTCACGATGCCGCCGTGCCTGTCCAGGATTTCCACCAGTACGGCGAAGGCGCCGTCGAGACGTTCGACAACCTCTTGCGGTGTGCGGACCCGCGCCGCCGCCGTAAAATTGCGGAAATCGACGAACATGACCGCCACCCGGCGGATGTCGCTGGCCGTGCTGGCGCCCTCCACTAACAGCCGCTCGACCACCTCAGGCGACACGTGCTGGCCGAACAGATTGGTGACGCGATCGCGCGCGGTGGCGGCCGCGATACTGGCCTCGAACTGATGCCGCAGCTGAACGCCGACGGCCCCCGCCAGGATCCCACCGACCAGAAACATCGCGCTGCGGATCAATTGAAACCCGAATTCGGGCGCCGGTTCGCCGGCAAAAGCCGCCGGGTGATATAACATCGCCATAGCAAACAGCTGTGCTGCCGCAACGAAGCCCGTAAAAGTGGAAATCCAGAAATCGAGCCGCAACGTCGAGAGAATGATGAAGACGAAATAGGCCAAGGGTGCTGCGAATCCCAGCGCCTGCGCCGATCCCATCCAGTTCATATGCAGATACAGCGCGAATGTCGGAAGGCTGGTTTCGACCAAAGCGGACGTATAACGTCGCAACGTCGGGACATCGCCGTGCAAGGCCATCCGCCTTGTCACCAGATGCAGGACCCACAATTCGGCCAGCACAAATGGAACATACACCGCATACAGCCGGACCAGATCGAACTGGCCGCGTGAGACTTTCATCAGTCCTGACGGTGTGACGAAAAAAATCGCGGACAAGGCCGCGACCAGCAGCGAAACCGTGACGATGACCGCCTTGACGCGCAATATCTCGGTCAGCAGGATTTCGCGGGTCAGGGCGTCCCGGAAGCCGGCAGGCACCAACGAGCGGTCGTTCCGTCCCAGGAATCGCCGCAGCACCGTCATCCCGTGGCTTTCGGCGGACAGCATCAACGCAACCGGCGCGATCGCATCATATGGCGGATTTCCTGATGTGGCGCCCTTCAAAATGATGGCGCGGCCGATCCTTGACAACGATATGGGCTGTACGGCGTGGGCAGTATGGCACATCGTTAGCTGTGAAACTTCAGCCCGTCGACGATCTTGTCAACCACCTTGCGCTCGGCGCGCATCGCCAGACCCACCAGATTAAGCTCGGCGCGGATCACGGCCTTGACCACCTCGCGATTGGCGGCGTCGTGCGTGGTCTTGAACATATCCTCGGTATAAACCGCCGGCGTCACGTTTCGCGCCAGCGCCCGCTCCAGCGCACGGCTCAGCGCCGCCCGGTCGGCGCCATAGATCAGGATCGGCTGGCCGATCAGTGACAGGTATCTCGTGCCCGAGCCGTCGCCGTAGGGCTCGCCGATGCACTCCGGAAACCCGGCGGCAATGCCCGACGTCAGAAAGCAAGCCACGTTGAGCTTCTGCCATGCTTCAAGGTCGGTCCGGATCACCACAGCGATCTTGGTATCGAAGTGCATGGGATCAGCCCGTATCCGCTTTGGCCATTAGCCCAACCCATAAATGTGGGCAAACCTGCATGAGAGATTGCCCGGTCCCACTGAGTCAAACCAGACAGATCGATATCCGCGATGTTGCCGAACATTGCGCATGGGCCCTCCCGAGAACGTCGCGCGCGAACGAGTCATCATGCCGAAAAAGTGATCGATAGATCAAGCTGTGTTTGATCTTGCTACGTGCGGTCTATTTCGCGGCTGAGGGCTTGCGTCGGTGAAAGGCCGTCGGATATGGAACGACGGGGCTCAATCAATTCAAAACTCATCTCATTATTTTCAAAGGTATGTGCAATGAAGCATTCGGCTGGGGCCAAGACCGCGCGAACGCGGCATCTGTTGGGTACGACAGCATTGATCGGAGTTGCAGCGCTGGCGGTCGCGAGTAACCCGCGGCCGGCGGCAGCGTGCAGCATCAACAATGTGGGGGTCACGGTCAACGCCGTCACCAATTCCGCGGCCATCGACTGCATCAATATCCAGAACGCCACCGTCAACGGCAACGTCACCAATACCAGCACCGGCTCGATCGTGACGACGGTCCCGACGCCGGCTACGACCCCGCAGATCGGCATCGTCATCGACAACAGTACGATCAACGGCGCCATCATCAATAACGGCTCGATTCAAGCCCCCCAACTCTTCAGCAATGCTCCCTTCACCTTCGCGCCGGGCGTCGGAATAGGCATCGACGTCCTCGCCAATGCGACGGTGACAGGAGGCATATCGAACAGCGGGAATATCTTTGTCAACAATGACAACGCGAATGGCACCAGCGGCGGAATCCTCATTCAGGCACCCGCGAGCTTTGCCGGCGGCATCACCAACAGCGGCTCGATCCTCAGCTTGAATCCCGGCGGGAGCGCCAATGCAGGCATTGGCATCGGTGTTCTGGGTGTCTCGAGCTTTACCGGCGGGATCACAAGCAGCGGGAATATCGGAACCGAAGGCAACAGTATCTTTGTCAATAACGTCACGACCTTCGCCGGCGGCATCGCTAACAGTGGGTCTGTCGAGGGCTTACAGAATAGCATCTTTGTCCAGAACGTCACAAACTTCACAGGCGGCATCACGAACAGTGGGTCGCTTGTCACTGGGGGTATTCATCTCAACACGGTCGCGAGCTTCGCCGGTGGCATCACCAACAGCGGGTCGATCTCCAACGTCGTTACTGGTATTCTTGTCGAGAATGTCTCGAACTTCGCCGGCGGCATCACCAACACCGGATCCCTCACCCCGACAAGCAACATCACTCTTTTTCCCGGCGCAGCGGGCATCGCGATCAATAACGTCACGACGTTCACCGGCGCCATCACGAATACGGGCGTTATTTCGGATGCGACCGGCATCGCCGTTACGAATGCCCCGGGCGTAAGCGTTTTCAATTCCGGGACCATTACCGGTGCATCCGGAACGGCGATCAATTTCGCCAATGCGGGCGGCAATACCCTCACGCTCGGGCCGGGCTTTGCCATCACCGGCAACGTGATCGGCGCCGGCAACGACACGTTTCAGCTCGGCGGCACCGGCAACGGCACGTTTAGTCTCGCCACGATCGGGCAGTATACGGGTTTCAACACCTTCAACACGGTGAGCGGGACCTGGATGGTGACGGGTACCCTCACACAGACGCAGGCATGGAACGTCGACGGCGGCACCATGCTGGTCGCCGGCAACCTGACGCCGACTGGCGGGGTCACGGTCGCGGGCGGCACCCTAGGCGGCACCGGTATCGTATCCAACACGACCGTCAACAGCGGCGTGCTCGCGCCCGGCTTGCCGGGCTCTCCCGGCGGCTCGCTCAACATCGCCGGCAATCTGGTCGTGAATGGTGGCGGTGCCTACCAGACCGATGTCTCGCCCACGACGGCCAGCCTTGCCAGGATCACCGGAACTGCGGCGCTCAACGGGACACTCGACGCCAATGGCACCGGCGGTCTCTATACGGTCGGCGCCAAATATCTCGTGCTGACCGCGGCCGGCGGGGTCGCGAACGCTTCGACGCTCGAAGTCACAGGCAATTTTGGCTCGTCGACACCCGTCATTAGCCAGGACGCCAACGACTTGTTCCTGACCCTGGCGCCCGCGAGCCTTGTCTCGCTCCTGCCGTCCGGGGTGCCGCGAAACGTCGAGAACATTGCGAACGCGATCACCGCTGCCAACGTCGGCACGCCGCCGCTTGCGATCCAGAATCTGTTCAGCCTTGCGCCGACACAGCTCGTGAACGCGTTGAATCAGATTTCGGGCGAGGCTGCGACCGGCGCTCAGGTGGCTTCGTTCGAACTGACGAATTCGTTCCTGCAATTGTTGACGGGACCCGCCGGTGGGGGTGGCGGCGGGCTCGGTGGCAGCCCAGCGCTGCCGTTCGGTCCTGAAGAAGCACCTGCAGTACCGCCCGACGTGGAACTCGCTTATGCATCGGCGCTCAAGGCAACGGCCGCCTACACGCCGCACTGGAATAGCTGGGGCGCGGCGTTCGGCGGCAGCAACAGCACAAGTGGCGATCCTTCGGGCACCGGAAGCCACGACCTGTCGGCGCGCACCGGCGGGTTTGCGGCTGGGCTCGACTATCGCGTCACGCCCGACACGGTCCTCGGCCTGGCGCTTGCGGGCGGCGCGACCAACTGGCAGCTCTCGGCGGGCCTCGGCGGTGGGCGCAGCGATGTGTTCCTGGCCGCGCTCTACGCTTCGAAGCAATGGGGACAGGCCTACCTTTCCGGTGCGCTGAACTATTCGTCGTCCTGGCTCACCACCAGCCGCTCGATCGGCGTGGCGGGTCCCGACACACTTAGCGCGGCGTTCAACGCGCAGGGAGCCGGCGGCCGGCTGGAGGGCGGCTACCGGATCAACGCATGGTCTTCTTTCAACATAACGCCGTATGCCGCGGTTCAGGTGCAGAGCTTCTGGACACCAGCCTATAGCGAGAGCGGTACGCTCGGCGCCGCCGATCCGCTGGCACTCGCCCGCAATGCGCAACTCGCAACCGATGTGCGCACCGAACTCGGCAGCCGTTTCGATCAGACCTTTGCGCTGGCCGACCGCGGCAGCGTCAGCCTCTTTGGTCGTCTCGCCTGGGCCCATGATCAGCAGAGTAACCCGGACTTCACCGCGACCTTCGTCGGGCTGCCGACCGCGACTTTCGTGGTCAACGGCGCAACGCCGCCGACCAACCTTGCGCTTGCCACCGCCGGAGCGGAATGGCGGGTCGCCAGCGGCTGGTCGTTGCTGATGAAGTTCGACGGTGAATTCGCCAGCGGCTCCACTACGTACACGGGCACCGCGCGGCTAAGATATGTCTGGTAGTTGAACTCAAAAGCCGCGGTCGCTTGTGACGGGCTGGTCGTGTCGCAGCCCTCTACCCCTTGGCGTCGCAAGCCCAGGCGCGGATCACGCATTCCTTGCCGCCGAATTCGTAGCACTTGCGCGTGGCTTCGTTGAGCGAGCTCGAGATCCTGGGCTCGACGGCGTAGCCGTGGGCGCCGCAGGGATTGGTCATGTCGATCGAAAATGCGGCGCAGGCGCGCTTCATGGTCAGCGTCGTGGGGCAGTCGCCCTTGCATTGCTTGCGGGCCGCGGCACGCGCATCGGCCTCGGCGGCATAATCATAGGCCTGGCCATAGGCGCCGCATTTGCCGATCGCGAACGCGCCCGCCGCCCATGATTCCGTTACGAATCGTGTCCCGGCGATGGCCAGTGTCAGTGCGAATACAAACAGCGCGCGGCGTTGCGCTGCGGTCGAAAACGTCAAGGTCCACTCCCTCGAGCCAGTCCGACTGCAAATCTAAGGGAAAGGACGTTTCAACTTGGTGAACAAGCGATTGAAAAGGGAGCCTTTTGAAAAGGGAGCCTTTTGAAAGGGGAGCCTTGCGTATCGATAACGGCATCAACCCCGCCGCGCCGCCTCCAGCGCCTGGGGCGTATCGATATCGAGAAACGCGCCGAAGCCCTCGACCGGGACCTCCGCCACCGCTTCGCTGTGCCGCGCGATCAAATGGCGGGCGCCGATATCGCCGTCCAGCGTCATCAATTCGTTGAAGAAGCGGCGCGACCACAAGACCGGATTGCCGCGCCTGCTATCGCTGACCGGCACGACGATCAAATTGCCGCGATCGGGAGCAAAGGTATCGATCAGCCGGTCGATCAGATGCGCCGAGATCAGCGGCATGTCGCCGAGACAGATCACCGCGCCGTCGGCCTCGTCAGCCACCGCCGCGACGCCCGCCTTCACGGAACTCGCGAGACCCTCGGCGAAATCGGGGTTGCGGACGAACTTTACCTTGAGGCCGTGCAAGGCTTGCTCGACCTGCTCCGCCTGATGGCCGGTGACGACGATCACGCCCTGGGCTTTCGAGGCCAATGCCTGTTCGGCCACGATCCGGACCAGCGCTTTGCCACCGAGTTCGGCCAACAGCTTGTTGGGACCGCCCATCCGGGTCGAGCGCCCGGCCGCCAGAATGATCGCGGCCACATTGCGGTTGCTATCGATGGCGAGATTCGCTCGCGGCTGCGGCCGCGTCACGATTTCCATCAATAGTCCGCCGACACCCATGATCGTGAGTTCGCTGCGTGAGACCTTGAGCCCCGCCAACAGACGTGTCAGCACCCAATCGAAGCCGTTCTCCACCGGGGAGCGCGCACAGCCAGGTGCGCCCAATATCGGCACACCGCCGGCATTGGCGATCAGCAGCAGGTTGCCGGGGTCGACCGGCATGCCGAAATGCTCGATGGCGCCACCGATGCCGGTGACAGCCGCCGGAATGACATCGCGCCGGTCGGCGATGGCGGAAGCGCCGAACACAATCACGAGTTCCGCGCCGAGGCCGAGCAACTCCTTGATCGCGGCCGCCAGCGCCGTCTCATCGTGCGGCACCCGGCGCTCGGCCATGATGGTGGCGCCGGCGGGGGCCAGCCTCTCCGCGGTGACCCGCAAGGTCTTTTCCACCACCTTTTGCGCCAGACCCGGCAGCAAGGTCGAGATGATGCCGACACGCTTGACGGTGTAAGGCGCGATGCGCAACGCGCCACCACTCGCCACCGCCACCGCGGCGTCGCGCAACTTCGCCTCGACCCCGAACGGAATGAGCTTCACGGTCGCGACCATCTCGCCTTCGACCACCGGCTTGTACGCGGCAAGGGTGGCGAACGTGATGGCTTCATCGACGCCGTTGATGCGATCGACCACCGCGCGGTCCACCACCAGCACGCCGGCCCTGGCCGCAAACAGATTGGCGCGGCCGGTAAAGGCGCGCTCGACATTGATGCCCTCGCCGGCCACGGACTGCGCGATGCTGGCGGCGGCGGCATCCTCGGAGACGTCGCCGTCCTCAAGACGCACCACGACGACTTCCTTGACGCCTGCGCGGGTCAGCGCCTCGACCTCGTCAGGACCGATTGTGGTGCCCTTCTTGAGCACCAGCGCGCCCTGGCGCAATGTATGGACGGTGACGCCGCCGATTGCGTCCGCCGGACTGGCGGGACCGAATTTCATGCAACGCTTTCTTTCGGCAACCGTAGCTGCGCGGTGATCTCGGCCATGATCGAAACCGCGATCTCGGACGGCGACACCGCGCCGATGTTCAGGCCGATCGGCGCATGAATGCGCGCGATATCGGAATCCTTGGCGCCTTGCGCCTTCAGCCGTTCGCCGCGCTTGGCATGGGTCTTTCGCGAGCCGAGTGCGCCGATATAGAAGCAGTCGCGCTCAAAGGCGTGCAGCAAGGCCGGATCGTCGATCTTGGGATCGTGCGTCACCGCGACGAACGCCGTGTAATGATCGACATTGAGCGGCGGGAGCGCCACGTTGGGCCATTCCGCGACCAGCGGCACATCGGGAAACCGCTCGGGGCTGGCAAAGGCGGTGCGCGGATCGACCACCGTCACGTCGTAATCCAGCGAGCGCGCCAGCGGCGCCAGCGCCTGGCTGATATGGACCGCGCCGACGATCACGAGACGCGCGGTCGGCGCATAGACGTTGAGAAACAGTTTTTTGCCGTCGGCCTCGATCGTGCCGCTCTTGCCCATGCGCAATTGTTTTGTGAGTTCAGCACGCAAGGGATCGGCGGCAAAATCGGCAGCCTTCACCAGCCGCTGTTCGCCATTGGCGGTATCGGTGACGACAATCACCGGCCGCCGCGCGGCACGCTCGGCATTGAGTTCGGCTAGCGTCTGAAGCTTCACGATTAACCGACTTTCTCGACAAACACGCGGATAGTACCGCCGCAGGACAGGCCGACGTTCCACGCGGTCTCGTCGGCAACGCCGAATTCGAGCATTTTCGGCTGGCCGCTGGTGATCACGTCCAGTGCCTCGGTGACCACAGCCCCCTCGACGCAGCCGCCGGAGACCGAGCCCAGAAACGTGCCGTCATCATTGATCACAAGGCTTGAGCCGGCCGGCCGCGGCGCCGAGCCCCAGGTCTCGACCACGGTCGCCAGCGCGACGCCATGGCCGGCCTTCTGCCAGTCCTCAGCCGCTTTGAGGATGTCTTCGTCGCGATTGAGCATGGGAGCCTCTTTCAAGCTGCGGGGCGGATGTGGCTGACGTGATGCGGCGGGGGCGCCGAGGAAAGTGCCGCAATCAGCCCCTCGATTGAACTCAAATTATGTACCGGGCGGAATTCGTCAACGTGCGGCAGCATCATTTTGATGCCCTGTGCCTTGGCCTCGAAGCCGCCATAGCGCAGCAGCGGATTGAGCCAGATCAGGCGGCGGCACGACCGGTGCAGCCGGTCCATTTCGAACGCCAGCTTGGCGTCGGCCTCGCGCTCCAGCCCGTCGGAAATCAACAGCACGATGGCGCCCTGCCCGAGCACGCGCCGGCCCCAGAGCTTGTTGAACGTGTGCAGTGAGGTGGCG
>Ga0210396_10004759_pt1 | contig 13211 bp, 12 predicted proteins | sample IncBWH17OmetaG_FD_155466 | JGI IMG/M metagenome (GOLD analysis project Ga0210396, IMG submission 155466) | Forest soil microbial communities from Barre Woods Harvard Forest LTER site, Petersham, Massachusetts, United States - Inc-BW-H-17-O ...
AAGAGCCCGTGGGCGCCAGTCGCGTGACGGGGGCCGTGAAGTGTCACAAATACCACACCGCGCGGGCGCACATGCGAAGCCCCACTCGAAGAAGTTCGAGGTAAGACGTTGATATATAATATATATTCGAGATCGAAAATTTTCATGTTGTTTGACGCCCGAAAACGTTCCTTTTCCGACATCGAAACAACAACGACACAATTGCCGCCGTGCGACCTCGTACGGAACCTCAGGCGCCCTGCGCCACTGCGTTGAGGCGGGCGTAGGCGCCGCCGAGGGCGACGAGGTCGGTGTGGCGGCCTTCCTCGATGACCCGACCATCCTGGAACACCAGGATCCTGTCCGCATGGCGGATGGTGGAGAGCCGGTGGGCGATGATGATGGTCGTCCGTCCGGCCATGAGTTCATCGGTCGCCGCCTGGACCTGGACCTCGGTCTCCACGTCGAGCGACGAGGTCGCCTCGTCGAGCACCAGGATCGGGGCGTCGGCAAGGAAGGCGCGGGCGATCGCCACGCGCTGGCGCTCGCCCCCTGACAGTTTCACGCCCCGCTCGCCCACCAGGGTCTCATAGCCCTTGGGGAGGCCGGCGATGAAGTCGTCGGCGCGCGCGCGGCGGGCGGCGAGACGGATCTCCTCCGGCGTGGCGCCCGGACGCGCATAGGCGATGTTCTCGGCGATGGTCCGGTGGAACAGGGCAGGGTCCTGGGGCACCACGGCGACGGCGCGGCGCAGGCTGGCCTGGGTCACCCGGGCGATATCCTGGCCGTCGATCAGGATCCGACCTCCCGAGAGGTCATAGAGCCGCTGGACCAGCTTGACGAAAGTCGATTTGCCCGACCCCGTAGCCCCCACCAGCGCAAGGCGTTCACCAGGGCGGATCACGAGGTTGAAGTGGTCGTAGAGCGGAGCGAGGGCGGCCTTGTAGCGGAAGGTGACGTCCTCGAAGACGATCTCGCCCATCTGACCGACAAACTGTTCAGCGCCCGGCGTATCGGCCACCTGGGGCTCGGTCCGGGCGTAGCGCGCAACATCCTCCACGTCGGCGAGGCCACGCTGGGCCATGCGGATGTTCTCGCCGATATTGCGCAGATAGCCGCTCATCACCAGGAACGAGGTGATCACGAAGGCCACGCCCCCGGCGGTGGCCTCGCCGCGGGACCAGCGCAGGATCACGAGCCCGGTGAGGCCGGCCTGCAGGGTCCCCAGCAGGATGTTCTGGATCAGCCAGACGTCCATGTAGCGGTACCAGGTCTTCAGCGTCGCCCGACGCCAGTCGCTGGTCACCTGGCCGATGCGCGTCTCCTCGCGGGTCTCGGCGCCGAAGCTCTTCACCACCGCGTTCGAGGAGATCGAGTCGGCCAGGGCGCCGCCGATGCGCGAATCCATGGCCACCGAGCGCATGTTCGCCTTGCGCACGTAGAGGTTGGTCATGACGAGGTTGGCGACGACGTAGACGATCACCATGCCTAAGGAGAAGGCGCCCACCACCGGCCAGCGCAGGATCATCTGCAGCGAGATGCCAAAGAGGATCAGGATCGCCGGGGCGATAAACAGGACGATGGCGTCGGCGGTGCTGTCGTAGCCCCACATGGCGCGCGACAGCCGACGCACCGTGGCGCCGGCGAAGGTGTCGCCGTGCCAGTCGGCGGAGAAGCTCTGGACGCGCCGGAAGCCCTCGTTTGTCATCTCCTCCATGGTCCGGGCCGCCAGTGGGTTCCAGAAGCGCATGGCCGCGTTCCGCAGCAGGGCGAAGCCGAAATAGACGCCCACGAAGAACAGCCATGCCTTCCACGCGCTCCCCGCGTGGGCAGGACCGCGCACGGCGGCGTCCACCAGGGCCTGCGAGGCGCGGGGAACCAGGAGCTCGCACGCGATCGCGCTGAGCGTGAAGCCGACGGTAGCCGTCATCAGCCACGGTCTGCGGCGCCAGTAGCCGGCGATGAAGGCGAGGACTTCCCGGTTCGAGAGCAGCCGCCTGCGCGCGCTCTCGTCGTCCTCGTACTGCTCCATGGACATGACCTACCCCTTGGCCGCCAAAGGTAGGTGTTCGCGCTCCACAGCAGCAGGCTCAGCTGACAATTTCTTGCCATCCGGGCCGGAAAATCACATCAGGCGCAGGCCGTGGACACTGTTTTACCCGACGCAGAGCCCGACAACTGGGTCGACCGCCATGCGCCGGAGCCCCTGCGCCCCTGGCTGAAGCTGGCCAGGCTCGACCGACCCACGGGGATCTGGCTCCTGATGCTGCCCGGCTGGCAGGGGATCGCCCTGGCCGGCGCGATGCGCGGCGCCTGGCCCAACCCGTGGCTGCTGGGAGCCTTCCTCGTCGGCGCCGTGCTGATGCGCGCGGCCGGCTGCGCGGTGAACGACGTCGCCGACAGGGATTTCGACGCCCGCGTTGCGCGCACTGCAGCGAGGCCGGTGGCCAGCGGGCGGATCAGCCGCAAGGCCGCCCTCGCCTTCGCCCTGGCCTGCACGACGGCGAGCCTGGTCATCCTGCTGTTCCTCAATCTCACGAGTTTCTGGCTCGCCGCGGCCTCGTTGCCGTTGATCGCGGCATACCCCTTCATGAAGCGGATCACCTGGTGGCCGCAGGCGTGGCTGGGTCTGACGTTCAACTGGGGCGCCCTGCTGGGCTACGCAGCGGCGCAGGGCGGCGAACCTCTGCTCGGGCGGGTGGGGCTGACGGTTGGATCGAGCCTGCCCCTTGGCGAATACTGGGCTCCCTCAGTGCTTCTCTACGCCTCGGGCATCGCCTGGACCCTCGGCTACGACACGATCTACGCGCTGCAGGATATCGAGGACGACGCCCTTGTGGGCGTGAAGTCCACCGCCCGACGGCTGGGCCGTCACGCGCCGGCCTTCGTCCTGGCCTGCTATCTGGCGAGCTTCGTCCTGGCGGCTGCGGCAGGAATCTCAGGAGGGCTGGGCCCCATCTTCCCGCCCTGCCTGCTGGTCATGGGCGTGATACTGGGGTCGCAGGTCAGAAGGCTGAGGGGCGCAGACCCTGCCCGCGCCCTCGCTGCGTTCAAGGCCAACACCTGGGCCGGACTGGCGGTATTCGCCGCCTTCGCGCTTGGCAGCCTGGGAGTTAACTCCGGCTTCACCACGCCCGGCTGAATAAGGCCGCTCCGAAAAGGAAGAGCCCATGACCCTGCCGATCGACGAGGTAATCGTCGGCGACTGCATCGAAGAGATGTCGCGCCTGCCCGAGCGGTCGGTGGACCTGGTCTTCGCGGACCCGCCCTACAACCTGCAACTCGGCGGCGAACTCCTGCGCCCGGACAATTCACGCGTCGATGCGGTGGACGAGGACTGGGACCGCTTCGCCTCGTTCGAGGCCTATGACGCCTTCACCACCGCCTGGCTCGCCGCCTGCCGGCGGGTGCTGAAGGATGACGGCGCCCTGTGGGTGATCGGGAGCTATCACAACATCTTCCGCGTCGGGCGGGCGGTGCAGGACCAGGGCTTCTGGATCCTCAACGACATCGTCTGGCGCAAGGCCAATCCGATGCCGAACTTCAAGGGCACGCGGTTCTCCAACGCTCACGAGACCCTGATCTGGGCCGCCAAGATGCGCGGCGCGCGCCGCTACGCCTTCAACTACGACGCCATGAAGATGGCCAACGACGATCTGCAGATGCGCTCGGACTGGTCGCTGCCGATCTGCTCGGGCGAAGAGCGGGTGAAGGACGAGACCGGGGCCAAGGCCCACCCAACCCAGAAACCGGAGGCCCTGCTGCACCGGGTCATCCTGGCCTCCACCCAGCCCGGCGACGTCGTCCTGGATCCCTTCTTCGGCGTGGGCACGACGGGGGCGGCGGCGCGCCGGCTGGGACGGCGCTTCGTCGGCATCGAGCGCGAGGCGCGCTACGCCGAGTTGGCGCGGCGGCGCATCGCCCAGGTGATCCCCTCCGCGCCCGAGGACCTGGAGGTCACCGGGTCGAAGAAATCGGAGCCGCGCGTGCCCTTCGGGCAGATCGTGGAGGCGGGCCTGCTCAGCCCGGGCGACGTCCTGTGGTGCCCCAAGGGCCGGCGTCAGGCGAAGGTGCGCCCCGATGGCAGCCTCGCGGCCGGGGATCTCACCGGCTCGATCCACAAGGTCGGCGCGATGCTCGAGCGCCAGCCGGCCTGCAACGGCTGGACCTACTGGCACGTGCGCACGGACCGGGGGCTGCAGCCGATCGATGTCCTGCGGGCTCGGATCCGCGCTCAGATGAGCTGAGGCTCCGCCGGCGCGGCCAGGTCCACCGCCTTGCGGAAGACCGTCGGCAGGCCGCTCCTGGCCCTTTCCACCGGCGTCCATAGAAAGCCTGCGGCCGGCTCGGCCGGGGCGCAGGTCAGCACGGTCAGGCGCAGGGCGAAGTGCGTGAAGACGTGTTCAACCGCTCCCGCCTCCGTCCAGCTCGTCGTCCCTGGCGCGGCGCCGTGCGCCTCGGCCAGGGTCCACGGCTCGGCCCGCCAGGGGGTCGTGGGCAGGCCCAGCATGCCACCCAGCAGTCCGCTCGCCGGCCGCTGCTCCAGCGCCACCTGGCCCTGGGAGAGCAGGACGAAGGCGACGCCGTGGCGACGGGGCCGCTCCGCCCTGGCCTTGCGCCGGGGCCAGCCTTCCGGGGCGCCGGCGGCGAAGGCGCGGCAGTCGCCGCTTATCGGACACGCTTCGCAAAGGGGCGACCTGGGCCGGCAGATCACCGCCCCCAGATCCATCAGGGCCTGGGCCCAGTCCCCGGGCCGCTGGGCTGTGACCAGACTGGCGGCGAGGCGCTTGAGCTCGGGCTTGGCGTCCGGAAGCGGCGCCTCCACCGCAAACAGCCGCGCCATCACCCGCTCGACATTGCCGTCGACGACATTGGCCGGCCGGTCGAAGGCGATCGCGGCGACGGCGGCGGCGGTGTAGGGGCCCAGGCCCGGGAGGACGCGCAGACCCTCCTCCGTGTCCGGAAATCGCCCGTCGTGGTCGCGCGCCACGGCCCGGGCGCAGGCGAGCAGATTGCGCGCCCGGGCATAGTAGCCGAGCCCAGCCCATGCGCTCATCACCTCCGCATCCTCGGCGGCCGCCAGCGCAGTCACCGTGGGCCAGCGGCGCAGGAAGGCCTCGTAATAGGGGGCGGCGTGGACCGTGGTGGTCTGCTGCAGCATCACCTCCGACAGCCAGACGCGGTACGGATCGGCGCGGCCGCCCCTGGGCGCTCGCCAGGGCAAGGTTCGGGCGTGGCGGTCGTACCACTCCAGGAGGCGCGAACGCAGCGGGGCGACGAAGCTCATCCGTCGACCTATTATCGACTTCATGGCGCGTCCGCTTCCCTCCCCACACGAGGCAAAGCTCATCCTCGGCCGGCTGCGCACGCGGCCGGCTCCGGGGCCGCCCCCGGCCGCGGCAAAGGCGCTCACCCCCACCCTGAAACGGCTCGAGGGACGTTTCGGGCAGGGGGTCGACGGCCTCAAGGCGCGCTGGAAGGAGATCGTCGGAGATGTCCTCGCCCGGCGCACCGAGCCGATGAAGCTCTCGAAGCCCCGCGGCGGCGGCGGCGCCAGCCTCGAACTGCGCGTGGAGGGCGCAGCCGCAACCCTGATCCAGCATCAGGCGGCGGACATCCTGGCCCGGGTCAACCTGTTCCTGGGCGAGGGGGCCGTGGAGCGACTTCGCATCGTCCAGGGGCCGCTAAGAGGCGCCTCGCCCGCCCGCGCGCGCCCCGCCTGGCGACCCGGCCCTCCCCTGGACGCCCCCCTCGACGCGGCGGTGGAGGCGGCTCTGGAGAAGGAGATGGGAACAGTCCCGGAAGGGCCGCTTCGCGCCGCCCTGACGCGTCTTGGCCGGGCTGTCCGGCGCAGGGACTCCGCGTGAGGCGTAGCGGCGACTTGCCGCCCGGCCTCGATCCGGCGGATGATCCCGATCCGGACGACCGATTCTCGTCGTCGAGGGGGCCCGAGGACCTCACCTGATGCGACCGACCGCCCGATGGGCCGTCCTGCTCGTGATGCTGTGGCTGGCTGCCTGCCAGCGCCCCCATCCCGCTCCGCCGTCCGCCAATGACATGGCCATGGGATCGCCGAACGCGCCGGTCACGGTGATCGAGTACGCCTCCGTCGCGTGTCCGCACTGTGCGAGCTTCCACAACGAGGTCTTTCCGGCGTTCAAGGCGCGCTACATCGATACGGGAAAGGTTCGCTGGATCCTGCGCGAGGCGCTGACGGGTGACACGGCCCTCGCCGCAGCCGGTTTCCTTACCGCGCATTGCGCGGGAAAAGATAAATATTTCAATGTCGTGGACGACGTTTTTCACGCCCAGGCGCAGATGTACGCCAGCGGCGATCCGCAGCCGGCGATGCTCGAGATCGCCGGCCGGGCGGGCCTGACCCCGGCGCAGTTCCAGGCGTGCATCCGCGATCCGGCCGCTCTGGCGGCGATCGAGGCGCGGTGGCGCGAGGCAGAGCGACACGAAGGCGTTCGCCAGACGCCGACATTTGTGATCAACGGCCGCGTCTATGCGGGCGCCCTCACCGGCCCCGAACTCGACAGCGCCGTGGCGCGAGCCCAAGGAGTGAAGCTTTAGTATGTCGCGACACGCCGCCTTCCCATCGCTCCTGGGACTCGCACTGGCTGCAGGTCTCGCCGCAGTCTCCGGCGCGGCGGCGGCGAGCGCGCCGGAACACGCCCTGGGCTCGCCCAAGGCGCCGGTGACGGTCGTGGAATATGCGTCGGTTGGCTGTCCTCACTGCGCGACCTGGGCGAACCAGGTGTTCCCGGCCTTCAAGAAGCAGTGGATCGACACGGGCAAGGTCCGCTTCGTCTTCCACGAAATGATCACGGGCGATTCCGAGCTGGCCGTCGCCGGCTTCATGGTCGCCGACTGCGCCCAGCCGGACAAATATTTCGAGGTCGTCGACGCGATCTTCGCCGACCAGGTGGGCATCGCCCAGGGCGGCGGCGCGGCGCTGCTGAAGGTGGCGCAGGCGGCGGGAATGACCCCGGCACAGTTCGACGCCTGCCTGACCGACCACCAGGCTCTCGCAGACCTCCAGGCGCGCACCGACAAGGACGCGCAGGACCACGGGGTGGAGTTCACCCCGACCTTCTTCGTCAACGGCCAGAAAATGGCTGGCGATCCGACGTTGAAGGACCTGAGCGCCGCAATCGAGAGCGCCGAGCGCGCTCACCGGAAGGGGTAGGTCCGGGCCCTTGCACGTCACCCGCCTGCGCCTTTCGGGATTCAAGTCCTTCGTCGAAGCCACCGACTTCCTGGTCGAGCCTGGCCTGACGGGCGTGATCGGGCCCAACGGCTGCGGCAAGTCGAACCTGCTCGAGGCTCTCCGCTGGGTGATGGGCGCGACCTCGGCCAAGGCGATGCGCGGCGAGGGCATGGAGGATGTGATCTTCTCCGGCTCCTCGGGTCGGCCCTCGCGCAATCACGCCGAGGTGGTGATCACGCTCGACAACGCCGACCGCACCGCCCCGGCGGCCTATGTCGCGCATCCGGTCCTCCAGGTCAGCCGCCGCATCGAGCGCGGCGCCGGATCGACCTACCGCATCAACGGCTCGGAGGTCCGGGCGCGGGACGTGCAGCTTCTCTTCGCGGACGCCTCCACCGGGGCCAATTCCCCCGCCCTGGTGCGCCAGGGCCAGATCTCGGAGCTTATCGCGGCCAAGCCGCAGAACCGCCGGCGCATCCTCGAGGAAGCCGCCGGGGTCGCCGGACTGCACGGACGCCGCCATGAGGCGCAGCTTCGGGTGAAAGCGGCGGAAGCGAACCTCACGCGGTTGGACGACCTCGCCCGCGAAGTGGAGATGCAGCAGTCTCGCCTCAGGCGCGAGGCGCGGGCTGCGGCCCGCTACAAGCAGATCGCCGCTCAGATCCGCAAGGTGGAGGCGGCGCTGATGCACGCCCGCTGGGCGGAAGCGGCCGCGGTTCACTCGGCCGCCCGCGAGGAAGCGACAGCCGCGGTGGGCCACGCACTGACCACCGCCCAGGAGGCGGCGCGAGCGGCCACTGCTCTCATCGCCGCGGATGCGGCCCTGCCGCCCCTGAAGGAGGCCGCGGCGGCCGCCGCGGCGATCCTCGGGCGGCTGACCATCGAATCGGATCGCGCCGAGCGCGACCTCGCCGCCGCCCGCGCGGAGGCCGAGCGCCTTGCCGCCGATGTTGCGCGCCTGGTCGCGGACCGCGCCCGCGAGACAACGACCCAGGAGGATGCGAAGGCCGCTCTTCAGCGCCTCACCACGGATCTCGATCGCGTCCGCTCCGAAATCGACCAGGCGCCCGAACGCCTGCCCGCGCTGGCGGCTGAGGCCGAAGCGGCGGAAGCGGAGGCTGCGGCCCGCGCCCGAGAGGTTGAAGCCCTGGCGGCTAGGCTCGCCACCCTCCAGGCTGAGGCGCGCGCCGGCGCCGCGAGAGTGCAAGACGCGCGGGAGCGTCTCACCCGCAGTGAGCGAGCCCTGGCTCAGGCGCGGAGCGAACGCGCCGCTCTCGGGCCGGCCGAGGACCCCAGGATTCCCGCCGCCCAGGCGGCGGTGGACACCGCCAGCGCCGCCGAAGCGGAGGCGCGCGCGGCGCTGGAAGCGGCCGAGGCCGCCCGCCTCGAAGCGTCCGGGATCGAGTCCGAGCTGCGCAAGACGGCCCGCGCGGCGGAGGACGCCCTGGCCAGGCGTGAGACCTCGGCGCGCGGCCTCTCCGAATTGACGCGTGCGCCCGCGTCAGGAACCTCATCTCCCGTGCTGGAGAAGGTGACCCCGCGGTCCGGGCTCGAAGTCGCTCTCGCCGCCGCCCTGGGCGAGGATCTCTCGGCAAGCCTCGATCCCACGTCTCCCGCATTCTGGGGCGGCCGCGAGGCGCCCCTCCCGCAGTGGCCGGACGGCGTCACGCCCCTCGCCGACAGCATCGAAGCCCCGCCGGCCCTCGCGGCGCGCCTGGCCTATGTCGGGCTCGTCGAGCGGGAAGACGGAGCCCGGCTCGCCCGCCTCTCGCCCCCGGGGGCGCGGCTGGTGTCTCGCGAAGGCGATCTCTGGCGCTGGGATGGTCTGGTCGTCCGCGCGGGCGCGCCCAAGCCGGCCCAGGTGCGATTGGAGCAGCGCGCTCGTCTGGCGGCGCTGGAGGCCGAGATCGCCGAGCTGCGGCCGCAGGCGTCCAAGGCGCGGTCCGATCACGAGGCCGCCGCGCGGACCCTGGCGGAGACCGAGAAGGCGCTGTCCGCGGCGCGCAGCCGCCCAGGACCCGCCGGCGTCCAGTACGACCGCGCCCGTTCCGTTCTCGAGGCGCTCGAGCGGGAGGGGGCCAGGCGCGACGCGCGGGCGAGCGCTCTGGACGAGTCGATCGCACGCCTCTCCGCCGAGCGCGAGGACGCCAACGCGACGCTGAAGGCGGCTGTGACCTCCGCGCCCGCCGAGCGCACAGACGCCGGCCTGGAGCAGGAACTCGCCAAGGGTCGGAGCGTCGCAGGCGCGGCTCGCGAGTCCGCCTTCGCCGCGCGTTCGGCCCTGGAGCGGGAAACGGCGGCCAAGGCGGGGCGCCAACGTCGCCTCGAGCAGCTCGAACGCGAGACCCGTGACTGGAACCGCCGTACGGCGTCGGCCGCCGGGCGTCTGGATCAGCTGGGGAAAGAAGAGGCCCAGGTGCGCAGCGCCCTGGCCGAGGCGCGGCAGGCGCCCGAACGCCTGGAGCGTCGCCGGATCGACGTGGCCGACCAGATGGCGAAGGCCCAGGCGCGCCAGGGAGAAGCCTCAAGCGCCCTGGCGACAGGCGAGTCCGCACGGTCCGACGCCGAGCGCGCGGCGCGTCAGGCGGACGCCCGCGCGGCGGACGCACGTGAGGTTCGGGCGGGAACCGAGGCGCGTCTCGAGGCGGCCGCAGCGACGCTCGTCTCCCTCAGGACGACCCTCACCGAAGCGACCGGACTGGAGCCGGAGGCCCTGGGCCGGACCATCGCGGAGGACGCCGTCGCCCTGCCCGCCGGCGCAGTGGCGATGGAGGCCCATCTCACGGCGCTGGAGCGAGATCTGCAGGCCCTCGGTGCGGTGAACCTGCGGGCCGAGGAAGAGGCCGCAGAATTCGACGCCCGCCTTGGGGGCCTGGCGGCGGAACGCGACGACCTCTCCGCCGCGCTCGCCCGGCTACACCAGGCCATAGAGGAGCTCAACGCCGAAGGCCGCGAACGCCTCACCGCCGCCTTCGAGGTGATCGATGCGAACTTTCGCGACCTCTTCACGACTCTGTTCGAAGGCGGCTCTGCGGAACTGCGGCTGGTGGAGTCGGACGATCCGCTGGAGTCCGGTCTCGAGATCTACGCCTGCCCGCCCGGCAAGCGCATGTCGGCGATGAGCCTGATGAGCGGCGGCGAGCAGGCCCTGACCGCAGCGGCGCTGATCTTCGCGGTGTTCCTTTGCGCGCCCGCCCCGATCTGCGTGCTCGACGAGGTGGACGCGCCGCTCGATGACGCCAATGTCGAGCGGTTCTGCAATCTGCTCGATGCGATGCGTCAACGGGCCGCGACGCGCTTCCTGACCATCACCCACAATCCCCTGACCATGTCGCGTATGGACCGCCTCTTCGGCGTGACCATGCGAGAGCGGGGGGTCTCGCAGCTGGTCTCGGTGGACCTTCGCCAGGCAGAGGCCCTGGTGACGAGCTGAGCCTGCGGCCGGCGTGGCGCACGGTCGCGGCCGCCCTGATCGGACACACATCCGGAGCGGGGCTTGAAAACTGAATTATTTCAGTGAATTATCGCAAGATCACGCAGTCTTGACCTGCGGGGGCCGCCTCTATAGGTTCCGCGCCGACCTGACCGGGCCTCGGCGGGGGACGCCAAAGGTCAGCCAAGGCCTTCGTCGTCCATGCCCAAGTCCCACGACCCTGGTCCCGACCCTCTCGGGCGGCTCGACGAACGCCTCGCGGCGTTCGACGCCGACCGGCGCAAGCCGCGGACGGGAATGGGAAATGAGGCTGCAGACGGCTATCGCCTTCTCGGCCAGATGCTTGGCGGCGTGCTCGGTGGGGTCGGTCTGGGCTGGCTCCTGGATCGTTTCGCCCACACCAGCCCCTTCGGCGTCGTGGGCGGCCTGCTGATCGGAACGACGTTGGCGCTTGTCACGACGATCCGAACGGCCACCCGGATGAGCGACCGGGCCCAGAAGAACATCCCTCCGGCGCCTCCAGCGCCTGAGGCGGACGACGAAGATTGACGTGACGAAGACCGATAACGGACGCGGGAACCCGAGCTAGAAGACGATGGCCGCTATCGAACCGATGGAGCAGTTCCTGATCCACAAGGTCGTGCCCGTGAACCCGATTGCGGTTCCGGTCATCGGCCAGCTGGACCTGTCCATCACCAATTCCGTGCTGTTCATGCTCATCGCCGCGGGCATTCTCAGCCTGTTCTTCTTCGCTGCCGCAAAGCGCCAGATCGTGCCCGGCCGAATGCAGGCCCTGGCGGAAATGACCTACGGCATGGTGGACGGGGTCCTGACCGGCGGGATCATCGGCGATCGCGGCCGACCCTTCTTGCCGTTCATCCTCACGCTGTTCCTATTCATCGCCACCCTGAACGTCCTAGGCCTGGCGCCAGGCGGTTTCGCGGTCACCTCGCAACTCGCAGTGACAACAGCCCTGGCGGTGATGACCTTCCTGATCGTCATTATCGTCGGCCTCATCCGCAATGGCCTCGGGTTCTTCAAGCTGTTCATGCCCTCGGGCATGCCGCTGCCGATGGCGCTGCTGATCATGCCCATCGAGATCATCTCCTTCATGGTCCGCCCGCTCACCCTGGCGATGCGTCTCTTCGGCAACATGCTGGGCGGCCACGTGGTCACCTACATGTTCGCCAGCTTCGTCATCGGCCTGGGCCTGTTCGGTCTGCACGGCGCAGGGATCGCCCATCTGGGGCTAGCCGGTTCCGCCGTCTCGTTCCTGATGATCGTGGCCCTGACCACGCTCGAGTTCGTTGTCGCCTTCTTGCAGGCCTTCGTCTTCGCGGCGCTCGCCTGCGTTTACCTCAACGAGGTCGTCAACCTCGGTCACGGGCACTAGAGCCCCCCTCACCTTCAGACCCCTCAACAAGGACCCATAGGAAAATGGATCAGACTGCTGCGAAGTACATCGGCGCGGGCCTGGCGATGACCGGCCTGATCGGCGCCGGCGCTGGCCTCGGCATCCTGTTCGGCGGCTACCTGCAAGCCGCCATGCGCAACCCCGCCGCCGCCGCCAGCGAGCGCGTGTGGCTGTTCCTGGGCATGGCGCTCGCCGAGTCCATGGGCATCTTCGGGCTCGTGATGGGCTTCGTCATCCTCTTCGTGAAGGTCTAAGGGACCCCTCGTCAGTCCATGATCGATCCCGCGCACGCGCAGGCGGCCGCACCCGCCGCTGAGGGGGCCGGCGGCCTGCCTCAGTTCGATATCTCCATGTGGCCCGGACAGATCGTCTGGGCGCTGGTGATCTTTGCGGTGCTGTATTTCCTGTTCGCGCGCGTGTTCGTGCCCCGGATCGCCGACACCATTGGCGATCGCGAGGACAAGATCGCTGGCGACATCGGCGACGCCCGCAGGCTGCGGGACGCCGCCAAGGCCGACATGGACGCCGCCGCAGCCGAAATGGCCCAGGCCCGCGCGCAGGCCCACAAGGTCGCCGCGGAGGCCGCTGCTGAGGCGAAGGCTCTCGCCGCGGCCCGTCAGGCCGAGGAGGAGGCTCGTCTCGCTCAGGTCCTTTCGGCGGCTGAGACGAGGATCGCCGAAGCCCGCGCGCAGGCCATGGGGCATGTGCGGGGAATCGCCGTGGACGCGGCCCAGGCCATGATCGCCAAGCTCACCGGCGCTCAGGCCGGGCGGAACGAGGTCGAGCGGGCCCTCGACGCGGCGCAGGCCTAGGGAGGAATCGCGACCCATGCCTTCGGTTCTGACCAATCCTCAGGACGCCCACTTCTGGGCCTTCATCGCACTGCTGGTGCTGCTGGCCGTCCTCTGGCGGGCCAAGGCGCATACCATGCTCGGCAAGGCGCTCGACACCTCGGGCGACACGGTCAAGGCCCAGCTCGCCGAAGCCGCCCGCCTGCGCCAGGAGGCGCAGGACCTGCTTGCCCAGATCCAGACGCAGCGCGCTGAAACCGAGCGGGCTGCGGCGGAGCTGATGGCGGCCGCCCAGGCCGACGCCGAGCGGCTTCGCAAGGAGTCGGCGGCTCGCCTGGAAGAGGACATCCGTCGCCGGGGCGTGCTGGCCGAGCGCAAGAT